>Ga0209357_1000020_pt1 | contig 51278 bp, 47 predicted proteins | sample LauGreFBDMM110SD_2_FD_187573 | JGI IMG/M metagenome (GOLD analysis project Ga0209357, IMG submission 187573) | Freshwater lake microbial communities from Lake Michigan, USA - Fa13.BD.MM110.SD (SPAdes) (version 3) | ecosystem: Environmental > Aquatic > Freshwater > Lake | place: Lake Michigan... | reverse complement strand
GTCTTAAAATCCCCAGTTGCTCCTATCTTGGGTAATTGGAATGGGCGGGTAAATTTCTTAAAAGCAACTAATTAGCAAGAGTAACTAGTTCAAAATCTATTCTCTGCTTACTAGAATAGTGGGAGTAGATTTTTAGGTACATTCGGCTTTTGTAAACCTGACAACCCAAGGCTTGGTCACATCAGCATCTAAAATCTCGGAACCATTTACCACGGCCTGAGCAGGTGATAGTGAAAATGCGAATAGAGTAGTCAGTAAGCCACTAAATAATTTTTGTTTTTGTTCTAACCACGACACAAGAGTACTCCTGGTATGTGAATGGGTGAGTCTCATACAACTACCGATAATTAGGGCCTGTTTTTTACAATTTATTCACAAAAGTTAGATTTTGAGCCTCTTAGCAGCGCCACCAATAATGTAAACCCTTTTACTCAACAAGATCACCCTCAGCTTTCAAGGATTCTCTTGATTCAACTTTCACCACGATAAATACTCCAGTTATCACAACTGCTGCACCTAGCAATAAAGTAATTGAGACTTTTTCATCTAAAAATACGACACCAAGAAAGACTGCAATCACTGGGTTGACATAGGCATAGGTTGAGATCAGGCCAACCGGTGCATTTGCGACTAGCCATACATAAGCCGAGTAGGTTGCGATTGATCCGATTAATACTAGGTATAGCCACCAACCCCAGGAAGATATTGAGGCATCAAAAAAATCATGGAGCTGCTCGTCTGTCAAAATTCCAGCTACAGAGATCCCAACTCCACCTAATAACATTTGATAGAAAGTTATAACGAAGGTGTTCTTCGGTAAATTCAATCGGGGTGTTATGTAAGTTCCAAAAGCCCAACCTAGGTTGCCAATAATTACCATAAACATCCAAAAGATATGAAGGTTGTTATTTGGCTTTGACAATTCAGGTTGCAGTAAAATTCCAACCCCCATAAATCCAATTCCAATACCTAGCCAACTCAAAGCTGATGTTTTAGTGCCCTCTATTGCCTTAAATATTGCAATCCAAAACGGTAGGGCTGAAATAAGCAAAGCCACTATTCCAGATGGCACATCGTTATATTGGGCTAAGGTAACCATTCCTAAGCCAAGACCAAGCAACAGTCCGCCGAGTAATGCCAGCGCAAACAGTTGAGAGAGGTTTATTTGCAAAAAACTTTTCCCTATTTTAATCCAAAGAAAAATCCCTAACAAAAAGCTAGCGGCGAAAAAACGTGCCCCCATAGAAAGTAAAGGTGGCATTGAACGAATAGCAAACTCTATTGCTAAATAAGTTGACCCCCAGACAATATAAACTAGCCAAAGTGCGCCCCAGATTTTTCTTAATGAAGGTTGACTCATGCACTTATATAACTATAGGAAAGTAAGAGTGGATTAGCATGGGGGTAGTAGGAATAAGTTTTACATCTCACTTATTAATCCTGGCCTAGAACCTAAACCCATTGAAGCATCGATGATGGCCCCATGCATATATGTTGAACCCTGCGCTGCCAAGAAGATCACTAGATCCGCGATCTCATTTGGTTCAATTAATCTTTGCTTTGGCAATTTATTTATAAAATCTTTCTTTTCAAGTTCTGACATAGAATTTAAAGTACTAGCCTGAAACATTCCAGTGTTAGTTGCACCTGGTGCAATCGCAAATACATCAATGTTTGTATGAACATGTTCTGCAGCCAATTGTTTAGTCAAAAAAGAGACGGCAGCTTTGCTCATCCCGTCTGAAAGTCTAAAATGAGGGAAGGCTTGTAATCCACCTCCAACTGAACTGAAATTAATTAGCTTTTTTACCAAAGTCGACTCTTTATTAATATCAATAAATATCTCTGAAATTTTAAGTGCGCCAAAGGCATTAATATCCAACATTTTAGAATCCTGTGAATCTTTATCGGTTGCATACGAGTTTACAGTTGCTGAACCAACTGCTGCAGCATTTACCAAAGTATCAACTGATCCCATTATTGATAGTGATTGCATAAGGGCACTGCGAATTGACGCTGGATCCACCATATCGATTGCAATCGCCGTGGCAGATTTACCAGCTGATTGAGCAAACTCCTGCGCCAAAATTTTATTTGATTTCTCTTCAGCATATGTAAATACAACTTGATCACCTTGAGTTATAAATTTTTGCACACAGGATTTACCAATCCCTCCCATGCCACCGGTAATGAGGATATTCCTAGCAGCCACTATTTCACACTCTTTTCTGCGTTTTCTTTAATCTTATTTAGGCATGATACTAGGTGTGCCAGACCAACTCCACGCGGATCAATCAAAGTGTAGTGATCAGCCTCTTTCAACAGAGTAAATTGAAGATTTGCATTCTTTGCTTGATGTTTGTCAAAGTAATTTTTTGCAACATGCTTCGGTATAAAGTCATTCTCACTGTGAATTAATTCGACTATGCATTTGGGGACAGAAAGTTTTATTGGATCCAACTCTTGAAATTGCTCTGCTTGTCCCCCTAGATATAAATTAATCGCTCCATCACCAAGATTTTCTAACTCTCCAGCCACTAAGTCGGCAACTGGAGATGCAGCAATAACGCCAATACAGTTATCAATTTTTCTAGCGGCCAAAACTACTAGCTGTCCACCAGCTGAATGGCCAAAGAGAATAACTTTTTTATTCTTTAGCATCGATATCGCTGATAACACATCCGTTAAGTATTGATATGGAATGCCTTGAACTCTTCTATACTCAACCAAAGCAACATAAAAGCCTGTATCTGCTAGCGCTTTAGCTAATGGCTGCAAATGGGACCGATCTATCGTTGGCCGCCAAAACCCACCATGAACGAGGACCACTACACATGAACTTTTGCCATCACCATAAAACTCAATTATTTGATCAGGCTCATTGCCATAATTTATTTTTAAGTCCCCCACTGGACCACTTTGATTCACTATATGTTCTGGTGGGTAACTCATAGTACTAAGGATAGTGGAATAACAATTACTGAGTTTAATCTGACTTTATTGATGGAGATTTTAAGAGCTCTTTACACCCACAGCATTCTGTAACCAGGTAATAATCTCATTTGTGGTAGCACCCGGCGTAAAAATCTCCCCGACGCCTTTACTTTTTAAAGTCTGTCTATCAGATTCTGGAATTATTCCACCACCAAAAATAATAATATCTTCAGCATTATTCTCTTTGAGCAAAGTTAGAATTCGATCAAAGATACTCATGTGCGCTCCAGAAAGAATTGATAAACCAATTGCCTGAGCATCTTCTTGGATTGCAGTGGCAACTATTTGTTCCGGGCTTTGATGCAGCCCGGTATAGATGACCTCACAGCCAGAATCTCTTAAGGCCCGTGCTACAACCTTTGCCCCTCGATCATGCCCATCTAAACCAGGTTTTGCAACAACAACCCGAATTGGGGCTAGGTGAGAATTCTCTGCCATACTCCCAACTTATCACAAAAATTTATCGTAGGGTTTACTACATGGGTGCTATTTTTGATCGGGATATTCAACAAAAAATACAATCTGGAAATCGTCAGGTGCTTGCTAAGGCGATAACAAATCTTGAAAATTCTAATACCGAGATAGAAATTCCTAATTTTACAACTTCAACGCAGGTTCTTGGCATAACTGGTGCACCAGGTGTTGGTAAATCAACAACTGTTGATGCAATTATTAAATTTTTGCGACAAAAAGATTTATCAGTAGCGGTTCTAGCAGTTGACCCATCCTCACCAATATCTGGTGGTGCATTATTGGGTGATCGGATTCGACTATCAGATCACTTCACTGATCCAAAGGTTTTTATTCGCTCAATTGCTACTAGGGGTCACTTGGGTGGATTATCAGCAACCATAAAACAAATACTAAATTTAATTCATTTAGCTAACTTTGATTTCATCATAATTGAAACGGTAGGAGTGGGTCAGAGTGAGGTTGAGATAATGCGGGTAGCTAATACCGTGTGTGTTGTATTGGCACCAGGCATGGGCGATGGCATCCAGGCAGCAAAGGCAGGATTACTAGAAATTGGTGATATCTATTTAGTAAATAAATCTGACCGAGAAGGTGCCCTTGAGACTAAACAAGATATTGAAAAATCCATTGCCTTATCTATGCTCAAAACCACTAAAGGAGTAAATTGGACGCCACCTGTTTTATTAGGTGCAATGCAAACAGGAATCGGAATTATAGAGTTGATGTTAGAGGTTACAAAGCACAGGAAGGCTCAGGGAATTGAATCATAACTCCGCTCATATTGATACCTTCGCAAGAGAGAATTTGCCAGATTCTTCATTATGGCCTGAGCTAATTTTAAACCACCCCTCTGTAATCTACCCAGAGTACTTAAATGCTAGCCAAGAGTTACTAGAAAAAACTATTGAGATAGTTGGTGAAGATAAAGTTGCCTTAGTTGCTGCAGATGGCACTCTTACTTATCTGCAACTATTAAATTTAGTTAATCAGATCTCAAATTTCTTAATTAGAGAAGGAGTAGTTGCCGGCAATAGAGTTGCTATTAGGTGTCCAAATAATGCCACCTCAGTTGCAATCTGGCTTGCAATTCTTCGGGTTGGCGCAATTGCCGTAACAACAATTCCACTGCAACGAGCTATGGAGTTAGAAAAAATCGTAGATATTGCAAAAGTACAATATGCATTCATCGATTCACGCTTTACCGAGGAGTGGAATTTAGTCACCAACTACCAAGGGAAAACTTATGAAGTTGGTGCTGGATCAGATTTCAGCACAAAAATTGCAGAGCTATCTAGCAGTTTTATCCCTTGCAATACCGCTGCAGATGATGTGAGCATCTTGGCCTTTACTTCTGGCTCAACCGGGTTACCTAAGGCCACTATGCATTTTCATAGGGACTTGCTGGCAATTGCAGATACTTTCTCTAAACATATTGTTAAACCAAGTAAAGAAGATGTCTTCTGTGGTAGCCCACCAATCGCCTTTACCTTTGGCTTAGGTGGATTAGTGATATTCCCACTTAGGATTGGAGCCACCTCAGTTCTGCTTGAAAGTGCTGCACCTGCAGTCTTGTTGGAAAAAATTATTGAACATAAAATCACCTGTCTTTTCACTGCCCCAACTGCATATCGAGCAATGCTTGCCTTATTACCTGGAAAGAATCTATCAAGCCTGCGACGATGTGTCTCTGCTGGTGAGCATCTACCGCTTGCAACATGGAATGCATGGTTTCAAGCAACTGGTATTAAACTAATTGATGGCATAGGTGCTACTGAGCTACTTCATATATTTATATCTGCAAGTGATGAGGAAATAATCCCTGGAATGACTGGTAAGCCAGTTCCGGGATACCAAGCAAAGATTGTTGATGAAAACTTCAAGGAGCTAGCCGATGGGCAATCGGGATTTCTGGCAGTAAAAGGTCCTACCGGTTGTAGGTACTTAAATGACGCAAGACAAAAAAATTATGTAAAAAATGGTTGGAACTTAACTGGTGATATTTACACCAAAACAAGTGCGGGCTACTTTAAGTATGAATCCCGAGCTGATGACATGATAATTTCCAGCGGCTATAACATTGCAGCACCTGAGGTTGAAAATGCACTTCTGCTTCATAGCGCAGTTGCCGAGGTAGCAGTTATTGGAGCAGCAGATGCAGAGCGCGGAATGGTTGTTTCAGCATATGTGGTTCTCCGCGCTGAGTTTTCACCATCTGATGAACTACGTAAAGAGCTCCAAGATCATGTTAAAAAGAAAATTGCCCCATATAAGTATCCAAGAGTCCTAAATTTTGTAGAGTCACTTCCAAAAACAACTACTGGCAAATTACAACGATTCAGGTTAAAGAATTAAAAAATCTTTGTAGGTTGCCATTTTCCATATACCTTGCGCAACTCTCCTACAATCTCTCCCACGGTAGCATACTGCTTAACCGCTTTAACGGTAGCTTCAATAATATTTTCTCCTGAATTTGCAACATTAAATAAATTAATTAGTGAATCTTGGACTGCTTTGTTATCTCGTTTTTTCCTAATTTGCTGCAATGCATTTACTTGCTCAGATTCACTCTCCGGATTAATCTCAAATTGCTTGAATGGCGCAGATTCTGATTGAAAAATATTAACTCCAACAACTTTTTTAGCACCTGATTCGATCGCTACTGTTAATTGATAAGCATTGTCAGAAATTTCATTTACAAAATAACCGTTATTAACACACTCTAATGCACCACCGCGTTTTTCAATACTATTCAATAACTGCCAAATATCACTCTCTAATAAATCCGTTAAGCGCTCTAACTCGAAACTTCCTGCCAGTGGATCAGCTGTTTCTAGCATTCCAGTTTCATATGCAACAACCTGTTGTGTGCGCAACGCCAGGGTGGCTGCCACTTCTGTTGGCACTCCAAGTGCCTCATCAAATGCTGAGACATGCATCGTTTGTATCCCGCCCAATGCTGCAGCCATCATCTCTATAGAAGTACGCACCACATTGTTCATTGATTGTTGTGCGGTAAGCGATGATCCAGCAGTAAATGCGAAGATTCTTAATTTTTCAGATGCAGGATTTTTAGTTTGATACTTTTCGCGCATGAGTTTGGCCCAAACCCGACGGGCTGCTCGAAACTTTGCTATTTCAGGTAAGAAATCAATATTTGAAGATAGAAATGTAAATAGTGTTGGAGCTACTGCATCGACAGAGATTCCTCGCGAAAGTGCGCTATCTAAATACTCTCTAGCGTTTGCAAATGTAAAAGCGATTTCTTGCACAGCAGTAGAGCCTGCTTCGCGGATATGATAACCACTCATTGCCAGCGGCACCCAGTTTGGAATATTGGTAGCCAAGTACTCAATTACATCTACTGAAAGCTTTAAGCCGGCCTCCGCCGGGAAGATCTGTGTGCCTCTTGCAACATACTCCTTTAAGACATCATTTTGAATAAACATTCCAAATTTATTGGGATCAACACCTCTTTGCTCTGCTAGAGCTATAAACATCGCCGCCCAGATATATCCAATTGAGTTGGCTGTGGTTCGCACTTGACTGATTTTTTCTAATGGGATTCCTTCCATCAAAGTTTCAATATCTGCAAGTGAATCAATTGCTACGCCCACTCTTCCTACTTCACCTAGTGAAAGCGGATCATCAGAATCTAACCCCAATTGAGTTGGTAAATCTAAAGCAACACTAAAGCCAGTTAGCCCTTGATCAAGTAACATCTTAAAACGGGCATTAGTTTCAGCTGGTGTACCAAATCCACCATATTGACCCATTGTCCAGACATTCGCAGAAGGATTAATTCCCCTGGTATACGGGTACTCTCCTGGATTTTCTAAAACCATCTACTTGCCTTCAGCTTCGAGTTGCTGTTTAAGTAATTTCTTTGAGATTTTGCCTGTTGAATTTAGTGGAAACTCATTGACGATTCGCAAATCTTTTGGCTTTTTGTAGGAGGCCATCTTAGATTTGCAGTGTTCAAGAATTTTATCTTTAATCACGCTCTGCTCTACCTTTGAATTTGGATCAATAGTTACCAACGCAGTAACTCTTTGACCCCACTCCGAATCGCTGATACCCATCACCGCTACCTCTCGAACCTCAGGGATTTCAGCAATAACATCCTCGATCTCTCTAGGATAAATATTGTAGCCACCACTAATAATCATTTCACCTTTTCGATCAACCAAATACAGTCTGTTATCTTCATCAACTCTTCCCAAATCTCCAGTATGTAACCATCCATCACGAACTGCTTTAGTTACAGTTGGATCTCTCCCCGCCGCTCCATAATAACCATTCATAACATGATCACCTCTTGTAATTACTTCACCGATCTCACCAGTTGGCACCTCTTTGCCTTGCTCATCAACTATTAATATCTCTACTCCAACACATGGGGTGCCGGCACTGGTAAGTAATTCAGGTTGATTTGTAAGCCCCAGAGCATGATCTGCTTCATTTAAAACTGTTACCGGTGGAATTGCCTCCACTAATCCATAATATTGAACCATATTTTTGGTAATTCTTTCATGACATTGCTTGATTTGCTCAGGTGGCATGGGTGCGCCGGCATAACCCAGCATTCTTAAGTTTGCAAACCGTTTAGCATTAATACCATCAACAGAGAGTAATCTGGCAACCATGGTTGGTACTAGTGCAGTTGCATTTCCACCACGATTTTCAATCACATCAATTAACTCTTCTGGGTCATATTTTTCTAAAATTATCTGTTTAGCGCCGTAAGTAAAGTATGGAAGAACAAATAATCCACTTGTGTGAGTTACGGGTCCGGCATGAATCCAACAATCAGATTTGTCAGGAGTACGCCTTAAAATATCTGAAACGATGTTAGCCAAACTTGCAGTTCTATTTCGGTGGGTACGAATTGCACCCTTTGGATTACCGGTGGTGCCAGAGCTGTAGTTTAATGAAACTAAGGCATCAGGTGATATTGCCAATGAAAATTTATGTGACTCTTGTTTAGCTAAAAAAGCTTCATAGGGCAAGGTTTTATCCTGCTCGCCATGAATCAAAATTACATGATCAACTAATTCTCTTACTGGTGCTGATTCTTCCCAAAATTTTGCGTCCAAAATTAATACCTTTGCATTACAATCATTAGTGATGCGCACCCAATCATTTGGGTGCAATCGGTAATTAAGGGCAACTCTGCAAAGTCCAGCTGTGCTGATTGCTAAATCTGTTTCAATATAGGTAGTTTGATTAAATTGCAGATCTAAAACTCGATCACCAAGCTCTAATCCTAAAGATTTAAGACCTCGAGCAAGTTGAAAAATTCTTGAACCTATTTGGCCATATGTCATGGCACCCTCTTGGCTTTCAACTGCTACACGATTACGGTATTTCTGCATTGATCGGGCTACGAGTGTTCCTACATCCATTAGTTATGACCTCCAATTACCGCTATCGCAGAAGATACATAAGCAGCATCTAGTACCCAAGCACCTTCAGATAAAACTGTCAGTGGATTGATATCTAACTCGCTTCCAACCGGCCAATCTATAACTGCGTCGGTGATTCTCAACACGGTTTCAATAAATGCCTTTCTATCAGCAGGACTTGAACCTCTAACCCCAGCTAAAAGTGCTCCTAGTCGTGTTTCATCTATCATCTCACTAACGATCTGCTCATCCACCGGCAGGATGCGAACTGATACATCTGCAATAATTTCAGTCAGCACCCCACCAATTCCAATTGTCAGAATTTTGCCAACATCTGCTGAGGAAATTCCAACCAGCGCCTCAATACCTTTAGAAATAAAGGTTTCCACCAACACGCTATTTGTCTTTGAATTTTTATCAATTCGTGAAAGACGTTCAAAGACTTCAATTGCATTAACCTGAGTTACATCTAATACCACTGCTCCTGCCTCACTCTTATGTAACAGGCCAGGAATTATCGATTTCATTACCGCTTTACCACCAACCTTAGATACAGCCGCCAGAACCTGATCTGTATTTGAAACAACAACAGAGAGCGGAATTTGTACTCCAACAGTTGCTAAGGAATCTTTCAGTTGAGCCTCGGTCGCATTTTCTGCAGGTGCGTCAAGAGGTTTGCATAGCGGCATCCGGCTAACTTTATGCCTAGGTTGTGAGACTTTATGAAGCATTCCTAAGGCTCGAACTGCACGCTCTGGAGTAGGAAATACAGGCAAATTTGATGCACTAAATAACTCATCTGCATTTGGCGCAAGTAATTTGGAGCCTGTACGAGCAACTACAATTGGTATTTGGCGAGTAGATCTACTTGCGCTTAAGGTAGAAGCAATTGCTTCAACATCTTTTCCAACTAATACACAAAAAGATGCAATAATTGCATCGACATTAGAATCTTTTATTAAAATATCAACACATTTCTTAAATAAATCTGGTGATGACATAATTGCTGCCGTCACGTCAACAGGATTTGAGGTATTTCCATAAGCTGGCACGATTTCATCTAATTTACTGATGGTATTTGGGGAAAGAGTGGCTAATTTAAGCCCATATTTTTCAATTGCATCAGTTCCAAGAATTCCACTACCTCCAGATGTGGTTAATATTGCAACATTGCCGCCTTTCATTCTTAGTTCTGTGCTAAAAATACTGCCAGCATCAAGTAATTCTTCGACATCATCAACTCGAATTGCTCCAGCATTTGCAATCGCAGCATCAATAATTCGATCCTCAGTTGCCAATGCTCCGGTATGAGAAGCGGCAGCTTTAGCTCCTGCAAGGGATCTACCTGATTTTAAAATTGCGGTGGGAAGATTAGTGGCGACTTCATTTAATAATTCAATATTTGAAAGTGACTCAGCGTAAATCAGTAGGCCGCTTACCTTTGTCTCTTTGGATAGTGATTGTGCCACCTCAAGTGCGGTCACATCAGCCTCATTTCCAGTAGTGACTACATACCCGATTGAAAGTCCTCTTTCATTTGCCAGGGAATATATTCCATAACCAAGAGCACCAGATTGGCTAACTAAGGCAATATTTCCTGCCGACAAATATGTCGATGCCCCTGAAAAAACCGGTGAAAAGGTTGCTGTTAATTTAACCTCGCCACCTGCAGAGCCAATGCAGTTAGGGCCCACCAATCGCATACCAGATTGATTTGCCACATTTACTAGCAACTCTTGTGCCTTAGCCCCAGCATCGCTAGCTTCAGCAAAGCCCGAAGACATGACTACTGCGACTTTTACTTTTGACTGCACACAGTCTTTCACTGCTTGCAGAACCAACTCATATGGAACCATTATTAATGCTAAATCAATCGGCTTTCCTACGTCTTTTATATTTTTATAGGTGTTGAATCCAAATATTTTTTCACCTTTTGGATTGATTGGAAATATTTCGCCTTTATATCCATATTTTTGCAGGTACTCCAGCGGAAGTCGCCCCATAGCGCTAATTCGCTCAGTTGCCCCTACCACTGCAACAGATTTCGCTGACCATAGAGCAGATAACACGTTGGTCAAATAACTGCCACCCCTTCTATTTCCAGCAATGCGCTTGCATCCCAGAGTTTAGTGACACCAACTAAAGTCATGGCAGGATAATTTTTGCCAATTAATTTTTGCCAAATCTTACCTATTTCTTTTGCGTGTGCTCGATAATCAACTGGGTCAACTGCGTAAATATTAAGTTTTACCAAGTTATCAGGTGTTCCGCCTGCTTCATTTAGTACAACTAATAAGTTACTAATAACTTTTTCAAATTGCTCAACTATTCCATTTCCTTCAATCTCATTCTTTTTATTGAGCGCTGTCTGCCCAGCCAGGAAAATAAGTGTTCCACCATTAACTACCATGCCGTGAGAAAAACCAATAGGTGAGGCTAGCTCCGCAGGATTAACCTTCTTTATACTCATTTACTATCTCCTCTGATTATCTTTGCTTGACCGGTTACATTTGGTTGATCAATAAATGCAATAACTTCACCAGCTACCTCTTCAACACTTAAAAATCTACCACCTGGAATTTTTGCCAGCAGAGCTGAACGAACTTGGTTAAAGTCCTTGCCAGTTCTTGTGGCAGCAGCCTCTAATGAGCGTTTTGTCATTGGGGTGTCGACATAGCTCGGACAGACTGCATTAACCGTTATCCCAGACTTGAGTAATTCTGCTGCTGCAGATCGTACTAAACCGACGACGCCATGCTTTGCAGCGGTATAGGCCGAAACATTTGCCTCACCTTCCAACCCTGCCGTACTGGCGACAACAATAATTCTGCCAAATTTTGCAGCTTTCATTGTTGGCACTGCTGCTCTGATGTATTGAAATGGTGCAGTCAAATTGATCGCAAGTGATTGGTCCCAAATTTCATTTGAAGTTCTTTCAATTGGAGCTGAAGTACCATCACCAGCATTAACAATCAATACATCCAGACCATCCCATTTTTCAATTACTTTATTGATGGCACTATCTGCGCTTGTGGTATCCGTGGAATCTGCCACGATAATTAAACTGCTACTTTCATATCCTGCGACCGTTGTTTCTAACTCGGTGAAAGTTCTAGATGTGACCGCTACCTTGTGGCCAGAATTTAATAATTGTTTTGAAATTTCACGGCCAATACCACGGCTAGCACCTGTAACGAGAATTCTAAGTGGAGGCTTACCCATATATTCTCCGTTCAGCAGAAAATTCAATACTAAGAGAGGCTTTGATAGTTCTCTTGATAGGCAATAATAGGACATATGAAGCAAAGAGAAGTAATTATTGCTGAGGCTGTGCGCACCCCTTTTGGACGTTACTTTGGTGGATTATCCAAAGTAAGGCCTGACGATTTACTTGGATTTACCCTTTCATCTCTTGCAAAAAAACTTCCTAGCTTTGATTTAAATTTTTTAGATGATGTAATTATCGGCGACTCAAATGGTGCTGGTGAAGATAATAGAAATGTTGCCCGAATGGGACTTCTACTTGCAGACTTCCCAAAAAGTATTCCTGGTGTAACGGTTAATCGACTTTGTGGTTCAGGTGCAGAGGCAATAATTCAAGCATCTCGTGCAATAAGAAGTGGTGATTATAATTTTATCGTTGCTGGCGGTGTTGAATCCATGAGTCGATCACCATGGATTGTTGAAAGAACAAGCAAAGATCAACCTACTGATCCAAAATTTCATCAATCTACTGTGGGATGGAGAATGACCAATCCCTTATTTCCATCACAATGGACACAAAGCTTAGGTAGATGTGCGGAAGAGGTAGCAGAGAGATTAAATATATCTAGGCAAGCACAGGACGAATGGGCTTTACGATCGCATCAACTTGCCGAAGCTGCATGGTCAAAAAAAATACATATGGATTTTGTAGTTCCATTTAATCAAATTCAAAAAGATGAATCAATAAGAGCAGACACCTCTTTAAAAAAACTTTTAGAGCTGCCGTCAGCTTTTTCTAAGGATGGCGCTGGAACAGCCGGAAACTCTTCACCACTTAATGATGGAAGCGTTACGATGCTAATCACTGACCGATTAGGTTTGGAAAAACTAGAAATTGAAGGAATTGGCAAAATAATTGGGTCGCAAGTAACTGCTACCACGCCAAATGAATTTTCGCTGGCGCCAATATCAGCCATTCACAAGGTTTTGGCAAGTTCTGGAAAAAGAATTTCTGATGTAAAAGTTTGGGAAATTAATGAGGCTTTCGCATCCATGGTGCTATCAGTTTTACATGAAATTCCTGAAATTGATCAATCAAAGGTAAATGTTAATGGTGGTGCAATTGCAATAGGTCATCCAGTTGGAGCAAGTGCGGCACGGGTAGTTGTTGATTGTGCTAAAGAGCTTAAACGCCAAGGCGGGGGGATCGGAATTGCAGCTGCCTGCATAGGTGTTGGGCTAGGTGTTGCTGTGGCAATAGAGGTAGAAGGGTAAAGTGCTCTCATGATCAAAATCAATGAATTTACCGATATCACTTACTTGGTTGAATCTAATATCGTTGTAATAACAATAAATCGACCTGAACGATATAACGCATTAAGAGGTAGAACTGTCGACGAGCTACTTGCAGCTTTTAAGTATGCATGGGTTGATAAAAAAGTCTGTGCGGTAATTTTGACCGGAGCTGGTGAGAAAGCATTTTGTACAGGTGGCGACCAAAAGGAACGTGCTGAAACTGGTGGATATGGTGAAACTGAAACTGGAATGTTTGAGATCGAATCACTCCACAAAATTATTAGGGCAATACCAAAACCAGTCATTGCAGCGGTAAATGGTTTTGCAATTGGCGGCGGGCATGTACTACATGTTCTCTGTGATCTTTCAATTGCTTCTAGTACCGCCAAGTTTGGTCAGGTTGGTCCTCGCGTAGGCTCATTTGATGCAGGATTTGGAACTGCTTATTTAGCTCGTGTCGTTGGTGAGAAAAGAGCACGGGAAATTTGGTTTCTTTGTGAACAGTTCGATGCTCAAACCGCGGAACGCTGGGGACTTGTTAATAAAGTCGTTGAACCGTCAAACCTAATGACCTCTGCAAAAGAGTGGGCGAAAAAAGTTGCTGCGCTTTCACCAACAGCTATAAAGACTTTAAAGCACTCATTTAATGCAGATACCGACCATATTATGGGAATTCAATCAATAGCTTTTGATGTACTTGACCTTTATACAAAGACTGATGAGGCTAAGGAAGGCGGTATTGCTTTTACAGAAAAGCGATCTCCGAACTTTGCAAAATTTCAAGAGGATTAATTTTCACCCTCTTCAGCAATCGCATAATTGGTAACAGCAGTACGCGCATCCCACAACTCTGGGAAAAAAGTGAAGCTATTTAGACGAGAGAGAATTTCTACTGGAGTTCCCTGGGTTCCTGAAACCTTTAATCCAATGCTTCTTTCGACAACTTTAAAATGTCGGTGGCGCCATAAATACATTCGTTCATCTAATTCAATCAGGGCCTCAGCTAGCAAATAAAGATTCTCAAATTCAGTATGGCGCACAAATAACTGTACTAAATCAATTTTTTCCACATTTAGTAATCGTTTAAACTCAATTCCTAGGGGTGGAATTGCCTTACGCATTGAATTCATTCCTGGAGAGTCAAAACCTGAGCCATGACCTAGTGCCCTACGAACCTGCTGATAATCCCAAGGCGACATTTGCTCAAGCATGTCCAAGGACTCATGGCAATATTTAATTGCTAGAAAAATTCTAGGAAAGAGTCGTAATGCTGGTCGGATTTCGTTATTTTTTAGAAAAACTAATGCTTGAGTTGCTTCTGCAGTTGCATGTTTTAGCCATAGTTCTGAGGTTTGATGGACCACAGTAAATAGCAATTCATCTCGATGCTTCCAAGCCTCTTTAGTGGGTTGAAGTTTTAGTAACTCACTTAATTTTAAATATCTTTCGTAATCACTTTTGCCGTCACCCTCAAGGATCTGGTCAGGTCCGTAACTCATCTAAATTCTATCCTCTCGCCAGAAAAATCCATCAGGCTAATTTGGCATCAATCTGCCGCCATTCACATCCAAAACAATACCAGTTATAAAAGAGGATTCTTCACTCGCTAAGAACAAGACGGGGTCAGCACATTCTTTCAGTGTCGGCATTCGGCCAAGTGGAATAGCACTTAATACTTCAGAGCGCTCGGCGGCAGACATTTGGTCAAACATTCCTTCTAACCTGTCGGTTAAAAACAGTCCTGGTGCAATTGCATTTACTCTAATGTTAAATTCTCCCACCTCTTTTGCAAGTCGCCTTGTTAAACCAAGAATCGCTGCTTTTGCTGCAGCATATGGAACTCCAGTTACTGGACTAGCACTGCGCCCACCTATCGAAGAAAAAGTTATAATCGAACCACCGCCAGATTTTTTCATAAAGGGAATCACTGATTTAGCACAATTAAAAGTTCCTTTTATATTGACATCTAAAACTAAATCAAGGTCATCGGAGGATATTTCATCAAGATCACGAGGTGTTCCAAGTGATCCACCAGCTGCTGTCACTAATACGTTAACCCCGCCTAAAGTATCAGCTAATTTATTGATAGCACGCTCCACTGCAATAGAATCACGAACATCAACATGTTCTCCCGCTGCAACTGCCCCACTGGCCACTATTTCGGCAACTATAGATTCAATTGCATTTAAATTTGAGTCTAAAATTCCAACCTTGCCACCCTGTTCTGCAAATTGGCGTGCTATTTGTCTGCCTATACCACCAGCACCACCGGTAATCAAAATACTTTGGCCTTGAAATCGCCGTAATGTCATGTAACTAACATTAACTCCCTTGGCCATGAAAGCCAATATCTGCGGGTGTGTGTAGTAAAAAAGTTGCTTCTACACTATTATTTCGTCAATCGAATGAATTGCATCTTGGGAAGTTTTTTTAGGGAGACTATCTAGCTTATGAAAATACTCTGTATCGGTGGCGGTGCAGCTGGACTTTATTTTTCAATTTTAATGAAAAAGCAAGACCCATCTCATGAAATTACGGTTATTGAGCGTAATCGTCCCTACGACACTTTTGGTTGGGGTGTGGTTTTCTCAGATGCAACCCTTTCAAACTTTGTAAAAGCCGATGAGGAAACTGCACGTACGATTCTGCAATCCTTCAACCATTGGGATGATATTGATGTCAGGATTAAAAGTAAAAGCATCACCTCCGGTGGACATGGATTTTGTGGAATAGGTAGAAAGCGTCTCTTAAATATATTACAAGAGAGAGCTGAGGGTTTAGGTGTAAAGTTGATTTTTGAAACTGAAGTAAAAGATGACCAAGAAATTGCAGCAAAATATGATGCAGATCTGGTTGTAGCCTCCGATGGATTAAATTCAGTGATACGAAACAGGTACTCTGAAACTTACAAGCCAGATATCGACACTAGAGTCTGTAGATTTGTTTGGCTTGGCACAAAAAAAGTATTCAAAGATTTTACTTTTTCATTTGTTGAAACTGAATTTGGTTGGTTCCAAGCTCATATTTATCAATTTGATGGTGATACTTCGACGTTTATAGTAGAAACTCCAGAAGATGTGTGGCTACGTGCTGGTTTAGCCGATATGAGCCAAGAAGAGGCAATAAGTTTTTGTGAAAAATTGTTTGCAAAAGATTTACAAGGTGCAAAGTTAATGAGCAATTCATCGCATTTGCGTGGTTCAGCAAATTGGATCAAGTTTCCAAGGGTGATCTGTGAGAACTGGACCCACTGGATACAAATTAATGAGAAAAAAGTGCCTGTTGTTTTGATGGGTGATTCTGCACATACCGCGCACTTTTCGATCGGCTCTGGAACAAAGTTGGCAATGGAAGATGCAATAGATTTTGCAAAGTTCCTTAGCACCCTTGGAAATAGAAGTATGGAAGAGATTTTGGCAGATTATCAGGCAGTTCGAGGCGTTGAGGTTATTAAAATTCAGAATGCAGCTAAGAACGCTATGGAATGGTTTGAAAACGTATCACAGTACACAGATATGGAACCTGAGCAGTTTAATTATTCGCTGCTAACTCGTAGCCAGAGAATTACCCATGAGAATTTAAAACTACGCGATGCTAAATATGTAGAGGAGTATGAAAAGTGGTTTGCAACCAAAGCATTTGCTGACGCCGGAGTCAGTCTTCCTAAATCAGGCTCACACGTTCCACCGATGTTTACACCATTTAAAGTACGGGACCTTGTTTTGCAAAATCGAATTGTGGTCTCGCCGATGGCGCAATACTCAGCTGTTGATGGTGTCCCTGCTGATTACCATTTAGTGCACTTAGGAGCTCGTGCAATGGGTGGTGCAGCTTTGGTGATGACTGAGATGACCTGCGTTTCGGCAGATGCCAGAATTACGCCAGGATGTCCTGGAATGTACACCGATGAACATTTGCAAGGTTGGCGTCGAATTGTAGATTTTGTTCACTCTAATTCTGAAGCAAAAATTGGCATACAGATCGGTCATGCTGGTGCAAAATCTTCCACTCGCCTAGCGTGGGAAGGCATTGACCAACCATTAAAAGAGGGTAATTGGCCATTAATTGCAGCTTCGCCGTATCAATATATTGAAGGTGTTTCACAAATTGCTCGTGAGATGACTCGAGAAGATATGGATAAAGTTAAAGCTGATTTCGTGAGGTCAACTAAATCTGCTGAAGTTGCTGGATTTGATTGGCTAGAGATTCATGCTGCTCATGGATATTTGCTCTCTTCCTTCATCTCACCTTTGACAAACCAACGCAAAGATGAGTTCGGTGGATCTTTAGAAAATAGACTTAGATATCCAATTGAGGTGTTTAAAGCAATTCGTGAAGTATGGCCACAAGGAAAGCCAATCAGCGTGCGTATCTCAGCTCACGATTGGACCCCCGGTGGAACAACACCACCTGATGCAGTTGAGATTGCCAAAGCATTTAAAGATGCGGGCGCTGACATAATTGATTGTTCCTCTGGACAGGTTAGTAAAAAAGAGAAGCCGATTTATGGCCGAACTTTTCAAACACCTTTTGCTGATCGAATTCGCAATCAGGCTAAGATTCCAACAATTGCTGTTGGAGCAATTTTTGATGCAGATAGCGCAAATACCATTATTGCAGCGGGTCGAGCCGACCTTTGTGCAGTTGCAAGACCTCATCTAGCAAATCCTGCTTGGATTTTGACTGAAGGTGCCAGAAGTGGATATGTAAATACTCCTTGGCCAAAACAATATGTGGCTGCCAAGATCCAACTTGAGAGAAACCTAGAAAGAGAAAAGCAACAAGCAGCCTCCGCAAAAAATGCTATGTCTTTTGAGCAGATTACCCAGATTTTTGGTGAGGTTTAAGCACTTAACAAGGCTCGTAATTTATTTCCATCCTCATCAGAAAGTGCGGCATTACGAAGTTGCTTAATCGTTACTGCAGCATCTGACTTGTTACTAATACGATCCACCGCATTCATAATTTCTGTAAAATTTCGCCAGCCATTTCGATGGGTATCGCCGTAACCTTTTATTACATTTGCGCACTCTGCGATTTCGCAGGCTAGGTCATAGTTAATAGCTGCTAGTTTATTAATTTTTGCTAGCCATAAATCAATACGTTCTTGTTCTAAATTAAATCGCAATGACCTAGGGCGAATTGGCTTTAATCTTGCCAGTGTATACAACAGTAGATATCCACCAATGGATGCTGTATTTAGAATCATTCCCTTTGCAGTGATTCGTTCAATAGTTTTTGTCACAATCTTTGTTCGCAAAATCCATTTACCAATTGGTGTAGGCAAAGTATCTGCAATTTCTTCAGACATTGGGTGAAGGTATTCACGTACCTCCATCAGTTGTTCTCGATTAATTTTCGCCTCTGCACTTACACGATTGAATCGACTTTTTCTAGTTTTAAGATCTGCAACTCGGATAGTGTCCTCATAGGTCATCCAAAGAGCAGTGTACCTAGCTGTTTCATTTAAGAGTCTGCCTGTACCAGAGCCATAATTTTTTTCTGCTATTGCCACATCAGAGAGTCTAGAAATGTATGTTTCTGCATATTTAAAGTTTTGATAATCTGCAGTTCGCTTAACTCCATTAATGACCATGACTCTAACAGACTCAGGAAAATCACTTTTTACTCTTTGAGCTAAATTCTTTAATTTGTGACCAACAGCTGATGTCGGATCATTAATAATCTTTAGTTGCTGCTCTTCTGATATTTCACCAGGGCTGACTGGACGGGCACTAATTTGAATGGGTACAGCAGAATTTTGTGATTTATTTTCATTACTTATAATTTCACTAGCAATCTCATAACTCTTGTCAAAAGCAGCTACTGAAGTTTTAACACCAACTCCACCTTGTTCAATCGCTTGTATGAAGTGTTGACGCTCAAATGGCAGTACCTTACTTCCCGCTAATGCTCCAAATAATGCAGCAGAGATAACACTTGCAGTATCCTCTGCAACTTTTGCAAAATCTGCTGCAATTAATCGTTTAGCCGAATCTTTTGCTGATTTTAGAATTGCTTCTGAATCGACCCGCCCATCACCTAAAGCTGTTCGCTCAGTCATTGAATAAACTCGGTTGGTAGATGTGATTAGAGTGGTTACATCAGAGGTGACAAATCCACGAGATATTGCTCTGCCAGCCTCCATTAATTCAGATGCAATCACAATATCTACCTCACCAGGTGTAGCCATTGTGCTTAATACGGGTTCGTGAGATCCGGGTTTACTTATTCCATCATCTGGATAAAACTCAAGATAATAAACGGTTGTTCCGGTTCGTTGTGCAACGCCAGGCACTGAAGTTGTTTGCGCAAAGTATCCATTGCTCTCGGCCATGTTAATTGCCCAATCAGCTAGAACTCCGCCACCTTCTCCGCCCATGGCGAGTAAGGCTAAAGTTATTGGACGATTTTGCGGCTCAATAGAATTAAACTTCAATTCCTGACAACCGTCTCTCAATACCACGTTGCAGTGTTCCGATTATAAAATCCCTAATTTTTGCCTTTGACTTATCCCAAATTGAAGGATTGCTAATTACTGAAGTCTTATAAAAGGAAGGGCAAAGAACTGCAGCATGGGCAGCCTCACCGCACAATCCACACCCAACACAGGTATTCAGAATTGCTGCAATTGGATCCTTGCGCATCGGGTCTGGATTTTCAGCAATGGTTAATGATGGACAGCCGTTAATACGAATACATGAATGATCACCAGTACATGTGTCAGGATCAATTCCAAATCTTTCACGAACTACACGCTTTCCTTCTTTGATCTGTTTAGCCATTTGTGGTCGTTCACGCCGGGTTTTATTGAGAGTGCACTCACTTTGTGCCACGATCACTTTTGGCCCAAGCTCTTTGGTAGAAAGCGCTTCTTTGAATAGTTTTTTCATTTCGCCCACTTTAAAAGTGTTGGTAACTGTCTTTGCCCACTCAACTCCAACACCTCTTACTGCGCGTTCAATTGGGTGCTTAGTCGAACGAATCTCACTTGATGCGGAAGAAGAGAGCAAATCCTGACCACCTGTTGCAGCACTATAAGCATTGTCAACAACTACAACTAAGCCATCGCTCTTATTAAAAACTGCATTTCCGATTCCGCTGGTTAAACCGTTGTGCCAAAAGCCACCATCGCCCATGAAACTAATGGTGCGTTTATCGCTTTTTGTATCATGTAAAGCGGCAGCACCTGCTGCACCTAATCCATATCCCATAGTTGTTGCACCTATATTAAAGGGTGGCAGGATTGAAAATAGATGGCAACCAATATCTGCAGAGATATGGTGCTTGCCCGTCTCTTTTTCGGCAAGTTTTAATGCGGTAAAGATAGGTCGCTCTGGACAACCTGTACAAAATGAGGGTGGCCGGCCGTGAATTTGCTCTGTGGGTGCTACAGAATTAATTGAGTTTGGTTTATCTCCCGATGGCCTTACTACGGCAGGAAGAGTCTCGGTGCTTAACATTTGTGGTGCAAATTTTTTAACAAACTCCAGTATACCTTTGATTACCGCGGCTGGAGTGTACTCACCCGCAACCGGCAATAAATCTTTACCATGTAAAGCAGTATTAACTCCGGCACGTCTTAAAATCGCGTTTATGTTTTGTTCTATGTAATCAGGTTGACCCTCTTCTACGAGCAAGATTCCTCTCTTGGCTTTAGCAAACTCGACTACCTCATCATCAACTATTGGATATGTGACATTTAAAATATAAAGTGGAATTTTGCTATTGCCATAAACATCTGAAAGCCCCAATAATTGCAAAGCTCTTATAACGGTGTTATAGAGGCCGCCTTGCATCACTATTCCAAAGTCAGCCGCATCATTAGCAAAAACTTCATTAATTTTGTTATCTTTAATAAATTTTACAGCTGCCGGCCAACGCTTAGTTACTTTTTCTTGTTCATGTAGAAAGCTAGCCGGCGGGAGAACAATTCTATTTGTATCGCGCACAGGATTTTCCATTGCATCACGCAAAGTAAATTTTGGCTTTACATTGTCCTTGGCAATAAAGCGACCATGTAAATGGCAAGACCGCAATCTTAATTGCAACATTACTGGTGAGTTGCTTGCCTCTGAAAGCTTAAATCCAGTTTCAACTGAATCTACGATTGCAGTTAAATTTGGTCTTGGATCTAATAACCAAATTTGAGACTTCATCGCAAACGCATGCGAGCGCTCCTGCATAATTGAGGAGCCTTCACCATAATCTTCACCAACAATAATTAATGCGCCACCTGTAACCCCGCCGGAGGCTAGATTAGCCAACGCATCTGAAGCCACATTTGTTCCTACCGTCGATTTAAAAGTTACTGCACCGCGCAATGGATAATGAACCGATGCTGCGAGCGAGGCTGCAGCTGTTGCTTCGGATGCACTATTTTCAAAATGAACACCAAGTTCATCTAAAACTTCTTTTGCATCACCTAGTACATCCATTAAGTGAGAGATTGGTGCACCTTGATAGCCACCAACATAGGAGACACCAGATTGAAGAAGTGCTTTTGTAACAGCAAGAATTCCCTCACCAAAAAATTCTTCACCCGCAGAAGCGCGTAGTTTTCCCACCTCGGTTGCGAAAGAACGCTCAGCCATTTTTCTCCTTCACCGCAAGCTTAAAAGCAGCAGGATCAACAATACCTCCCTATCCTCGCATGGCAGAGCAGGCATGTCTAGAGATTTTCGATACTTGGGACTGTGGCCTCAACTACATTTTCGGCTTAATCCCTGATCCAAATACACCTAGAAATATCGCTGATGCAGGGCTAATATCGTGGAGTGGTTTATCGTCGTAAAACTCATTTAAAAAACTAGTAAAGGAGTAGTAATGGCTGGATTGGCACAACTGGCAACAGATTTAGCTTCAGGAGCGGTGCAAGTTTTAGATTTGACTGCACCATTGCATTCAAAGACACCTATATTGGTACTTCCAGAACCTTTTGGGCAGACAGCAACATTTAAATTAGAAGAAATTTCAAAGTATGACGATCGAGGTCCAGCCTGGTACTGGAATAATTTTCATACTGGCGAACATACTGGTACCCATCTAGATGCCCCGAACCATTGGGTCACCGGAAAAGATGGTGATGATGTTGCCTCCATTCCAGCCAAGCGTCTTATTGGACCAGCGGTAGTTTTGGATTTTGTAAAAGAATCAGCAGCCAATCCAGATTTCCTGCTAGAGGTATCACATATCGAAGCTTGGGAAAAAGCTAACGGTAAAATCCCTGCTGGTGCATGGGTGCTTTTCCGTACTGGATGGTCAAAATTTGGAGATGATCCAAAAGCGTTCGCAAATGCTGACGATAAAGGGCCGCACACCCCTGGTCTACCTCCATCAACTGCTGAATTCCTTGCTACAAAGCGGGACATTCTGGGACTAGGAGTAGAGACAGTTGGAATTGATGCTGGCGGTGCATTTGGAATGGATGTTCCATTTCCTTGCCACAACTACTTGCTGGGTAACAACAAATACGGATTAACTCAACTTCGTAATCTGGATAAGTTGCCAACAACTGGGGCAATCGTAATTGCAGCTCCGCTAAAGATTGTTGGTGGCTCTGGCTCTCCAACTAGAGTTTTGGCGCTAATTTCAAAGTAATAACTAACTCTTTAAAAACCCCACCGATAATTTGGTGGGGTTTTTATCTTGAAAAAACTTTTGCAAACAAGCTTTTCTTAAGTAACCGTTGAGCAACAAGGAGTCCAGATCCCCCACCTAAGCCAGGTCCTGGGTGAGTTGAAGCTCCAATATGCCATAGATTTTTTACAGGTGTTCGGTGTCCAGTTGCAGTTACCAATGGACGCCAAGGTGCAAATTGATCAATACGACAATCACCTGCATATGGGTCTCCGCCAACTAGATTCCTATTCATAGCCTCAATTTCACGAGGGCCTAGGACTATCTTTGCCAAAGTCGCAGATTTTAGATTTGTTATTTGCTCACTTAGTTGGTCAATTACTCGATCAGTATAAGCGTTTAATACAGTTGGATTCCATTCACCATTGCCGATATTTATTTGCTTTGCAAGATCACCGATAATAACCTGTGGATTCTCTTGCAACTGGATCCAGATAATTGATTTACCCTCTGGTGCTCGAGATGGATCAACTGCACATGGCTGTCCAACCACAATAGTTGGCCGTGCTGGAAGCAAGCCTCTATTTGAGGCGTTAACTGATTCAGATAAAGAACCAACTCCATCTAAAACATGCACTACCGCTACATCCTTCATTCTTGGATCATTTACCCAAACTGGTGGCTCAGATAGAGCTAGATGAATTTGGATCGCCGCTCGCCCATATCGAAAATTATCTGCTGCCGTTTTTATCTCATTACTTATCGGCACTTCACTTAATAATTCCTGATATAAATATTGGGGCGTAGTTGAAGCTAAAACTGCCCTCTTACTTTCAAATATTTGCCCATTTGATAATTTGACTCCATAAGCCTTATTTTTCTTAACCAATACTTTTGCTACATCAGCATTTGTTAAGACTTCTCCACCATGATCACTAATAATTGAAACCAATGCGTCAACTAGTTTTATGCCACCGCCAACAGGAACTGGCATTCCACCAAGAGCAATTGCAGCTGAAATTACTTTTGTAATGAATGCACTACCAGCATCATCTGGGCCCATGCCATTGTGTAGGGCCCAAGGTGCGAGTAAAGCTTTACTTACCGGGGAGGTGAATTGCCGATCAAGCCAAGGCTGAGCTGGTTCTAGCAACTCTGCTCCAGTTGCAACTAACCCTCGATTTCCAAATCTCTTCCGAGCTGTTCGTGCCAACTTTAATGATGAGAGGCGCCAAAGATCTGCGCCAAGAAGCCCAAATGCTAAATCAATTTTTGGCATAAATTCTGCCAACATTTTTGTCCATGAATCACTATCAGATAACTTAGCAAATTCAGCTAGAGTTTTCTCAGGATTTGTAAATAATATTGCACTACCCTCTTTACAAATCACACCTGTCGGCGATTCAGTATTGTTATAAATCAAACCTTTTTTATCCAAATCATCTTTTAACAATGCATAAGCAGCACCGCCAACAAATAGTGGGTGCCAACTTGAAAGCAATTCATGGGTAAAACCTGGCAGAGTTGCTTGTTCTGTTCTGATCGCACCGCCCGCTCTATCATTGCGCTCACACACTAATATCCGCCAGCCAGATTTACTAAGTACCGCCGCTGCGACTAGGGAGTTGATGCCACTACCGATGATTACTGCATCAAATATTTTTTTGCTACTCATGGGAGAAACTTATTCTTGATATTATGCAATAGTCAATAACTATGAGAAGATTAAATATGGGCAAAATAGTAATAATTGGATCTGGAATTAATGGATTAAGCGCAGCAGCAATTCTTGCAAAACGTGGAAAATCTGTAATAGTCCTGGAAAGTTCAGACAAATTTGGAGGAGCAGTTAGAACCGAAGAGGTTACCTTGCCAGGTTTTCATCATGACCTTTTTGCAACAAATCTAAGTTTATTTGCTGGTGGCGGAGTAATGGCACTACTCAAAGAGGATTTGATTCGTAACGGATTGGAATTTATTCCCTCAGACAAGCCATATTGTTCAGTTTTCCCTGATGGAAAATCTATTGGTATTACAATGGATCGCGAAAAAAATATTAAAACTTTGCAGAAGAAAGCGCCCTTGGATGTTGAATCCTGGAATTTACTCACAGCTAAACTTGGGCAACTCTCGCCACATTTGTTCCCAATTTTAGGAACTGAACTGCCCTCTCTGGCTGCTGCAAAATTACTGTTTAAGAGTTGGAGAGCTATTGGCACAACAGGATTATTCGAACTAATTCGACTCCTGCTGCAATCAAGCAGAGCTTTTGCCGATGAATACTTTGCTCATGCTGAAACTAAGGCTCTGGCAGCGGCTTGGGGAATGCATCTAGATTATGCTCCAGACATTTCTGGTGGTGCACTATTTTCATTTTTAGAATCAATTGGCGGACAAGAGTTTGGAATGGTACTTGGTAAAGGTGGTGCTAATTCCTTAGTCAATGCTCTAACTAAAATAATTCATGAAAACGGTGGTGAAGTTTTGGCAAATTCTAAAGTCACCGAAATTTTATTAGAGAATGGAAAAGCTATTGGTGTTAGAACTGAGAATGGTAGAAGCATTAAGGCAAAATTTGTTGTGGCAAATGTAAATCCAGCTTTGATTCCAAAACTGCTTCCGACAATTGATAAAACCGATGAAAATATCTCAAAAATTGCTAAGTTTCGCCCTGGTCTGGGAACCATGATGATTCATCTCGCATTAAGTGATTTGCCAGAGTGGAAGGCAGATGAGGCAAGGAATTTTAATTATGTTCATATTGGGCCATATCTTGATGACATGGCAATGACATACACAATGGCAGCGGCGGGTAAATTGCCCGCGCAGCCAACTTTAGTTATTGGCCAACCTACGGTGAGTGATCCATCCAGAGCACCCAAGGACAAACACATACTCTGGATTCAAGTAAGAGTTCTACCGCTCGAAATAACAGGTGATGCATCAGAAACCATAAGCGGCAAATCTTGGGATGATATTGGTGAACAATATGCAGATCGCGTAATCGAGATTATCGAAGCGTATGCACCAGGATTGAAAAATAAGATTTTGGCACGAAAAGTATTAACACCTACTGATCTTGAAAGATACAACGTGAACCTGATTAAAGGTGATTCACTTGGTGGAAGCCACCATCCAGCGCAATTTTTCTTTCTTCGTCCGGTGCCAGGTTGGACTGGACACAAAACCCCAATTAAAAATCTTTATATTTGCGGATCAGGAACCTGGCCTGGTGGTGGTGTTGGTGGTGGCAGCGGATTAATGGTTGCAAACCTACTCAGTAAATAGCCTAGAGCGCCATTCATCTGGCCATCTTTGTGAACCAACTTCTTTGCTGGGCGAATAAACAATTATGTAGCTACCAGTAGCTGCAATTTCACCATTAACAGAGGCGGTAAATACAAATTCTGCTGATGAATTACCGATTTTGATCACCTCAAGATTTGTTTTAATTTGCTCGCCAAAAAAAATCCTACGCTTGTACTCCATCTGTACCTTAACTCTTGGTATCTGACCAAATAAAGTTGAAGGTAATCCAACACTTCTATATAGGGCGGCTTCACACTCCTCAACCCAACGAAATGCGCTGGTGTAATGCTGGTGACCTGCGGCATCGGTTTCAGCCCACTCAAGATACCTAATTATCTCAACTTTTGCTCCAGCCATGAACTCACCTCTTTCTTAGTTATAAATCAAACTTACTTGAACACTCATATTTAAAGTACTCACATTCTTAGCCGAATAAAATTCAAATACTGTTGTTATTCTTATAGTTCGAATTTACATACAAATCTAGGTATTCATTAACTGGCATTGCAATGAGCTTCTTGTAATCCGTCGATGTATCCCAGATTTGCTTCTGCTGAGATTCACTAAATATACGAGCAAGATTTATTTTAAATTTTTCAACTAAAAGTGGAATCCCTTCTCTCCTTCTGCGTGCATGCCCAACCGGATACTCGACTGTAATTTCATCCATAACGCTACCATCGTTAAACTCGACAGTAAGCGCATTGGCAATTGATCGCTTACTTGGATCATGGTATTCGGCCGTAAAAGTTGGATCTTCGATACATATTATTTTTTCTCGCAAGATATCAATTGCTGGATCACTAGCAATATCGTCTTCATAATCTTTTGCAGTTAAGCGACCAAAAATTATTGGAACTGCCACCATGTATTGAATACAATGATCACGGTCGGCAGGATTTCTTAACGGGCCTTTTTTATCAATGATTCGAATACAGGCTTCATGAGTACGAATTTTTATATTTTTTATATCAGAAGCTTGCTTACCGTTCTGCTTCATTTGGTTGTGAATAGTCATTGCAGCCTCAACGGCAGTTTGTGAGTGAAACTCAGCTGGGAATGAGATCTTGAATAAAATATTTTCCATCACATAAGAACCGTATGGTCTTTGGAACTTAAATTTATTTTTTTGGAAAAGAGAATCATAAAATCCCCAAACTTTTGCGGACAGAGCTGTTGGATAACCCATCTCACCTGTCTTAGCAATTAATGCAAGTTTTACAGCTCTGGAGGTGGCATCACCGGCTGCCCAAGATTTTCTAGAACCGGCGTTAGGAAAATGACGGTAGGTACGAAGTGACTGACCGTCCAACCAAGCATGCGAGACCGCACTCAAAATTTGTTCACGGGTTAACCCAAGTAATTTGGCAACAACTGCTGTTGATGCAACCTTGACTAAAACCACATGATCTAGTCCAACTTTATTGAACGAATTCTCTAAAGCAAGGCAACCCTGAATTTCATGAGCTTTTATCATGGCAGTTAAAACATCTAGCATTTTTAGCGGAGCTCTACCATTAGCAACTGCTGTTCTTGATAACCAGTCTGCTGTTGCCAGAATTCCACCTAAGTTATCTGAAGGATGTCCCCATTCTGCGGCAAGCCAGGTATCGTTAAAATCAAGCCATCTGATCATTGCACCAATATTGAACGCACCTTGCACAGGATCTAGCTCATAATTGGTCCCAGGAACCCTGACACCGTTGGTGACGGAAGTGCCTGAAACTAGTGGCCCTAATAGTTTTCGACACTCTTCATACTCAAGAGCCTCTAATCCACAGCCCAGAGTGTCAATTAAACAGTTCCAAGCAGTTTGATACGCAACATCAGAGTTAACTTCAAATTTTTCAACATAGTCCACAATATCAATTATTTCTTGATCATACTCTTGAATTTCACGTGCAATATTAGATGACAATGTAAACCTATCTTCTCTCGATTGGAATAAACTCTAAATCTTCAGGTCCAGTATATTCAGCGCTTGGACGAATAATTTTATTGTTGATGCGCTGCTCAATTACATGTGCAGACCAGCCAGTTGTCCGAGCCACCACAAAAATAGGTGTAAAAAATAATGTTGGAATTCCCATTATCTTGTATGCAACTGCTGAAAACCAATCTAAGTTAGGAAACATTTTCTTGCTTTCCCACATTACGGTTTCAATTCGTTCTGCAATATCGAAGAGCTTCAAGTCATTTGCACTTTTACTCAAATCTTGTGCCACAGCCTTAATGACCTTATTGCGCGGATCCGAAATTGTATAAACCGGATGACCAAAGCCAATTATTACTTCTTTATTGGCAATTCTATTTTTGATATCTTGCTCAGCTTCATCTGGATTTTGATATCGCCCCTGGATTTCAAGCGCAACCTCGTTAGCTCCACCGTGCTTTGGACCGCGTAACGCCCCAATGGCACCAGTAATAGATGCGAAAATATCTGATCCTGTTCCTGCGATTACACGTCCAGCAAAAGTAGAGGCATTAAATTCATGCTCAGCATAAAGAATTAATGAAATGTGCATTGCTTTTACCCATTCAGCACTTGGAGCAACCCCGTGCAACAAATGTAAAAAGTGGCCACCGACTGAATCATCATCTGTTTCAACATTTATTTGCTTACCAGAACTGGCAAAGTGATACCAATAAAGCAACATAGAGCCAAAACTAGCTACTAGGCGATTGGCAATCTCACGGGCTTCTGCCGGGGTGTGAACCAATGATTCGGGCGATTCGCAACCTAAAGCTGAAACTCCAGTACGCAGAACATCCATTGGATGAGATTCTTTTGGCAACGCCTCTAAAACTTTGCGAACAGTTTTAGAAAGTCCACGAAGTGATTTGAGTTTTGATTTATAATCGCTTAATTCTTTCTTATTTGGAAGTTTTTCATGAATTAGCAAAAAAGCCACTTCTTCAAACTCACATTTAGATGCTAAGTCGTAAATATCATATCCACGATAATGCAAATCATTACCACTTTTACCGACAGAGCAAAGTGACGTGGAGCCGGCAACAACACCTGAGAGTGCAACAGATTTTTTAGGTTTGAATTCAACTTTGGGTGAATCACTCATCATCTTTCACCTTTTCATTTCCGAAGATTTTGTCTAGTGCGTTCTCATATTTATAATAATCAATTCGTTCATAAAGCTCTTCGCGCGTTTGCATTGAATTAAGCAAAGATTTTTGTGTTCCTTCTCTCCTAATGGTTTCATAGATATTTTCCGCAGCCTTGTTCATGGCGCGGAAAGCAGAAAGTGGGTATAGAGCCATTTGAACCCCAACCGCAGCCAATTCAGATGTACTAAATAACGGCGTCACTCCAAACTCAGTAATGTTGGCCAACACAGGGACTTTTAACGAACCTGTTATCTGTTTATAAGTTGAAAGATCAATTACTGCCTCAGGAAATAATAAATCTGCTCCTGCTTCAACATAGGCATTCATCCGATCAATTGCACTGCTCAAACCCTCCTTGGCTAGTGAGTCTGTTCTTGCCATAATCAGGAAGGATGAATCATTACGCGCATCCACTGCAGCTTTAATGCGGTCAACCATTTCAGATTTACTAACGATTTCCTTATTAGGTCTATGACCACATCTCTTTGCACCAACTTGATCTTCAATATGTATTGCAGCAGCACCAGCTTTTTCTAGAGTTTTTACTGTTCGAGCGATATTAAAAGCCGAAGCTCCAAAGCCAGTATCAACATCGACTAGCAACGGTAGATCACAAACATCTGTAATCCTGGTTGCATCTGTGACAACATCAGCGAGAGTAGTAATTCCAAGATCTGGGATTCCGAGTGAACCAGCAGCCACGCCACCGCCTGATAAATATATTGCTTTATAACCCGCCCGCTTGGCCATTAATGCATGATTTGCATTTATGGTTCCAACAATCTGTAGTGGAGACTCACTTGCAAGCGCTTTGCTAAACCGAGCACCTGGCTTAAGTTGACTCACTCATTTACCTTATCATCAGATTATTGCCAGCCAAAAAAAAGGTATATTTACGCCTCTTCTAAGTGATTTTATGGCCACGCTACTACTGCCAGTTTTAGGCAAGCGCTGCATCTAATGTAATAACTGCACTGGAATACAATTTAGAGACTGGACAGGTCTGTTTAGCTTTTTCGGCAAGTTTAACAAACTCCTCATTGTTCATTTCCTGCTTAAGGCCACGAGTAATTAAATGTACTTCACTAATCCAGAATCCATCAGATTTTTGTTCAAGAGTTACTTTGGCGCTAGTTTCAATAGCTCCTGGATTTTTGCCTGATTCTTCAATCAAACTTGTTAAGGCCATAGAAAAGCAGCCAGCATGTGCTGCACCAATTAATTCCTCTGGATTGGTCATAGCGACATCTTCGGTTCGAGATTTTAATGAAAAGGCTAGCGAATCACCATTTTTTCCTAATTTCATTGATCCAGTTCCAGTGGGAACCGGCCCATTCCAAACTGCACTTGCGTATTTTAAAATCTTCATTTATGCGATACCTTTCATTTCATGGAGCCAGGCATAGTGTTTAATGCCAGTACCTTATCGCCAAATCAGGTTGTAGCTCGTGGCCAGGGCCAATGTTTTAACCTAATCGACTCCCAGCCATATGCCGAGGCGATGACAGCCAGTGAAATTCAAATCTCTGGAAATTCTTCCCCTAAGGGCTCAGATAGCAACACCACACTAATTTTTGTTCGTTCCGGAAGCGCCAGTCTAGAAATTATTGGTGACACTTCCGCAGATGCCAAGAACTCCTTAACAGTAGAGACAGGTAGTGCAATTCAAATAAAGAGTGGTGAAACTTTCATCTGGACAAATGCGGTTGATTTGATCGCCCTTGAGCTTCGAATACCGGACACTTCTGGACCATATGCGCGCAAGCAAAGTCACACTGCATCAAATTTCACCAGATCTGTGGTTCAAGGCAAAAATCTGAAAACGGATGCCACTTCGGATCGGCATTTTGAAGTACTTTTTGATGCAAGCAATGGTTCAGCAGATGCAACTATGTTTGTTGGCTTCATTCCACCATCAGGAGCCCCTGCCCACTATCACTTATATGACGAAATTTGTTATATTCTTCGTGGCAGTGGTGAGTTTAAATCAGGGGAAAAAATTCAGTCACTAAGCGCAGGATCAACTTTTGCAGTAGTGCCAAGATTGCTTCACTCTCTTGTCAATACCGCAAATGAAGATCTGTGGGTTCTTGGGGTATTCCGACCCGAAGGATCACCAGCTGCTGCTTATTACCCTGATGGAAAACCTGCACCAGGGTATTCCGAATCTAAATAAGCAACGCAATAAGAAAGGTATCTTGACTACAATTAATTTAGCTTCACAATACCGCTCAGAATTTCCTATATTTGAAAGACTTACCTATGTTAATTCATGTTCACATGGTGCATTAGCCAAGACGGTAAAGGAATCTTTTACGACCTATATTTCGACTCTAGAAGAAAAAGGATCATCTTGGAACGAGTGGGTAACTCAACAAGAAATTCTCCGAAAGTTGATGGCTCAATTCCTCTCTGCAGCACCTGAGGAAATTGCAATAACCACATCCGCATCTGCCGGTATAAATGCACTAGCCACATCATTAAACTTTTCTGGCAAAAGAAATAAAATTGTAACTACTAATAATGAGTTTCCAACTATGGGACAAATATGGCATGCGCAAGAATCACGGGGTGCAAAAGTTGTCCATATTCCAAATAAATCAGATTTAACTGTTGATACTCAGGCGCTTATTGATGCAATTGATGATGAAACACTTTTAGTTGCGATAGCACATGTTTGCTACAGAAATGGAGTACGAACTGATATTCATCCGATTATTGAAGCTGCTCATAAGAAAGGTGCTTTAGTAGTTCTCGATGCTTATCAATCTGTTGGCTCGCTGTCATTAAATGTAAACGAAATTAAGGCTGACATTATTGTTGGAGGCTTGCAAAAATATATGCTGGCTGTTCCAGGGGTGGGATTTATGTATGCTAGACAAAGTACCACTAGTGCTTTAGTTCCAACTATTACAGGATGGTTTGCAGCACAGGACATATTTGCAATGAAAATCGATTCCTACCAACCTGCTCAGCATGCCAGGCGGTTTGAAAATGGAACTCCAAATGTAGCCCCTTTGTATCCAGCCACCGCCGCGCTTGAATTAATTCTAGAAATTGGAATTTTGAACATAGAGAAATATGTTTCAACGATTCATGAAGCATTGAGAGAAGGAATAGCTGAAATTGGTGGAACTATAGTTACACCACGTAATTCTGAATCTCATGGAGCATTGCTTGCAGTCGCATCTACCGATGAAAATGCTCATGTATCTGCATTAGAGGAGATTGGCATTATTACATCAAGTCGCGATGGTAATGTCAGGCTTTCTCCGCATTTCTACAATAATTTTGAGGATGTTGAAAAAATAATTAATGGATTTATAAAAACTAAGGCATTCTTAAGTAAGTGAAAATTAATGACAAAGCTTAGAAATTCTGTTGAGACTTTCAAGCTCTCTAAGAATTTAGAGATAGCGCGAGCCATTACCGGTCTTTGGCAAATTGCTGATATGGAAAAGGGTGGAAATACTCTAGATCCGGTTGCTACTGCGAAACTTATGACGCCTTACGTTAACGCTGGTTTTACTACTTTTGATATGGCGGATCATTATGGTTCAGCTGAAATAATTGCAGGTAACTTTAAAAAAACAGAGGCTGCAGGTAAGCAAGCTGTACTTTTCACTAAGTGGGTTCCAAAACCTGGCCAAGTAACTCGTGAACAAGTAAGAAAAGCAGTTAAAGAACGATTAGAGCGACTTCAAATCCAAAAGGTTGATCTGCTTCAGTATCATGCTTGGAGCTTTACAAACCCTTACTGGCTTGATGCACTAATTTATCTTCAAGAGCTCAAGGAAGAGGGGTTGATCGGTGCATTAGGCACTACTAACTTCGACACATCACATCTTAGAATTGCTAAATCTACTGGGATTGAGGTTGTTTCGAATCAAATCTCCTATTCATTAGTTGATCGCAGGGGTGGTGGCAAGATGGCCGAATACTGCTCAGAAAATTCAATTGCAATCTTGGCTTATGGAACTTTATGTGGTGGGTTTATCTCTAAGAAATGGCTAGGAAAAGCTGAACCGACAACTAGTGAATTATCAAACTGGTCACTTATGAAATACAAAAGGTTTATTGATGCAGCTGGCGGCTGGGGCAAATTTCAAAATTTGCTTCAGGTGCTTGATCAAATTAGTCAAGAAACAGGGAGATCAATTTCTACTATTGCTTCGAAATATCAACTGTCTCAGAAGGCGGTTGGTGCTGTAATTATTGGGGCAAGATTAGGCGAAAATGCACATATTGCCGATTCTTCATCGATCTTTACATTTGATTTAAGTACATCGCAAAAAAGCAGAATTCAATCCTCAATTGAGCTCTTTGATTCCATTGCAGGTGATTGTGGAGACGAGTATCGCAAACCGCCATACTTGACCGCCTCTGGGGATTTAAGCCACCACTTGGAGACTTTCCCACCGGTATACCAACCAACTATAAAAGGTGAAATACAGCAGATAAATTCTGGAACTCCTTGGGAATCCTTGGCTGGATACTCTCGTGCCTTAAAAATTGGAAATAGAATTCTGCTATCTGGTACAACAGCCACGCATGGAGACCTAGTCGTCGGTAGAAATGATCCAGTAGCTCAAACTCACTTTGTTATAGACAAAATCGAAGCATCACTTGAATCACTTGGCGCAAAATTATCTGACGTAGTGCGCACTCGAGTATTTGTCCGAGATGCCAAAGGATGGGAAGGAGCCTTGCTTGCACACGGTGAGAGATTTGCTGAGATAAAGCCTGCCAATACTACTTTTTTTGCAAACTTAATCGGTAATGAGTATTTGGTTGAAATTGAAGCCGAAGCACAAATATAGAATGAACAAAGTAAAACTTGATACCAATTATCAAATATCTCCAGTTATTAAAGGTGGCTGGCAATTAAGCTCAGGGCATTCTTTAAATAAAAAAATTGAAGAAAATACCGCAGTGGCAGATACAATAAAATTTATAGAATCAGGAATTTCTACACTTGATTTTGGAGATATTTACACTGGTGTAGAAGAACTTGTTGGAAAAGCTATTGCTGAACTAATTGAAAAGTATGGTGATCAGGGTCGGAACCAAGTTCAACTCCACACAAAATATGTTCCTAATGAGTTTGATTTAGATGATTTTAATCGCTCAGATGTTCAAAAAATTGTTAACAGATCACTAGAAAGATTAGGGGTAGAGACTGTTGATCTAGTTCAATTTCATTGGTGGAAATATGAAGCAAAGCATTATTTAGAGGCCATGGAAGAGCTATTCAACTTAAAAGCTCTAGGGAAAATCAGGCATATTGGAGTTACTAATTTTGATGTTGAAAGACTCAGCCAGATGGTCGATGCCGGATTAAAACCATCTAGTATCCAACTTCAATACTCACTAATTGATGGCCGAGCCGAGGAAGGCATGTCAGATTTTTGTGAGAAACATGGAATTGGCATGATTTGCTACGGAACTGTTGCTGGCGGCTTCTTTTCGGAGAGATATCTTGGTATTAAAGAACCAACAGTTTTTGAAACAAGGTCAAATGTAAAATACCGCTTGATTATTGAAGAGTTCGGTGGCTGGAAAATTTTTCAGAGATTGTTACAAGTTCTTAGTACAATCGCGTCAAATCATAAAACAGATATTGGTACCGTGGCTTCGGCTTATATTTTGAATCAACCTAGTGTTAAAGCTGTCATTATTGGAGCTCGCAATACTGACCATTTAAAATCTAATTTATCAATTCCACTTATTCAATTCACTGTTGAAGAATTAGATTTACTGAAAGAGATTAAATCACAGCGGAAAGGTCCAACGGGACCGGTATATCATCTTGAAAGATATGACCAAAAGCATAGAAATATCATGCATACTAATAATAATTAGGTTAAATCTTCAGCATTTAGATTGATGGTTCTAATTCTTTCTATTTTCATAATCAGCTTTTCTTCTGGGTCAGGGCATGCAACTAATGAATCTTGTTCTAGCCAATCATCAGAGGACATTTTTCGTTGCTTGGCAGGCAGTAATGGCAAAACTGAGGCTATGGCATACATACAAAAATGTTTCCCACTTGGAATTCTTAATTCAGCACTGTTTGTGACTTCAAAATAATCACCAGGTTTTAATCCACAGACAGATCTTCCACCAATACTCTCAACTGTTACCCGTAGATCAAATATCTCCATGGCTAAAGGATAGGGCAATTATGGTCAAAATTGGATTTGAGCCTGTTCTATTTCTGCTTAAGTAACTTTTCTATTGCTTAAAGTTAATGTTTTATACTGCTCTGATTCAACTAATTCTTTAAGTCTTTGAAACCCGTCATAAATCTCGGTGAAAGATGTGGGCAGTGCTGAAAATGAAAATCTAATCCCATTTGGTTCTCTATAATCTGGAAAAACTTTTTTAAATTGCCTTAAAGCCACAGCTATTTGTGCACCGTCCGGGTGTGTAATTATTACATGTCCACATCTTTTATTTCTTTCTCTTGGAGTGGCAAGCTTAAAGCCTAATGGGCTAAGCCACTGGTCATAAAGAGAAATCATGAAATCAGTGCCTTTTAAACATTTTTCTTGTATTGCTTCCATATTGGCTTCTTCGATCATTTCGAAACCAATTTTTACCGACCTTAAACCAATTATGGGTGGGGTAGAAATTTGGAATCCGCGAATATTTTCTGATTTTTCAAACACTTGGCTCATTGCAAATTGATTTTTGACGCCAAACCAGCCTCGAATTGGAACATGCAATTTCTTTTGTAGTTCAGTTGATACGAATAGCCATCCAGGGGCTCCGGGCCCAGAATTACCGTACTTATAGGTGCAACCTACAGCTAATCCAATGTTGTTTTTATCAAATTGAAGATTTACCGAACCTAATGCATGAGAACAATCCCAAAGCATAAGTGAACCATTCTCTCGCACAATTCTTTCAATCTCGGCATAGTCATTTAACCCACCTGATCTATATTGAATTATCTGCAAGGTAACTAGAGCGACATTCTCATCTAAATATTTACTCAATAACTCTTTGGATATTATTTCATTTTCAGAAACATTCGGATCTTCATTTTCAATATACACTAACTCCATATTAAGTTCGTTTGCTATTCCTTCAATTGCATAACGATCACTCGGAAAATTTGCTCGATCTATCAATATTTTCTTGCGCTTAGGATTTGACTTAACTGCAGCCCAAGCAAGCTGATAAAGATTTATAGTATTAGTATCGATTGCAAGTGTTTGACCTGCTCTAGCGCCAAGTGCAGCCCTTCCAATTAAATCACCGATTCGTTCTGCTTCATCAATCCATTCAGACCAGCCGTTTACAACCTTCTTACCCCATTCATCAATTAAAAGCCCATTTAATTCGTCAATAGTTTTATTGGGTAGTCTCCCCAGCGAATTACCATCAAGATAACACACAGAATCATCATCAACATAGAAGAGGTTCTTGAAATTTTTTAGCGGGTCTTGGGCATCGAGGGCCTCAGCAAATTTGCGCTCCATACAAATTAGTATAGAGGTATAGAACTGTATGAGTAACCGAATTCTCCCCAAATTTTACTGCAAATACAATTAATTTATGCAAGACTTGATTCATGGATAAAAAAATTGCCATAGTTACTGGTGCGGCTGGTGGAATTGGTCGATCAATTGTTGGGCAGTTGATAAAAGATAATCTGCATGTAATAGCTTTTGATATGAATAAGAATGGTCTAGGAAATCTAGAGAAGCAATTTTTGATAAATGTTCACCCTCATTTAGTTGATCTAACTAATTATGATGAAATCAAAAAAGCGTTTTTAATTATTGAATCTGAGTATGGTGGGATTGATGTTTTAGTTAATAATGCTGGTGATTGTTTTATGAGTGAGTTTCCGGAAATTCCTAGTGAAGAGTTTGAATTACAAATGTCAGTAAATTTTTCATCTGCATTTTATTGTTCCCAATTTGCTGTCAAGTCTATGCTCAAACGGCCAGGAATAAAAAAAATTGTGAACATTTCCTCTAACGGTGCTTATAACTTCGATGTTTTTGATCCACCACATTATCGGGCTAGTAAAGCGGCGCTAGATACTCTGACAAAAGACTTGGCAAGACGATATGCCAAGGCTGGAATTTCTGTTAATTCTATAGCTCCTGCCATGACCCAAACTCCTTTGTTTGATGTTCTAAGTAAGGAAGTATTAGATAAAGCAATCTCACAGATGCCAAGAGGAAGCGCGATGAAACCAGAAGAAATTGCGGCTTGGGTAGGTTTTCTTGTCTCTCCTGCCGGAGATGTTTCAAGTGGAAATGTTATTATTTTAAATCAAGGAAGAGATGTCAGGTAACTCTTAAGAGAAATTTCTACTTATAGAAATATGGTGCTTTTTTTAACTCGTTCCATTGGGCAGGACCGTGTCCATAAATCACCCACGCATCACGCTGCCTGGCTATTTCTAGTATGCGATTTGCACTTTCAATTGCTTGCGCTGGGTTATGAGCATCTAGGCATCCCTCTGCAATTTCAGTATCCCGAGATATCGCATCACTAGTCAAAAGAATTGATCCAGTCTCTGGAAGTTTAAGTAAAACTGATAACTCACCAGGAGTGTGGCCAGGTACGTGCAGTATTTCAAAATTTTTTCCAAGTAAAGTGTCTTCGTCGATCAAGACATACTCGACATCTGGCCACTCTAGAGGTTTATTCCCTCTCCAATACAAAGGCCTTTCAAGTTGTCGCTCCTCTCTACCAATTATTATTGGCACTCCAGGAAAATTTCCAATATTTCCAACATGGTCTATGTGGGTGTGTGTAATTATCACGTAATCCAAATCTTTTTTTGTTAAACCTAATTTTGCCAGTTGAGCATCGGGCTGATTCTCCTCAGTAAGTTCGAGTACCTGACCAAACTCGCCTAAATTATCTTCGAGCGAGGCTGCTGTAATATCCTTGGCATATTTTTCTGGAAACCCAGTATCAATCAAAACTCGTTCTCCAGCACTTGTCTCAATCAAAAAACCTGGGATTCCTATGATTCGACCATTTTGATGGACCGTGAATAATCCGAAATCCAAAACTGATAGCGAAATAGGATGTCCTAATAATCGTGTAGATCTCTGCTGAGTAATCACTAGCGCAAGAGTACTCTCCTGGGTCCTAATTCAAAAGTAATTGACTTCGGCTACCCTTATCAGGTGAAACGAGATTATAAGGAATTTTCAAAAATTTCTACACCTTCAAAGGCAACACTCCAAACTCGGAAGAGTGAAAAATGGCGTGCTTATGCGAAGGAGATTCTCCCTATGCCTTTTGCAGTGATGGATTATGAACTTGCACAACCAATTAAAAATTCTTTAATTGATTTAATAAATGCATCAGATGCAGGATATCTAGGAAAATTTCCAGAATTAGGTGAAAGCTTGTCTTCCTTCGCAAAAGGTAAATGGCAATGGGACTTAGACCCCACCGATGTAAAAATTTGTCCTGATGTTGGAGTTGGAGTTATCGAAGTTTGTCGCCAAATTGTTAAACCCGGTGATTTGATAATGATAAATACACCAGTTTACTTTAATTTCTTTAGCTGGATTAAAGAGCTCAATTGCGTTGCTTATGATGTGCCATTGATAGAAGATCAACTAGATTATTCTTTAAATTTCAAAGAAATTGAAAATGGCTATGCATCTGGTGTAAAAGTACACATTCTTTGCAATCCTCATAACCCAGTTGGAGCAGTTTTTTTACAGCAGGATTTAGCCAGGCTCGCAGATTTAGCATCACGCTATGGCGTATTAATTGCATCAGATGAAATACATGCGCCATTAGTATTCGCAGAGAGTAAATTCACTCCATTTCTTAATGCTTCGCCAGTTGCCAAAAAAGTGGGCATCGCTTTTTTATCTGCAACAAAATCTTGGAATATCGCAGGTTTAAAGTGTGCACAAATTATTGCTGTTGAAGAAAATACCAGAAAACTAATTAATAAACTTCCACCTGCAGTTCACTCTAGAGCCTCCCTTGTTGGCGCAGTTGCATCCAACACGGCTTATCAAGAATGTGGAGATTGGTTAATTTCAGTCGTCAAAGAATTGGATAAATCTAGATATTACTTGGCACAGCTTCTTACTAATTTGGGCTTGGACATTAAATATAAAATCCCAACCGCTGGCTATTTTGGTTGGCTAGATATGCGGGGACTTGACTCCAAGTTAGCGATGCTAGGACAAACTGAACTTGCAGATGTACTTTTGTCACACGGCAAGATTGCAGTTGCCCCTGGCAAATTATACGGACCCGGCGGTGTTGGCTTTATCAGGATCAATTTTGCAACTAGCTTTGAAATAATCGCTGATGCTGTAAATCGGATTGGTAAAACTATTAAGTCTTTATAATGCACTCTGGCCCTAGAGAATCTAGGGCCAGAGCTTTACTGCTATTGCTTTTTAGGTCACACTTTTCAGATCAACCTAAATAGTTTTATTTAGAAGCGCACATCCTCAGAATCAATAGAGCTGAGTTTTCCATCAGCGCTAATGCTATATACCCTGAACAAGGCACCGCTTGAATCACCAGCTGCATCAAATTTCGCAGTTGTCCAAGCTCCTTGGTAAGTAAACTTCTTACCTGCTGCGGCAGCTTTTACTGCATCAGTCATTTTGGTCCAAGGAATATTGGTTCCACCTTGAGATCCTGATACTGCTCGCAAACTCTTCACTAGAGAGGTGCTCTTAACACTCTTTCCGTGAATGGCTGCAAGACAAAGCAAGACTGTTGCATCAAAGCCTGAGGCATCAACGAAGGTTTCTTTGGTGCTTGGCTTAGCAGCTTTACGATCTGCCTTCCACTTATCAGCAGAAACTCCAATTGATTTAGCAGCTGTACCTTTAGCTCCGGCCATAATATCTACACCGATAGTTTTGATAACTGCTTCATCATACATAGCCTCGGTAAAGAAAGTCTTCTTTGCATCCCACTTACCAGTACGAACTAATGCAGGTCCAACCTTTGCAAAAGTATCTGGGAAATCAATAATTACCCATACATCTGGTGAGCCGTCGACAAGAAGTTTTGCTTCTGAATCAAAGGTTGCATTATCTGGATTCCAAAGAACCTTACGACCGATATCGCCGCCACCCTTAACCCACTCATTGGTAACTACGTTTGCAAGCGCAGTTCCAAAAGCATCGTTACGTGCGCCAACGCTCAAGGTTACGGTTTTGCCAAAAGCTTTTTGTACAGCTGCAACAATTACCTTTCCTTGGAAAGCATCAGATGGATAGGTGCGAAATAAAAGATCTTTATCTGCAAATTTTGTAATTGTTGGGCTTGAAGCTGCAGTTGCAATCATTACTACATTATTTGGAACCGTAACTGATTGTGCTGCACCTAAGGTGGAGCCTGAAGTTAGTGGTCCAACAATTGCATTAACCTTATTGCTCTTTACGAGCTTAGTGGCTGCCTCTACTGCTAGAGCTGGGGTTGCTTGGTCATCCTCAGATGCAGTGATTTTGCAAGATCCTGCCACCTTGGCGGCCTTCATTGCCTTAGTCACTGACTCAGCGCCAAATTCTGCTGCTGTTGTGAGGCCAATACCATAATCCGCATTACCACCCGTTAATGGATGGATTGTGCCGATTTTTAAGTCAACGCCAGCGGCATTTGCTGGAAGTGAGCCGACAATTAGAGTTAGACCCAAAATTGTCGCAAAAAAAGCATTCTTAACTTTCATATTCCTCCTCGGTTAGGCCCAAGCCCTAGATCGCAAGATTAACTCTTGAGCGTATAGATCATAACCATAATCAGCTATTTCCAGAAGAGGTATTTTCCATTTAATTGTTCGAGGCACTTGCTTGCTGAACTGATTTCAAGGCTGACTTGTGTGGACCCTACAAAGTGGACATAACGAAATAGTAATAATTACTTTTTACCCAGATAAATCCCAACGATTTCAGGATCATTTGCCAGAGTCGGCCCAATACCTTCATGCCGATTCTTACCCATGTCAAGTACATAGCCATAATTTGAAATCGCCAATGCGCGTCGAGCATTCTGCTCCACCATTAATATTGTTACTCCTAGTTTATTAACTTTTACAAGCTCATCAAATAGCTGATCTACTAAAGCTGGAGCCAAGCCAGCAGATGGCTCGTCCAACAATAAAATACTTGGAGAAGACATTAATGCTCGTGCTAGCGCTAGCATTTGACGTTGTCCGCCAGACAATGTTCCTGCCCGATCCTTTGCGCGCTTTCTTAAATCTGGATATCTATCATAAATTTCACTTCTAATTTCTTCCAATTCGCGATTTGCAAATTTCACATAACCTACATCTAAATTCTCGTCGATGGTAAGGGCAGAAAAAATATTATCAATCTGCGGAACATATCCAATTCCAATTTTAGACAAGTTATGTGGTTTAGTTGCCAGCACATCAATTACTTCACCATTTTTATATAGATTGACAGAGCCAGCAGTTACATCTGCAATTCGATAAATCGCTTTTAAAATGGTCGACTTGCCCGCACCATTTGGGCCTACAATTGTAACAATTGATTTCTCTGGAACTTTAATTGTTACACCATTAAGTATTTGAATATCAGCATAGCCACCTTGTAAAGCTTCAATACTTAGCAAAGTGTTATTCAAATTAGCTCCCATGATTTATGAATCTTTTCGTCTAGAACCTAGATAAGCATCCACAACTAACTCATTTTCATAAATGGAATTTGGTAACCCATCGGCAATAATTTTGCCATCGGCCATGACTATAACTCGATCTGAGATATTCATTACTGTCTCTAAATCATGCTCTATAAGCAAAAAAGTTAATGTTTGTTGTTTTCTTAAATCTGCTAAAACTGTAAGGAGTTTTTCAACTAAAGTTGGATTTACCCCTGCAAATGGTTCATCTAGAAGTATAAGCTTTGGACTGGCCATCAGCGCCCGAGATAAATCAAGAAGCTTTCGCTGACCTCCCGAAAGAATTCCTGCATACTCATCAGCAAACTTACTTAAACCCACCTGCTCCAATCGGATCAACGCTTCATCACGGGCTTTTGATTCAAAAAATTTTCTTGATTTTGGCCTAAAAAAACCAGTGAGATTGTCCCCAGGATTGCCTTGTACAGCCATCATTAGGTTTTCAACTACAGTTAAACGTCTAATAATTTTTGCTCCTTGAAAAGTTCTTATCAATCCTTTTTGAGCGATTTTATGAGCATGGATCTTCTGAATCGGTTCACCACAAAAGAGGATTTCACCTGAAGTGGTTTTATTCATACCGCTTATCAAATTGAATAATGTAGTTTTTCCAGCACCATTTGGTCCAATTACCGATGTAAAACTATTCTCTTTTATCGAAAAACTAACATTTTGTACCGGCTTTATGCCACCAAAGCTAACAGAGATGTTTTTAACATCTAAAAGCGCCGGATGTGAAAAACTACCCTCTGAGGTACCTTCGTTAGTAAGTGACTGTTTTTTCATCGGTTACTCCAAGACCATCTCTTCGCGTTTTCCAAATAGGCCTTGTGGTCTTTTAACCATGAGCAGCACTATTACTAATCCAATCAAAAATACTCGTAAATAAGCTCGCTCTGGTGAGGATAGAAGTGAAAGCGGCCAAAACTCTAAAAATCTAGTCGCTCCATATAGAAAGCCAAAAAATATTGCAGCGACTAACAAGCCTTTTACGCGGGTGGCTCCGGCAAGAATCAAAATCATCCAGCCATAGAAGGTGACAATTCTTAGGAAGTCTTCGGGAGCTAAAAGAGCAAATTGTAAGGCCCAGAACACACCTGCGATTCCACCAAAAACCGCTCCGATTATTAAAGCCTGGAGTCGAAAGCGAAATACATTTTTTCCTAATGAACGTGCAACATCGTCATCCTCACGTGTTGCCCGTAAAACTCGAGCCCAAGAGGTTTGCTGCAATCGCGATGAGATCCAAATAAATAAAAATAAAAAAGGCCAGACAATAATTATCATGGACATATCCCGAGAAGCTTCGTCGCCAAACAATGGATATAAGCGTTCTGAAATCCAATAAAGAATTGCATCTGGTTGATCTGTATAGCCACCAAAACCTAATGGATTTGGAATTGCTAGTGTTCCTTGGGTTCCACCAGTGACGCTGTCGGTATTGAGAATCCAGTATCTTGTAATCTCAGCAAAAGCAATACTTGCAATGGCAAAGTAGTCACCACTTAAACGCAAAGTCGTTAAACCTAACAGCGCACCTAATAGTGCTGCCAACACTACTCCGAGTAGTGCTGCCCACCAAAAACTCCATTGGTACTTGATCACTAGCACTGCAATTGTGTAAGCAGATACTGCCATCATGCCGACATGTCCAAAGTTCATGATGCCACCGACGCCATATTGAATTTGTAAGCCAAGTGCAAAAATTCCGTAGATACCAGCCAAAGCAAGTACAAAAACCCAAAAACCCGGTTGTAAGAATGCGCTCACGTTTAAACCTTTCTCGCCCGATAGCCAAAAATGCCTTCGGGTTTGAAGAGAAGAACCAATACCAAAACAGTGAATGCAACAACAGGTTTGTAATTACTTGGTACGCCACCAAAAAATATACTTAATTGAGAGAGTTCAGTGAACAAGCCCAGTAACAATCCGCCAACTAATGCTCCATAGGCATCGCCGATGGTACCTAAAACAACTGCTGCAAAAAAAGAAAGAAGTAAACTTTCACCCATAGCATTATTGAATTGACCCTGTACAAGACCTAAAAATACTCCAGCAAGTGAACCGAGCGCACCAGAAATCAACCAGGTAGCCAAGACAACTCGATCAACATTAATTCCAGACACTGCAGCTAGTCCAGGATTGTTCGCATATGCACGCATGTCTTTGCCAATACGAGCTTTAGAAATAAACAAAGCAATGGTGATAATTGAGGCGGATGCAAAAATCAAAACCAGCATTTGTGTGTGAGCAATTCGAGCGCCAAAAAGATCGTAAGTTTTCAGAATATCTATATTAAATTTTCGAGTTTCTGTACCAAAGAAGTATTGGATTAATGGGCGCAACATTAATGCCACTCCTGTTGCAACCAAAAAAAGAGCAAGCGTTCCTGCTTTGTTACGCCGCAAATTTCGCCAAAGGACGAGCTCTAGGAACCAACTTATTCCCATGCCGGCAAGCATTGAAATAAAGACTGATAAGAAAAAGTTCAATTCCATGGTTACACTAAGGAAATAGGTTATAAATGCTCCTAATGTTAAAAAATCCCCGGCAGCAAAATTAACAAGACGCAGCACACTGTAAAGAAGTGAAATTCCCACAGCTGCTATTGCAAATATAGAACCAACAACCAGTCCATTAAAAAGGAATTGGATTAGATCTGTCATTCTTAAACTTATCTCCTAGCCCAAATATATGGATCTGGTAATTCGGCCACCTTGAGGTCGAGAGCCTACCTTGGGGCCTGAAACCTTACAACGATTTTGATATCTTCTTCGATGATTGAGAGCTATAGGCGCATTAACCCACAAAATTGATGTTAGACACTATTTTATATTGTGGGTAACCCTTGACCTTGATCTAGGTACATAGCAGGATTTATTCATCCAGCATGGCTATTTTAGCGCTTGAAGCCGTGATGGTTGAAAGTGGTATTTAAGGTTAAATAGTTTAACTTTAATGTCATCCTTAAGGAGATTGAATGAAAATAGGTAAGAAATTTATAGTAGGAATCTCTGCACTAATTGTCGCAATTGGTGGATTGACTGCCTGCTCATCAGACAGCGACAAGGCGGCCCTAGATTGCACAGAGCCAATCTTGATTGGTGCGGCAATGGCACAAACAGGATTTATGTCCCCATTTGATAGTCCTGCACTTGCTACAGCTCAAATTGCAGTTGATAAAATCAATGCTGAGGGTGGAGTCAATGGCTGCCAATTAGTACTTGAGGCAGTTGACACTGAAACAAATCCAGATAAAGGTCAGCAAATTGCAACAGATTTAGTTGCCAAAGGTGCAAAAATGCTTTTGGTTACATGCGATTATGACATCAATGCTAAATCTTCACAGGTTGCAAATGATGCAGGCGTGCTTGTTGTAGCTCCATGCGTTGGATCTACCGCAATGGGTCCAAATAATGGATTAAATCTTGGTTACTCAATGGGATCTGCTGTACCTGGTGAGGCTGCAATCATGGCTGAGTATGCATTTGAGAAACTTGGTCAAACTGCCACATTGTTTAAGGACATGTCAATCGCTTACACAACATCACAATGTGATGCATTTGAGACACGATTTAAGGAGCTTGGTGGAACAGTTAAATCTGTACAGCAATTCTCCCAAACTCAAGCAGGAGCATTAGATAAGCCAGTGACCGCACAGGTTGCAAATGCTAAGAAAGATGGCGCACAAGTTATTGCGCTTTGTTCATATCCAGGTGGCGGTGCCCAGGCACTAGCTGCAATTCGAAATGCTGGCGTTAAGACTCCAGTTATTTCTGGATTTGGTCTAGACGGTGCATTCTGGCTTGGTGCAGTTCCTAACTTGAGTAACTTCTACACAGTTACTTATGCTTCAGTATTTGGTGATGACCCAAATTCAAAGGTTGTTGAATTATTAGCAGCTTATAAGACTAAGACTGGTCAAGATGCTGCTACAGGTGGATTGATCACTGGAGCATCAACAATTGAAGCATTTAAACTTGCAGTCGAGCGCGCTGGATCAGTAGATGGTGCAGCACTTTCAGCTGAGTTTAATAAATTCGATAATGAGGATCTAACAGCTGGACCAACATCCTTCACAGAGGATCTTCACGTCAATGTAACTCGGCCAATGGCGGTAATAACCGTTGAGGGTGGAAAACATAGATTCATTGAGTACCGAGCAGCACAGAAGCCGGTTCTATAGTTGATTTAATTCAATCAACAGCTTCAAGATATACAAGGTATGGGGTGCGCCAAAAAAGTGCACCCCATACCTTGTATATTCGAATAAATACTTAAATAAGCCAACTAAATTTTTGGGAGTTAGTAAATGATCCAGCAGTGTTTTGCTGCTTCTGATATAAGTAAATCTTTTGGTGCCTTACAGGTGCTAAAAGGAGTTTCTATCTTCATAAAACCTGGAGAAACCCTAGGTCTGCTCGGACCAAATGGTGCGGGTAAAACTACATTCATCAATATTGTTGCCGGGTATGAAGAGCAAGACAGCGGAACAATTTCAATCAATGGCACATCTATTGACGCTTTGAAGCCAGATGCTCGCGCTCGGGCAGGAATTGCTCGAACATTTCAATCTGGAAGGTTATTTTCCCAGTTAACTGTTGCTGAAAATATTGCGCTGGGAGCACTAGGTTTGGGAGTACATCGCGATGTAGCACATACAAGAGCGGCTGAAACAATTGAGATTTTAGGTTTGCAATCGCTGGCTAGCCTTCCTGCTGAGGCACTAAGCCATGGAAATGCCAGACTGGTCGGCTTAGCTCGAGCAGTTGCAGCTCAGCCCAAGTATTTAATAATGGATGAACCGGCTGCAGGTCTTAACGAAGCAGAGATTCCAAAGCTTCTAACGGCCCTAAAGTCAATTAAGGAAAGTATTGGATGTGGAATGTTCTTGGTTGAACACAATGTGGGCTTGGTAGCAAAAGCGTGTGACCGGGTAATTGTTTTAGCCACGGGGGTATTAATTTTTGATGGTGCTCCAAAGGATGCACTAAATAATGCTGAGGTGAAAAACGCCTATTTGGGTGATGCTGCTTTCGGAGCAGCAGTCTAATGAGCTTACTTAAGGTAGAAAATTTATCTGCTGGCTATGGCAAAGTTGATGTGCTATTTGGCATTTCTTTTTCGCTTCTTGCAGGAAAATCTCTAGGCATAGTAGGACCAAATGGTGTTGGAAAATCTACTCTGCTAAAAACTATTGCAGGTGAGATAGCACCGAAGTCTGGATCAATTTCATTGCAAGGTAAAAATATTGCAGGGAAAAAGCCTGAGGACATTGTTCGGGCGGGCCTATCACTAGTTCCAGAAGGTCGCCAAATATTTAGTGGGCTGACTGTGACTGAAAATTTGATGTTAGGGTTAACTGGTCGTAAGGACAAATCCACATCTAAAATTGCATTAGAGCAGGTAAGGCAGTTGTTTCCAGTATTAACCTCTCATGCTGGACATCAAGCTGGGATGTTATCTGGTGGCCAACAACAACAATTAGCAATCAGTCGCGCATTGCTGAGTGATCCAAAAGTATTGCTTTTAGATGAACCCTCATTGGGATTGGCACCAACTGTAATCATGGATGTCTTTGGAAAACTTAAGGAGATTATTGCAAATAAAACAGCTGTTGTTATTGTTGAACAGCGGGCTCACCTAGTCACCTCATTTGCCGATGAGACCATAGTTATTAGAGATGGTCAGATTCAAGCAAAGCTCACTCCAGAGGATGCGGAAAATGAAGAGCTTCTTCGCAAAGCTTATTTTGGATTAGGGGCCTGAGTGCAATCAATACTTGATGCAATAAGTTTAGGTGGCACCTACGCCCTGGCCGCTCTTGGCCTAGGACTTGTTTTCGGCGTATTACGTCTTGTTAACTTTGCACACGCTGAACTCATTACTATTTCCGCTTACATTATGGTTGTCACTAACGATTTGCCCTTAATACTTTCATTTTTGCTTGCTGCTTTAGCCTCCACATTATTAGCAATTGTTACAGAATTAACTGTTTATCGTCGGCTACGAGGAACTGGGCCAGCAATCATGTTAATTGCCTCATTCGGATTATCAGTTGGGCTACAAAAATCCTATGAGTTAATTTTTGGTGCATTGCCAAGATCAGCTGCAGTTGCTCCATGGATGACAGGATCTGTAGAGATAGCGAACTTAAATATGACAATTTCAAGTTTGGTAACAGTTGCTCTAACTATTGTTATCTTGATAGCGATGGGGTATTTAGTTGACTACACCACACTTGGATTACAGTTAAGGGCTGCCTCTTCGGATTTTAAAACTGCTAGGTTGTTAGGTGTTCGATCAAACCGATTAATTACCTCCTCCTTTGCAATTTCTGGCGTGTTAGCAGCTTTCGTTGGATTTATCATCGTGGTTGAAAACCCACAAGTAGAACCTATGTTTGGTTTGAACATAACTATTTTGGCTCTAGTCGGAATTGTAATTGGTGGAATTTCATCGCTTCGTGGTTGTGCTCTAGGAGGATTTATTGTTGGATTTATTTTAAGCCTACTTAATACTTTCCTTGGTAATGCCAGAGTTTATGCTTATTCATACTTATTCTTAGCTGTCGTAGTAATTTTATTAGTTCGGCCAGGTGGCATTCTTTCAAAGCGGAATGAAATGGAGCGAGTATGACAAGTAATAAACTCGCAGGACTCACTCGATTTAAAATGGTAGAAATTGTTGGGCCATTTATAGTTGTATCGGTTTTATCAATCAGTGTTGGATTACTTTCTGCAAGCCTGCAGTTAGCAGTTCAATTTGCACTTTGTAATCTAGTGATGGTGTTGGCACTTCAGGTCTTTATTGGCAACTCTGGAGTTTTATCATTTGGCCATGGAGCTTTTGCCATGATTGGAGCTTGGGTCTCTGGAATGAGTACAGCCTCTGAGCGGGTAAAAGGAAATGCTCTTGCCCTAGAAGATTTATGGCAGCCGCTTATTAGTTGGAATTTAAACCTATATGTATCAATTATATTTGCCATGCTTGCTGGCGGTTTGGTAGCAGCAATATCAGGTGCTTTTTTAATGAGACTAAATGGATTAGCTGCTGGCATAGCTACCTTTGCCATCCTTGGATTGTTTTACAACTTCTTTTTTAATAACACAAAGCTTGGCCCTGGTTCACAGGCGTTACCAGCGGTCCCTAAGTTTTCAGGTGTGTTTGAACCATTATTACTGGCAACAATTGCCATGATTTTAGTTTATAGTTTAAATGTCTCTTCGATTGGAAGAAAGCTCAGAGCTACTAGAGAAGATTTAATGTCAGCCCCGGCACTAGGAATTAGTACTCAAAAAGTGCGATGGATTGCCTTTACCTTATCTGGTGCACTGGCTGGGCTATCAGGGGGAATGTATGTCCATGTGGCCGGAACTTGGCAGGTTCAGGATTACTATCTAGTATTCACATTTCTCACTCTAGCAATGTTAGTAATTGGTGGCTCAGCAAGCATGTGGGGTGCAGTAGTTGGCACTCTTGTTGTTACAGCGGTAGGACAGGTCTTACTTTTATGGGAACAAGGTAAATCTCTACTTGGAATTAAAATCGACCTGCCAAATGGTGCGAGATCCTTAATAATTGCTGCGACTTTAGTGGGTATGCTGCTTTGGCGCTCATCTGGATTAACCAATGGGCGAGAATTTAAACTCAGGCAAAGTAACAAAAAGTAGATTGAATATGAGTCAGCAATTTAACTTTCAGTTTAAAGTTATTGAATTTAAATGCATATTGTTGTAATTGGTGCTGGGGTTATTGGCTCTTCAATCGCACTTCAATTAATAAGATTAGGCCATAAGGTTACTGTAATTGACAGAAATTCTGGCGCTGGATTGGGCTCTACCAGCGCTTCAAGTGCGGTAGTTAGATTCAATTATTCAACCTTTGATGCAGTAATGCTCTCCTGGGAATCATACTTTCATTGGAAGGAATTTAAAGATTTAATTGATGGTACAAATGGTTACTCAAATAATCCATCAGTTAATTCGCAACCTCACTACGCACATCTTGAGGATCGTGGGTATGTGATGTTGGATGTCCCGGTACTTTCTACTGAAAAAACTGTCAAATTATTTGATCAAGCAGGTGTTCCCTATGAGATCTGGGATACCAACACCCTAAAAGCTCGGATGCCAGGAATTGATGCAGGAAAATATTGGCCAAATAAGCCCGTCAAATCAGATGACTTTTGGGAGGAAGCTACGAAAGAGTTAGGGGCCGTCTATGGAAAACATGGAGGTTATGTCTCAGACCCATTACTTGCTGCTCAAAACTTTGCCATGGCAGCTCAGCGAGAGGGTGTGAAATTTAAGTTTCGAAAAGCAGTAGTAGGTGTTAACAAAAACAATGGTCGAATTTCTGGTGTTTTAGTTAGAGATTTTGATTCCCAAAATAAGCGAGCATTAGATTCAGGAAGCGAAGAGATTTTGGCCGATGTAGTAGTTAATGTGGCAGGGCCCTGGTCAACCTTAATCAATCAAATGGCAGGTGCTGGAAGTGACTTCACTATGGAGTTAAAACCTTTGCGTGCTGAGGTGCACCAGATTTCAACACCAAAAGACATATTGCCAGGTCCGATTATGGGTGATTTAGATCTTGGTATCTATGTCAGATCGGGTCCTGGAGGAATCACTTTGGTGGGCGGAACAGAGCCAGAGTGTGATGCATTGGAGTGGGTTGAACCAGATAAAGTTGATGATGTAAATATGACAAGAACTGTGGAGGTTTTTGAATCTCAAACCTATCGATTTGCAAGAAGATTTCCGATAGCACAAATCCCCTCCACTCCAGTTGGAGTAGTTGGTGTATATGATGTTTCATCTGATTGGACACCAATCTATGACAAAACAGATATTCCTGGGTTTTATGTGGCAATTGGAACAAGTGGAAATCAATTTAAAAATGCACCAGGTGCAGGTTTTATCATGGCACATCTAATTACCCAAGTTGAAAATGGCGCAGATCATGATAATCAACCAGTTATTTACCAATGCACAAAAACTAATAAGCAAATTAATTTAAGTACATTTTCTAGAAAGCGCGCCCGTAACTTAACTAGCGGAACGGTAATGGGTTAAACAGAAAAAAACTTAGTGACCTAGGTAGGCCTTGGTAACCTTGTCATCAGCACTTAATTCTTTAGCAGTACCACTGATCTTTACTTTGCCAGACTCTAAAACATAAGCACGATCTGCCACATCAAGGGCAGCGGTTGCATTTTGTTCAATCAACAAA
>Ga0209357_1000019_pt1 | contig 51493 bp, 51 predicted proteins | sample LauGreFBDMM110SD_2_FD_187573 | JGI IMG/M metagenome (GOLD analysis project Ga0209357, IMG submission 187573) | Freshwater lake microbial communities from Lake Michigan, USA - Fa13.BD.MM110.SD (SPAdes) (version 3) | ecosystem: Environmental > Aquatic > Freshwater > Lake | place: Lake Michigan... | reverse complement strand
AATATCAACTTGGTGTGTCTGATCGCTGTACTTCACTGCGTTCTCCACCAGGTTTGCAAGAGCTGACACCAACTGAAAGAAATCACCAGAAACTATTGCGATTTCTTTTTCGGCCTTTAGCAACAAAGGCACACCTTTACGCATTGCAATAGGACTCACTCGCAAAAGAGCCTCTGCCGCTACATCTGCCATGTCGATGTCGGCCATTAATATTTCGCCGCCCAATTCGATGCGTGACAATTCAAGAAGGTCATCAATGGTGCGCGACATGCGATGTGCTTCACTCACCATTCGTCCAGTCAGTCGCAATACCAGTTCATCGTCAGACTCGCCTTCAATGGTCTCTGCCAACACTGAAATTGCACCGATGGGAGTTTTGAGTTCATGACTAACGTTTGCGACGAAGTCAGTGCGTACTTGGTCAATACGCCACCGCTCAGTGACATCATCCATCAGCGCTAACGCACCGCCATCCCAGAGTGGAATGGCACGCACTTCAAGAACACTATGAGGAGGACCAGCAAAGTGAACTTGCTCAAGGCTTTCACGTCCGTTCAAGGCCAATGCAAGCATTCGCTCGGACGCAGCTTCAACGAGGACTTCGGCGTGTCGATGGCCCCTAATCAACACCGCAGGAGAATTTCGAAAACGCACTTTCCCTTCTGGTCCCACTACCACAACAGCCATTGGAAATGCATCGAGGAGCACTCTAATTTCCGTGTCTGAATCTGTCACGAAGAGGGGATCCTCGACTGTAGGAGCAAAAACGACTGTAGGGGTCCGAGTACGGTCACGAATGAAAAAACCCGCACCTATTCCACAAACAGTGCCGACAATCACCAACCACATTTCGATGCCGACCTAACGAACTTAACTTTCAAGATTCTTGAAAAATGGTATTCCATCGGTGTCATCTTCGCCAGATTTCTGACGGAACCGAGCAGCACCTTTATGTTCTGGCAACCAACCGGTTACCAAATAACGCACGCGGTCGCCGATGTTCACTGCGTGGTCACCAATACGTTCGTAAAATCGCGCGACTACTGCCAACTGAATAGCCACTTGCAAGTCAATGGAATTTTCTGAATGGCACTCAAGGATCGCCTGAACGAACTCGCGCTGCAAGCTGTCGAGATATGAGTCCATGTCGTCGATAGCAGCTGCCTTCGCAGCATCGTTTTCTTCAAATGATTCAAGAGCAGATTCCCACAGTTGTTCAGCCTGCTCACCCATGCGCGCAATCAGCCCACGAAGGCGTGGATCAAGATCATGCCCATAGATACGACGAGCTGCCTTGCAAATATTGACCGCCAGGTCTGCAGACCGTTCAATTTCCGCAATCATCTTTACGACCGAAACGACCTGGCGAAGGTCGCCAGCTACCGGGGCTTGCAATGCAAGAATCTGATAACAACGTTCCTCAAGTTCCAGTGAAAGCGAATCAATCTCATCATCGAACTGGATCAGTGCATCAGCGCCTTCCAAATCACCATTGAGAATGACCGCTGTGGCGCGAGGAATGGCTTCAATCACAGAAGCTGCCAAGCGAACTAGTTCCGTACGGACGTCGTCAAGTTGTTGGTGAAAACCTTTGCGAAGTTCGTCCATAATTCCCCCTTAGAAATAACTAGTTACGACTACCACCATTGTAGATACTAACGAGACAAGAAAAGTCTGTCAGACGGTAAGAGCGAAAAGTGAACTTGTAAGCCTCAGATACTAAGAATTTTCTAACGCTGGAGTTCCCAGTTTCAATTGCGATTCTGAGTCCCGTTGATGGATTCGATACTGGGCATCATTAGCGGGTACATATTCGGCAGGTCCGACGCGGCGCCAATTACCTTCGCGGTTCATTTCGAATGCCACAACATCATCTGCAAGAAGTGTGGCAAATACTTCTTCAATCCATGCTCGATGCTTCGGATGTTCCACCGGAATGAGAACTTCAACTCGCTTATCTAGGTTACGAGGCATCATGTCGGCAGAGCCAATGAAATACACAGGGCCATTATCTGGTCCGCCATGCGCAAAGTGATACATACGAGAATGCTCGAGATAACGCCCCAAAACAGACCTGATTCGAATATTTTGTTCATGATCTGAACTAGGTCGAATACAACAGATTCCTCTGACAATGAGCTCGATTCGTACGCCCGCTTCGCTTGCCTGATAGAGAAGTTCAATCATTCGTGCATCTGCAAGACCATTGATTTTCATCACAATGTGGCCGTCTTTGCCATGTGAAATTTCATTCTGAATCAGTTGAGCTATTTTGCTACGCAAGTATCTGGGAGCAACAATAAGGCTGTTGAAATCATGATCTTTATCAAACCCGGTCAAAGAGTTGAACAAGTGGGAAACATCATCACCGATTTTTTCATTGCACGTAAAGAGACCAATGTCCTCATAGATTCGTGCAGTTTTTGAGTTGTAGTTACCGGTTCCCACATGAACATAACGCCGAAGGCCAGATTCTTCTTGACGAACAACCAATACGCACTTGCAGTGTGTCTTTAGCCCCACAACGCCGTACACCACATGAACACCAGCACGTTCAAGTTCCTTAGCCCAGGTGACATTGACAGCTTCGTCGAACCGGGCGGTTAACTCAATGAGAGCCACGACTTGTTTCCCTAGTTCTGCAGCTTTGATAAGACTGCGCGCGATGGGCGAATCGCCTGAGGTGCGATACAAAGTAATTTTGATTCCTTGTACACGAGGATCATTGGCGGCTTGTTCAAGAAACTCTTCAGTAGACGATGAAAATGACTCATACGGGTGATGCACCAATAGGTCGCGTTGACGCAACACACTAAACATTGATTGGTCGTTGCCATCTGCAGCGGCCAGACGACCTGCTGTCACGGAGCGCCATGGTGCGTCTTTCAGTGTTGGTTCGTCTAACCCGTGCAGTTCCCACAAACAAGCGAGCGCAAGTGGAGCCGTGTGAAATGAAACATCTGTTCTTTCCAGATCAAGTTCTTCCAACAACATGTCAAGCACGTCGGGGTTGATGTGATGGTCCACTTCTAGTCGCACGGCACGCCCAAAACGTCGACGGCGCAACTCCATTTCGACGGCAACAAGCAAGTCGTCTGCATCCTCATCATCAAGCGTGAGGTCTGCGTTACGCGTCACTCTGAATGCGCTGACATGCACAATGTCCATTCCGACAAACAGGTCTGCAATGTGGGCTGCAATGACATCTTCGATCATCACATAGCGACCTTCAGACATTTTGTGAAATCTCTTCAGGAACGTGGGGATTTTTACTCGAGCAAAACGCTGTTCACCAGAAGCAGAATCCCGTACCAACACGCCAAGACTGATGGCCATGTTCGAGATGTAGGGAAATGGATGTGACGGATCAACTGCAAGTGGTGTGAGCACTGGAAATAATTGGCGCTCAAAGAACTGCTGCATATTGGCTCGCTCGTCTTGTGTGAGATCTTCCCACCGGCAAATAACAACACCGTGTTCTGCAAGGGGTGGGAAAAGCACATTAAGTAAAACGTTCTCGTGCTCTGCAACTAAATGGTCAACTCGATGAGCTATCTCGTTTAGCTGACGAGTCGGTGATAGTCCGTCAGATGAGGTTGCTTGCACGCCAGCAGCAACTTGGCCCTTCAGTGCCGCCACACGTACTTGATAAAACTCATCAAGGTTCGTGCAAAAGATGGCACAGAATTTGATGCGTTCAAGCAGTGGCACGGATGTTTCACGGGCTAGGGCCAATACGCGCTCGTTAAAATCAAGCCAGCTCAGCTCACGGTTCCCAATTAAACGACTCATGTGACGCAAGGGTAGTGAACAAAGTGCTGACGAAAGCACGACAAGGTCAATGAGTTCGCCATGTGTTCACCATGAAGAGTTGTACGTGTTACCCACACCGTGGATTTAGAACTCGTAGTTTGGGTCGCCCATGTCCCATTCAATGGAAATGAGTTCACGCTCAGCATCGCGAACGATGCGAGCCATGTTGCGGCGAAATTGTGGGTCATCGCGAGGAAGCAAGACAAGACGAGCAAGAACGCGCGAACGGAATTCGTCGAGAACTGTCTGATCGCCCCAGTCGGCATAGACCTCCCAATGAGGAGATACTGCACCAAGAAACGCAATGCGAGCATGTGCCTTCGGGGCCTGAGGAATCTGGATATCTGTCATGGTGTCTCCGGACTGCAATTTGTGGGTTGCAGGTGTGAATCAATAGCGAACTTTCAAAAGTCTATCGGGGCACTCGCACGACGACTTCTGGCGATTTTTAGTGCTTTTTGTGCCTTTTTAGAGGCCAGTCCTGTGGATAAGTGACATCTTTACCAAACCTTTACCAAATCCGACCGCATGCGGCAACACCTTCGTGCTTGACTGGAATTGCGGGAACTTCCCGCCATGACTCGGCGTCATACAGACACCGAACCAAGACCATCTGTTTCAGATGAAGCGAGGACAGCCATGAAAGTACAACTTCAAGTGACGAGTGCACCAGTCACGAACCTTCCGTTCGATGACTCACCGACATCCTGGATGGGCGACGGCAACTGCCGCAATTACCCGCCAGCCACCTTCTTTCCGTCTGACGGAGTTGGTGTAGATCGGGCCCGTGCAATTTGCAAAGGGTGTCCAGTGAGCAACATGTGTCTTGAATATGCCCTTGCTGAACGCATTGATCATGGCGTGTGGGGCGGTTGTAGCGAGCGTGAGCGTCGCAGAATTTTGAAGAGGCGCCGCGGTATCGCGGTCTGACCTACTTACTTTGAATCAGACGAAGAGTCGTCAGACTTGCCTTCGTCCATTGCCTTCTTGAATTCTTTTTGAGCCGATCCGAGGTTCTTGGCGAATTTTGGAAGTTGTGAACCACCAAAAAGCACCAGGACGACAACTAGAACGATAATGAGCTCTGGGCCTTCGAGAAACGAAATCATGTTCCTGACGGTAGCAGGAAGGGGCGCTTCTTTGGTAAGCACGAGGGGTGCTCGAATGTGTCATCAATGTCAGCGAGGGGCGTAACCACGCCATCCTTGATTCTCTTGCTCAATCATGCGCGGGCGACCTTCTTGACATTCATTCAGACCCAGACCACAACCGCAGTGTGTTCACCATGGTTGGCGTTGACGCCCCTCGGGCACTGGCACGCACTGCAGTTTCAGCATTGAGTCTTAATGATCATTCCGGTGTTCATCCACGCATCGGTGTTGTCGATGTTGTTCCTTTCGTGCCGCTTGTTGATTCCACAATGCACGATGCCCGCATCGCACGCGATGAATTTGCAACATGGGCTACTTCAGAATTAAAAGTTCCTTGCTTTTTCTACGGCGCTGAACGCACGCTTCCCGACATTCGAAAGAATGCGTGGACTTCGTTAATGCCATCTGCGGGGACACTTTCTCCCCACCCCACTGCTGGCGCAATGTGTGTCGGTGCGCGCGAACCGTTAGTTGCCTACAACCTGTGGCTAGAAGATGTTGATCTGGCAACTACGCACCGAATTGCATCATCTGTTCGCACTGCGAATATTCGCACTTTAGGACTACAAGTAGGGGCCTTTACACAAGTAAGTGTCAACCTCATTCAGCCAATGATTGCTGGCCCAAATGATATATTCAGCGCAGTCTCACAACACGCGACAGTGCACCATGCAGAACTGGTCGGGCTACTTCCCGCTTCTGTTTTGTCAGTTATTCCACGTGCCCGGTGGGAGGACCTAGATCTGTCCGTGGAACAAACAATTGAGTGGCGATTAACTAACCGTTGATGATGACGCGACGGCCATCTTGTGCGCGTTGACGGCGTAAGCGACGACGCTCGCGCTCTGACAAGCCGCCCCAGATTCCGAACTTCTCGCCATTAGCAAGTGCGTACTCGAGGCAATCTCCGCGAACAACACAACCTTTGCAGACTTCTTTTGCTTCACGGGTGCTTGCACCACGCTCAGGGAAAAATAGGTCGGGGTCTACACCAAGGCAGTTGGCCTGGTCTTGCCAGCCACGTTCTTGGCTTAATGAATCAGAATCTCCGTGCATGCTTTTGCCTCCCAGCTACAGACATATCCGAGTCCCGAGGGATCTTGAAATATGTCTTGTAATTACAGCGTTGTAATTGTGGCAAATATTTACACAAAATGCAAATGGAGTATGGGAAACCTGAGATGAACAGTCAGCATCTGTCCCATTTTGGGACCAATGGCTACCTGAAATGACTAGCGGGCGCGACTCGTTCTGCGACGATTTTCGAGGAAATCCACCAACACATAATCGCCCAAAGTCTCGGGCGTTGTGAAGAAGGCGCGGCCATGATTTACCTGGGTCATTTGCTCGATGAAGTGACGCAATGGACCTGTTGCATCAAGCACAAATGTGTTGATGGTGATGTTGTCCTTCGTGCATCGCATCGCTTCGCGCAATGTGGCTTCGACGGTCTCACGAACCGGCGGATAATTGAAATACACGTCACCCGATTGAGTGATGTGGGCCGTTGGTTCACCGTCGGTGATCATGATGATTTGTTTGGTACCGGTCTGGCGAGCAAGTAACTGGCGAGCAAGGCGAAGCCCGTGCTGCATATTGGTGCCATACGCAAGATCCCAGCTGACTTCGGGTAACTGCTCGTGGGTCATTATGTGCGCTGTTTCACTGAAGCCGACCAGGCCTAAATAGTCACGCGGAAACTGCGAACTAATCAATGAATGCAGGGCCATTGCCACTTTCTTTGCGGGAACAAAGTTTCCGCGCATTGGCATGGACATCGACAAGTCGATCATGAGCACCGTTGATGAACGCGTGTTGTGTTCGGTGCGCTCAATTTCAAAATCTTCTGGTGACAATTTCACCGGCGTGCCGCTGCCATTACGTGAGATGGCGTTGCGAATAGTGCGCTGCAAATCAAGTCGGAACGGATCACCAAATTCGTATGGCTTTGAATCGTAGGTGCGCTCGTGACCACTACCGTCGCGTGAGATGCGATGCTGGCCGAACTTGTCTTTTGCCAGGTTGTTGAACAACTGACGAAGGGCGTTATTGCCAATGGCACGAAGGCCACGTGGAGTGAGTTCCATCTTTCCCTCTTTGAGATTGATGAGCCCCGCTTCTTCAAGCATCTTTGTCATTTCGGCAAGCCGCTCCATTGAGTTAGCGGCCTCTTCTCCGAGCATTTGGCGAACCTTGTCGATGTCGACTTCGGCCAGTTGAGCAGGATTGGTCGCTTGACGAAGCATCCCTTCCATTTCGCTCAATTCGCCCATTTCCTGCATGGCATCCATGGCTTGTTGCATATCCATGGAAGGCTCACCGCGGAAGTTGTAGCCCTGGCCCTCGCCTTGGCCCGGTTGCGGGAACATGCTCTGTAATTTTTCGCTGAGTTGTTGCACCTGCCAATTGAGGTCCATGTCTTCCATGAGCTGTTCAGAAAGCTGCTGCATTTGTGAGCGTTGTTCTGGTGTGAGCGAATCCATGAGCGCCTGCATTGCTTGCATGCGCTTTGCCATGTTCTCAAGAAGTTCGTCAAGCGTTTGCGGATTCTCTGGAAAGAAATCACCGAACTGTTCCATGAATTTTTCAAACTGCGGATCTTCGCCTTGTTCACGTGCTTCGATCATGCCGTTTAACGCAGCCATCATGTCTTTCATGCGCGCCATATCTTCCGGCGACATGTTCTGCATTCCTTCAGACATTTGATCAACAAATTGCTGCATCATTTCCTGGCGCAATTTGTCCATCAGTTCTTCAAAACGCTGTTGCGCTTCGCTTGATTCAAAGTCATAACTCTGCATCTCGCGCACCATGCCAGCCAGGTCATTTGGCATCATGTCAAGACGGAAATTGCGTTCCATTGCTGCATCTCGTGCAGTATCTGCCCGTCGTTCATCGCCTGATGCTTCTGCTTCACGTACAGAGTTTTCAACCGCATGACGTTCTTCATCGATGATGTCTTTCAGAGCATCAGCAATTTCTGAATACACGCCCCCTAAGTCGCCGCTCTCTTCCAGTTCCTTCTTGCGATCACGAATGCGTTGCATCATGTCGCGCAGACCCTCGATTTGGTTTCCATCAGGGTCTGTCATTCCGTCACGCATCAACCGACGCAATGCAGCGTTCAGGTCGCCGTGATAGAGCAAATCATCAGTCAATTCATCGAGAATTGCCTCAGCGTCAAGGCTGAATCCCGTTTGGGTGCCGTCCCAGCGTGAATAAGTGAACCGTGCAGGCATATCTGCAACTTAGTTCCTCTAAGGTGTGGAGCACTATGCGAGTGCCACGGACTTTTGTATTCGTCGATATTTCGGGGTTTACTAATTTCACAAATGAGAACGGTGATGATGCCGCAGGGCGCCTTCTCGCCTCATGGCGTGCCGTCACCCGTGAGGTGGCCTCTGAGACCGGTGTCCGCATTGCCAAGTGGCTGGGCGATGGCTGCATGCTCGTGGCTGTTGACCAGCGAGATGCCATCACGTTCGCTCTCGAGCTTCAGAAGCGCTCTGGAGCCGCCTGTGCGCCTCTCTCCATACGTGTTGGCATGGCTTCTGGGCTTGCCTTGCTGTTCGAGGGCGACGACTACATCGGAACTGCTGTCAACATGGCTGCGCGCCTCTGTGACGCCGCTGGGTCGTTTGAGGTAATCATCCCGAGCGAGCACATCGAGAACCTGCCAGAAGGCGTCGTCGCGACCCCACATGAATCAATGTCTTTACGTGGACTCAACGAAGCAATCCCCGTGGTTTCACTAACTGGCGAAGCTACAAACGCAGCTCGTAATGACACTGGCGAACTGTGGACTCGTTCGCCGTTCGTTCTGTAACTAGCTACGCGAGCGATACGTGGCTTTTGAGCCAGACGCGTCTTTGTTCAGACGTCGCGTGAGATGCAATCCCTCAAGAATGAACTCAACAGCGCTTGCCAACATGGCAGGTGATTCGTTACCGCCTGTAAGAACTTTCACTGGTGACATGAGCGCTGGAATCTGAGTAAGAAGTGCAATCAATTCGCCAGACGAAATGTCTTCGCCAGCATGCGCAACTGCGCCTTCTTCAAATGCGGTGAGAACATCGCGCATCATTTCACCAGGAGCCAGTTCCTTGTACACGGTGAGCACCGCGCCGGAAATGAGCTGTTGAAGAATGCCACTTTCACGGCCTTCCTCCAAGGATTCAATTTCCACTTTTCCGCTGGTGGACGATGCCAAAGCGTCAAGATCACTAATGCGTGGCGCTACTTCGCGCTCCCCTGCTCTTAGTGCACGCCGAACGGCATTAGCGCTGAGAACTTCCAAGTTTGATACTGACAAACGCACGCTGACACCACTGCGCTGATTGACATGACTGCTAACACGAGCCTGGTGAGAGAACGTAGCGATAATGCGCTCCATGAACTCGGGCATGGTTACTTTGACATCACCAATTGATGCTGCACGCGACTCTTGACGCATGATGGCAATTTCGGTGTCGACTTCCAACGGATAATGCGTACGAATCTGGCTACCAAAACGGTCTTTCAGCGGAGTAATGATGCGGCCACGGTTTGTGTAGTCCTCTGGGTTTGCAGACGCAACCAACATGACATCAAGCGGAAGACGAATCTTGTAACCGCGAATTTGCACATCGCGTTCTTCGAGAACATTCAGCAAACCAACTTGGATTCGCTCTGCAAGGTCTGGCAATTCATTGATGGCAAAAATCCCACGGTTCGTACGAGGCACTAAGCCGTAATGCAATGTGAGTTCGTCACTGAGGTAACGACCTTCTGCAACTTTGATGGGGTCGACTTCACCAATGAGGTCAGCAATTGAGGTATCTGGCGTTGCCAATTTTTCACCGAATCGTTCGCTGCGATGCACCCATGAAATAGGAGCATTCTCGCCCTCTGCTGCAATGACGTCGCGTGCGTGACGAGAGACAGGGTTGTATGGGTCATCGTTAATTTCACTGCCGGCAATGATCGGCATCCACTCGTCGAGAAGATCAGTAAGTGAACGAATCATTCGCGTCTTTGCTTGACCGCGTTCACCGAGGAACACAACGTCGTGTCCTGCAAGTAATGCATTTTCTAGTTGGGGCATCACAGTGTTTTCATACCCCATGACACCTTCAAACAAAGGCAGGCCAGCAGAGATATTGCGCACGGCATTTGCGCGCAATTCTTCTTTGACAGGAATGGATTTCCAGCCTGAGGCACGAAGTGCCGCCAGGGTGACAGGAAGAGATGCGGGGACAGCAGGAATTGTCATGGAAACGACAGTACCCCGAGAGCCCTAGTGAGCCCCTAGGCAGGGAAAAGCTTATGGGGCTTGGGATTATTACTGTCATACTGCTAGTTGTTTTACTGTCGTTTTACCAGTATTATGGGGCCATGTCTGAATTACTCAATATTGAAGAACTGCTGACAGCAGTGCACGAAGCGACGGCACATCTCGCTGTTGGCGACGAGCGCATCGCACAAGAATTCACTGAACGAAACGTGCGTTACTACGTGACTCTCGGCGTTGTACGCCCTCCCTTGCGCGTCAGTGGAAAGTCCATGTGGACCGATGATCACGTCAGAGACCTTGTTCGAGTTCGTCGTGCACAAAGCGCTGGACAATCACTGAAGAAGATTGGCCCACCACCAATGCGCGACGAGATCCCAACATGGAAAGTCGCAAACGTTGGTGCGCACCGAGCAATCGTTGTGAATTCAATGATGAAGCCCGCTGCACAAGCAGACGGTTGGGCCTTTCAAATTTCTCACAACATCCAACTCAGTGGATTCACACATCGTTTGCCCACTCAAGCAGAAATTCAACGAGTAACCACTGCACTATCTGCACTTATCTCATTCACCGACGATTCATCAACCAAACAAGAAAAGGACCCATCATGATTATGACTACATACACAGAACAAGAACTCCCCGGCATCAGCCTCACCACTGGTGACACACAATTCCCTGTCACCGCAATTGACATCAATGGTGCTGTTGACGGCGACGGCGTGACATGGACCCTTGAAGCAACTTTTGAGAACCCACTCGATGAGCCTGCTGAAGCGGTGCTTACTCTCCCGCTGCCTGTTGGCGGTGCAGTGAAAGGCATGACGATGAAAATCGGCGATCGCAAAGTCGAAGCTGAAATCAAAGAACGCGAAGCTGCTCGTATGGAATACGAGGAAGCAAAAGAGCAAGGCCACTCTGCTGCAATTGTGGAGCAGGAACGCGCCGAAATCTTTACGATCACTGTGGGCAACATTCACCCAGGGGAAGCAATCTCAGTCGTTCTTGAAATCCACGATCGCGCTGCCATCGACGGAACCAAGGCTTCGCTTCGATTCCCCACAATGATCAAAGAGCGCTACACGCCTGCAGGAGTTCCTGACGAGTCCGCCATTACTCCCCCACGACGCACAGGCGGCTCACCACTTCGCGCAACTGTGACTATTTCATTCTCTGAACCAGCACAAGACTTAATCTGCGAAACAGTTCCATCAGCGCTGGTCACCCCAACACAGGTGTCCATCACAGACTTTGGTCTTACTGGGGACATCATTTTGCACTGGACTATCCCTGCTGCATTTGCTCACGCAAAATGGGTTGCCGATGCCGACGATCCGACAATGGGCACGTTGGAAGTGAACGTTCGTGTGGAAAAAGACAAGACATCTGTTCGCCGTCGTAAGGCTGTGCAAATCATGTTCGACCGCTCCTCAAGCATGAGCCGCCACTACATCGAGTGGGCACGACGCATTACTGAAGATCTGATTGCTTCACTTACCGACGACGACCTCATTCACCTTTTGACTTTTGATAGTTCAGTTGATGTTTTTGATGCCACGAGCCACGGATTTGTTCCAGTCACTCGCACAGTGAAACAACAATTGCAGAAAGAACTTGCGACAATTACAGCCCGTGGTGGCACAGACCTCACAGGCGCAATCACAACAAGCGGCGCTGCTCTTGCAACGCTCGCCGATCGAGATGATGACGCAGACATTGACCGTATTGCTGTTCTCATCACCGACGGTGCATACGGTGACGAAGCAACCGCAGTAAATCACCGTGAAAAGCATCTTGCTGGAGCACGCGTGATCGCCGTCGCCATCGGTGAAAACGCCAACGGATTCTTGGAAACCTTGGCTGCCAATGGTGTGTGCACGTACGTGTCATCTCCAGAGGGTCTCGCCGAGGCCTCTGCAAAAGTCATGAGCCGCGTAGCAACAGCTGCCCATTCAAAAGCGCGTTTGGAAGCCAAGGGTTTAACGGACCAAGCCCCATCTCACGCTCCCGATATCTATCCGGAAACGATTGTGACGCTCAGCGGCCGTATGCCACGCCCACAAGAGGGTGACCAGGTAGTTGTGAACGCCGATAGCGGTCATGTCATCACACTTCCGATTTCCATCAGCACTGACGGTTCGGTCACCACTCGTTGGGCAAGCCAGCACATCAAATCTCTTGACTACGAAATGATGGCGTCTGATTTTTCTGGCGACGTTGTAACCGCTCGAGAAAAACTTGAAGCACTCATCGTGGCGATGTCTGTAAAATACAAAGTGTTGTCGAAGTACACCGCATGGCTTGCTGTAGACCGTTCACGCACGACTGATCAAGTGATTGTGCGCACGTTGGTTCAACCTGTCTACGACCGAATGGATTCATTCCACGGCGGTCTCCTCTTCCACGCTGCCCTTCATCAGACTATGCCAAGAGCGTCACGCCCAATGGTTGCGAATTCCTTTGCAATGGACAGCCTGTATTCATTCACCGGCTCAAGTGGCTACATTCCTTTCGGACAAAAACTGGCCCTCGACATGTTGAACACATTGGTTACGTATCTTGAGGCAATGCTCGAAACATTGGCTGATGGCGACACAATTACCCCCGAGCAATGGGTCGAACTGAACGACGCAATCAACTATTGGTTGGGAGATGTTGAACCGACGACATTAGGCCTTCGAACATTCAACAAGATCAAGAATCGCATTGTGAAAGTTCAGGACTCTGAACAGTCATCGACAAAGGCTCAGGCCAAGGCAGCGAAGAACCTCATTGCTGTTATCGCTGAATCACAAAAAGTTGCCGGCTCACGTAACCCATGGACCGAGGATTTCTAGAAACCCCAGCAATTTATTTGCGGGCAAGATCCTTGCGGTTTGCAAACTTGGCCTTGCGGTAGTCCTTGTTCATGAGGGCAATGACGTCGACGGAAATTTCCTTCGGGCATGCTGCTTGACATTCGCCATGGTTTGTGCACGAACCGAAACGCTCGTCCATAGTTTCCACCATGGCCTCAACGCGTGAGTAACGCTCTGCTTGACCCTGAGGCAGACGGCTGAGGTGGGCAATTTTTGCACCGGTGAATAAGTTGGCAGCGCCGTTCGGACATGCGGCAACGCATGCTCCGCAACCGATACATGCAGCCGAGTCCATCGCAGCGTCAGCCACAATTTTGGAAATAGGAATCAGGTTTGCGTCTGGTGCTCCACCAGTTTCAGCAGTGATGTACCCACCCGATTCAATGATGCGGTCAAATGCAGAACGGTCAACCATGAGGTCTTTGATAATGGGGAATGCTGAAGCGCGCCATGGCTCAATTGTGATTGTGTCATTGCTCTTGAACTGACGCATATGCAACTGGCACGTAGCTGTTCCACGTTGTGGTCCGTGTGCTTGTCCATCAATCATGAGTGAACATGTGCCACAGATACCTTCACGGCAGTCATGGTCGAAGACCACTGCCTCTTTGCCCTCTGTGATGAGTTTGTCGTTCAAGATGTCGAGCATCTCCAGGAACGAGGATTCGTCAGTGATTTCGTCCACCACGTGGGTTTCGAAATTGCCCTTTGCGGCAGGACCAGCCTGACGCCAAATACGCAATGTGATGTTTTTAAGGTGATTACTCATTTGTAGCTCCGGGTCGCGAGGTGAACTGTTTCGAATTCAAGCGGTTCAACGTTCAGATTTGGTGTCATTGCGTCGCCGCCCCATTGCCATGCGGCAACGTGGCAGTAGTCCACATCGTCACGAAGTGCTTCGCCATCATCTGTCTGGTACTCAGAACGGAAGTGACCACCACAGCTCTCATTACGGTCGAGAGCATCGCGACACATCAGCATGCCCAATTGAAAGAAGTCGTCGACACGACCAGCTTTTTCAAGGGTCTGATTCAGACTGTCGCCATCACCGGTCACGCGTAGGTCTGTCTTGAATTGATGGTAGAGCGCTGGAAGAAGTTCCAATGCCTTTTTCAGTCCTTCTTCGGTACGTTCCATTCCGCAGTAATCCCAGATGATTTTTCCCAGTTCACGGTGGAAGTAATCAGGTGATTTTGTTCCGTTAATTGCAAGGTATGCCTTGTACCGCTCACGTGCAGTCTCTTCAGCAGCTTTGAACTCAGGGTGATCGATGCCTGGCATTACTTTGCCCAACAACGGAGCAAGTCCGTTACCAATTGTGTACGGCAATACGAAATATCCGTCTGAAAGACCTTGCATCAGAGCAGATGCGCCAAGACGATTTGCGCCGTGATCAGAGAAGTTGGCTTCGCCCGCTGCGTACAAACCAGGAATGTTTGTTTGTAATTCGTAGTCGACCCACAAGCCACCCATTGTGTAATGGCTCGCTGGGTAAATACGCATTGGTGTTTCGTATGGATTCTCGCCCGCAATACGTTCGTACATTTCGAACAAGTTGCCGTAGCGCTCTTGCACTACGTCACGGCCAAGGCGCTCAATGGCTTCGGAGAAGTCAAGGTACACACCATTCTTCTTTGTGCCGACGCCTTGTCCATTGTCAACAAGACGTTTTGCTGCACGCGAGGAAACGTCACGCGCAGCCAAGTTGCCGAATGACGGATACAAACGCTCGAGGTAATAGTCACGTTCCTCTTCGGGAATATCGCGAGCAAGACGTGTCTCGCCCGGATTTACAGGAACCCACACACGGCCATCATTACGTAATGACTCTGACATCAACGTGAGTTTTGCTTGACTGTCATCACTTTGTGGAATGCACGTTGGGTGAATTTGTGTGAAGCATGGGTTTGCAAACAATGCACCCTTGCGGTGAGCGCGCCATGCAGCAGTGACATTTGAAGCCATCGCGTTTGTTGACAAAAAGAATGCGTTTCCGTATCCGCCTGTTGCCAACACCACTGCATGTGCTGCGTGTGATGTGATTTCACCTGTTATGAGATCGCGGACAACAATGCCGGATGCGCGACCGTCAATAACTACAACGTCAACCAATTCAGTGCGGTTGAACAAACGAATACCACCAAGTCCAACTTGGCGAGAGAACTGTTGGTACGCGCCAAGCAGCAATTGCTGACCGGTTTGGCCACGGGCGTAAAAAGTACGGCTTACTTGTGCGCCACCAAATGAACGGTTGTCTAAAAGACCACCATATTCACGGGCGAACGGCACACCTTGAGCAACCATTTGGTCAATGATGTCAATGCTGACTTGAGCCAAGCGATGCACGTTTGCCTCGCGTGAACGAAAGTCGCCGCCTTTGACGGTGTCATAGAACAAACGATGAACACTGTCGCCGTCACCCTTGTAGTTCTTTGCACCATTGATGCCACCTTGTGCAGCAATGGAGTGAGCGCGGCGAGCCGAGTCATGAAAAGTAAACGCATCAACTTGATATCCAAGTTCAGCAAGTGTTGCTGCGGCTGATGCGCCAGCGAGACCGGTGCCTACAACAATGACTTTGAATTTGCGTTTGTTGTTGGGGTTCACCAACTTCATGTTTTGTTTGTAGTTGTCCCATTTGTCTTCAACGGGGCCTTCAGGAATTTTGCTGTCAAGCGTGACCGTGTTCTTTGCGAACAGTTCATCAGTGAGAGTCATGATCGTGTCTTTCTTCTTCGAGGCGCGTCGGTCAACCGACTATGCCGGCCATAACTGATATTGGGAACGAGACATTGCCGATAACGACAATCGAAGCAAATCCTGTTGCAAACGCACGAGTCCACTTATTGAAGCGAGGGTTGTTCAAGCCAAAGGACTGGAAAATGCTCCATGAACCGTGGAACAGGTGGATTCCCAGCAAAATATTTGCAACAACATAAAACAAGGCAACTGGAGTGCGCTGAAATGAGTACACGATGCTGGCATAGACCGCCTTCACCGCTTCATCATCACCCGGATGCGTAATCATCTTGCCGGCCTCGGAGTTCACGACCCCAAAAGTCAGATCGAGCAGATGCCACGAGATGAAAGCTAGGACGATGATTCCTGTCCACCGCATGGTGCGGCTAGCAAAATTGGCAATCTGATAATCGCGCTTGCTTTGGTACTTCATAGGCCGTGCATTGCTATTCAAGCGGGTCAAAGACCATGCCGCGTGGAGGTGGAGGAACAGCATCGAGATAAGACCACCGCGAAGAATCCAGAGGACCCAGCCTTTTGGCGCGAGGGGATACAGCAATGTCTGCAGGAAATGTGCGTAGTGGTCAAGACCTGCTGCACCGGCATACATCTTGAGGTTTCCGATCATGTGGAACAGGACAAAACCCATCATGGCGACGCCCGAGATTCCCATGGCGTACTTCTTGCCCACCGCTGTGGAATAAAGGTCGAGGAGAAACGGGCGATTCTTACGCTTGTGGGTAGCGGTTCCAGTGACCGGGCCTCGATGAGATGTAACTGCTTGCGCCATATAAAAAGCTCTCCCTGCGAGCCGGGCGGGCCGGCTGTGCAAATGCACCTCAAACGGTAGCCCGAGAGAGCCCCGCGAGCACAACTTGACCATTTCGCTCTGGCGTGTCTTTTTTCACTACTGTTGCTTTGTTCCATACACAAGGCGCCTGGAAGTCAGAGCGCCCCAGAACTTGCCAGGAGACAATTAAGTGTCAGGATTATTTGCTGCCGAAGGCGGCTATCAAGAGTTCGTGCTCAAGGGCGGAGAATGGGCGGTGTTGTGGCTTTCAGCTGCATCAGCCGTGCTTGCCATCGCTGTTGGGTTCTATCTCGCTCGTTTAGTAATGGCTGCCGACGAAGGCACGCCAAAGATGAAAGAAATTGCACTCGCAATTCAAGAAGGTGCACTCGCCTACTTAAAGCGCCAGTTCAAGACCATCATCGTCATTCTTATTCCACTTGCAGCGATCGTGTTCTTCACATCGACAGCAATTATGAAAGGCGAAGGCGCTGAGGCAACTGAAGCTCTCTCGTTTATGCAGTCAGGAATTTGGCGCACCCTCGCGTTTATTCTTGGCTGTGGTGCTTCTGGTCTTACCGGTTATATCGGTATGACTCTTGCAACTCGAGGCAATGTTCGTACGGCTGCAGCTGCGCTGACTGGTTCAATGCCTGACGCTCTCACTGTTGCTTTCCGCACAGGCGGCGTTGCCGGAATGTTCACTGTTGGTCTCGGACTGAGCGGTGCAACTTTGATCATCATGGTGTTCCAGAACACCTCAAGCGTCATTCTCATTGGCTTTGGTTTTGGTGGCTCACTCCTTGCGCTCTTCTTGCGCGTGGGTGGCGGTATCTTCACCAAGGCTGCAGACGTTGGTGCTGACCTCGTAGGAAAAATCGAAGCAGGAATTCCTGAAGACGACCCACGTAACCCAGCAACAATTGCAGACAACGTTGGTGACAACGTTGGTGACTGTGCCGGAATGGCAGCTGACCTCTTCGAGTCATACGAAGTAACACTTGTTGCTTCCATCATTCTTGGTGTTGCAGCGTTCAACTCAATTGGTCTGAACCCAGCAATGGGACTCGTGTTCCCACTTGCCGCTCGCGCAATTGGTGTGATCGCATCAATCTTTGGTGTGTTCGCAGTTAAGGCAAAGCCAGGCGAAACAGATGCGTTGAAGCCAATCAACAAGGGCTTCCTTGTAGCTGGCGTTCTTACACTTGCTGGAACGCTTGCATTGTCACTGACCTATGTCGGTAACGAAAAGGGTGTCGCTGGCGAAGGTGTCCAGTTGATGGGTGGAGCCGGTTGGCGTGTATTTGGTGCGGTTGCAGTTGGTCTGCTTCTTGCACAACTTGTGAGCCGTCTCACTGAGTACTACACAGCAACTCATCATGGTCCTGTGAAAGAAATAGCACGGTCAACAGAAACAGGTCCAGCGACTGCGATTCTTTCAGGAACCGCATACGGTCTTGAATCAAGCGTCTACGCAGTTCTTGCTATTGCAGTTGCCATTGGTGTCGCATTGGCACTTGGTGGGGGAAACCTTACGTTCTCGCTATACCTCGTTGCATTGTGCGGAATGGGAATGCTCGCAACTACGGGCGTCATCGTGTCGGAAGACACTTTTGGTCCGGTATCAGATAACGCTGCAGGTATTGCAGAAATGTCTGGCGAATTCCATGGCGAACCACAAAAGATCATGGTTGCGCTCGACGCAGTCGGTAACACAACAAAGGCTGTAACAAAGGGCTTTGCAATTGGCTCAGCAGTTATTGCTGCTGTTGCATTGTTTGCTTCATTCATTGAAACAGCTGGTGCTGAATTAATGATCAAAGCAGAGAACCTCGCTGACGGTGTTTTCAAAGCACCAGAGCTTGCTATCAACGTTGCTGACCCAAAGATCTTCATCGGTCTTTTGATCGGTGGCTCAGTTCCATTCTTGTTCTCAGCACTTTCTATTCGCGCCGTTGGCCGAACAGCTGGTGTTGTCGTTCAAGAAGTTCGTCGTCAGTTTGCTGACGGAATGATCATGGCTGGCACAAAGAAGCCAGAGTACGGCCCCGTCATTGACATTTGTACTGAAGCATCACTTCGCGAGTTGGCAACACCTGCCCTACTCGCAGTGTTGACACCAGTCATCGTTGGTTTCGGAATTGGTTGGCAAGCACTTGGTGGATTCCTTGCTGCTGTCATCTTGGTTGGCCAGCTCATGGCGAACTACCTCAGCAATGCTGGTGGTGCCTGGGACAATGCAAAGAAGTACATCGAAGACGGCAACCATGGCGGTAAGGGTTCAGACTCTTACATGGCTGCTGTTGTTGCCGACACTGTTGGTGACCCATTCAAAGACACAGCAGGTCCTGCATTGAACCCGCTGATCAAGGTGATGAACCTTGTGTCGTTGTTGGTACTTCCAGCAATCATCAGTACTCAGAACAACGATGGCCAACGCCTGCTCATTGCAGCAGCGGCTCTTGTAGTTCTTGCTGCTTCGGTGATTCGCTCATCAAACCAAAAGACAACTTTTGGTCCAGCAACTAACTAAATAACTACTCATCAAAAGGCCCGAGCCATGTGCTCGGGCCTTTTGTGTTTTCCGAACTAATCTTTCCAAATGCTCGCTTTACTAAACCCCGAAGATCTGCTCCGCAATGGAGGTCTCCTGATCTTGGGGGCGATTGTGTTTGCTGAATCTGGATTGTTGATTGGGTTTTTTCTCCCCGGTGATTCGTTGCTCTTTATCGCAGGGTTCCTCGCTAGCGAAGCAGGCAACAACGTGCTCCCCCCGTTGCCATTTGTCATTCTCGTCTCGGCGTCGATGGCCATCATCGGAGACCAGGTTGGATACCTCATTGGAAAAAAAATGGGGCCAGCAATTTTTGCTCGTCCGAAGTCTCGTTTATTCAACCCTGACCACGTCACGAAGGCCCACGCATTTTTCGAAAAGTATGGCGCACGCACAGTAGTGCTGGCGCGATTTGTTCCAATCGTGCGTACATTTGCACCCGTAGTTGCTGGCGTCGGCAAGATGGATTACAAAACCTTTGTTCGCTACAACATTGTTGGCGGCTTGTTGTGGGGTGCTGGACTTCCTCTACTCGGTTTCTTCCTTGGTCAAATTGACATCGTGAAAGAGCACATCGAGATTGCTGTTATCGCAATTGTTTTCATTTCTGTTCTTCCCGTAGCCATTGAATTCATCAATCACTGGCGCAGTTCTCGGAAACTTTCGGCAGAATAGAAACATGCGGTATCTCAGCCTTGATTGGATTGACGCCATGCAGGCCCAGGTGGCCTCTAGCGAGTCACTGGCAGACCTTGCCTCAACTCATTCCATTGGCGTCACACAGGTCGTTACAGACGGCCCTGAAGGCGCGGTGTTGTATTACTTCCAGGTGGGAAATGGCCTCGTCCGCTTCGCCTCTGGTCCTGCGCCCGAAGAAGATGTCCGCATGGAACAGACCTGGGAGACAGCGGTCGGCGTTGCCACTGGGTCAATGCCAGCCCAAGAAGCCTTTATCAAGGGTCATGTACGCATCTCAGGCGATACTCAGTGCCTAATGGATGCTGTGCCGGTCTTTGCCGCCCTTGACGCCGCATTCGAAGCCGTGCGCGCGCTGACCACATACGAATAAATAACTACGTCGTCCGGAAATATGGGTTTGACGGATTAGCCATTGCAGCGAGTGCCTGACCAATGTCAGGGCCAGCATCGCGGGCCTGTTGAAGCGCTGCAAATGTGGCATCCCGATTGTTCGTGAATACCGCTTCTTCGTTATCCGCAGATGGGTTCACCCACACCGCGACGATGAGAACGAGCGAATCAACATATTCAGGGTTGCCATCAAACATCACTGCCTGATGTGCGAGTCCGACCCCGGCTGCAACACCGGCCTGTGCCGCACCCCATGTCAACTCGCCATGACGATCATTTGCGATTGCTGCTTTGTTAACAAACAACGTAAATGGAACCACAGGAATATTTGGTTGCGCGACTGCGACGAACGGAACATGCCCTTCACGCGGAGTTGCAAGCGCTGTAGCCCACGCAGTGCCAACAGGGCCATCGCGAAGTCCAAGAACAACGTTGATATGTGCTGCGTTGGCGCCGTTGCCAACAAAACCTTCACCGATCTTCATGATGGCAACCTGCCGTATCGACCCATACGTAATTCATCATTTGAATTGGTACCTGGCTTCGTGTCGTATGCGAGCAATGCAACATGGCGTGGAACAATTCCTGACACGCGCGATACACGGTGGTAGCTATTGCGTCCGTTAAACACCATGAGTGTTCCGGGCGTCATTGGCTCAGTCCGAACTAGATCAGGGCGATCACCTCGACGTACCGCAGCAACTGTGTCTGCGTTCTCTTCAGTCGCAGAACGAATGCGCGATGCATTTTCAAAATGCCCACCTTCAGACGACGTCTGTAATGCGATAGAAACGACAAAGTCAGCCTGATCAAAATGCCAACCCAATTCGTGGCCATCACGCATGACAGCAAGATTCAGAGCACCAAACGGATCTGCGTAACGAAACAATTTCTCTTCGCCCAGAATTTTTGCAACAAAATCCATGAGTGGGTCCCACTCATACAATGCACGAATCACACTGCCGGATGGGAATTGGTCGTACGCAACAACTTCAAGATCTGCATTAACAGTGGTGTGAAACGCCACTTTTGCTAATTCATCACATTCTGCAATCAATGCAGGAATAGCACTTTCATAAATGAAACCAGGAAGAATCGCAATGTTTTCCCTAGTGAAAGTGTCACTCAGATCCCTATGTAATTCAGCACTATCTAGCGGCCACCTGTCTGTGTCGACGAGGGCCGCAACGCTCATTAAATGAGGCCTAGCTTCTTGACTTCGTCGCGTTCTTCAACAAGTTCTGCAACCGACGCATCGATACGCGAACGGCTGAAGTCATCAATGTCAAGACCCTGGACGATGCTGTACGCACCGTCTTTGCACACGCATGGGAACGACGAGATGATGCCTTCAGGAACGCCGTAGCTTCCGTCAGATGGAATTGCCATTGACACCCAGTCTCCAGGGGCAGTGCCAAGAACCCATGAGTTCATGTGATCGATTGCGGCGTTCGCTGCTGATGCTGCAGATGACAAACCACGTGCCTTGATAATGGCTGCTCCGCGCTTTGCAACAGTCGGGATGAAATCATTTTCAATCCATGCCTGATCGTTAACCAAAGCAGCTGCATTCTTGCCGTCAACTTCGCAATGAAAAAGGTCTGGGTATTGGGTACTTGAGTGGTTGCCCCAAATGGTCATCTTCGTAATGGAAGTGACTGGCTTGGCCACCTTGACTGCCAACTGTGTCTTAGCGCGGTTGTGGTCAAGTCGAGTCATAGCGGTAAAACGACTGGAGTCAAGACCTTGAGCATTGTTCATAGCAATCACTGCGTTGGTATTTGCCGGGTTACCAACGACCAAGATTTTCACGTCTTTCTTTGCGACTACGCCGAGTGCCTTACCTTGTGGCTTGAAAATTCCGCCATTTGCGCTGAGCAAGTCACCGCGTTCCATGCCATCTTTACGTGGCATTGCGCCCACAAGGAATGCAGCATCAATGTCACCGAACGCAGTTTCAGCATCGTCGGTGCATACGACACCAGCAAGAAGTGGAAACGCGCAGTCATCAAGTTCCATGCGTACGCCTTCAAGCGCCCCAAGTGCAGGGGTAATTTCCAGCAGTTGAAGAATGACTGGCTGATTAGGACCAAACACTGCGCCTGAAGCGATACGAAAAAGGAGGCTGTAGCCAATTTGGCCGGCTGCGCCGGTAACGGCAATACGAACTGGTGATGTCATGTCTCTAAGCGTAGGCAATTCGGGGTAGTTGTTCCCAATGGAAGACCCATTTTGCCCTGAGAATTATCGGCCAATAGCCTGCAAAATAAGTGCAACATAGTTGTCCTGGCCTACCGCATTGGGGTGGATACCGTCTGAATTGAACCATTCGGGATGCGGCTTTGACAATGTGTACCAATCAAGGATGGTCACATTGGAATGGGTAGCCGGAAGATTATTAATGACCACGTTGTTCAACTTCTCTGACGCACGACCTGGCACTCGCATAGTGAGAATGACCACGCGCTTAGTGTCTGCAAGTGGCTTAAGAATTCGCTCGAACGTTGCTGCCTTCGTAATACCGTTGGTCCCCAAATGAATAACAACAATGTCGGCTAATTCATTCACCGATTTGTAGTAGTTGAAAATTTGTAAAACCTCAATGACCTGTCTGTTCTTCGATGCGTCAACCGTGACACCATAGGACTTCAACTTTTTTGCTGATCCCAACATCACTGAATCACCCACAGCAAACACGTCCATCTTCACGCGAGGAATTGTGGTCGTTGAACCTAACGGAACCGTCGTGACCCCTGACGCAATGGTTGTAGTCGTGATACGAGTAACTGCGCCTTCATTGTCGTTGAGACCAGCGGTGATGTCATCAGGCATCACACGTGCACCTGCCATGCTGACCACGCTGAATACTGGGATAACAGCCAATGTTCCGAGCACAATCCCCAATGGGCCACGCATTGTTCCGCCGCGCGTGCGCCACGAACGATAGGTAGCCAATGCCTTACCGGTGCGAATTGGCGTTTCAATCAACTGGTAGGAGGCTTCAGTGAGGACCATCGTGATGGCCATCAGTGCGATGAACTCACGCGCCTCCAATGAATTTCCTGCAGCCTTGCGATACGCCTGAAAAACTGTCCAGTGATACAGGTACAAACCGTATGAGCGTTTTCCGAGCCACACCAAGAGAGGTGTTCCGATGACGTACTTACCCAAGCGAGAACGTGGATGAGTCACAGTCGCAATTGCAACAACTGTGGCAATACCAACTGCAATGAAACCACCGCGATACAACAGGTCGTATCCAGTCATACCCACATCGGCCACATCGACTACTTCTCGAAACTTCCAGCACATGAAGCCGAGTGCTATCAATGCAAGCACTCCCGCCATGTCAAGACCATTTGCGTTTGAACCAGCCCGTCCTCGACGCAACGCCCATGGTCTCCACATCGTGGCGAGTGCAGCTCCAAGCAATAATCCGCTAGCACGAGTGATAGTGCCAAGGTACAGAAAATCAATGCGAGCAACGCGATGTCCGAAAATCGACATGAATTGCTCCGGTGTCGTTGCAAAAGTATCAATGGGACCCGAGCGATAGATCATTGCTGTTGCTACTGCGATCGCAATAGCCAACGCTGTGAACACAAGACCCAGTATCGGCAATGTCTTCGGCCTAATTCGACGAAGCAACACGAACATAATGAGTGGCCACACGATGTAGTACTGCTCTTCCACCGCAAGTGACCACAAATGTCGAAGTGGTGCGAAAGCGAAAGCAGACGTGTACGACGAGCCACTCCAAATTTGGAACCAATTTGAGACATACAGAAAGCCACCCACGACATCGCCACGCAACATGCCCAGACGGTCGCGATCAAACAATGCGCAATACACAGTGGTTCCGAGCAACAACGTGAACAATGCAGGCAGTAATCGTCGAGCACGACGCATCCAGAAATTACCTAGCGATACTGTGCCAGAACGTTCACGCTCGGCAATGAGAAGCAACGTGATGAGATAGCCAGAGATAACAAAGAACACCTCCACACCGAGAAAACCGCCACCCAACCACTGATGATTAGCGTGATACACAATCACTGCGATAACTGCGAGTGCTCGCAGGCCATCAAGTGCAGGAACGTACGGGACTACAGGCCCCCTGCGGGTTCCCCACGCTGGTGTTCCGCCAAGTTCTGCGTATTGGTCGTTCTGATTACTCATGGATAAAACGGGTCATGCGACCGGAAGACCCAGTTGGGCGTAAATCTCCCGTGTAGCGGTTGATTTATTCAGCGTATAAAAATGAAGTCCAGGTGCACCTGCGGCCAACAATTGCGAGCACAATTCCGTTGCGGCTTCCACTCCGATTCGACGAACATCTTCTGGCGATGTTCCTGACTCAAGACGTTTGCGCAGCCAATCAGGAAATGCTGCGCCTGATAATTCAGCCATGCGCTCAACCTGGGCGATATTGGTGCACGGCATGATTCCGGGGATGACAGGTTTTGTAACTCCGAGGTCGGCTAGGTCGTTCACCAAGGACAGGTAATGGTCGATGTCAAAGAAAAACTGAGTGGTCGCAAAGTCGACCACACGAAGTTTTTCAGCAAGAAGGCGACGATCGGTCGCAAGATCAGGGGAACGTGGGTGCCCCTCAGGATGTGCAGCAACGCCAATTGATAAATCAGCTATCTCGCGTAGATGCTCTACTAAGTCACGTGCATACATGTAGTCGCTTGGCCGAGCATCAGCTGGGTCTTTGGGTGGATCACCTGCAAGCGCGAGAACATTCTCAACTCCGGCAGCAGTGTAGGTACCGATGATGTCTTCAATTTCACTGCGAGTATGACCAACACATGTGAGATGCGCCATCGCGGGAATATTTGTTTCGCGTTCTATCCACAGCACTGTGTCGCGGGTATTTTCCCGAGTTGAACCGCCAGCACCATATGTGCAAGAAACAAACGAAGGACTCAGGGATTCAAGTTCCGCAATTGTGCGACCGAGCGACATTGAACCAGCAGTTGTTTTGGGAGGCGAAAACTCAAAAGAAAATGTTCGTCCTGCCGCAAGGAGGTCACCAATTCGTGCCATTTATTTAGTCTACGACTTACCTAGTGACGGAAGTGGCGTGATCCGGTGAACACCATGGCAATGCCATAAGTGTTGGCTGCCGAGATGGATTCTTCGTCTCGCACACTGCCACCGGGTTGGAAAATTGCAGTGACACCAGCGGCAGCCAACTCTGAAACCGTATCGCCGAATGGGAAAAAAGCATCGCTAGCAGCGACTGAACCAGTGACATGGTCGCCTGCGCGACCGATAGCTAAGCGTGCTGCGTCAATGCGGTTTGGTTGTCCCCCACCAATGCCGACAACAGTGTCGCCATTTGCAAGCACGATGGCATTGCTCCACGTCGCAGCGACTGTTTGCCACGCCAACATCAAACTTGACCACTCATCAGCACTCGGCGCCCGATCTGTGACCACAGTGAAATCGTCGAGTGGTTCATCAACTTCGTCGACTGACTGCACAAGAAGCCCACCATCAATTGACCGAACATTGATTGCCATCGACCCGAATGGTGCCACTGCTTCAAATACACGAAGTGATGGTTTCGCACACAGAATTTCAAGCGCATCTGATGTAAACGAGGGAGCTATAACAACTTCCGTAAAGGTTTTGTTGATCTCTGCTGCAGTGTCACCGTTAATCTCGCCGTTCACGGCAATAATTCCGCCAAATGCACTAATGGGGTCTGCACCATGTGCCTGTGAATACGCCTCAAAAATTGTCGGGGCAAGCGCAACACCACATGGGTTGGCATGTTTCACGACAACTGCGGCTGGTCGATCGAAACGGCTGACTAATTGCCACGCAGCTTCTGTGTCAAGAACATTCAGGTATGACATCTCTTTGCCATTAAGTTGAGTTGCAGAATCCCACCAGCTCTCAACACCAGGAAGGCGATACCGCGCACCTGTTTGGTGTGGGTTTTCCCCGTAACGCAATACCTCAGCGCGTTCTGCAACCAAAGTAAGAATCGGCGGCACGGTTGCATCTTCACGATCGCTTGTTTCATCTGCGAGCCACGACGAAATTGATGCGTCGTACGCACTAGTAATTCGAAAAGCCTTTTGCGCCAGACGACGACGTGCTGTGACATTAAAGAAATCACCACTGATCATCTCGAGAACATCGCTGTAATCGGCAGTATCTACTACAACACCTACGTGGGCGAAATTCTTTGCAGCTGCGCGCACCATTGCAGGTCCGCCGATGTCAATAAGTTCGATTCCTGGCTGTGAAGCGAACGGATACAAGTTGACAACAACAAGGTCGATACCTTCGATGCCATTCTTTTCCATTTCAGCAACATGTTCTGGGTTTGAACGATCAGCGAGAATGCCCCCGTGAATCTTCGGATGCAAAGTCACGACGCGATGATCAAGAATCGGTGCTAGTCCCGTAATCTCTGCGACATCTGTGACGGGAATACCGGCAGCAGAAATTGCAGCGGCTGTTCCACCACTAGAGAGCAACGACCAACCGAGTTCATGAAGCGACGTCGCGAATTCGACGATGCCTGTTTTGTCGTAAACGGAAAGAAGAGCGCGTGGCACTCAGCTCAGCCCAGCCACGATGCCGGCCATGAGAGAACCCGCTTCCGTTGGGTTATGCCCAACCAAGACACCAGCAGCGCGGAGCGCATCCATCTTGCCTTGCGCTGTTCCCTTGCCGCCAGAAACAATGGCGCCTGCATGACCCATCTTCTTTCCGGCTGGAGCAGTAACACCAGCGATATACGCAGACATTGGCTTCGTCACATTGGCCTTGATGAACTCTGCTGCTTCTTCTTCAGCTGAACCACCAATTTCACCGATCATGATGATGGCGTGAGTTTCTGGGTCTGCTTGGAATTCACGCAAGCAATCAATGAATGACGTTCCGGGAACTGGGTCGCCACCGATACCGACACATGTTGATACGCCGATACCGAGTTGCTTCAATTCATAGAGCGCCTGATACGTCAGAGTTCCTGAACGTGACACGATGCCAACGTTTGGTCCCTTTGCTGTGGGCAGTTGCGCAATTTCACCGGCAGTAATACCAATGTTGCATTTCCCTGGGCTGATGATGCCTGGACAGTTAGGCCCGAGCAAACGAACCTTCGGAAAGTCACGAACCAACGTGTTGTATGTGCGCGCTTCGTCTTGTGCAGGAATTCCTTCAGTGATGCACACGATGAAAGTGATACCTGCACCAGCAGCTTCGAGAATTGCAGCAGAAGCAGCCTTCGGTGGAACAGTGACGAATGATGCTGTTGCCCCAGTTGCTTTCACTGCTTCAGCAACACTGTCGTAGACAGGAATGCCTTCAACGTCTGTGCCGCCCTTGCCCGGTGTAACACCAGCAACAATTTGTGTGCCGTACGCCTTGTTACGGAGTCCGTGATACTTGCCTTGGCCACCTGTGAGGCCCTGCACAATAACTTTGGTGTTTTGATCGACGAAAATTGCCATGACGGGGGGTCCTTACTTTGCGAGCGCGACTGCTGCTTCAGCAGCTTCGAGCATCGTTGACTTACTGGTGAGTTTTGATTCAGGGATTCCGGCATTCTTCAGAATGTCTCGGCCCTCTGCGGCGTTTGTACCGTCGAGACGAATAACAATCGGCGCACGCAGGTCGACGCGACCAAGTGCTTCCACAATGCCCTTTGCCACTTCGTCACCGCGGGTGATGCCACCAAAGATGTTGATGAAGATGCTCTTGACGTTCTTGTCTGAGTTAATTACTTCAAGCGCTCCGGCCATAACGTCGGCGTTTGCGCCACCGCCAATGTCGAGGAAGTTTGCAGCACTGCCACCCACTTGGTTCACAACATCGAGCGTGCTCATTGCAAGACCAGCGCCATTAGCAATAATGCCAACGGTGCCATCAAGACCGATGTATTGCAGTCCTTTTTCACGGGCCAGAAGTTCGCGGGCATCAAGTTCAACAGTTGCTTGAAATTCAGCCCATTCTGGATGACGGAATTCAGCGTTCTCATCAAGGCTGACCTTTGCATCAAGTGCATGCACTTCGCCTGTTGGCTTCAAAATGAGTGGATTGATTTCAGCAAGATCGCAATCGCCATCAACAAAGCAGCGATATAGCTGTACCAAAATGTCAGCGACACCTTGTTGTGCTGCCTCAGGAATGTTCGCATCAACCGCTGCTTTCTTTGCAGCTGCTGCAGGGAGACCGTCAACTGGGTCAATGTGCAACATCAGAATTGCTGCAGGGTTCTTTTCTGCTACCACTTCAATCTCTACTCCGCCTTCGCGGCTCAGCATAAGGAGGTGCTTCTTTGCGCCACGATCAAGTGTGAATGATGCGTAGTACTCCTCTGCGATATCAGAAGCATTCTCCACCCACACACGCTTCACAATGTGACCCTTGATGTCCATGCCCAAGATGTTTCCGGCGTGTGTGCGCACTTCGTCGGCATTATTTGCCAACTTGATGCCGCCAGCTTTACCGCGACCGCCGACTTGTACCTGAGCTTTTACAACTACTGGGTATCCAGCCGCATCTGCAGCAGCAATGGCTTGGTCAACAGTGACAGCAACGTCACCCTTTGATACGGGAATGTCGTAGCGCGCAAAATATTGCTTGCCTTGATATTCGAAAAGGTCCATGAGTTACTCCCTATTGTCGAGTTCTTCTTCAAGCCATTGACAAATCACTTTGAGTGATGAACCAGGGCCAAAAATATTTCCAACGCCTTGCTCGCGTAACGCGCGCGCATCAGCATCAGGAATCACGCCACCACCAAAGATCAGGATGTCTGCCAAGTCGCGATTCTTCAGTTCCTCGACGGTGCGTGGAAACAGTGTGAGGTGGGCTCCAGACAAAAGTGAAAGACCCACAGCATCGGCATCTTCTTGCATTGCAGTTTCCGCAATTTGCTCTGGCGTCTGGTGCAGTCCGGTGTATATGACCTCAAACCCGTGGTCGCGAAGAGCACGGGTAATTATCTTTGCTCCTCGGTCATGACCATCTAAGCCTGGCTTGGCAACAACTACTCGATACGGGCGCTTCACAGAAGGTAAACCCTACGCCGTACGAGGGTTTCTGTACCAACCCGCCAGAATAGGGGCATGGCATTTCCCCGTCTTCGCAGTCCCCTTGCTCGTGCAGTTGTGCCCGTTCTCGGGGGCATCGCATTTTTTGCCCTGTTCTTTGCGGGTTTGTGGCTAATAGCCACTGTCATCAACAATCGGGCTGAACCAGACTCAGAAATTGGGAACAGAGTCTTCGAAGTCGGCAAAGTTGCCGCTATGGCAAAAGCCATTGCCACTGACGGGCCATTACTCTTGCCTGACTTACAGAGCCCTGACGGTGTGCGGTCAATCGTCCTTGACCATGAGGGTTCAGATCCGGCCACTGGCTGGCAGGTCTATTACGGCTTCCCTGCTGACCGTGATGCCAATTGCCTTGTCACGCACGTTCAAGGCAGTCGCACATTTACTGATTGTGAAAATCGAACCATTCAGGTGTCGCAACTAATGGCGCCGTCTGAAGTGCGGCCAATTGTTGAGAACAAAAAAACTCTCTATATCGATTTACGCGGGTTGACAGCAAGCGCCACCACTGTTCCGTAACTATTTAGCGGGAACTGAATCAACGAGGCGAATAGCAAATTCTTCAGCGTGCTCGGCCAAATGGCCACGCTGCAGTGCAAGACCGCCAACAACCTCTGCGCCGCGCATTTGCAATTCACGCGTCATAACATCAAGTGATTTTCCTGGGTTCAGTGCATACGTACAAAAGGCAGCAGCTTGCTTTCCGGCCATTGCTGGCAGGTGACGCAAACGATCAATCGCCCATGGCGCCTGACCAACAACAAAAAGTCCGTGAACCCACGTACCGACGATGACCGTGTCAGCATCTTGAATTGATGCGTGATTCGGATCTTTCATAGAAGAGATACCAGTAATTGACCAGTTCTCTTGTTGCAGATTGGCCGCGATGAGCTCGCCCGCCTTCCACGTGTTGCCGGTGAAACTTTCGATAAGGATTGCTGCCTTCATAACGTTATTTCTACTACTCGCGGCTCTCGAAAAAGAACTTCACGAAAGTTTTGTCAGTGGAGCCCATGCGAGAGCCAAATGTTTGGTGCCCTTCTCGCGGAAGCGAACGGTGACTTCTGTCTTGTCACCAGTGCCCTTGATCTCAATGACAACACCCTCACCAAAGACTGCATGCATCACATCGTCACCAGGCTTGAGGTCAACGAGGTGGTCTGTATTACGAGGTTCTGCTGGTCGTACAGCACGTTCAGCACGACGCCCGTATGAGCGACCAAACGAATCATCGTCGTCTTCATCGTTGCGGCGTTTGTATGCAGGCAGTTCTGCATCTTTCCAATCAGTTGAGGTACGGCCAAACACTCTCCCATGATCTGAACCTGAATCAACGTTGCCCTGACGGTCGAATAATTCCGCAGGAACTTCAGCCAAGAATCGCGACGGTGGGTTGTATTGCGACTGTCCGAACAACATACGTTGCCACGCGTGAGACACCAACAAGCGCTCGCGGGCACGTGTAAGACCTACGTATGCAAGGCGGCGTTCTTCTTCTAGTTCTGCAGGGTCGAGCAATGCGCGATTATGTGGGAAAATTCCCTCTTCGCAGCCGACCAAGAAGACAACCGGGTACTCAAGACCTTTGGCAGAGTGCAATGTCATCAGGACAATGTGGTTTTCCGCATCAAGGTCATCTGTATCTGCAACGAGCGCAACTTGTTCTAAGAACTCTTCTACCTGTGTGAATTCTGCAGCAGAACCAATGAGTTCGGAGATATTTTCAAGGCGTCCGGCAGCTTCAACAGTTGCTTCTTGTTCAAGTTCAGTGATGTAGCCGCTGTTGTTCATTGCGACTTCCAACAATGCCGACGGCCCATCAGCCAGGGCTGCATTCATTTCATCAACCAAGGTGACGAACAGTGCGATTCCTTTGATGGCTCCGCCAGAAACACCTGCTTCACTTGCTCGTCGCATTGCATCAATAAATGAAATGCCATTTGCTGTGGCGAACAGGTCAATCTTCCCGATGCTGGTATCACCAATGCCGCGCTTCGGTACGTTAAGAACTCGCTTAATGCTGATTTCATCAAGCGGGTTCGCGCCAGCCTTCAAATACGCAATGGCATCTTTCACTTCACGGCGTTCGTAGAACTTTGTGCCACCAACAACTTTGTATGGAATGCCAGAGCGCATCATTGATTCTTCAATGGCACGACTCTGCGCATTGGTGCGGTACATAACGGCGATATCACCCCACGCACGCTTCTCCTTCGTGTGAATATCTTGCGCGGTTGAAGACACCCACGCGGCTTCGTCATATTCGTTTTCTGCGAAGTACCGAACTATGCGTTCACCATCACCAGCTGATGTCCACAGATCTTTTGGACGCCGGCCAACATTTTGCGAAATGACCGCATTAGCGGCAGTAAGAATTGTTTGGGTGCTGCGGTAGTTCTGCGCAAGCACCACCACTGTTGCCTCACCAAATGCGCTTTCAAATTGATCAATATTGCGCAAGTCAGCACCGCGGAATTTGTAAATGCTCTGGTCACTGTCGCCCACCACGCACACGTTGTGATGTAACGCGCCCAGCATCAGGACAATACGGTTCTGGGCTTGGTTCGTGTCCTGATATTCGTCGATAAGAATGTGCTGAAAACGTTCTTGATACTGACGCAACACCGCAGGATGAGCCTCAAAGAGACGAACCACGTTGACCAACAAGTCGTCGAAGTCCATTGCACCAGCGCGAATGAGGCGTGCCTGATACTCGCGATAAATTTCAGCGTTGCGTCGTGCAGAAATATGTTCTGCGGTGTCAAATGCTACAGATGATGTAATTAACTCGTTCTTCCACAAACTGATTCGCGATTGCGCTGCATTGGCCGGAAACTTTTTGGCATCGAGTCCCATGTCGCGAATGACATAACCGATAAGTCGCTTTGAATCTTGCGAATCATAAATAGTGAACTGCTTTGGGTACCCAATGAGTTCGGCATGTTGGCGCAGCATGCGCACACATGCCTTATGGAACGTGGTGACCCACATTGAGCGTGCAGTAGGACCCACTAAGTCAGCGACGCGGTGTCGCATTTCTTCAGCTGCCTTATTGGTAAACGTGATGGCCAAAATTGCCATCGGCGATGTGCCTTGCGAAATCAACCATGCAATTCGCTGCGTGAGAACCCGAGTTTTGCCAGATCCGGCACCAGCTACAACAAGCAACGGACCACCAGGGTGATACACAGCCTCTTGTTGGTCAGGGTTCAGCGGCGTGCTGTTACCTGAAGAGCTAGAGAGATGATCTGACATGGTCCCGCCATCTTACGAGCGGACTGTGTCGGTGCGAGGAATGCGTTGTTATGCGCGTGCGTTGACCACGAATGGCAATGCACGAGGTCCTCGTACTTGACCCGTGCTCCACGTGACTATTTCGTTTGCGTCGACTGAGAAGTCTGGGAAGCGCTGAAGGAACACTTCAACTGCAACATTCATTTCCAAACGAGCAAGGTTTGACCCAAGGCAACGATGAATACCAAGACCAAAAGCGGCGTGGCGGTTCTCTTCGCGGTCGATTACTACTTCATGCGCGTTTGCAAATTGCTTGTCATCGCGGTTCGCAGCAGGGAAAGGAAGAAGAACCCAATCTTCTTTCTTCATCTGAACGCCATGGAATTCCATGTCTTCTTTAACAACGCGTGCCATTGTGACAGGCGCGTATGCACGAAGAAATTCTTCAACAGCTGCAGGAATCATGTCGGGGTTTTCTACCAAACGACGGCGATCAACTGAGTTAGTTGCAAGATGCCACAACGATGAACCGATACCGCTCCATGTTGTATCGATGCCGGCAATCAGCAACAGGATAACTGTGCCTACTGCATGCTCAAGCGACAACTTCTCACCGAAAATTTCTGCATTCAACAAGAACGAGATGAGATCCTCACGAGGATTCTCCTTGTGATCATTGACGTGATACGCAAGGTATTCATTGAATTCCATGAATTGCTGCATACGAGCTTCTGTGCGCTCTTCACCAATGCCACTAAGTACAAGGTTGACCCATCCGCGGAACTTGTCACCGTCTTCAACAGGCAAACCAAGCATGCGCGCAATAACCATTACTGGAATGTGCTGTGAGTACTGCAATGCAGCATCGATGTGATCCGCATCGCCCATGTCGTCGATGAGTTTGTTACAAATTTCGATGACTTCGTCACGCCAAGGATCAATCATCTTTGGAGAGAACGCAGGAAGCAACAAGCGTCGAGCTTCGTTATGGAACGGAGGATCAGAAGAAATCGGTGGTACTGGCCCGATAGGTGCACCGATGCGATCAGGCACTTCACTTGGCTTCAATTGACCAACAACTGGTCCTTCACTTGAGAAATGATCTGTGTCATACGCAATGGAGTGAACCATTTCATGTGTCAGTGGTAACCAGGTGCCGCCGTAACGATCAGTGTGTGCAATTGGGCATCCTGAGTTTTTCAGGTCATCCCAAATTTTGTGCTGGTTCGCTGCGTATGCAGGTGAACCGTGGTCGAAGTCTGTCGCCCAGTCAGTAACGGGGCCGTAAACGGTTTCACTCATGTCTATTCCTCAATTGAGATTGCAAATTCGGGACAGTTAGCAAGCGCAAGGCGTGCTTTGTCTTCAAGGCCGGCAGGAACAACACCGTCATTCAGTTCGAAAGCGTTGCCGTAATCGTCAACATCGAATAATTCGGGAGCCAAGGCATAACAGCGGTTATGGCCTTGGCATTTGGAGGGGTCTACGTGTACGCGCATCTCCCAATACTAGGCAGTAAGTGACACAATCTCATAGATGGCGACACAAGATTTTCTACTACTTCTCCCCCCCTCTGAGGGAAAAGCTGAGGCTGGCGACTCCTCACGCCTGTGGACCCCTCGGTTGGGGGCTTATGGTGCCGTACTCGAGAAATCACGCGCTCAGATCGTCACCCAATTGCGAAAAGACAAGGGCGGTGCGCAAAAACTTCTTGGCGTTAATGGGGGTCATCTAGCTCGGGCACAATCTTGCAACATGCAACTAATTGACGCGCCGTGTCTTCCTGCGTGGCAGCGGTACACCGGAGTCGTATGGGATCACTTAGATCTTGCATCACTCACCGCAACACAACGCAACGCATTCGTAAAACGCATAATTGTTCCATCTGGATTACTTGGCCTCGTGCGAGCTGACGACCAAATCCCCGACTATCGATTAAAAATGGGCGCACGCCTCGCACCATTTGGCACGATGTCTAAATTCTGGAATGAAGCAATCACCGATGCACTTGTCTCAACGGTGAAAAAGAAGACCCTTATCGACCTGTTGCCGAATGAACACCGAGCAGCCATCAAATGGGATCTGCTTGACAACGTTGTCCGCGTTGACCTTGTGTCACATTCAGGAGCCGTGGTCGGTGGCCACAACGCCAAGGCGGCAAAGGGATTACTGGCCCGCCACCTTCTGGTATCGACCAATGCTGACGTGCGACGTACCGTTGCCTCATTCAAACATCCTGAGTATTCAGCAAAGGTAACGACATGACAGATCTTTTTTCTCTAGAGGGCAAGACCGCCATCATCACCGGTGGCAGTCGTGGGCTTGGTCGTGAAATGGCATTGGCGTTTGCAGAGCGCGGCGCAAACATTATTGTTGCAAGTCGCAAAGTTGAAAATTGCGAAACAGTTGCAAACGAAGTTCGCGCTGTGGGCCGCCGTGCGCTGGCAGTCGGTTACCACGCAGCATCATGGTCAGATGCAGAAATGTTGACCACTACTGCCATTGCAGAATTCGGACACATCGACATTCTTGTTAACAATGCAGGCATGTCGCCGTTGTATTCATCCCTCGTGGAAGTCACAGAAGATTTGTACGACAAAGTTCTTGGCGTGAACTTGAAGGGGCCATTTAGATTGTCAGCACTTATCGGCACTCACATGACTACAAAGAATGCTGATGGCACAGTTCGTGGCGGTTCCATTATCAATGTGTCTTCCATCGCGAGTTCGCGACCATCACCGAACGAAGTGATCTACGGTGCTGCCAAGGCTGCAGTTAACAACTTGACCATGGGATTAGCGCGAACCTATGCGCCCCATGTTCGAGTGAACTGCATCGTGCCAGGGCCATTCTTGACAGATATCTCAAAGGCCTGGGATATGGAACGTTTCAACAAGGCAGCAAAGACCGGGTACATGTTGCAGCGCGGCGGTGAACCGCATGAAATTGTTGGTGCTGCTCTGTACTTGGCAAGCAACGCAAGTAGCTATACAACTGGCACAATGCTGCCCGTTGACGGCGGCCCGCAGTAACTACTTCAGTTTTTCACTGAAGAACGACAGGACGCGTTGCACGCTGTCTTCGTCACGCTGTTCAGTTAGCACACTGTGGTCTTTCGGAGACTGCGATGGAATCTCAACTGCAATGAAGGCATCACCAATAAGGTTACGCAATGAAGCAAAACGATCGCCCACCAATTTGTCTTGCGTGAACCGCAAACCAAGAACCTGACATCCGTCAGCAGCACGCTGAGTGATTACTGCAGCATCATCAGCAGACAAGTTGAGATCAGCACCACGAGCTTTGCCGACAACGAAGGGCAACGACGGTTGCGACAGGACTGGTGCAATCATGATGTCATCCACCATCATGCCAAGCGCGAATCCGCCCGAGAAACACATACCAACTGCGCCAACTCCTTTGCCGCCGACTTCATTGTGAAGTGCACGCGCTAACGCACGCAACCATGAGATGACCGGCGATGTTTTCTGAAGAGCCAACGTAGTGAATTCTTTTGAAATACAAATCTTCAACATCGATGATGCCAAGTATTTTCCGTCGACTTTACGGCCAGGAGTTCCCACTAGGTCTGGCATCACAACTGTGAACCCTGCATTCACGACATCATTCGCAAAACGTTCAACTGCTGGGGTTATGCCAGGAATTTCATGTACAACAATGACAACGGGCCCTGTTCCCTTGCGATACGTATCGCGTGTCAATGATGCAGATGAAAATGAACCTTTGACCCAGCCTTCTAAAACACTCATGATTACTTCCCTGTCAATGCTGCAAGTGCAGACTCAGCCAATGTCTCTGTTCCCAACTTCATCGGTTCAAGATCAATATCTTGGTCACCCATCGCGCCGTGCAAGTAACGCGCGTAAACACCTTCGGAAATGACCGCCAAACGGAAACTGGAAAAAGCTTTGTAGTACGCAACATTTGAAACATCACGACCAGTTCGTGTTGCATAGCGTTGAACCAAGTGATCAAAGGTGCACGAACCGGGATGTCCGGATGGATCGTTGTGACGCAACATTGGATCACCTGGATCAGTCCAATAGATACCGACATACCCAAGATCCGCTAACGGATCACCCAGCGTGCACAATTCCCAGTCGAGCACAGCTGCGATCTTGCCAGTTGAAATATCAGTTAGGCAGTTTCCAAATCGGTAATCACCATGAGCAATTGATACGCCGTGTTGAACCGGAATATTTTCGGCCAATAAACGTGCAACTTCTTCCACTGCAGGCAACTCACGCGTTTTTGAATTGGCCCACTGAGTACTCCAACGCTTCACTTGACGTTCCACATAGCCTTCTCGCTTGGCTAAGTCACCAAGGCCAACGGCATCAATGTCGACTGCATGCAAATCAGCCAACACATCAATGAGGTTCTCTGCTGCCGAAGTGCGCAATACTTCGGGTAACAACAAACCCTTGTCTGGGCTATCTAGTACAACACCATCAACAAACGCCATTACGTAAAACGGTGCGCCATTGACTTCTTCGTCAGTGCACACACCAAGCGTGCGTGGTACTGGCACATTGGTCTTTCCTACCGCCGAGATAATGCGGTGTTCGCGCGCCATGTCATGAGCAGTAGCCAACACGTGGCCCATAGGCGGACGACGCAACACCATTTGTGTGCCATGAGAGTCAGTGACATGGAAAGTCAGGTTGCTACGACCGCCAGCGATGAGGTCGTATGTATACGGACCTTGCACACCTTCGATATTGGCGTTAAGCCACGCCTCTACTTTGGCTTCGTCAATCCCCTGCATGGAGATAGACCGTATCGCCAATCAACCAGGGCGAACGACGCCAACAACTTTCCACCAACGAATCGGCCCAATCTTTACAACGTCTCCAGTTCGTGGCGCATGCACCATGGTTCCGTTACCAAGATAAATACCAACATGGTGAATGGGAGATCCTGTGAAAATAAGGTCGCCGGGCATTGCCAGTTCTTTCGGGATACGAGGCAATGAATTGAACTGTGCACGTGAATTTCGTTTCAGGCCAACCCCAGCTTTACCCCATGCATACGTTGTCAGGCCTGAACAATCAAAAGCCTTGCCCGGAGTACTCATGCCATATCGATATGGAACTCCAAGCTGCGACAAGGCAGCTTTGATAGCAGATTGACTACGCGCCGAAACCTTCGGAATATTGCCGTACTTCTTCTGAATTGATGCGTACTTGCTGCTGTACCCAGCAGCTTCTTTTTGTGCATCAGTGAGGGCTTGCGCTTCACGACGGTTACGTTCTTCGCGAAGCAAATCAACAAGGTCTCCCTGAACTGTTGACTGCAACTGCTCATACCTCGCAGCTAAATCCTCTGCAGCACCTAGACGCTTGTTTGCAACCTCGCCAATATTGACGGCTTGTTTACGCTTCTTTTCTAAGGCAGCTTTTTTCTTTGTGAGTGATGTCGCTGTTGCATCAAGTGAGTCCGTTGTCAGTGATCCTTGATTCATGGCAATCGACAACAGCTGACTGCGCTGTAATGCATCCTGCACTCCACCAGACGATGCGAAAAGATTTGTCAATGTTGAATTGCGACCACCATGCATGAACTGAGTAACTGCCGACATATACAACGTGCCGCGCATTTGCGATAGTTGCGCTTCGGCTGCCGCCACATCTGCCTGAGCTCTGTCAATCTCAACGGCAAGGTCGGCCTGGTCGGTCAATGACTGGGCGTAATCTTCGCCCAATGCGTCCATCTGCTCAGCCAGGTTGTCGAGCTGATCAGCGATATTGGCGGCCTGGCGGCGTTTGTCGTCCAGGGAGTCGGCAGAGGCCAGCTGCGGAGAAATGACCGTGCCCCCCAAGATGCCAACGGCAAGAAGTGAGACCAGTACGGACCGAAAGGGTCCCCGGTGGTGACGGGTCGAAAACATGACCCTGTCAGGCTACTTGGGTTACGTTATGGCCTGACGGCGCCCGTTCAGAGCCATACAGGGGTGGATATGAGCCCGTGGGGGCTATTCCCACTCAATCGTGCCGGGCGGCTTTGAGGTGACGTCGTAGACCACTCGGTTAATACCTGGCACCTCATTAATGATGCGGCTCGACATCTTTTCCAAGAGGTCGTACGGCAAGCGCGCCCAGTCTGCGGTCATGGCATCGTCGCTGGTAACGGCACGAATGATGATGGGGCGGCCATAGGTGCGCTCGTCGCCCATGACTCCAACACTGCGAATATCGGCGAGCACCGCGAAGGCCTGCCAGATTTCTCGCTCGAGACCAGCGGCCTTTATTTCATGACGGACAATTTCGTCTGCATGTTGCAGCGTTGCCACTTTGTCTGGTGTGACTTCGCCAATTATTCGAACACCAAGACCAGGACCCGGGAATGGTTGACGCCACACAATGTCATCACTGAGACCAACTTCAACTCCAACCTTGCGAACCTCGTCTTTGAATAGTGCACGCAGTGGTTCACACAACTCAAGTGTCATATCGTCAGGAAGTCCCCCAACATTGTGATGGCTCTTGATCACTGCAGCAGTTCCGTCGTGCCCACCACTTTCAACAATGTCTGGATACAACGTTCCTTGCACCAAAAACTTCGCATCAGTTAGACCACCAGTATTTTCTTCGAAAATGCGAACAAACAATTCACCAATTGCTTTGCGTTTCGCTTCTGGTTCCGTGATTCCAGCGAGAGCAGCAAAGAACCTGTCACCGGCATCAATATGAATTAACTCAATACCCATGCTCTTGCGAAATGTCTCAATCACTTGTTCGCTTTCACCACGACGCATCAGCCCAGTATCCACATACACACATGTGAGTTGCCCACCAATGGCTTGGTGCACAATTGCTGCAGCAACCGATGAATCAACTCCACCTGATAAACCGCAAATTGCCCGTTCAGTTCCGACTTGCGCACGAATTGCTTCAATTTGATCCTGAACAATGTTTACCATTGTCCAGTCTTGTTTGCATTGTGCAATGTCAACAAGAAAGCGAACTAACAAATCTTGACCGCTAGTCGTATGAACGACTTCAGGATGATATTGCACGCCATAGATACGACGTGCATCATCTTCAATCACAGCATTCGGTGCATCAGGCGTAGATGCGGTGCCCACAAATCCGGCTGGCGCTTCGCTAATGAAATCGAAATGGCTCATCCATACGTCATGCACCTGTGGAGTTGATTCGCCAAGAAGTTTCGAATTCGAAGAATTACGCGTCAGAGTTGCACGGCCATATTCGCCCCGACCTCCGCGAGCTACAACACCACCTAATTGTTGTGCAACCAACTGGCAGCCGTAACAAATACCAAGAATAGGAATTCCCAATTCAAAGATGGCAGGGTCAAGTAACGGAGCGCCATCTACATGCACGCTTTTCGGGCCACCCGACAGAATGATTGCTTTCGGTGCTTTAGCCATTACGTCAGCTGCAGAAATACGATGCGGGACGATTTCTGAATACACACGAGCCTCGCGCACTCGACGTGCAATGAGTTGCGCATATTGAGCTCCAAAGTCAACAACGAGCACTACATCATGCTGTGCGGGATGTGACTTTGTACTCATGGCTTTGTAAACACTAGTTGGCGTGAGACGATAGTTCCATGCCCCGTCTAGCCCCCATCACTTGTGCCGTTCTTCTCACGCTTGCACCGTTCGGACTCTCTGCAGTCCGCGCAGCTGATGCCCCAACCGACTCGACTATTGCGGCGACCGAAGTGACAGACACAACGTATGTCTACGACTTAGTGAATGATCCGTCGGAATGCATCAATTCAAACCCGCGCCCGAATTGTGGAAAGAAACCACAGAGTTCGGGAGACCGTGGTGGATGGATGCAATACACAGTATTCCTCGTGATGCTTGGCGGCGTCGGGGCTGTCTCTTCAGTTCTGATTAGAAACGTCATTCGACGCGATCGGGCCATTGCCGAAAAAATGTCAGAGAACGAATAATTAGTTTTCCCGACAGAACTCAACTGTACGAAAAATCAATTCATCTGCAGCTTCCCACGGCACAAAATGACCGCAGTTCTCAATGCGAAATGGCCCTTCGTGAATGTCGAATACTGTTGCCGCCATCAGATCAAAATCTGGATAGATCACATGATCACTCGTTCCGAACAGAATCAGTGTTGGTGTAACTAAATTTCTGCCATACAAGGGTTTCTCTGCGCGCTTTGTTGCATCAAAGGCAGCCTCATAATTTGTAAACGACGCACGTAGTTTCTGCGCATCACGAAATGGTTCTACATGCCATGCAATGTCGTCTGCATTGAACGCACCCGGGTGTGCCCACAGACGCGTGGAATAAAAGGCTCCAATATATTCGGCTCGCTTTTCTTCTGTATCTAGTTCGGCAGCGAGCACAGCCGCATCAGTCCCCTGCCGAATGAAATAGTCCATCACCTCAACGGGTGGACGAGTCCGCATGCCAGCCATGCGTTCTTTGTCCATCGGAAGCGGCGAGTTAAACAGCACCATCCGTTCCACTCGATTCGAATTACGTAATGCCATCTCCTGAATCACAGGGCCGCCCAAGTCGCCGCCTACAAGTACAACAGACTCATACCCGAGATGATCAAACACCAATGCCTCAATGTCTCGTGCATGAGACACCACGTCATAAAAGCCGTCGGGTGCTAACCCGGATTCACCAAATCCACGTAGGTCTGGCACCACGACATCAAATCCGGCATCACGCAACGGCCCAACAACACGCGAAAAAATGCGTTTTGATTCTGGCCAACCGTGCACACACACCAAAACAGTTTTTGCATCGGCAGATCGCTCATGCCAGAACGCAATATCAACGTTGTTGACCAACGCATGATGGGTAATGAAAGTCATATGGCGAACAATACGCCACGTACCTACTTAGTTGTCGCGCGAAGAGACGAAGTAGAACTCAAGTGCAGACAACATCTCGGTGTATCGAGTTTCTGCCTGTTCTGCCTTTGAGGTTTCCCACCACGTGATACGCATTGCAAGGACCGTAAGGAACGCCAAAATGGCAGCATCGGTCAGAGCAACGTGGCTCAATTTCCACGGCTCAGAAAACGAGTGCCCTGGGTTCTGATTCCAGAACCACAAAAAGTTCGCACTTGCTTGTTGGTTCTGCAGGTACAAAGTGAAAGGTCCGATGACCTGTGAAAGAGCAAGCCATGTCAACAAAATTGGCAAGAACATCGCTCCGGCACGAACTACCAACAACAGACGAGGGGTCTCTGTCTTGAACGGCAAGATCTGCTCAACGTTGACTCTTGACCACTCACGTGTCTTTTCATTGGTGCGAAGGTCCTCAACGAACTGACTGGCACTAGCCCCAAGATTTGATGTTTGTTTTGAAACAGTAAGCCATTTGTCAACGGCGGTAACTGCATCTGCGTGGGCGTGGGGTGATTGAGACATATGACTTCCTTAACGGGTGCAGTCTTCTGTGAGGGCTGCACCATTGAACAATAAATAGACAACAAGCAAGAACGAACCAGCACCGCCAACGTCGGAACCAGTTCCGTTTACTGTGATGTTTTGTGCACCACCGGTTCGCATTTCAACTTGCTGGAACTGCGGCACAGCTGCACGGAGTGTGGCGCGCAAGCTCTGTGCTCGCCTGTCTCCTGCTCCGGCAGTTTCACCGCCAGAAAAACCACCAAACACAATGACAAGGCCAGGCTTTGCGGACTCGCCGCTCCATCCACGCTTACTAATTTCAGAGGTGATTGCTGCTTGAACTTCTGCACCACCATTTGTGCGAGACAAATTACTTGGCACCCGTACAGGAAATTCAGCGCAGCTCAATTGAAAAGTCGGAGGCACCGTTGTCGAAGCAGCACCTGACGGAGAGGATGAGGTAATAACGGCAGAACCAAGGCCCACAATCATGAGGGCCAAGAAGAGGTCGGCATAGATCCAGCCAGCACCATCTTCACCGGAACCTGAGCTTTTACGCCGTCTCCTAAGCATGTGCAACTCTATTTCTATGCAGTTCAACACACATCATGACTCCAGAATCATAGTAGAAAACTCTAAAAAACACCAAACGTGGTTTGACGAATTGTTTACACATGAGAATATTTCTTTCGACGGCGGTGGCGAAGTTGTGTTGGCAATAAGAAACCAAAACCAATCGCTAATGTGATCGGAACAGCGATGAGAACTCGCGTCAATGTCGACGATTTCGAGATGTTCCCGACCAGGATGCCAAGAGTGAATGTCGTTGGTTTACCATTTGGCAACTTCGCCGTAACCACAACGCGGTGAGAACCAGACTTGATTCCAACAGGCAATCTGTAAGCGCCAGTCACAGTCCCATCAGCACCAACAACTACCGAACCAAGTTTTGTTGGTGTAGAAAACAGCCACACTTCTACAAGTGTTTTGGGTTTAAAGCCACCAACACTGATCTTGATGACATCACCACCTTCCAAATGGATATTGCCATCACTGTCAAGTGGTGCTGTTTTTCCAGCCTTGTCAAGACCAGACAATGTTGCGCTTAAAGACCCAGAGGTGACAACCATCTGGTTATTCTCGCGCGTCACTGTTGCAGCAGTTTTTACACCATCAACTTGCACAGCAGTTTGCCCAGCAGCAACTTTTTCAACAACTGGTGGCCCAACAGTTGTTGTTGTCACTATTCGGGGCAATGTCGTCGTTGTAACAACAGTTTTGGGTTTTGTTGACACGATTGTTGTGGTTGGAACCGTCACACTTCCAGCGACAAGTACAGGAATAGTTGTTGTCGTCGGCGCAAGAGTTGAGATAGATGCCTGACCTTGGGCAACTGTTGTCACAGGAGCTTGAATGACAATTGATAACGCAGGTGCAGCCGTTGTCGTAGTTGTTGCAGCAGGAATTGCAGATCCACTGACAGTTTTCGAAGCTGGTTTATAACTCGCACGTGTTACTGCAATAGTTACTGTTGCTGACTCACCAGCAGTCAGACCCGTGACTGTGACACCATCTGTCGACCGTGAAACAGCCCCTTTAGAAGTATTCAAAACATACGTATAAAGAGATGAATAGTTCGAGATTGTGAACGTAAACCCAGTCGCTGTTGCCACAGGAGTAGTCACAGTCGGAACTACAGAATCGGGAAGATCAAGAATTATTGATGTAGTTGCCGACGACACAGATGTTGGACCAACGCTATTCGTGGCAACTACTGAAACCTTGATGTACTTACCAATGTCCGCATCAGTCAACACGTAAGTGTTAGTCACTGCAGATGCAATGTTGGAATATGAACCACCAGGACTTGAGGAACGTTGCCACTGGTACGCAAATGTTGGCGAACCTGTCCACGTACCATTTGAAGCAGAAAGTATTTCTCCCGTACGGGCTGTACCCGTGATGCTTGGTGCTAACGAGTTAACCGGAGGAGTTGGAATTCCAGAGACAGCCCATTTTGCGCCTAAATACAACTCAAGACTGACTCGGTCAGAACTACTCAACTGATTCGTGACAACAATTTCATTTATTTCACCGGTGAAATGTGTGTACCGATCAGCCCGTGTCCCAACATAGAAAATTGACGGCACGTCTTGATACGGATAATTGCCAGAGTCTGTTTTCCGCAACGTGCCATTCAGATATTGCTCAACTTTTGTAGCGCTCATCGATGTCGAAAGAACTGTTCGAGTCGTCAGATTTCTAATGTCCGCATAGCCGCCGAATCCGGCGTAACTCCCCGTGGGTCCGCCTACAAGAAGCGTGTCGTTATACCCGTCGTATGGTGTGGGGTAGTTGTTGGTTGTGCGGGTAAAAGGGTGCGACTGGTAGCCATTGCGGCCACCACCTGATGCTGTGAATACAACAGTGACTTGCATAGACGTTGGAAATGAATTGGCTGCCATTGCACCGGTCATAAATCTGTTGTAATCGCTGATGCTGATTGCAGACCCATTGAGGGTTGGCTGAGAACTTGGAGAGGTCTGAACAGCATGTCGAGCATTGCCACTCTTATCGCGCCATTCTGAAACCAAACCACCTGATGAGGTCAAGGTTGTGGCGTCCGATGCGTCAAGCCAGAGTCCAAGTGAACTACCCAAAGATACGGGCGTCCAATCTGCAGCCTCAACTTCCTCAACGGGCATGACTGAGAATTGCGAGACAAGAATCAGTGCAGTGGCCATAAATACTGCACAACGCGTCAACAGTGTTTTCACAATTGTGTTTCTCCCACTGGAGCCTGTTTGGCTCAACAGTCACAGACTACAGTGAGAAGTTGAAGTCTGTTGTTGAATCTCATGTGAATAGAGCAATAACAGTCTCCAAACAGGAATAGGGTTCAAGAGTGCCAACAAAGAAGCCAGCAGAAAAGAAAGCAGCCCCCAAGCGGCGGTCACCTATCTCTCGGGCCGAGGGCGAGCGACGACTCATCGAGGCCGCCAAACAGCTGATCCGGGAAAAGCCGTTCTCCGAGGTCGGTGTCCGAGATATTGCTCTTTTGGCCGATGTCAACCATGGCTTTGTTCATACGTGGTTTGGCGGGAAGAACGAACTTCTTCTGGCCGTGGTCCGAAACCAGTTACTCGCCCTGGCAGAAGCTGTGCCTTTGGCAGCACCCGGCACGCCTGCCATTAATTTCTTTGACCCCGATGTGATCTCTATGGTGCGACTTGTTCTGTGGCTTGACCTTGAGGGCGTTGACACCAGCGGGCTATTTGGAAATATGCCGATCCTGGAAGCTTTGACCGCCCGCTATGTGGAAATCGAGAAGATTGATCCATCCATGGCCAGAGACGCAGCTGTTCAGGCTATTTCAATCGGTCTTGGCGCTGGAACTTTCGGGCCTCTACTCGGAATGACTGACATGGACAACATCGTTCCTGTCATGAAACTGTGGCGTCACATCGTCGGGTTGTTGGCAGAACATCCACTGCCGTAGCCTTTGAGCTGAGGGAAACTCGTCCTTCACGTACACAAAACACCCCTTGCAGGGTTTGGGTGAAAGTCCCGACCGGCGGTATAGCCCGCGAACCCTCGTACTTCGGTATGAGGGCCGACTCAGTGTGATTCTGAGGCCGACGGTAAGAGTCCGGATGGGAGCAAGGACACAACATGACCAATCACGAGACGCTCATGCGTCGTGCCATGCATATGGCTGCCACCGCGCGTACTCACGCGCGACCGAACCCATGGGTCGGTGCAGTTGTTGTGTGTGTTGATGGTTCTGTGTACGAAGGTGCAACTTCGCCACCTGGCGGACCACACGCTGAAATTGTTGCAATGAATGCTGCGCGCGATGGCGGCAGTGAAGTTCGTGGGGCAACGTTGTATTCCACATTGGAGCCGTGTTCTCACACTGGTCGCACTGGTCCGTGTACGGAAGCAATTATTTCGGCTGGCGTTGCGTGTGTTGTTGCTGCAATCGCAGACCCTGATTCGCATGTTGCCGGAACTGGCTTTGATGCATTACGTACAGCGGGAATTGAAGTTGTTACTGATGTGTTGGTAGACGAAGTGTCTGCTCAACTTGCGCCATATTTGCATCATCGCCGCACAGGTCGCCCGTTCGTGATGTTGAAAATGGCAACCACTCTTGACGCTCGTACCGCAATTCCAAATGGTCCGCGATGGATCACCGGTGAAGAAGCTCGAGTACGTGTGCACCAGTTGCGCGCGGAGAGCGATGCCATTGTTGTTGGCTCTGGCACCGTGATTGCAGATGACCCAGAACTAACAGTGCGTCATGTTGATGGTGTTTCCCCTCGACGAATCGTGTTGTCACGCAGTGGTGCAGTATCTGCAACGGCAAAAGTGCAGCCATGCGAAGTGTGGAGCGGAAGCCTTGAAGACCTGCTTGATTCATTAGGAACCGACGGCGTTCTGCAGTTGATGGTGGAAGGTGGCGCAACTGTTGCCACTGCATTCCACGAAAAAGGCCTTATCAATAGGTACGTGTTTCATGTTGCACCCATTGTGAGCGGCAGTGACAGTGCGCCCGGAGTGTTTGTTGGAGATGATGCGCTCCCCTTGTCAGATTGCACATTGGTATCAGCCACTGCACTTGGTGCAGACATAGAAATCGTTTTAGACCCCATACGAAAGAAAGTAGGAACATCATGAGTGATTCCACCCTTGCCCCCATTGAAGATGTCATTGCAGCAATTGCTCGCGGAGAGATTGTTGTCATGGTCGACGACGAAGACCGTGAGAATGAAGGCGACTTCATTATGGCTGCTGAGTTCGCTTCAGCAGAAAAACTTGCATTCATCGTGCGGTACTCAACCGGCGTGGTGTGTGCACCATTGACCAATGAGCGCTGTGATGAACTGCGTCTTCCACTGATGGTGGAACAGAATACAGAAAGCCAGCGCACCGCATTCACTGACACTGTTGACATCATTGAAGGAACAAGCACGGGTATCAGTGCAGCGGATCGTGCAGCGACACTGCGTGGATTGTCAGACCCAACATTGTCGTTCAAGTCATTTGCTCGCCCTGGCCATATCTTTCCGTTGCGCGCACGCAACGGTGGTGTGCTGAAGCGTGCTGGCCATACAGAAGCCAGTGTTGATTTGGCACGTTTGGCAGGTTGTGAACCTGCAGCAGTTATCTGTGAAATTCAGAACGATGACGGCACCATGATGCGTTTGCCAGACCTTCGTCAATTCTGTGCTGAACACAACCTGCTGTTGTCATCGATTGCTCAACTCATTGAATACCGCCGCCACAACGAACGCTTAGTGGAACGAATGGGTGAAGCAGTGGTTCCCACTGAGTTCGGCACGTTCACGTGCGTTGCATACAAGAGCACCATCGACAACATTGAGCACCTTGCATTTGTCAAAGGAACAATAACCGGTGAAGAACCAATTCTGGTTCGCGTACACAGCGAATGCCTCACAGGTGATGTCTTTGGTTCACGTCGTTGCGATTGTGGACCACAGTTAGCTACTGCCATGCAGATGGTTGATGAAGCAGGAGCCGGCGTCATTGTGTACTTGCGTGGCCACGAAGGTCGTGGCATCGGTATCGGCCACAAGATTCGTGCGTACTCATTGCAAGATGAGGGCTTCGACACAGTCGATGCCAACACTGAATTGGGATTACCCATTGATAGTCGTGAGTACGGCATTGGTGCACAGATACTCGCTGACCTTGGTGTGCATGAACTCAAGTTGATGACGAACAATCCGGCAAAGTACGGCGGCCTTGGTGGATATGGTCTCACTGTTGTGGAACGTATACCACTGAATACCATTCCAACACCAGAGAATGAGGCGTACCTGCGCACAAAGCGTGAGCGCATGGGTCACCATATTGATATGCACGACGGGCAAGGAGAAGGCAAATGACTCGAGCAGGTTCAAGTGGCGCAATGCCAGAACTCAACGGTAAGGGTCTTCGTATAGGAATCGTGTCTGCGCGATTCAACGATCACATCGTGACTGCACTGCGTGATGGGGCTTTGCGCGGGCTTGAGCGTTGCGGTGTTGCCGACAACGACATCGTGGAACATTGGGTTCCTGGTGCGTTTGAAGTTCCGCTCGCTGCGAAGGTTCTGGCCGAGACCGGAGCTGTTGATGCCGTCATTTGTTTAGGAACCGTCATCCGTGGCGACACGCCACATTTTGAATATGTCTGTGAAGCAGCAACTCGTGGAGTTCAAGAGGCGCAAATGTCAACTGGCGTACCAGTGATGTTCGGAGTACTCACACTGAACACTGAACAACAAGCCATTGACCGCAGCGGCCCAGGCATTGATAATAAGGGCGATGAAGCAGCCATTGGCGCCGTGGAGATGGCTCTACTGCTCAAAACAATTCGTAACTACTAGAACCCAGTTCCATTCCCACCTTCGATGCGCACACATTGTGAGCAAAGGAGGTGCGCATGTCGTTCATGTGTTCTCTCGTTGTTGCCGCGGGACTCTCGGTAACCCCTCTTCCTCTCCCCTCAGCCCAAACTGTTGCTGAGACTCTGTTGTTTCGCACTTCCTTGCCGGCTTTTGTGGCCATTGCTGATTCTCCGACACACGATGTGCGACTTGATTGGAGCACTGACGGATGTTCGGCACCAATCGTTCAAAGCACAGGCCGCAGTTTTGATTTCTATAACGTGTGCCGCAGGCATGATTTTGGATACCGCAACATGAGCCGTTTCAAGAATGGTCGCGTGTGGAACGAGGCTCTACGCCTACGTATTGATGGGCAATTTAGAAAAGATGCACGTGCGAGCTGTACATCAAAGCTTCGACTAACGAAGATGCAATGTTTGGCGTGGGCCGAAACGTACTTTCGAGCCGTCCGCAGTTTTGGTGCGCCGTAACTTACGAGGTAGTGATGGCATCAATCAGTTGGTGCAGAAGCCGACCAGTTGCGCCCCACACGGTTTCGTCATCTAATTCAAAGAAGTGAATATTGATATCGCCGCGATCAGTAGACCACCATTCATTGCGATAGGTGTCTGGGCGTGCAAGGTTATGTAGCGGCACAGTCATGATGCGTGCTACTTCGCCAGGATCCGCACGAAGCGCGGGTTCACCATGAACAAGTGCAACAACCGGCGTGATGTGGCTGTTGCTAACGAAAGTGGCAATCGGTTCAAGCGTTCCGACAATGGTGACCACGTCATGAGGCAGTGCCACTTCTTCATGAGCTTCACGCAATGCAGTTTCGTGCGGAGTTTCATGCGGTTCCATACGGCCACCAGGAAATGAAATCTCACCCTTATGACTACGCAAGTGATCTGCGCGACGAGTGAGCAACACTGACGGACCATCATGCGTAATGAGTAATGGAATGAGAACAGCTGATGGTCGAGACGATGTAACCCATTCTTGATTAAGGTCAAGATTTGCTGGCTGATCTGATGCAACATGTAAGTGAAGTCGGCGGCTGATTTCGTCCATGTCGTTCAATACAGAAAAGTCACGGTTCATCCATTCAGGACTGTCGCCGAGACGCCAATTATCGGGGCGCGGGATGTTTTGATTACCTCCGCGTCGTTGACTCACGATGCTGTAGGAGTCCAACCAGATGATTTAAGTTCAGCAAGAATCTCAGCAAGTCCTGCTGTCTTTAAGTTGGCGAGAACGCGGCCTGGCATCTCTTCGCCTTTTTCAAAAGCGTCCCATGCGGTGATCAATTTAGTGAGGTCTGGTGCTGGTCGTTCGAAAGCCATTCCCGAAGCGTACCGACACAAAGCCCTGTGTCAGCGCCGCAACGACAAGTGTGAGTCGAGACGTGAGATCTAATGAAGCAATGGCTGCGATTATGACAGCACTGAGAGCGATACCTAGGCCCACTGCCCGGTGAGTACGTGCCGCGAGAATGTGGAAGGCCGCAAGAGATCCGTCAGAGATTGCGGCATTGACGATGATTGCAATAGCAACGACAGCAAGAGCTGCTGGGCTAACTGATTTCGACGCTGACATGGCCAGTGCGAAACCAATGACATATTCACACAGCTGTCCTAGCCACATACCTTTGGTGCGTTGTTTCATGGATACAGGGTACGCCGTAGAAATATTGATGGCCCGGACCAAAGGTCCGGGCCATCAACGGGAGGCTCTGGGTGTAACACACCCTGAAATGTTTTTATTCCGAAAGAGGAACTACATCATTCCCATTCCACCGGGCATTCCGCCGCCACCCATGGCAGGGGCATTCTTGTCAGGCTTATCAGCCACAAGACATTCGGTGGTCATTACTAATGAAGCAATAGAAGCTGCGTTCTGCAATGCAGCGCGCGTGACTTTCGCAGGGTCAATGATTCCAGCAGCAACAAGGTCGACGTACTCGCCTGTTGCAGCATTGAGACCAATGTTTCCTTTTTCAGATTCAACGCGCTGTACAACAACGGAACCTTCCATGCCAGCGTTATCTGCAATGTGCTTAGCCGGAGCAACAAGTGCTTCGTACACAGTGCGAGCACCAGTAGCTTCGTCACCTTCAAGGCTCTGAACAACTTTGAGAACAGCTGCACGCGTACGAAGAAGAGCAGTACCGCCACCGGCGACCACGCCCTCTTCGATTGCTGCACGAGTTGCTGACACTGCATCTTCAATGCGGTGCTTCTTCTCTTTGAGTTCTACTTCGGTAGCAGCGCCAACCTTGATAACTGCAACACCGCCGGCCAACTTGGCAAGGCGCTCTTGAAGCTTTTCGCGGTCCCAATCAGAATCGGTGTTGTCGATTTCGGCTTTGATCTGGCTAATGCGGCCAGCAACTTCTGCCTTGTCGCCAGCACCATCAACGATGGTGGTTGCATCTTTCGTGATGATGATGCGCTTTGCGCGTCCCAACAGGTCAAGTGTGACGTTCTCAAGCTTGAGGCCAACTTCTTCGCTGATGACTTGGCCACCAGTAAGAACTGCCATGTCTTGCAACATTGCTTTACGACGATCACCAAAACCAGGAGCTTTCACTGCTGTTGAGTTGAATGTTCCGCGGATTTTGTTAACTACAAGTGTTGCCAAAGCTTCACCTTCAACATCTTCAGCGATGATAAGAAGCGCACGGCCTGTCTTCATGACAGCTTCGAGAGCTGGCAACAATGACTGGACTGAAGAGATCTTTGATGCGTAGTACAAGATGTACGGCTCTTCGATAACTGCTTCTTGACGCTCTTGGTCTGTAACGAAGTATGGCGACAAGTAACCCTTGTCAAACTGCATTCCCTCAGTGAATTCAAGCTCGATACCGAAAGTATTGCTTTCCTCTACTGTGACAACGCCGTCTTTGCCGACTTTGTCGATTGCATCAGCGATAACGCCACCAATGGTTGCATCAGCTGCTGAGATTGTTGCAACGCTGGCGATGTCGCCTTTGTCGTCAACTTCTTTTGACTGACCCTTGATTGACTCAACTGCTGCAGCAACTGCTTTTTCCATGCCGCGCTTCAAACCCATTGGGTTTGCGCCAGCAGCGACGTTGCGCATGCCGTGTTGCACCATGGCCTGA
>Ga0209357_1000018_pt1 | contig 52077 bp, 55 predicted proteins | sample LauGreFBDMM110SD_2_FD_187573 | JGI IMG/M metagenome (GOLD analysis project Ga0209357, IMG submission 187573) | Freshwater lake microbial communities from Lake Michigan, USA - Fa13.BD.MM110.SD (SPAdes) (version 3) | ecosystem: Environmental > Aquatic > Freshwater > Lake | place: Lake Michigan... | reverse complement strand
GTGGCAAGCTGGCCATTGCCTACCACTCGGACATGCGTCACATTGCCCCCCAAGCGCAGCTGCTGGCAATCACCCATCACTGGGGCGACTATTACAGCCTTCGCGCAGAGCAAGTCCTCAATGGCACTTGGCAAAGCGGCAATGTATGGGGTGGGGTGAGAGAAAAAATGGTTCAAGTGGGCGCATTTGGACCAAGGCTGCCCGGGCGCGTTCAAAATGAGTTGATGCGCTTACAGCGTGCCATTGGACGAGGCAGCTTGCAGCCATTTGCCGGCCCCATTTTGGACAACCAAGACCAAGTGATTCTTGCGCGGGGTCAGTCTTTAAGCGACAAAGAAATTTTAAATATGAATTTTCTTGTGCAAGGGGTTCAAGGGCAGTTACCCTGACCTCTTTTATGCGGCTCATACAATCGTGTGCTTATCAATAAGGTGAACGCATGAGTATCAAAAGCGACAAATGGATTCGCCGCATGGCAGAGCAGCACGGCATGATCGAGCCCTTTGAGCCTGGTCAAATTCGCCAAGATGCCGCTGGCCAAAAAATTGTCAGCTACGGTACCAGCAGCTACGGCTACGACATCCGTTGTGCACCCGAGTTCAAGGTGTTTACCAACATCTACAGCACCGTGGTCGACCCCAAAAATTTCGACCCCAAGAGCTTTGTCGACATCGAGTCCGACGTCTGCATCATTCCTCCCAACAGCTTCGCGTTGGCTCGCACTCTTGAATACTTTCGAATTCCTCGCAACGTGCTTACTATTTGCTTGGGTAAAAGCACCTATGCCCGATGCGGCATCATCGTGAACGTCACACCCTTTGAGCCCGAGTGGGAAGGCTATGTCACCTTAGAGTTCAGCAACACCACGCCTTTGCCCGCGAAAATTTACGCAGGTGAGGGCTGCGCCCAGGTGCTCTTTTTCGAGAGCGACGAGGAGTGCGAGACGAGCTACAAAGACCGTGGCGGTAAATACCAAGGTCAAGTGGGTGTTACCTTACCAAGGGCTTGAAAATCAGCCAAAACCAAGGCTTATGAGTACTTTCTCTAGAGTGCGACAATCTCACGCTATATGAATTCATTCTCGCAACTGCAGTTAGACCCCCATTTGGCCAAAGCCGTCGCTGAAATGGGCTACGAATCGATGACACCCATTCAGGCGCAGGCCATTCCGGTGGTGCTCTCAGGTCAAGATGTCATGGGCGCTGCCCAAACCGGCACTGGCAAAACCGCTGCTTTCTCGCTGCCCTTGTTGCAGCGCATGCTTCAGCATGAAAATACGTCGACGTCACCAGCCAGGCATCCTGTCCGGGCCTTGGTTTTGCTCCCCACCCGCGAGTTGGCAGATCAAGTAGCCCAGCAAGTCAAGCTGTATGCCAAATACACGCAACTGCGCTGCGCGGTGGTTTTTGGTGGCATGGACATGAAACCGCAAACGGCGGAACTCAAGCGCGGTGTAGAGGTGTTGGTGGCCACACCTGGGCGGTTGTTGGACCACATTGAAGCTAAAACTGCGGTTCTTAACCAAGTTGAATATGTGGTGCTCGATGAAGCCGACCGCATGTTGGACATTGGCTTTTTGCCTGATTTACAGCGCATCCTGAGTTATTTGCCCAAGCAACGCACTACCTTGTTGTTCTCAGCTACGTTTTCACCCGAGATCAGGCGTTTGGCTGCCAGTTACTTGCAAAACCCTGTCACGATCGAAGTGGCGCGACCCAATCAAACTGCGTCCACCGTCACTCAGTTGTTCATCAATGTCAATGAAGACGATAAACGCCGCGCCCTCAAACTGATTCTTAAGCAAAAAGCCATTTCCCAAGCCTTTGTGTTTGTCAACAGCAAGCTAGGTTGCGCGCGGTTGGCCAGATCCTTAGAAAAAGATGGTTTGCGTACAGCGGCCTTGCATGGCGATAAAAGCCAAGACGAGCGCCTGAAAGCGTTAGAAGCATTTAAAAAGGGCGAAGTTGATTTACTGGTTTGCACAGATGTGGCAGCGCGTGGTTTAGACATTAAAGACGTGCCCGCCGTTTTCAATTTTGATGTGCCTTTCAATGCGGAAGACTATATTCACCGCATAGGTCGCACGGGACGCGCAGGTGCCGAGGGCTTGGCTGTGAGTTTTGCGTCTGCCTCAGATTTGCGCTTGGTCTCTGACATTGAAAAGCTCACCAAACAAAAAATCGATTTCACCGTCTTGGAGCTGGAGGAAGAGCGCTCATTCCCCCGTCGCTCTCGCTCAGACGATGATGAACGCCCAAGGCGTGATGCCGATGAACGGTCAGGTTCGCCACGCAGTCGCTTCACACCTGCTAAGCCACCTGCTGACCCATTTTTTGATAAACCCTATGAAGCCAGCGTCCAGACTGGCTCAACTCCAGTGAATGATTCCTCACTCAAGGCGGATATGGCGCCTGTTCGGGGAAGTATTTCTCCCAACATCAAACCCAAGCGCAAAGTTGCTGCTCTGTTCAAAACCACTTCTTAAGTCTGTTGACGCTTTATCAGGTACGCGCCTGGGCAAAGGCTGCGCAGTCAATCTGGTGACGTTGGTGAATCCCCGGTCCGCGTGCGTTCAACTCAAGTCCGCTCAAACACCGGCCCCAAACACAACCTGTATCAAGCTCGATAACGTCTTGGCGTTGCATGGGCGTCAAGGTAGACCAATGGCCAAAAGCGATACAGGTGTCTTGCGTTCGACGCTCAGGGACATCAAACCAAGGCATAAAGCCTGGCGGCCCTTGCGTCGCGTCAAGATGGTGCTTGAATTCCATTTCGCCCAAGGCTGTGCAAAAGCGCAACCTGGTCAAAGCATTCACAATCACCCGCAAGCGTTCAATCCCTTGGAGTTCATCGCTCCAAGCCGCAGGCAAGTTGCCGTACATCTGAGCAATAAATGCTTGCCAGTTGGGGCCTTGCAAAACGGTTTGCACCTCTTTGGCCAGCGAGAGGGTCTGCGCCACGCTCCACTGCGGCAACACCCCCGCGTGGACCATCAACACGCCTTCTTCATGCATCGCCAAGTGCTGCATACGCAACCAGTCCATCAAGGTGTTGCGATCAGGGGCTTGCAAAATATCCTCAACCGTGTCCCCACGTTTGAGGGGTTGCACGCCAAGGTGTATGGCCAGCAAATGCAAATCATGGTTGCCAAGCAAGCACCGCGCACTGCTGCCCAAGTTGTGCAAGCGTCGCAGAACACCAAGGTTGTCTGGCCCGCGGTTGACCAAGTCGCCCAGCAGGAATACGGTGTCGCGGCTTGGCGAAAAGCCCACTTGCAGCAGCCATTGCGACAATGCGCTGTCGCAGCCTTGTATGTCGCCAATCAAGTAAAGTGCCATGGCATGATTGTCATAGATTCCTTTGAGCCATACCCTTGCGGGTTTTTGACTGCCTGATGCCATGGACGTATTGCTGATTATTTTTTTGACCTTGCTGAATGCCATCTTTGCCATGTCAGAGATGGCTTTGGCATCAAGTCGAAAAACTTTGCTCTCGCAACTCGAGTCTTCAGGCGCTTATGGTGCCAAGGCTGCTTTGGCACTGCAAACACGGCCCACAGAGTTTTTGTCTACGATTCAAATTGGCATCACCACATTGGGCGTGATCAACGGCATTGTCGGTGAAGCAGCCTTCAGCCAAGGCTTGTCTGCGTGGTTATCTGGGTGGCCTGTTCTCCAACCGGTGGCCGGTATTTTGGCTACTTCTGTGGTGGTGACGGTCATCACATTCAACACAATTTTGTTTGGCGAACTTGTTCCAAAGCGCATAGGCCAGTTGTTTCCTGAAACAGCAGCACGCTGGACCGCACCGATGATGCTTGCCATGGCCACGATGGCCAGGCCTTTGGTTCATCTGCTTTCCAAAACGACTTCCGTTATTTTGCATTTATTGCGTATTGATGCGCATCAAACGCGTCAAGTGACCGAGGAGGAAATTCGAGCCAGCTTGGTCGAAGGAGTGGATGCAGGTTTGATTGAGCATCACGAGCACCAAATGGTTAAAAATGTATTTCATTTGGACGAGAGGGAATTGCCTTCCATCATGGTGCCCCGCACCGATATCGTGTGGCTTGACAGCCAACTTTCAACCCAGCAAGCGGTGGAGTCTTTGTCAGAACTGGACGCACACTCTTGGTATCCAGTTTGTCGCGAAGGTTTGGACGAAATTTTGGGGATTGTCAGCATGGCCAGTTTGTTGCATAACCGATCCTCTCTGGAGCCGATTACTGAATGGATGGAGCCCGCTGTTTTTGTGCCAGAAACACTCAGCGGATTGGATATGCTGGCGCAGTTTCGCCATCCCCATCAAGGCACAGAAACACCAACCCCCAACGGTGGCGGACGCATGGTGTTGGTGGTGGACGAGTACGGTGTGGTGCAAGGCTTGATGACGCCACGAGATATGCTTGAGGCTATCACCGGTGAATTGGTTCAAACCAATGCAGAAGATGAAGCTTGGGCAGTACAGCGCGAAGATGGAAGTTGGTTGCTCGATGGCATGATGCCTGTGCAAGAACTCAAGTCGCGTTTAAATATCAAAACACTGCCGCAAGAGGACGATGCCATTTACAACACGCTGGCAGGTCTGCTGCTTGCTGTGTCTGGCAGATTGCCTAAGGTGGGTGAGGCAACCTACGCCGAAGGATGGCGCTTTGAAGTCGTGGATTTAGATGGCAGACGTATTGACAAGGTATTGGCCAGTTACCAGCCACAAGGTTTGGATACGGGGCCCAATACCTAAGACCTGTCGCTCGGTGCAGCTTTTTAGTGGGGTTTCTTCTCTTGAGGAGAGATGTGGTCTAGTTTTGAATTGATATCGTTCACGGTTTTGCGAATGGCGTCGACTCGGCCATGAAATTCTTCCATCCTGTGTTGTCTGGCAAGAAGCTCTTCTTGCTTTTGCTTGATCATTTCTGGACTTAAGACCAGCGGCGCTTTTTTGACAAGCGGTGGCTGCTTTTGTTGGGCGACTGGCTTGGCTTGGGGAGTGAGGAGTGGTGCCGCGTTGTCAGCAAGAAGATGGGTTTCAGCAAGCTTGGTTTTTTCTTCCTTGACATACTCTAGGTGCTCGGCCAAGACTTCGTCCGTCACGGCTTGTGTTTGAAGATCCTCCTCAGGGGGATCCTCGATTTCCATGTGATCGTCAGGGAAATCGTCGTTTGAACTGACAAATAAAGGTATTGGCGCAGCAGGTTCTGTAGCTGCAACAGCGACACGGTGGTCTTCTGTGGCGTTGTCAGGCAAGGGTGCATGGGTGTCGCTGATATTGTCTTGCGGCACGGTTGCCAAATGGTCCTCAAGCTTGTCTTTGGCAATGGAGGCATGTTGGTCTTGCAGCTTGTCACTTGGCAAGACCGCTTGGGTATCGTGCAAACTTTCATTAGAAATGGCAACCAAATGCTTGTTCGATGCATCATTGCTAATGCCCACCACATTTTGATCTGCGTGTTCTTCGGCGACACCAATAAGGTGATCTTTAAGTGAGTCAGTAGCCACACCCACGCCGTCTTGGCTGTGCAGATGATCGGGGCTGATACCGGTCATTGACTCATGTAATCCATCTTCTTGGGCGTGGGCATATTCATCTGCTTTCGCATGCTCCGCCGCAAAAGACTGCTGAGTGTCTATAGACTCATTTTCAGAAATTTGCTTAAGTGTTGTTTGCGCTAGCTGTTCTTCAAAATGAGACTGCTCGTGAACAAGCTCGCCTAATTCGCCCGCAACAATATCGCTTCGTCTTGCTTTTGCGCTGCTTGAGCCTTCTGGGATTTCAACTGAAAATGATTTCGTGCTGCGAATAATCGAAGGTTCTTTAGAAGCCATGATGTAGGTTGTACTGCTTATCTGTTTATGAGTAACTCTCCGGCTAATTTTACAGCCTCTGCTGCGTTGACAGAAATCGCGTCTGCAGCAAGTGCTACGCCGTCCATTTCGGACTGAAGCAAGGCCGGTCCGCCCAAGATCACAAAAGCATTAGGGTTGCGCGACGCACTCTTTAGCCTTGCAATCAGGGCGGGAATAGCAGACAGTTGTTCGACTAAACCGACTGATAAACCAATCACATCAAACCATTCATGAGCGACTGCACGCAGCAATGCTTCTTCAGAGGTTGAAATCTCGACAACAACTTGCCAATGGTCGGCACGGAAAAACTCAGACACCATGGCCAGCCCCAAAATGTGTTGCGAGCCAGGTGCAGAGGCGAGCATGATGCGGCGAACGTCCCCCGCTGTTTGAGGACCATCTTGGGTTTCATAGCCCAGATGTCGCATGGCATGGTGCATGCGAAGCAGGCCTTGGGCAACCACGGTGAAGTCCATTTTGTCTTGCTCCCACAAGTCACCAAGGTGGCGTGCTGCGGGCGTAATGACATCTAAAAATACAGTTTGAGCACCCATGCCCTTGATACGCAATGCATCAAGATGATCGAACACAGCTTGGGGATCAATGGCGAGGCAGGCTTGCGCAAAATCGAGCATGTCTTGTTCGGTCGCAGCTACCAGTTCGCCTTGTACTTGTTCAAGGCCCAAGCTTATAGCGCTAGGGTGAGCATCTAGGAGGCGAGGGATGATTTGCGACTCAATCACCGACAAAAGAGATGTTTTGCAAAGGTCAATAGAACCCCTGGCATCATTGGCCGCTGAGGATGATGATGATAGGGGGGCAGGTTGCTTTCCCCAAATCGACAAGGCTAGCCCAGACAAACTTTTGATGGGTGACTTCAAGCCAGGCAGGAGCCGTGGCGACACACTAATGTTCATGGCTAGTCCGTTCACAAGGAGGCGGGCCATACAAATATGTGTAAATTGCCCTCAGGTTCATTGTGACAATAAAGTCTCCGTTACACCACCCTGTCAAGGGTAAATACCGAAGAAAAACCTCTTTTTAGATGGTTTAGGGTGAGGGTTTTCCTTGTGTGTAAAGAGATACCACCTATTTTTCACCCTGAGTGAAATACTTTGATGGTTATCAAAACGTTTAGATCACCAGGAGACAACCATGAAAACCATCCCAATTCAAGCTGTAACGCCCGAATTCAGTGAGTGCGAAGAAAGTGGCGTCGTTCCCAAACAAAAAATTACCGGGCAACCCGCCTAAGGTTTTATTTTTTCTTCAGATCCAAAGCTGATAAAAAATCCTTTGGCTTGACGTTGTCTTGTTTGATGCCGGTTTGAATTTGTTTGAGCAGCAAATTTTTTGCTTCGTCTTGCATACTTGCTGCGCGCAATCTGATGTAGATAGATTGGGTCATGGCGGCGTTTGAACCGCTCTCGACCATGGCTTGAGCCCACAGACCGTCACGAACAATACCGTCTTGCATTTCGCGCAAAACCATGGCGTGAATCAATTCACTGGGTTGCTTGGACATGTTGTACCTTCTTATTGGACTTGTGTAGCTCCGTGACGTGATCAACTTCGTTTTTAGAACCTAGAAAGACACTGACACGTTGGTGCAATTGCGTCGGTTGGATATCCAAAATGCGCTGTTCTCCGTTGGTCGCGGCACCACCAGCTTGCTCAACCAACCAACTCATGGGATTGGCTTCATACATCAGGCGCAGCTTCCCAGGCTTGTCTGGTTCCCGCTTGTCCCAGGGGTACATGAACACGCCGCCCCGGGTCAGGATACGGTGCACATCCGCCACCATGCTGGCAACCCAACGCATATTGAAGTCTTTGCCGCGAGGACCGGATTTGCCGGCCAAGCACTCATCGATGTAATGCTTTACTGGATCATCCCAATGCCGCATATTGCTCATGTTGATGGCAAATTCTTTGGTGTCAGCAGGAATCTGCACATGTTCATGGGTGAGTACAAAAGAACCTTGTTCGCGGTCCAAGGTGAACATGGCCACGCCGTCACCTACCGTCATCACCAGCGTGGTTTGCGGGCCGTAGACGCAGTAACCTGCTGCCACTTGTGTGCTCCCGGCTTGTAAGAAGTCAGATTCCTGAACAGCGACGTTGCCGTCGGGCTTTTTCAACACACTGAAGATGGTGCCAATGCTCACATTCACATCGATATTGCTCGAACCGTCCAGCGGATCAAACAGCAGCAAATATTCGCCTTGCGGATAGCGATTGGGAACTGCGTAAATGCTGTCCATCTCTTCTGAGGCCATGGCCGCCAAGTGGCCACCCCATTCGTTGGCTTCAATCAAGACCTCGTTGGCGATGATGTCGAGCTTCTTTTGAACTTCACCCTGCACATTTTCAGTCATAGCGGTGCCAAGTACGCCACCTAAGGCACCTTTGTTGACCGCGTGGCTGATGCTCTTACAAGCACGGGCGACCACTTCAAGCAGCAAACGCAACTCAGGGGGAATATTGCCCTTGGCGCGTTGTTGTTCTACAAGGTAACGGGACAAAGACACCGACATGGATTACTCCCCAAGCGCAGATGAAATAACTTCGCGCACATCGGCGCTTAAGTCGGATTTTGCAGCAACACGGCGCAGGGCCTCTTGTGCCGCACTTTGGTAGGGCTGGCTCAATTTACGCCAGCGGTCCAATGCCCTTGCAAGCCTTGCCGCAACTTGGGGATTGAAAGCATCTAACTCAAGCACTCGCTCGCTCCAAAAAACATAGCCTGCCGCGTCCGTGCGGTGGAATGCAGATGGATTAGAGCAATAAGCCGATAACAGACTGCGGGCACGGTTAGGGTTGCGAATGTGAAAGTCTGGGTGAAGCAACAATTGACGCATCTTGGGTAACACGTCTCCCTCAAGGTCAGGTGTTGTTGCTTGCAATGCAAACCATTTATCGATCACCAAATCATCGTGCTTGAACATTGCATAAAAGTATGAAAGAGCTGATGCTGCTTGCGGCAGGTGGTTATGAACCAACGCAGTCAAAGCGTGCATTCTGTCGGTCATATTGTCAGCTTGCAAGAAATCTTGGTAGGCTTTTGTAGCCCAAGTGGTTTCGTTGCTGGATTTTTCTGTCATGCAAAGATAGCCAAGTGCAAGGCCACGCAATGCCCTGGCACCACAAGCCTTGGCATCCAATTGGTAAGTCCCTTTTGACGAACAGGTTTCATAGGCCCATGCCCAATCATTGGACATCTCGCGAGCTATTTGGTGTCGTATGGTGTCTCGCACTGAATGGATGCGCTGCGGATCTACGGTTGCACATTGCTCAGCGATATAGGATTCGCTGGGTAGCGTCAATACCAATTCTTTGAAGGCTGCATCCAGCGTCGGGTCACGCAGGACAGACCGCAAGCCATTTATCAGTGCAGGCTCGAGCAGATCGTCATTTCGGGCATCTGATGAAAGCGAGCCCAATATGCTGCTCATGTAAAGCCGTTGCGCCACTTCCCAGCGGTTGAAAGCATCTGAATCATGCGCCAACAACACCAGCAGTTGATCGACTTCAAATGGATAGTGAAGTTGAACAGGTGCACTGAAGCCACGCAGCAGTGAAGGTACGGGCATTTGGGATACACCCTCGAACACCACACTTTGCTCAGCTTCGCTGAGCACGATGCGCTGGTGTTCTCCCAGCACGGTGCCATCCGTGCCCAATAAACCCATCTCCACAGGTATGACGAAAGGTTGCTTGGTAGCTTGCCCAGGGGTAGGTGGACAGCTTTGCTTGAAGTGCAGGGTAAAGCGCTGTTGGTCTTGTTCATAGATGCCGTGAACATCCAGACGAGGGGTGCCCGCCTGGCTGTACCAGCGTTTGAAGTTTTGCAGTTGAGGCGCCAGTGCAGATTCTGGATTGGCATCAGCAATGGCTTGCGCAAAATCGTCGCAAGTGACCGCCTGTCCATCGTGTCTTTGGAAATACAGCGCCAAACCTTTGGCAAAACCCTCACGCCCCACCAAAGTCTGCATCATGCGAACAACTTCAGCCCCTTTTTCGTACACCGTGACAGTGTAGAAATTGTTGATCTCCATATAGGTGTCTGGGCGAACAGGGTGGGCCATCGGGCCTGCATCTTCGGCAAATTGAACCGTTCGCAGCAACCTGACATCTTCGATGCGTTTGACGGCGCGTGCGGAGGTGCTGGATGCCAAATCTTGACTGAATTCTTGGTCCCTGAACACTGTCAGGCCTTCTTTAAGGGAAAGCTGGAACCAGTCGCGGCAAGTGACTCGGTTGCCACTCCAATTGTGAAAATATTCGTGACCAATCACGCTTTCAATATTTGAAAAGTCTTGGTCTGTTGCCGTAGCTTGGTTGGCAAGAACGTACTTGGTGTTAAATATGTTCAGGCCTTTGTTTTCCATCGCGCCCATATTGAAGTCTGACGTTGCGACGATCATGAAACGGTCAAGGTCCAGACTCAAACCAAAGCGGTGTTCATCCCACGCCACACTGGCCATGAGTGAATTCATGGCGTGTTCGGTTTTGTCTAAATCACCAGATCGCACATAAATTTGCAGCAAATGCTCTTTTCCGCTTCGAGCAACGATGCGTTGTTCGCGGCAAACCAATTGGCCCGCAACCAAGGCAAACAAATAGCTGGGTTTTTTGTGGGGGTCTACCCAATGGGCAAAATGTCTGCCGTCATCTAAAGTGCCTTGCTCCATCAAGTTGCCATTGGACAATAGAACGGGGAACAGAGAGGGGTCCGCACGCAATGTCACGCTGAAATTGGACATCACATCAGGGCGATCAAGGAAGTAGGTGATGCGTCGGAACCCTTGCGCCTCACACTGAGTGAACAAGGAGTTTTGACTCAGATACAGACCGGAGAGTTGCGTATTTTTTGTGGGGTTGCAGGTGGTGAATACCTCTAATTTGAAGGGTTCATTGCCTTCTGGAAGGTTTTCCAGAACCAGTTGATCATTTTCAATTTTGAAACTGGTACCTTGGCCATTGAGTAAAACGCGAGAGAGATTGAGGTCCTCACCGTCCAAACGCAAAGCTTGGCTGGCGGCTTGCGGGTTTCGGCGCAGCGTCATGGTGTTGAGGACCCGTGTTTTTGTGGGATCAAGATCAAACACCAAGTCAACGGTATCTACCCAAAAGCCAGGTACTTGGTAATCCTCGCGGCGGGTTACAAGAGATTGTCCTTCACGCATTGCATTTCTCCTGATTCATATGGGTGCTGCTTCGTTAGGTTTGAGGTGAGTCATCAAACACCTTGTTTGAGAGAGGCTTCAATAAAAGCGTCTAAGTCGCCATCAAGCACTTTCTGGGTATTGCTGATTTCAACATTGGTGCGCAAATCTTTGATGCGGCTTTGGTCAAGCACATAGCTTCGGATTTGGTGTCCCCAGCCAACATCGGTTTTGGTGTCTTCAAGTTTTTGTTGGGCTTCCATGCGCTTTCGCATTTCAAAGTCATACAGGCGGGAACGTAAACGTTTCCATGCCACATCGCGGTTACTGTGCTGGCTTCTTCCGTCTTGGCACTGAACGACGATACCGGTAGGAATATGGGTTAAGCGAACTGCAGAGTCGGTTTTATTGATGTGTTGTCCACCAGCACCACTGGCGCGAAAGGTGTCGGTTCGCACATCGGCTGGGTTGATGTCTATTTCAATGGAGTCGTCCACTTCAGGGTAGACAAATACGCTGGCAAAACTCGTGTGACGTCCACCTGCAGAGTCGAACGGAGATTTGCGAACCAAGCGATGCACACCTGTTTCTGTTCGCAATAAACCAAAAGCGTATTCACCCTCAATTTTCAGGGTGGCGCCTTTGATGCCTGCGACGTCACCTGGCGACTCGTCTTCCAATGTTGCCTTGAATCCTTTGCGTTCTGCGTATTTCAAGTATTGGCGCAAAAGCATGCTTGCCCAGTCGCAGGCCTCAGTACCACCAGCGCCAGATTGAATATCAAGAAATGCATTCAGCGGATCGGCGGGGTTGTTGAACATGCGTCGAAATTCGAGTTTTTCCACTTCAGCCAAGATACGCTGTGTGTCTTCTTCTATGGTCAGCAGGCCTGACTCATCGTTGTCAGACTTGCTCATGTCAAACAACTCAGTGTTGTCATCGATTTCATGGCCCAAGCGGCCAATGGACAGCACAATATCGTCAAGAGACTTTTTTTCTTTGCCCAGTTCTTGCGCTTTTTTGGGATCGTTCCAAACGCTTGGGTCTTCAAGTGATGCGTTGACCGTTCTCAGTCGTTCAGATTTCGCATCGAAGTCAAAGATACCCCCGAAGATCAATTGTTCGCGCTTGCAAATCGTTAAGCAAGTTACCAATGTTGTTGATGCGTTCTGCTTCCATGTCGATGTCCAATGTCTAAAGCCTTGATTATCCTCTGTCCATCAAGCGGCTGGGAGGGCAATGGCGTAGGCTTCATGAAAATTTGATTGTTCATTGCGCAACCCAGCAAGAATATTCAGAACATCGCCAATCAAAATAATGGAAGGACTTGCCATTTCAGATGTTTCAATCAATGAATGCAAGGCCTGAAGTTGGCCGATCACGCTGCGCTGATATTGTGTGCTGGCGTTTTGCACCACTGCGATGGGCGTGTCTGGGGGCATGGCTTTCAACAAGGCTGTTTGTAACTCTTGCGAACTTGTCATGCCCATGTAAATGACCAGTGTCAAACGGCAAGTATGCGCGGTGTGGCCTAGAAGCTCCCAGTTCACAGGAGGTGTATTTGAGTGGCTTGAGGGCGAGTGCCCAGTGACCATGACTGCACCATGCGCAAACTGTCGATGCGTTAAAGATATCCCCAAGCTGTTAACGGCTGCAAGCCCCGCGGTGACGCCGTTGATCACGTGGATGCCCACACCCTGAGACTGAAGATAAGCAATTTCTTCTCCAGCCCGACCAAACAGCAAGGGGTCTCCTCCTTTGAGTCTGACCACGGTTTCGCCTGCCAAAGCCTCTTGAACCATCAATTTTTCGATGAAGGCTTGTGGTGTCGATTGACAACCGCCACGCTTGCCTACATGAACAATACGTGCTTGCGCAGGGGCATGTTGCAAAACATCGGGGTGGACCAAGTCGTCAACCAAAATGACGCTTGCTTGTTGTAGCGCTTTGACCGCTTTGAGCGTCAAGAGGTCGGGGTCGCCAGGCCCTGCGCCAACCAGCGTGACAAATACAGAGGGTGATGTTTTTTTCATGGCGCGTCGTTTCTAACACTTTGATCCACACAAGCCAAGGACAAACGCGAAATGAGTTCTGCTTGCACTTGTATTGGCGGTGGAACGGGCTTGCGTCCTTGAATCATGGCATCAATGAATTCAGCTGTTTGCTTTGCATTCATGCCCAGGGGCATGTTGACGGTTTCATGCGCAGTGTAGGGTGTAATGTCGAGTTGCGAAAGAGCCTGCCCTTTGATAAAGCAACGCATACTGGGCATTTTTCGAGGGTCAGCCACAGGCTCTCCCTCAGTGCCGCGCAGCAGCATGGCATTGGCTTTCAAACCTTCAAGGGTTGCTTGCATTGACAAAGCGTATTCCGGATGGGTGTAGCTGGCTACTTGAATGCTAGGGCCTAAAACAGGGTTCATCAACTTGACCAGACTGTGGGCAGAATTACGCAAACCCGTTTGACGCCGAACTTGTAAAAGTGACCAAATACCTTCGCACAACAACCGTGTTGGTGCGAACACCACTTCGCCTTTGGCAATGGCGTGGGTACGGGTTGAAGCGGCAATCCCCAAAGCAGATAAGACCTCTTGGGTAGATACACGTGTGTCCTCGGTATGAGCGCCATGTATCAACACAGCATGTCCCCTGTTGGCCAATATTTTTGCCAGCAGCGGTGTGAGCAAAGGGAGTCTTCGTGAGCCGTTGTAGGTTGGCAAGACAACAACCGGTTGAAGCTCGTTATTGGTAAATACTTGCAATTGCGCATGAACAGCATCCAGAAAGCCCAGCATTTCTTCAGGCGTTTCGCCTTTGATGCGCATGGCAATACAAAAAGCGCCTAAGGCCACTGGGTCAACAGAGCCCAGCAACACTTGCGTCATGACTTCACAAGCCTGCTCACGAGACAAATCCCTTGCCCCTTCTTTGCCTCGTCCAATTTCCCGAATGAAATGCGCAATGCTCATGGTTGATATTGTCTGATAAGTTATATGACTTGTAGTTATGTAACGAATCAAGCAGGGCTAAACTCTGCGCCATGTTGATACTAGGGATTGAATCTTCTTGCGATGAAACTGGTGTGGCTTTGGTTCGCGCTGGTGAAGGCACTGTTTGGCCACAGCTGCTTGCGCAGCATTTGCATACCCAAGCAGCAATGCACGAGGCCTATGGTGGCGTGGTGCCCGAACTTGCCAGCCGAGACCATATCCGTCGCCTGGTTCCATTGGTGACGCGAGTGATGGCTTCTGCCCAGCAAGTTTTGTCTGATATTGATGTGGTTGCCTACACCCGCGGTCCAGGCCTTGCGGGTGCTTTGTTGGTAGGTGCAGCCTCAGCCTGTGCTTTGGCTGCCAGCTTGGGCAGGCCTGTGATGGGAATCCATCATTTAGAGGGTCATTTGTTGTCTCCATTTCTTAGCGATGACCCCCCTCAGTTTCCTTTTGTCGCTTTGTTGGTGTCAGGAGGACACACGCAACTGATGTGGGTCAAGTCACTTGGGCATTACGAGTTATTGGGCGAAACCATCGATGACGCAGCTGGAGAAGCGTTTGACAAATCGGCTAAATTACTTGGCTTGGGTTATCCGGGTGGTCCCGCTTTGGCCGCTTTAGCAACCCAAGGTAGCGCGGATGCGTATGCGTTTCCACGCCCCTTGCTGCATCAACCTAATTTGGATTTTTCATTTGCAGGGCTCAAGACCGCAGTGCTGACCCAATGCAAAAAGTCCGGTGATCAATTACCTCAGCACCGCGCTGATATTGCAGCCTCCACGCAGGCCGCCATTGTGGATGTGCTGGTCAAAAAATCTTTACGTGCCTTGACTCAAACGGGCATCAACCGTTTGGTGGTCGCCGGTGGTGTGGGTGCAAATCGAGCTTTGCGAGCGCAGCTGACCACCTCGGTGCAGCGCTTGGGTGCAACGGTGCATTACCCAGATGCAGAGTGGTGTACGGACAATGGCGCGATGATTGCCATGGCCGCTGGCATGCGTTTGCAACAAGGCATTGAGCAAGCACATACCTCCTATGCATTTGATGTTCTGCCGCGTTGGCCACTGGCGCAGCTATAGATCTTTTTCGAATTAACCCATCCATGCGACAAGCCATTCAGCAACTTCAAGCCTCCAAAATCCGAGAGCTCGCCAATGCAGGCCTAGGTAGAAGTGATGTTTTGGCTTTTTGGTTTGGTGAAAGCGATGAGGTCACGCCTGACTTTATTCGCCAAGCCGCCATCGATTCTTTGCAAGCAGGTGAGACTTTTTACGCCCATAACTTAGGGCTTCCTGAGTTACGTGAATCGATCTCGGCAGAGATGGTCAAGCGACATGGTCTTGACATCGGCAGTCACCGAATTGCGGTCACCTCTGGCGGTGTCAATGCCTTGATGTTGGCTATGCAGGCTTTGGTTGATGCGGGGGATGAGGTCTTGGTGATCACACCTGTTTGGCCCAATTTGACGGCTCAACCGCAGATTTTGGGTGCCCAATTGCGAACCTTGAGTCTTGAGCCCACCCAGGGCAGGTGGGAGCTACCACTTGAAAAACTATTGAACAGCATTACAGCGGATACGCGCTTACTGGTGCTGAACTCCCCCAGCAACCCGACGGGTTGGACCTTGAACCGGCAAGAACAGCAAGCTATTTTGGAGAAATGCCGAAGCACAGGAACTTGGATTTTGGCGGACGAGGTCTACGAGAGTCTTTATTTCTTGGACAGCCAAAACCATTGCGCACCCAGTTTTTTGGATATTGCGCAAACTGACGACAGACTGGTGGTGGCACACAGTTTTTCCAAAAGTTTTTTGATGACAGGCTGGCGTTTGGGGTGGTTGGTCATGCCGCCAGAGATGACGGAGCACATGGGCAAATTGATTGAATTCAACACCTCTTGCGCTTCAGTGTTTGTTCAACGTGCAGGCTTGGTAGCTTTAAGACGGGCAGAGGAAGTTACCCCCCGCGTTGTTGCCCACTTGCGCCTTTGTCGAGACACCTTGGCAGATGCTTTAAAAGGTGTTGACCAACTTGAATTTGCATTGCCAGATGGTGGCATGTACCTGTTTTTGCGTTTGCCTGAAGGAATGGATGACTTTCAAATAGCCAAACGTTTAGTGCAAGAGGCGGGCCTGGGCTTGGCCCCTGGAAGCGCTTTTGCCTCAGAGGCGCAAGGTTGGCTTCGTTGGTGTTTTGCTTCCAAAGAACTTGACAGATTGCGCTTAGGGGCTGAGCGGCTAGATAGCTGGTTATCCAAGCTATAATAGTTGGGCTTAGGCCTTTAAGGGTACTAAGTTCACGCCATCTGGCATTTCCGGCTGTTGGCGCACGTCAAATTTTTTGGAAAACACCATGACAACTCTTAATAAAGCAGAGGTCGTAAAGGCCAATGCGCGTTCCGCCAACGATACTGGCAGTCCCGAAGTGCAAGTCGCCATCTTGACTGCACGCATCAATGAACTGACCCCTCACTTCAAAACCCACGCCAAAGACCACCATGGTCGACGTGGCTTGTTGCGCATGGTCAGCCGTCGTCGCAAATTGCTCGACTACCTCAAATCCAAAGACGCTGAGCGCTACACATCGCTCATCGCCAAACTGGGTTTGCGCAAGTAATTTTTCATCTCGGCCAGGTCTTGGGCTCTCTCGCTCAGGGCTTGGCAGTATTGAAAAACTTTACAAAAACTCTGAAGCAGATCGAAGCTGTGTCATTCCAAAAGAACCGATTTTTCTGGAATGGCATCGTAGTCTGATAAGTGTTTTTGGGCTTTGGTGAAGTGGCCTTCACTTCCCGCCTAATTTTAGGAAACACACATGTCCCTATTTAACAAAGTAAGCAAAACTTTCCAGTGGGGCCAGCACACGGTCACCATGGAAACCGGTGAAATTGCTCGCCAAGCCAGCGGAGCGGTGTTGGTCACTATTGACGATACCGTCGTACTCGCTACCGTCGTCGCTTCCAAAAGCGCCAAAGCGGGTCAGGATTTCTTTCCTCTGACCGTTGACTACATCGAGAAAACCTACGCCGCCGGCAAAATACCTGGCAGTTTCTTCAAGCGAGAAGCTAAGCCTAGCGAACTTGAAACACTCACCAGTCGTCTGATTGACCGTCCCATCCGTCCTCTGTTCCCAGAAGGTTTTTACAACGAAGTTCATGTAGTGATACACACTGTTTCTTTGAACCCTGAGGTAGACGCTGACATCGCCGCCATGATCGGCACCTCGGCCGCCTTGGCCATTTCTGGTATCCCTTTCAACGGCCCCATGGGCGCGGCCCGTGTGGGATATATCAACGGCGAATACGTCTTAAACCCTGGACAAACCCAGCGCAAAGACAGCGTCATGGATTTGGTGGTGGCTGGCACCGAAGCCGCTGTGCTGATGGTCGAGTCTGAAGCGCTTCAGTTGTCCGAAGAAATCATGTTGGGCGCTGTCGTGTTTGGTCACGAGCAAAGCCGTGTAGCCATCAACGCTATCCATGAACTTGTGCGTGAAGCAGGCAAACCCGTATGGGAGTGGACTGCAGCAGCCAAGGACGAACCCCTGATTGCCAAGGTTGCTGCTTTGGCCGACGACAAACTCACCGCGGCCTATCAAATCCGCAACAAGCAAAGCCGCACCCAAGCATGCCGCGAGGCTTATGCCGTGGTCATGGCTGGCTTGAAAGCGGATGGTGTCGAGTTCGACGGCGTCAAAGTGGAAAACATGTTATTTGATATCGAAGCGCGTATTGTTCGCAGCCAAATTTTGGCTGGTGAACCTCGCATTGATGGACGCGACACCCGCACTGTGCGCCCTATTGAAATCCGCAACAGTGTGTTGCCCCGTACCCATGGCTCCGCCTTGTTCACCCGTGGCGAAACACAGGCCTTGGTCATCACCACCTTGGGCACCGAACGCGATGCCCAGCGTATCGACGCTCTGGCTGGTGAGTTTGAAGACCGCTTCATGTTCCACTACAACATGCCTCCCTTTGCTACCGGCGAAGTCGGTCGCATGGGCTCCACCAAGCGCCGCGAAGTTGGCCACGGCCGTTTGGCCAAGCGTGCTTTGGCGGCTTGTTTGCCCTCCAAAGAAGAGTTTCCCTACACCTTGCGTGTGGTGTCTGAAATCACTGAATCCAACGGGTCTTCGTCGATGGCGTCCGTCTGTGGCGGTTGCTTGTCCATGATGGACGCTGGTGTTCCCATGAAAGCGCATGTGGCTGGTATTGCCATGGGCCTGATCAAGGATGGCAATCGCTTTGCTGTGTTGACCGATATTTTGGGTGACGAAGATCATTTGGGCGACATGGACTTCAAAGTAGCTGGCACCACCAACGGCATCACCGCTTTGCAAATGGACATCAAAATTCAGGGTATCACCCAAGAGATCATGCAAGTAGCTTTGGCCCAAGCCAAGGAAGCGCGTATGCACATTTTGGGCAAAATGCAAGAAGCCATGGGCGAGGCCAAAACCGAAGTCAGTAACTTTGCACCTAAGCTTTACACCATGAAGATCAATCCGGAAAAAATCCGTGACGTGATCGGTAAAGGTGGCTCTGTCATTCGTGCGCTGACCGAAGAAACAGGTTGCCAAATCAATATCGAGGAAGACGGCACCATCACCATTGCCGCTACCGATGGCGCAAAGGCCGAAGAAGCCAAGCGTCGCATCAGCGAAATCACTGCAGAAGTAGAAATTGGCAAGGTTTACGAAGGCCCCATCACCAAGATTTTGGACTTCGGCGCCTTGGTGAATTTGTTGCCCGGCAAAGATGGTTTGCTGCACATCAGCCAAATCAGCCACGAACGCATTGCCAAGGTCACCGACGTTTTGGCAGAAGGTCAAATCGTGCGTGTCAAAGTGCTGGAAACCGATGAAAAGGGTCGCATCAAGTTGTCCATGAAAGCCCTATTGGACCGTCCTGAAGCACCACCCCAGCAGCATCACTCTGACGAGCAACCTCACCAAGAGTAAAGCCATGATGCGTAAATTGATTGTGGGCAATTGGAAAATGAATGGCAGCTTAGCTGCCAATCATGATCTGTTGACCGCCATCAATGCAGGCTTGGCTACAAGTTCTTGCCAAGCAGCGGTTTGTGTGCCTGCGCCTTACTTGGCGCAGGTGCAGCATCTGTGTTCTTCGAGCCCCTTGCTTTGGGGTGCGCAGGACGTTTCTACATCTGATATCGGCGCCTTCACCGGTGAAGTGTCTGCCACCATGTTGCGTGACTTTGGTGTTCGTTATGCGCTGGTAGGGCATTCTGAGCGCCGTCAGTACCATGGTGAAACCGATGAAGTTGTCTCCCTTAAAGCTCAACGTGCTTTGTCTGCTGGCATAACTCCCATCGTTTGTGTGGGTGAAACACTTACCCAGCGAGAAGCTGGACAAACCGCTGAGGTCGTCAAGCGCCAGTTGGCTGCTGTGATTCATACCAATGGGCACTGCATCAGCGAAATTATGGTGGCCTACGAGCCGGTGTGGGCCATTGGCACGGGTAAAACAGCCACGCCAGAGCAAGCCCAAGAAGTTCATGCCATGCTGAGGCACCAATTGGCAGCGGCTTCTGAGCATGCTGACAAGATTGCTATTTTGTATGGTGGCAGTATGAATGCATCAAACGCTGCAAGCTTGTTGTCTCAACAGGATATTGACGGCGGTTTGGTGGGTGGCGCTTCCCTTAAAGCGGCAGATTTTTTATCGATTGTGGCTGCAGCATCGCAGTAACTGATTTGGAGTTTTGATGAGCACACTACTGAACTTGTTAATGGTTGTTCAAATTTTGTCTGCGCTTGGCATGATAGGTTTGATTCTGATTCAACACGGCAAGGGCGCGGACATGGGTGCAGCTTTTGGCAGCGGCACATCAGGCAGTTTGTTTGGCGCCAGTGGCGGTGCCAATTTTCTTTCACGCACCACAGCCGTATTGGCTGCGGTATTTTTTGTGTGTACTTTGGCGCAAGCGTATTTTGGTAATTTGCGTACCGCACCCACCTCCGAGGGTAGCGTGTTAGAGCGTGCCCAGCCAGTTACGCCCCCCACGGCAGCTGACCAAGTCCCTGGTGCTGTATCACCGTCCCCAGCTACCAGTCCCTCTGCCCCAAGTTCTGTGCCTGCGCCTGCAGCCAACGGTTCTCCTGCGTCTCAAATCCCAGGGAAATGATTTTTTCTCCAATGGATATTCATACCTGTCACAGGGGAAAAAGACCTGTTTCGGGTTAAGATAATCGGCTTTTAGAGCCCGTCGCGAAAGCGGTGGGGCGGATTAAAAATCAGTCACGCCGTCGTGGTGAAATTGGTAGACACGCTATCTTGAGGGGGTAGTGGCGAAAGCTGTGCGAGTTCGAGTCTCGCCGACGGCACCATCACCAGCTTGTTGTCATGCTGGAGTCAGACATTTTTGTCAATCCAGCTTTCAAAGCTGCAACCTGAGATTGAAATGAGTCTAGAGCAGTATCTGCCAGTCATGTTATTCATCCTCGTTGGCCTGTTGGTCGGCGTAGCGCCGCAGGCTATTGGCTATTTTCTTGGCCCCCAACGACCTGATGCAGCCAAAAATTCCCCTTACGAATGTGGATTTGAAGCCTTTGACGACGCTCGAAGTCAATTCGATGTACGTTACTACTTGGTGGCGATTCTTTTTATCCTCTTCGATTTAGAGATTGCTTTTCTTTTTCCATGGGCGGCATCGCTGAAAGAAATTGGAACCACAGGTTTTGTAGCGATGATGATTTTTCTGGCTATTCTTGTCGTAGGTTTTGTCTACGAATGGAAAAAAGGCGCCCTCGATTGGGAATAACTTATGTCACTTGAAGGCGTTTTCTCTGAAGGCTTCATCACCACCTCGTATGACTCGGTGGTGAATTGGGCCAAGACCGGCTCTCTTTGGCCTATGACCTTTGGTCTGGCTTGTTGCGCCGTTGAAATGATGCATGCAGGTGCCGCCCGCTATGACATCGATCGTTTTGGCATGTTGTTTCGTCCCAGTCCTCGCCAATCCGACTTGATGATTGTTGCAGGCACCCTTTGCAACAAGATGGCGCCTGCATTGCGTAAGGTCTACGACCAAATGAGCGAGCCCCGGTGGGTGCTTTCAATGGGTTCTTGTGCCAATGGCGGTGGCTATTACCACTACAGTTATTCTGTGGTCAGGGGTTGCGACCGTATTGTGCCCGTCGATGTGTATGTCCCGGGCTGCCCACCCACGGCTGAAGCTTTGCTATACGGCATCTTGCAACTGCAAAACAAGATTCGCCGTGAAAACACCATTGCCCGTGGATAGCAGTCCATGGCTTTGACTGTTTCAATCACCCAACTTGAAGACACTTTACGCAAAGTGTTTGCCCATCACTCGCCGGAGTTAAAGCTTGCTTTGGGTGAAATCACCATGACGGTTGCAGCCAAAGACTATTTTGAAATTGCCCAGACCCTGCGTGACCATGCCGACTTGGCCTTTGAGCAACTGATAGATTTGTGCGGCGTCGATTACTCTGATTACAAAAACAGTGCCCCCTCGGCGTTTACAGAATTTCCTCGGTATGCAGTGACCAGCCATTTGCTGTCATTGACACACAATTGGCGTTTGCGTTTGCGAGTGTTTGCGACAGACGACAACATGCCAATTTTGCCCTCGCTCACTGAGTTATGGAATTGCGCCAATTGGTACGAACGTGAGGCTTTCGACCTGTTTGGTATTTTGTTTGAAGGGCATTTAGATTTACGCCGCATCCTCACTGACTACGGTTTTATTGGACACCCTTTCCGCAAAGACTTCCCAACGTCTGGTCATGTCGAAATGCGTTATGACGCAGAGCAAAAGCGTGTGATTTACCAACCCGTCACCATAGAGCCCAGAGAGATCACACCTCGCATCGTTCGTGAAGACAACTACGGCGGTTTGCACTGATCGAATATGGCCGATATTAAAAATTACACATTGAACCTTGGGCCACAGCACCCCGCAGCCCATGGTGTTTTGCGTTTGGTGCTTGAACTTGATGGCGAGGTGGTGCAGCGTGCTGACCCGCACATTGGTTTGCTTCACCGTGCAACCGAAAAATTGGCTGAAAGTAAAACCTATATTCAAGCTTTGCCCTATATGGACAGGCTCGACTATGTATCGATGATGTGCAATGAGCATGCGTATTGCTTGGCGATAGAAAGGCTGATGGGTTTGGACGTGCCTATCCGCGCTCAATACATACGCGTCATGTTCTCTGAAATCACCCGCATGCTGAACCATTTGATGTGGTTGGGTGCGCATGGGTTCGATTGCGGGGCAATGAATATTTTGATTTACTGCTTCCGAGAGCGTGAAGACCTGTTTGATATGTATGAGGCCGTATCGGGTGCCCGTATGCATGCCGCCTACTTTCGACCTGGTGGTGTGTACCGCGATTTGCCCGACGCCATGCCGCAGTATCAAGCCAACAAAATTAAAAATGCCAGAGCGATTGCGCAGTTGAATGAAAACCGTCAAGGCTCTTTGCTTGATTTCATCGAAGACTTTACAAAACGCTTTCCCAAATACGTTGACGAGTACGAAACTTTATTGACTGATAACCGTATTTGGAAGCAGCGTACCGTGGGTATTGGTGTGGTCACGCCTGAGCGAGCCAAAAATCTGGGTTTTACCGGCCCTATGTTGCGCGGCTCGGGCGTTGCTTGGGATTTACGTAAACACCAACCCTACGATGTGTATGACCAAATGGATTTTGATATCCCTGTGGGCAAAACCGGTGACTGCTACGACCGGTATTTGATTCGCGTCGAGGAGTTGCGCCAATCCAATCACATCATTCAGCAATGTGTGAAATGGCTGCGTAGCAACCCCGGCCCTGTCATCACTGATAACCACAAAGTGGCACCTCCTAGCCGCGAAGACATGAAGTCCAGCATGGAGGAGTTGATCCACCATTTCAAACTCTTTACCGAAGGATTCCATGTCCCCGAAGGCGAAGCTTATGCAGCGGTAGAGCATCCCAAAGGGGAGTTTGGTATTTACCTGGTCAGCGATGGCGCCAACAAACCCTACCGTCTCAAAATCAGAGCACCGGGGTTTGCGCATCTCTCAGCCATGGATGAAATGACGCGGGGACATATGATTTCAGATACTGTGGCCATCATTGGCACCTTGGATATCGTGTTTGGTGAGATTGACCGATGAACATCAGACATATTCCCATCATTGAAGCCCAGACTTTTTCTGCAGAGGTGCTGGCGCGTTTCGATAAAGAGCTTGCCAAATATCCCGCAGACCAAAAACAGTCTGCTGTGATTGCGTGTTTGTCTATCGTGCAACAAGTCCATGGCCACGTCAGTCCTGAAGGGGAAAAAGCTGTGGCGCAGTATTTGGGCATGCCCGTGATGGCTGTCCACGAGGTCAGTACCTTCTACAACATGTTCAATTTGAAGCCCGTGGGACGCTACAAAATCAATGTGTGCACCAATTTACCGTGTCAGTTGCGAGGCGGTCAAAAAGCGATTCATTACTTGTGTGAAAAGCTTCAAGTCGAAGTGGGTGGTACCACGACCGATGGCTTGTTCACATTGCAGCCAGGGGAATGCATGGGCGCTTGTGCTGATGCCCCCGTTTTACTGGTCAATGACCGATCCATGTGCAGTTTTATGACTGATGACAAGCTTGATCAAATGATTGATGGTTTGCGTACTGCGACGAAGGAGCCGTCATGAACTTAGATCAAGTTTTGGCCCAATTCCAGTCTTCGGGTGCGCAATCCTGTTTCCATGGCAGACATGTACAACCCCAAATTTATGCTGGCTTGGATGGTAAAAACTGGCACCTGAAGGATTACGAAGCGCGTGGTGGTTACCAAGCTTTGCGTACCATTCTGGGTATGCACGGTGCTGAGGGTATGACCCAGGACCAAGTCATTGCCACCATGAAGGAATCAGGTTTGCGCGGTCGTGGTGGGGCTGGTTTCCCTACTGGCTTGAAGTGGAGCTTCATGCCGCGTCAATTTCCAGGGCAAAAATACCTTGTCTGTAATTCTGACGAAGGTGAGCCCGGCACTTGCAAAGACAGGGACATCCTAGAGTTCAATCCACATATCGTTATTGAGGGCATGGCCATTGCAGCTTATGCCATGGGTATTTCGGTAGGCTACAACTACATCCATGGTGAAATTTTTCAAACCTATGACCGGTTTGAAGAAGCCTTGGAAGAGGCCCGTGCAGCAGGTTATTTGGGCGACAAGATCATGGGCAGCCCATTCAATTTTCAGTTGCACGCAGCCCACGGTTTTGGCGCATACATTTGCGGCGAAGAGACCGCCTTGCTGGAGTCCTTGGAAGGTAAAAAAGGCCAGCCTCGCTTCAAGCCACCTTTCCCTGCGAGCTTTGGTGTTTATGGAAAACCCACCACCATCAACAATACCGAAACTTTTGCTGCTGTTCCTTGGATCATCCGCAATGGTGGTCCAGCCTACTTGGCCTGCGGCAAACCCAACAACGGCGGGACCAAGATTTTTTCTGTCAGCGGCGACGTAGAGCACCCCGGTAACTATGAAGTCCCCATGGGCACTTCTTTTGCAAAACTGCTTGAACTCGCGGGTGGTGTGCGTGGCGGTCGACAACTTAAAGCTGTGATTCCAGGCGGTTCCTCTGCACCTGTGTTGCCAGCTTCCATCATGATGGACATCACCATGGACTATGACGCGATTGCCAAGGCCGGCTCTATGCTTGGTTCAGGTGCAGTCATTGTGATGGATGACACACGCTGCATGGTCAAGAGTTTGCAGCGTTTGTCGGCGTTTTACATGCACGAGTCTTGCGGGCAATGTACGCCTTGCCGTGAAGGCACAGGTTGGCTCTGGCGCATTGTTGATCGCTTAGAGAACGGTCAAGGCAAAGCCGCTGACATGGACTTGCTCGACAGCGTTGCCGAAAATATCATGGGCAGAACGATTTGTGCGCTGGGTGACGCTGCGGCCATGCCTGTGCGCGGCATGCTCAAGCACTTCCGCCCAGAATTTGAACACCACATCACGCACAAGACCTGTATGGTCTCTGCGTACACATAAGCGCGGCAAAGAACATGGTTGAACTTCAAATCGACGGCAAGACAGTGCAAGTCACCGAAGGCAGTGTGGTGATTCAGGCTGCCGAACAAGCAGGCACTTTCATTCCGCATTTTTGCTATCACAAGAAACTCAGCATTGCGGCCAATTGCCGTATGTGTTTGGTCGATATCGAAAAAGCACCAAAGCCCATGCCAGCTTGTGCAACGCCTGTGACGCAGGGCATGGTTGTGCACACCAAATCTGAGCGTGCCATCAAGGCACAAAAGTCGGTCATGGAGTTTTTGCTTATCAACCACCCGCTTGATTGCCCCATATGCGATCAAGGTGGCGAGTGTCAATTGCAAGACTTGGCTGTGGGCTATGGGGGCAGTGCTTCCCGCTACGACGAAGAAAAGCGTGTGGTGTTCCACAAAGATGTCGGCCCTCTCATCAGCATGGAAGAGATGAGCCGCTGTATCCATTGCACACGCTGTGTACGGTTTGGTCAAGAAATTGCAGGCAGCATGGAGTTGGGCATGTCGCACCGTGGCGAGCACTCCGAGATTGAAGCCTTTGTCGGTGAAACAGTCGATTCCGAACTGTCTGGCAACATGATTGATATTTGTCCTGTAGGCGCTCTCACCAGCAAACCCTTTCGCTACCAAGCGCGCACTTGGGAGTTAGGACGACGCAAATCCATCAGTCCGCACGACGCCACGGGTGCCAACCTGATCATGCAAGTCAAAAACCATCAGGTTTTGCGTGTGGTTCCGTTTGAAAATGAAGAAGTCAATGAGTGCTGGATTGCCGACCGCGACCGCTACAGCTATGAAGCGCTCAACGGCCCTGAACGCCTGTCGCAACCCATGATCAAGCAAGGCGGCGAGTGGCAAACCGTGGATTGGCAAGTTGCTTTGGAATATGTCGCCAATGGTTTGAATGCCATCAAGGCTGACCACGGCGCCTCTGCCCTTGCTTGCTTGGCCAGTCCACACAGCACCTTGGAAGAGTTGTATTTGGCTGGTAAATTGCTGCGTGGCTTGGGCAGTGACAACATCGATTCGCGTTTGCGTGCAGCCGATTTTCACCATGACGGTCATGTCAGGTGGTTGGGAACCAGCGTTGCATCTCTTTCTCAGTTGCAAAGGGCTTGGGTGATTGGCAGTGATATTCGCAAAGACCAGCCTTTGTTGGCACTGCGTCTGCGTCATGCTGCTCGGCATGGTGCTCAATTACATGCATTGACAGATACAACGCCAGATTGGGCTATGCCCTTGGCGCAGATTCAGGTGTTGCCAGCCTCGGATTGGCTGCAAGCCATGGCCGATGTGGCTGCTGTGGTGGCTCAGCACACAGGCATTGTTTCTCCTTTGACTGGTAATGCGCAATCACCCGTTGCGATAGCCATTGCCTCTTCACTCTTGTCAGGTGAACGCAAAGCCATTTTGTTGGGCAATGCAGTGGCCCATCATGCGCATTGTTCTGCCTTGCTGACGCTGGCCAATTGGCTTGCCAAGCAAACAGCTGCCACCGTGGGTTTCTTGGGTGAGGCTGCCAACACCGTGGGCGCACAAGTCGCCGGTGCTTTGCCACTGCGGGGTGGTTTGCATACCCAAGCTATGCTGCATTCACCTCAAGTCAAAGCCATGGTCTTGCTCAATAACGAACCCGCTGACGACTGTGCTCAAGCCTATGAAGCGATGAAATCCTTGGCGACCAAAGACATGGTCATAACCTTGTCCCCGTTCAAGGCCAATATGGCTTTCAGCGATGTGCTGTTGCCTGTTTCTCCCTTCTCTGAAACAGCAGGCACTTTCATCAATACCGAGGGCAGGGCGCAAAGTTTTCACGGCGTGGTTCGTCCTTTGGGCGAAACGCGCCCAGCTTGGAAGGTGTTGCGGGTATTGGCCAATATGTTGGGTGTTAGCGGTTTTGATTACGACACTGTCGAGCAAATCCGCGCTGATGTTTTGTTGCCCGACTGGTCTTCGCGTCTGAGCAATGCTTGCGACCAAGCCATGACCCAGTTGCCAGTGATGGCCCACGCTCCAGAAACAGCGCGTATTTACCAGTTAGATGGCTTGGTACGCCGCGCACCCTCGCTGCAACAAACTGCAGATGCACAAGCGAAGGAAGCCTCCCATGTCTGAATGGCTTTTCCAGACAGGGTTTGCGCTGATGGATGCCTCTTGGTGGCAGACCATGGCTTGGCCTGTGCTTTGGATATTGCTCAAGATTGTGGGCGTGGTGTTGCCCTTGTTGCTATGCGTTGCTTATTTAACGCTTTGGGAGCGAAAAGCCATTGGCTTTACCCAAATTCGCTTTGGCCCCAATCGCGTGGGACCCTTGGGTCTTTTGCAACCGATTGCAGATGCACTGAAGGTGTTTACCAAAGAAATCATTCAACCCACACAGGCCAGCAAAGGTTTGTTTTTCATGGGGCCTGTGATGACCATGATGCCTGTGCTGGCTGCATGGGCGGTGATCCCTTTTGGCCCTGAAGTGGCTTTGGCCAATATCAATGCAGGCTTGCTGTTTTTAATGGCCATCACTTCTTTAGAGGTGTACGGCATCATCATTGCCGGTTGGGCCTCCAACTCCAAGTACGCTTTATTAGGGGCATTGCGGGCCTCAGCCCAGATGATCAGCTACGAGATTGCCATGGGTTTTGCTTTGGTTGTGGTGTTGATGGTGTCGGGTAGTTTGAACCTGACAGATATTGTGATGGGTCAAGGCAAAGGCATGTTTGCAGACATGGGTTTGACTTTCTTGTCTTGGAATTGGTTGCCTTTGCTGCCCATTTTCTTGGTCTACTTTATTTCCAGTTTGGCAGAGACCAACCGCCATCCTTTCGATGTGGTCGAGGGTGAATCCGAGATCGTGGCTGGCCACATGATTGAATACTCCGGCATGTCGTTTGCCTTGTTCTTCCTTGGCGAATACGCCAATATGATTTTGGTGTCCACCATTGCTGTGTTGCTGTTTCTGGGTGGTTGGTTGCCTCCTATTGACAGTGTGTGGTTGACTTGGATTCCCGGTTGGATATGGTTAGGCTTGAAAACCTTTGTGGTGGTGACCATGTTCTTGTGGGTGAGAGCGACCTTCCCACGCTTTCGTTACGACCAAATCATGCGCTTGGGCTGGAAAATCTTCATCCCCATCACTTTGGTGTGGTTGGTAGTGGTTGGTATTTGGATGCAAACACCATGGAATATTTGGTCATGAAGCGGAGCCTCAAATGACAACGCTTGAATCAAGCACCTACCGTGCAGGTTTTTCTTGGAAAGACTTCTTCTCCAGTTTCTTGCTGCTGGAGATGTTCAAAGGCATGGCCATCACTGGCAAATACATGTTTGCCAAGAAGATCACGGTTCAGTTTCCTGAAGAGAAAACCCCTCTCAGTCCGCGATTCAGAGGTCTACACGCTTTGCGAAGGTATGACAACGGTGAAGAGCGATGCATTGCTTGCAAGCTGTGTGAGGCGGTGTGCCCTGCCATGGCCATCACCATTGAATCGGATGTTCGCGAAGATGGTTCTAGGCGCACATCTCGCTATGACATCGATTTAACCAAATGTATTTTTTGTGGCTTTTGCGAAGAAAGCTGCCCTGTCGACTCCATTGTTGAAACCCATATATTCGAGTACCACGGCGAAAAGCGCGGCGACTTGTATTTCACCAAAGAGATGTTGCTCGCTGTTGGTGACAGGTACGAGCCACAAATTGCGGCAAGCAAGGCGGCTGACGCCAAATACCGCTGACCACAGGACACCTGAATCCCCATGGACATCACCTCCATCTTTTTTTACACCTTCTCGGCTGTCATGTTGTTTGCGGCTTTCAAGGTCATCACGTCTCGCAACCCAGTCCATAGCGCCTTGTATTTGGTGCTGTGCTTTTTTCAGGCATCAGCCATTTGGATGCTGTTACAAGCCGAGTTTTTGTCTATCACCCTGATTCTGGTCTATGTGGGCGCGGTCATGGTGTTGTTCCTGTTTGTGGTGATGATGCTTGATATCAATATCGAAGCCATGCGTGAAGGTTTTTGGAGCCACTTTCCATTGGCTGCGTCGATTGGCGCAGTGTTGGCCTTGGAATTGGCGTCTGTGGTCTTAGCTGGTTTCAGGCTGACGCAGGCGCCTGCAATCGCTGTGATGCCTGAGGGACAGCAATATTCCAACACCAAAGAATTGGGTGTGGTCTTGTACACCGAGTATTTATACCCCTTAGAAATTGCGGCGGTCATTTTGCTTGTGGCCATTGTGGCTGCCATTGCTTTAACGCTGCGTGAGCGCAAAGACAGCAAAGCGCAAAACCCTGCTGACCAAGTCAGGGTGAAAGCTGCGGATCGGATGCAGTTGGTCAAGATGGCACCCGTTCGACAGCCCTTATCGACTGAACCTGAGGAGGGCAAAGCACCATGAATGTCACACTCGGTCACTACCTCACCTTAGGCGCTATTTTGTTTTCCTTGTCAGTGATTGGTATTTTCTTAAACCGTAAAAACTTGATTGTGTTGTTGATGGCCATTGAGTTGATGCTGCTGGCAGTCAATATCAATTTCGTTGCGTTCTCGCATTACCTTGGCGATATACACGGTCAGATTTTTGTGTTTTTCATTCTCACAGTCGCTGCTGCGGAGTCTGCCATTGGCTTAGCCATCTTGGTTTTGTTGTTTCGCAATCGTGCAAGCGTGCAAGCCGATGAACTGAATGCGCTTAAGGGCTGATGGATAAGCAATGAACACAACGCTTCAAGCCTCTACTTTGCTCACCATAGCGTTAGCGCCTTTGGCTGGTTCCATGCTTGCGGGTATTTTTGGAACTGCTTTGGGTGGCGCATGGATGGGGCGCAAACTCAGCCATGGCCTGACTATCTTGGGCGTATTGCTTTCTTTTGTTTTGTCTGCACAAACATTGGTGCAGGTAGTTCAAGAGGGTGCTAGCTTCAATGAAACGATTTACACCTGGATGGTCGTTGGTGGCTTAAAAATGGAAGTGGGTTTCTTGGTGGATGGCTTGAGCGCCATGATGATGTGCGTGGTCACCTTTGTTTCGCTGATGGTGCACATTTACACCATCGGCTATATGGAAGAAGACGAGGGCTACAACCGCTTCTTCGCTTATATCTCCTTATTCACATTCGCCATGTTGATGCTGGTGATGAGCAATAACTTGCTGCAACTCTTTTTTGGTTGGGAAGCGGTGGGCTTGGTTTCTTATTTGTTGATTGGGTTTTGGTTCAACAAACCCAGTGCCGTTTTCGCCAACATGAAGGCGTTCTTGGTCAACCGCGTAGGAGACTTTGGCTTCATCTTAGGTATTGGTTTGATTGCTGCGTATGCTGGCACTTTAAATTACACCGAAGTGTTTGCCAAAGCCACTGACTTAGGGGCACTTACCTTACCAGGCACTTCTTGGATGCTGGTGACAGTCATTTGTATTTGCCTCTTCATTGGTGCCATGGGTAAGTCTGCACAGTTTCCTTTGCATGTCTGGTTGCCAGACTCGATGGAAGGTCCCACGCCTATCTCAGCCTTGATTCACGCGGCCACCATGGTGACGGCGGGCATTTTCATGGTGGCACGCATGTCACCTTTGTTCGAGTTGTCTGATACCGCCTTGAACCTCATCATGGTGGTGGGCTCCATCACTGCCTTGTTCATGGGGTTTTTGGGCATTGTGCAAAACGACATCAAGCGGGTGGTGGCTTACTCCACCTTGTCCCAACTGGGCTATATGACCGTCGCCTTGGGCGCATCTGCTTACTCGGTGGCCGTATTCCATCTGATGACGCATGCTTTCTTCAAAGCCCTGCTATTTTTGGCTGCGGGTTCGGTCATCATGGGCTTGCACCATAACCAAGACATTCGCTACATGGGCGGTGTTCGCAAATACATGCCTATTACATGGATCACCTCTTTGTTGGGCTCTTTGGCGCTGATTGGTACACCGCTTTTCTCTGGTTTTTATTCCAAGGACAGCATCATTGAAGCTGTTGCGGCCAGTCACTTACCCGCGTCAGGTTGGGCTTATTTTGCAGTTTTGGCGGGTGTGTTCATTACCTCTTTTTATTCTTTCCGAATGTATTTCTTGGTCTTTCACGGCAAAGAACGTTTTGACCAGAACCCTGAGGCGCACCATGGTCACCACGCTCATCATGCCCCGCATGAGTCGCCTTGGGTGGTCACCCTGCCTTTGGTGTTGCTGGCTATCCCCTCGGTGTTGATTGGCTTCTTCACCATAGAACCCATGCTCTATGGCGACTTCTTCAAAGGTGCCATTTACGTCAACGCCGATCTTCATCCTGCCATGCGTGAGTTGCAGCACGAGTTTCATGGCGCCATGGCCATGGCCGTGCATTCCTTGTCTTCTGTACCCTTGCTGTTGGCGATGAGTGGTTTAACCCTGTCCTATTACATGTACATGGTCAACCCTGCACTGCCTGCTGCCATTCTTCGCACCTTTGCGCCGCTGCATACCTTATTGGTCAATAAATACTATTTAGACGACTTCAATGAAAAGGTGCTTGCCCGAGGTTCTCGCGCATTGGCTTCGGTGCTGTGGAAGCGTGGCGACCAAGGTTTGATTGATGGCTTGCTTGTTAACGGTTCATGGAAAGTGGTGGCCTTTGTTTCTCGCTTGAGTCGCCAACTGCAAACAGGTTTTCTTTACCACTACGCCTTGGTGATGATTTTGGGCATGTTTGGCCTCATCACATGGTTTGTTTGGTTAAACCCCTGATCTGACTGATATGAATATCCACACTTTTAAAAGAGACCTCCCATGGGGATATTGAGTCTGGCCATTTGGACGCCCATTGTTTTGGGGGTTCTGATTTTTGCCCTGGGTCGGGATGAGCATGCAGGCTTGGTGCGCTGGGCTGCCTTGTTTTCTGCACTCTTGAGTTTTTTTCTGTGCGTCCCTTTGTATACCGATTTTGACAACAGCAGTGCCTCGATGCAGTTTGTTGAAAACATGCCTTGGGTTTTGCGCTTCAATATGTCCTACCACTTAGGCGTTGACGGTATATCTCTTTGGTTTGTCTTGCTAACCTCTTTCATCACCTTGGTGGTGGTCATCTCTGCATGGGAAGTCATCACAGAGCGTGTGCATCAATACATGGGCGCGTTCTTGGTTCTGAGCGGCGTCATGACCGGTGTTTTTTGCGCACTCGACGGCATGTTGTTTTACGTGTTCTTCGAAGCCACCCTGATTCCCATGTACCTCATTATTGGCATATGGGGAGGCCCTAACAAGATTTACGCCGCCTTCAAGTTCTTCCTCTACACCTTGATGGGCTCCCTGTTGATGTTGGTGGCCCTGATTTACCTCTACATCCAATCGGGTGGCAGTTTCGATTTAACCGTCTGGCAAGCCTTGCCACTCTCATCCCGTGCCCAGACGCTTTTGTTCTTTGCCTTTTTTGCAGCTTTTGCTGTCAAGGTTCCGATGTGGCCGGTGCATACATGGTTGCCTGACGTTCACGTTGAAGCGCCTACGGGTGGATCGGCTGTTTTAGCAGCCATCATGCTGAAGCTGGGTGCTTATGGCTTCTTGCGTTTTTCATTGCCCATCACCCCAGACGCTTCGCATGAATGGGCTTGGTTGATCATCGCTTTGTCAGTTATAGCGGTGGTCTATGTGGGTTTGGTTGCCATTGTTCAGCAAGACATGAAAAAGCTGGTGGCCTATTCTTCTGTCGCACACATGGGCTTTGTCACTTTGGGCTTTTTCATGTTCAGCCCCTTGGGAATCAGCGGTGGCATTGTGCAAATGATTGCGCATGGTTTTGTTTCTACAGCCATGTTTTTGTGCATTGGCGTTTTGTACGACAGGGTGCATTCCCGTGAAATCGCAAGCTACGGTGGTGTGGTCAACACCATGCCAAAGTTTGCGGCGTTTTCCATGTTGTTTGCCATGGCCAATTGCGGCTTGCCGGGCACAGCAGGTTTTGTTGGTGAATGGATGGTGATATTGGCTGCCGTGCAATTCAATTTCTGGATTGGCTTGGCTGCCGCCTCGGCGCTCATCTTCGGTGCGGCCTACACCTTGTGGATGATCAAGCGTGTGTATTTAGGCCCTGTAGTCAATGAGGATGTCAGGCAACTGTCGGACATCAACGCCCGTGAATTTGCGATGCTCAGCGTTTTGGCTGTGGCTGTGATGGTCATGGGTCTGTACCCCAAGCCGTTCACCGATGTGATGAATGCCTCGGTTGATCAGTTGATTCAGCAAGCTTCAGTGAGTAAGTTGCCACAATGAAACCCCTCGCTCTATACCCAGGGATGTACACATGATTGACAACTTCAGTTGGGTGGCGGTTTACCCAGAAATCGTTTTGCTCATCATGGCATGTGTCATTGCCATGGTGGACTTATGGGTGACCTCGCCTAGGCGCGACTTGACTTACGGCTTGTCCTTGCTGACCTTGGCCAGTGTGGCCATCATCCAAGCACTTTATGCCAGCAGTGGCACCACGCTCTACAGCTTTGGCAATATGGTGGTGTCGGATGCCATGGGCAATTGGCTCAAATGTTTTGCAACCTTGGCCATGATGGTGACGCTGATATACGGCAGGCCCTATGTGGCTGACAGGCAAATGCTCAAAGGCGGTGAGTGGTTTGTCCTCTCGCTGTTTGCTTTGCTGGGCATGTTCGTCATGATTTCAGGCAACAATTTTTTGGTCATTTACTTGGGTCTGGAGTTGCTCACGCTCTCCAGCTATGCCTTGGTGGCCTTGCGCCGCGACGACAGCAATGCAACTGAAGCGGCCATGAAATATTTTGTGTTGGGTGCTTTGGCCAGCGGCTTCTTGCTTTATGGCTTGTCCATGCTCTACGGCGCAACAGGCAGCCTCGACCTCAGTTCGGTCTTCACGGCGGTGGCGACTGGCCATGTCAAGCATCAGGTGCTGGTGTTGGGTGTGGTGTTTGTGGTGAGTGGCCTTGCTTTCAAGTTAGGTGCTGCACCTTTTCACATGTGGGTGCCTGATGTCTACCAAGGCGCACCGACGGCTGTGACGCTGATGATTGGTGGCGCTCCTAAGTTGGCTGCTTTTGCCATGATGATGCGCTTGTTGGTCGATGGCTTGCTACCCTTGGCCATTGACTGGCAACAAATGCTGATGGTGTTAGCGGTGGTGACACTGCTGATTGGCAACTTGTCTGCCATCGCGCAAACTAACTTCAAGCGCATGTTGGCGTTTTCAACCATCGCGCAAATGGGCTTTGTGCTCATAGGCATGTTGTCGGGTGTGGTGAACGGCAACACGCTGTCTGCAGCCAACGCTTACAGCTCTGCCATGTTCTACATGATCAGCTATGTCTTGACAACGCTGGGTGTGTTTGGTGTCATTCTCTTGTTGGCCCGAGAAGGCTTCGAGAGCGAGGAAATTTCAGACTTGGCAGGCCTGAACCAACGCAGCCCCTTGTTTGCAGGCGTCATGGCCATTTGTTTGTTTTCGCTGGCAGGTGTGCCACCACTGGTCGGGTTTTTCGCCAAGTTGTCGGTCATTCAAGCCTTGGTGGCTACGGCTCAACCTGCGGCGCTAGGGCTTGCTATTTTTGCGGTGGCTATGTCATTGATTGGGGCTTTTTACTATCTGCGGGTCATCAAGGTCATGTATTTCGATCCGCCTTTGACTGCAACCACCGTGTCTGCCGGTGCCGACGTGCGTTTTGTCTTGGCCCTGAATGGTGGTTTGGTTCTGGTTTTAGGCCTCTTGCCCGGTGGACTGATGGCTTTGTGTGCCAATGCGGTGGTTCAAGCACTTGGAAGTTGAGTCTTTGACATAATGTTGTCATGAAAGTCCTAGACCTCCAATGTCACCACCACCATAGCTTTGAGGGCTGGTTTGGGTCTGAGGACGATTTTCAGTCGCAAAATTCCCGTTTATTGGTGGAGTGCCCTTTTTGCGGCGACCACCAAATCACCAAAATGTTGAGTGCGCCAAGGCTGAATTTGTCTGGGGCATCGCAATCGCTCTCGGACAACTCACACTCTGAAGAGCCCAGCTCCAATGCGGTGACCACCACCACTTCTTCCTCGGCTGCTTTGATGCCCTTAGAAGCTCAACAAGCATGGATGAAGATGGTTCAGCACGTGTTGAACAACACCGAAGATGTGGGCGGGCAATTTGCCGAAGAAGCTCGCAAAATGCACTATGGCGAAACGCCCGAGCGAGCCATACGGGGCCAAGTATCCCGCGAAGAAACCAGCGCCTTGCTGGAGGAGGGCATTCAAGTCATGCCCCTGCCCATGCCAGCGGCTATAAAAGGCCGTGTTCAATAAGCCCCAACTAGGCGAGGGGGGCTTATTTGTTTTTCAGCTTGCCTCTGGGCGCCACAAAGGTAACTGGCGCTGAAGGACGGTCACCAGGAATAATGGGTTTAGCGGGGGAGGTGTCCTTTTTGGGTTTCTTAGACATCTTGTTGCTCTTTTGATCGCCTTTTGCCATGACCTACCCCTTTGTGTTTTTTGACTGAATTGAAAATGTAAAGGCCTAAGCCTTAATTGACTTCGGTGACAAACTCGCTGACAGGACGTCGGATTTTTTTCAAGTTCTCTAACCAATCTTGTCCTTTTGCACGGTAGCCCAATGGCAACAGAGCAACGCTGCGCAAGCCCTTGGCACCCAGACCCAAAATGTCGTCGACTGACTTAGGGACAAAGCCCTCCATGGGTGTGCTGTCAACTTCTTCAAACGCGGCCGCAATCAGCGATGCGCCCAAGCCAATGTAGGCTTGGCGAGCTGCGTGTTCAAAATTCACCTGTGCGTCCCGCGAGGGATAGCTCTTCAACAGCATTTGGCGGTAGTTCTCCCAGCCTTCGTTGGTGCCGCCACGCTCTGTGTTAGTTAAATCAAAGTGGTGGTTGATTCGATCGGCGGTGTAGGTGTCCCATGCGGCAAACACCAGCAGGTGAGAGCCTTCAGTGACTTGCGCTTGGTTGTTTGCTACAGCTTGAATTTGTACGCGGATATCTTTGTTGGTAACAACGATGACTTCAAAGGGCTGCAAGCCGCTGGAGGTTGGGGCCAAGCGAGCGGCTTCAATGATGCGATTGACTTTGTCTTGGGAAACAGCCTTGGTGGCGTCCATTTTTTTGGCGGCATAGCGCCATTGCATTTTGTCGAGAAGAGTTGACATTGGGTTTCCTTTTGCAGAGATTATCGCCTCAGCCTCTGGCCAAGGTGACCGCACCGTCTACCACCAAGGTATGGCCCACCACATAGTCGCTGGCGTTGCTGGACAAATAGATGGCTGCAGCGGCCATGTCTTCGTCTTTGCCGATACGCCGTGCAGGAATGGATTGTGCGGTGGCGTCCCCATGGTCCCGCGCTTCGCGGTTCATCTCGGAAGCAAATGCGCCAGGTGCGATGGCGTTGACGCAAATACCGTCTTTGATCATCTCTAAAGACATGCGTTTGGTCAGGTGTATGACACCTGCTTTGCTGGCGGCGTAAGAGTAGGTTTCCCAAGGATTGACCGAGATGCCATCGATAGAGGCGATGTTGATGACCTTGGCCATGTGCTTCTTGGCGGCTTGGCGCAGCATGGGCGCCAAGGCTTGGGTGAGGAAGAAGGGGGTTTTCATGTTCAGATCCACCACTTTGTCCCAGCCGTTTTCAGGAAATTCATCGAAGGGTGCTGCCCACGCAGCACCTGCGTTGTTGACCAAAATATCCAAGTGTTTTTCTTTTTCGCTCAAGTGCTTGACCAATTCTTGAATACCTTCTTTGTGCGAGACATCCAAGGGCATGGAGATGCATGTGCCAAAAGCGGAAAGTTCCTGCGCTGTGGCGTCGCAAGCTGCTGCTTTACGCGCCGTGATGTAGACCTTCGCACCTTGGCACAGCAAGCCTTTAGCGATCATGCGGCCAATGCCGCGGGAGCCGCCAGTCACGAGTGCGATGCGGCCTTGCAGGGAAAAGAGTTCGTTGGTGTTCATGGGGTTTCCTGAATTGGGTCTGGGTGTCGACTAGCTTAAATCATTTGGATGATCAATTTTTTTCCACAGACACTGACCTCAAGCCTCCAGCAAACGCTGCGCCTTGTCCAACCAGATGGACAGACTATCTATCAACTCGGTTTGGCTGAAAGAGCAGCTCTCTTCGGTGAACAAGGCGCTGGACTCCATCCTATCAATCAGGCCTAGCCAAACCGTTTGGTAGCGCTCAGGCAAAGCGCTTAGCAACACCTCTTGGGCTCTGGCCAGGTGACAAAAGTCTCGGGTCAGTAAAGACCCATCACGCAATTGCTCTAAAGCATGGTGCAGTTGGTCCAAGGCGGTGGTGAGTTGGGTGTCCACGGCTGGTTAAACATCAGGCTTCAAGTTGACGTTACCGCGCTGCCAGCAATTGCATGAAGCCGCGCAGCCGACAACTCCAGCCCATTGGGCCAGCACAACGCGCCTGCATCTACAAAGCAGCTGGCAAAGTAAGCAGGGTCACGCAAGTTTTCAAGCAATGGGCCTTGACGGCTTGAAAGGTAATTTGCTCCATCAAATACGCCATGGCTGTGGTCACTGAAGGTCAGTTCAAGACGATGGGGCGCAATGCTTTTGAAATCGAGCAACTTAATCACGGTCGGCTCCTTGGATACGGTCGAGGGGTTTGAAGTGCTGTGCTTTTTCCCAATTATTGAGCAATTCGGCTTGATGCAATAAGCACCAGTCTCGCACAATAGTGGCCACTTTCCGGGGCAACTCGCCTTGTGAGACCAAACCAGTTTCAATCGTCACTAAGGCTTCAAACCCTTGATATTCCACATGAATGTGCGGTGGAGGGTGGTCGTCGTGCCACATGCGCACGATGATCCCGAAGAAGATGGCAATGGTGGGCATGGTTCATTTACCCCAACTGTCCTTCAACCCCACCGCACGGTTGAACACCAGATGTGCCGCTGAGTGATCTACCCTGTCCGCCGCAAAGTAGCCAAGCCGCTCAAACTGAAATTTTTGGTCTGGCGCAGCTTGCAGCAGTGAAGGTTCCACATAGGCCTGCACCACTTGCAAGCTGTGGGGGTTGAGGGCTCCCAAGAAATCTTTGCCGCCCGCATCAGGCTGCGGGTCGCTGAACAAGCGGTCGTACAAACGTACCTCGGCTTTGACGCCATCGGCCACGCCCACCCAAGTGATGACACCCTTGGCTTTGACGCTGTCAGACCCCGCCGTGCCGCTCTTGGTGTCAGGAAACACCTTGGCCTGGACTTCGGTCACCACGCCGTTGGCGTCTTTGCTGCAACCCGCGCACTCGACCACAAAGCCGCCTTTCAAGCGCACCAACGCGCCGGGTGACAAACGCTTATAGCCCTTGGGTGGCACTTCTTCAAAATCTTCACGCTCTATCCACACCTCTTTGCCAATGGTGAATTGCCGCGCTGCGGGCTCGGGCTGTCCCTCGGGCAGGTGGGGCAAGGCGGGCAGGGTACAGGGCTCTAAATGGCCAGCCCCAAAGGCTTCATTCCAATTGGTGAGTACCAGTTTGATGGGGTCCAGCACCGCCATGGCGCGGTGTGCGGTGTTCTCTAGGCTCTCGCGCAAGCAGCCCTCTAAGGTGCTGTAGTCAATCCAACTGTCGCTCTTTGTCACGCCAATGCGGTCGGCAAACAGGCGCAAGCTCTCGGGTGTGTAACCGCGGCGGCGCAGGCCGACGATGGTTGGCATGCGCGGGTCGTCCCAACCGCTGACTTTGCCTTCACTCACCAGTTGAGCCAACTTGCGTTTGCTGGTGATGACGTAGGTAAGGTTCAGACGGGCAAATTCGTATTGTTTGGGGCTGGGTAAGGCCAGCAGCTTGCATTCGCACAGGCGATCCATCAGCCAATCGTAAAAAGGGCGCTGGTCTTCAAACTCCAAAGTGCAAATGCTGTGGGTGATTTGCTCCAACGCGTCTTCAATCGGGTGGGCAAAGGTGTACATCGGGTAGATACACCATTTGTCACCCGTGTGGTGGTGCGTTGCGCGGCGGATGCGGTAGATGGCCGGGTCGCGCATATTGATGTTGGGCGAGGCCATGTCGATCTTGGCGCGCAGCACGGCGGCACCATCGGCGAGCTTGCCGTCGCGCATCTCGCGAAAGCGGGTCAGGTTCTCGGCAGGTGTGCGGCTGCGAAACGGGCTGTTCACACCGGGCTTGCCAAAGTCGCCTCGGTTGTTGCGCATCTCATCAGCCGTTTGCTCGTCCACATAGGCGTGGCCGGCTTCGATCAAATGTTCGGCTGCGCGGTACATGAAGTCGAAGTAGTCGCTGGCTTGGTAAGCCTTGTTGTTGCCCGGTTGGCTCCAGCTAAAGCCCAGCCACTTCACTGCGTCGATGATGGCGTTGACGTATTCGGTGTCTTCTTTTTCAGGGTTGGTATCGTCAAAGCGCAGGTGGCACACGCCGCCGTACTCTTGGGCCAGTCCGAAGTTGATGCAAATGCTTTTGGCGTGGCCCACGTGCAAATAGCCATTGGGTTCGGGCGGAAAGCGGGTGCGGATTTTGGCGGTATCGGGCTCGCCCTTGGCGTGGTGCGCCGCGTCACCGGGGCTGCCCGCCCAACGGCGGCTGGCATAAGTGCCTTTGTCCAAATCGTTTTCGATGATCTGGCGCAGGAAGTTGCTGACTTTTTGTTCTTCAGGTGTTGCAGAGGAGGCGGGTTTGGTCATGTGGGGATTTTAGGGGGCACAAATATGCTGCTAAAACCACCCAAGCCATTCACGCCAAATCAAATTTCCCAAATAGCGTGAGGGCAGCAGGGTGAAACCGCCAGCAATCAGACAAGCGCCGACATACAGGGACTGCATGGTGATGCGGTGGGTGACAAAGTCTTTTTTAGCGATGGCACGAAAAGCGACCCACAAGCTGACCAGCGTGACCGGAATCAATACATGGATGGCGGTAAAGCCATGGAAATTGGGTAAATTGAAATCACGAATAAAGCAAGCAGTTGTAGCCGCGAGCAGCATGAGGGTGGTGTAGGCATAGCCCATTGCGCGGTGCAGCCAAGGCCGTTGTGTAGACCCCATGCGAGCCCATAGCGCAAACGGCCCGATCACCACTGCGCCAATGGCAGCGGTCATGTGAACGGCGATCAGGGGAGTGAGTTGCACAGGGAGTTTCAAATGTATCAAGATTCACGAGAGTTTAGAATAAACCCAAATTAATCAAAAGGATACGTCGTGGATTTCATGTTACTTTTGAAAGCCGCAGTGATGGGTACTGTAGAGGGTCTGACCGAGTTTTTGCCCATCTCATCCACTGGCCACCTCATCCTCGCGGGTGCTTTGCTGGGCTTTGACGATGAGAAAGCCAAGGTGTTTGACATCGCCATCCAAACCGGCGCCATCTTGGCCGTCATCATTGTTTATTGGCACAAAATTTCCAGTACCGTCGTTGCGCTGCCCACGCAGCGCTTAGCGCGGCGTTTTGCCCTGAATGTGTTCATCGCCTTTGTGCCTGCTGTGGTGCTGGGCCTATTGTTTGGCAAGGCCATCAAAGCGCATTTGTTCACGCCCACCGTGGTGGCGTCCACCTTCATCATTGGGGGCATCATCATTTTGTGGGTGGAAGGTTGGGGTCGCAAACCTTTGCATGCAGGCCACCCTGACGATCATGTGCGCATCGTCAACGTGGAAAGCATGACGCCTTGGGACGCCTTGAAGGTGGGCTTGGTGCAATGTTTGGCCATGGTGCCAGGCACCAGCCGCAGCGGCGCCACCATCATTGGTGGCATGTTGTTAGGTATGAGCCGTAAAGCGGCCACCGACTTTTCTTTTTACTTGGCCATCCCCACGCTGATAGGCGCAGGGGCTTACAGCCTCTACAAAGAGCGCGCTTTGCTCAGCATGGCGGATGTGCCTATGTTTGTAGTCGGCTTGGTGTTCTCGTTTTTAAGCGCTTGGGCTTGTGTGCGTTGGCTGCTGCGCTACATAGCTACCCACAGTTTTGTGGTGTTTGCTTGGTACCGCATCGCTTTTGGCATCGTGGTGTTAGCTACCGCATACAGCGGCATGGTGGTCTGGCAGCCTTAGTTTTTCACCAGCATGGGCCCCAGCATATTCAAAATAGCGGCCTCCACTGCAGCAGCTGTCGCTAAAGGGCTTTCCATGGGGACCAAGTGCGTGCCATCGATGATGGTGATGCGCCCTTTGGTGATGCGCTTGGTGAACTCCATGCCCGCCAACTTCATCTCTTGCGAATGCCGTGCCGCCACCAAGCTGACAGGGCATTTCAGCGGGTGACGTTTGATGAGGCTTTCCAAATGGTGGGGTACGGTGTTGTAGATGAGAGTTTCGATATCGCGTGAAAAACTCAGCTCTCTGAGCACTTGCCCCTCCACTGTCACCTCTTGGGTGCCGTGGGTGATGTAGTCCTCAAGCACCTGCGCTTGCCAACGCGCAAAGTTTTTCTTAGAGACGAAATGCTGGCGCACCTCGTCCAAAGAGCCCCATTGGTTACGGCGTTTTTTGCTGACTGCACCTGGTGAGTATTTGGCGGTGAAAGACAATTTTTTCGATAAGTGCAACAAATTCGCTTGCCAACCCGCCACGGCGGGTGCATCCACCATCACCACCGCATGGGCCAACTCGGGGTACTGCGCGGCCAGCATCAAACTCAGCATACCCCCCAACGAGTGACCCACCAACACCACGGGGCCCGTGTGCGCGGCCACCAGCGGTTGGGCAAAGGCTTTGACCTCTTCCACCAAATGCGGCCAGTTGCTGCTGACGGGGTAAGACGGGTTATGACCGATTTTTTCCAAGGCATGGACTTGCAATCCTCGGCGGCGCAAGTCGTTCAACATGACGTTGTAGGTGCTGGCCGGGAAACTGTTGCCGTGGAAAAAAAGCACCAGCGGAGTGCCGGCAGGTATGGGTCTGGCTGTCGCAGGGGTCATGTGAGTTTCTTCAAGGCGTAAAGCGCATCCAGCGCTTCACGCGGGGTCAGGCTGTCGGGGTCAATTTGGTTCACGGCCGCTTGCAAGGGGCTGGGGCCGCTGTCCAAAGCATCTGGGGGTGGTGCAAACAGATCCACTTGGGCGCGGCTGGCTTGGGCATCCGTCTCCAGCGCCGCTAAAACATGTTTGGCATGGTTCAACACTGCGGTGGGCATCCCAGCCAAACGTGCGACTTGAATGCCATAGCTTTTGCTTGCTGGTCCAGCTTGAATCTCGTGCAAGAAAACCACGTCGTTGCCGCTTTCGGCCGCGCTCACATGCACGTTCACTGCCGCGCGGTGGTTGGCAGCAAATTCGGTCAGCTCGAAATAATGCGTGGCAAACAAGCTGTAGGCCTGTGTTTTGTCATGCAAATAGGTGGCTATGCCGCTGGCCAAAGCCAAGCCGTCAAAGGTGGAGGTGCCGCGTCCAATCTCGTCCATCAACACCAAACTTTGCAGCGTGGCGTTGTTCAAAATTTGCGCCCCCTCGGTCATCTCCAGCATGAAGGTGGATTGGGCGTTGGCCAAATCGTCAGCCGCGCCAATGCGTGTGTGGATGGCGTCTATGGGCCCCAACCTGCAAGCCGTGGCAGGCACATGGCTGCCGATGCTGGCCAACAAAACGATGAGGGCGACTTGTCGCATGTAAGTGGACTTGCCACCCATATTGGGCCCAGTGATGATTTGCATACGCTGCGCGGGGCCCAGTTGCGTGTCATTGGCAATGAAGCTGCCACCTGTCTCGGCCAAGCGTGACTCCACCACGGGGTGACGGCCTTGCGTGATGCTGATGCCTGGGGTGTTCACCAACTCTGGGGCGCACCAGTTGAGGGTGAGAGAGCGTTCGCACAAAGCGGCCAAGACATCCAAGGTGGACAAGCCCCAAGCCACTTGGGCCAAGGCCGACACAAAGCCTTGCAAGCTGTCGAGCAGTTGCTCGTAAAGAAACTTTTCACGGGCTAGTGCGCGGTCTTGCGCCGACAAGGCTTTGTCTTCAAAGGTTTTCAGCTCGGGCGTGATGAAACGCTCGGCGTTTTTCAGGGTTTGGCGACGGCGGTAATCGTCGGGCACACGGTCAAGTTGGCCTTGGGTGACCTCGATGTAAAAACCATGCACTCGGTTGAACTGCACTTTCAGGTTGGCAATGCCGGTGCGTTGGCGTTCACGCGCTTCAAGTTCTAATAAAAATACATCGCTGTTGTGCTGAATTCCACGCAGTTCGTCCAACTCCGCGTCAAAGCCGTGGTTGATGACGTTGCCGTCCCGCACCAAGGACGCGGGCTCGGGCAGCAAAGCTGCTTGCAGCAAGGTGGCGCACTCGGGCGGCGCCAACAAGGAGGTCGCCAAGGTATTCAGCCAAGGGGTTTGCAAAGCAGGTTGAAGCAGCACGGGCAGGGCGCTGGCGCGTTGCAGCGCCGCACCCAGCGCCACCAATTCGCGGGGACGTACTTGGCGCAAAGCGATGCGAGCGCTGATGCGTTGCACGTCGCCCAAGCCTTTCAATGCGGTTCGCAGTTCACGCCACACCCCCGCGCCATGCTCACCTTGCAGTGCGGCGATGGCGTCCAAGCGTTGCTGCGCCAAGCTACGTTCGCGCGGCGGCTCCAACAGCCAGCGCTTGAGCAACCGGCTGCCCATGCCGGTCATGCAGGTGTCCATTAGCGAGAACAGCGTGGGGCTGTCTTCGCCGCGCAGGGTTTGGGTCAGCTCCAAGTTGCGCCTTGTGGTGGCAGGCAGGTCGATGCGTTCCTCGTTGCGTTCCACACGCACCTTTTGCACATGCGAAAGGCTACGGCCTTGTGTGTGTTCCGCGTAACCCAGCAGGGCGGACGCGGCGGCGTGGGCTTGGTTCAAATCTTGCGCTTGCCAAGCACTGAGGCTGGCGGCTTGCAACTGTGCAAGCAATTTGCGTTGCCCTAAGGCGCTGTCGAACTCCCACGCGGGTCGTTCGCTTTTCACAGTGGCAGATGTCAGCAAGGGCTGCAGGTGCTTGGGAAAGTCGCTGCTGTAAATTACTTCGCTGGGCGCAATGCGGGCAATCCAAGTGGGCAGTTCGTCCGAGGCGCATTCGGCCAAGCGCAGTTCGCCCTCGGTCACGCTCAGCCACGCCAAGCCGCAGCCTTGCGCCTTGCCTGCTCGCTCACTGGCATGAACGGCCAACACATAAGCCTCGGTTTTGTCGTTCAAGAGTTCGGCGTCGGTCAAGGTGCCAGGCGTCACCACCCGCACCACCTTTCGATCCACCGGCCCTTTGCCGCCCACTTCGCCCACTTGTTCGCAAATCGCCACCGACTCACCCAGCTTGATCAGCTTGGCCAAGTAGTTGTCCACCGCGTGAAACGGCACACCTGCCATCACCACCGGTTGACCCGCCGACTGCCCGCGCTGCGTCAAAGTGATGTCCATCAGCCGAGCGGCCTTTTCCGCGTCTTCAAAAAACAGCTCGTAAAAGTCCCCCATGCGATAGAAAAGCAAGGTGTGGGGAAAGTCCGCTTTGAGGCCCAGGTACTGGGCGATCATGGGGGTGTGTTGCGACATATCGGCCATGGTGATAGCACCTAGGCGTGCTTACTCGCCGTCAGCCAAATCTTTGCGCAGCTGCCCAATCAACTCGGCAGCCTCGGCCTTGTCTTCGACGCTTGCGAACTTGGAGTACTTGTTCAGCAAAGTTACCAGTTGAGCGTAAATTTTTGGGTTGGCGGCCATGCACTCGCGCTGGTGCAAATAGTCGGCGTCGCCGGTGAAGTTGCCCACCAAGCCACCGGCTTCGGTGATCAGCAAACTGCCTGCGGCCATGTCCCATGGGTGCAAACCGGTTTCAAAAAAACCATCGCTAAAGCCCGCTGCCACATAGGCCAAGTCAAGGGCAGCGGCCCCTGGGCGGCGCAGGCCTGCGGTGCGCTTCATCACCTCTGACATCAGCTTCAGGTAGGCGGCGTAATCGTCATCAGGGCGAAACGGAAAACCAGTGCTGATGAGGCACTCTTGCAAGCGGATGCGCTTGCTCACGCGCAAACGCCGGTCGTTCATGAAGGCACCGCGACCGCGTGTGGAAGTGAACAAATCGTTGCGTGTAGGGTCGTAGACCACGGCTTGCTCGATGCGTCCCTTGCTTTGCAAAGCGATGCTGATGCAATAAAACGGAAAACCGTGAATGAAGTTGGTGGTGCCGTCCAAGGGGTCGATGATCCAAACGTGCTCAGACTGCGGGTTGCCGCGTGTTTGGCCCGACTCCTCGGCCAAGATGCCGTGGTCAGGGTAGGCGGTCAGCAAGGTGTCGATGATGATGTTTTCGCTGGCTTGGTCAACTTCAGTCACAAAGTCATTGGCCATTTTTTGCGAGACGCGAACCGACTCCACGTCCAGCGCCGCGCGGTTGATGATGACACCCGCAGCACGTGCAGCCTTGATGGCCACATTCAGCATGGGGTGGATAGACGAGGAAGAAGCGATCATGGGGGTGGGCAGCAGGCCTGTGTTGTGCGCAGAAGTGCTGCGAGAGAAACCAAAAAAACACGCCCGGCAAAGCGGGCGGCGACAATAGCCTTCATTTTAGTCCCTATGCACACCCGCTTCATCCTGATCGAAACCAGCCATGCCGGCAATGTCGGCGCGACAGCCCGCGCCATGCGGGTGATGGGCTTTGACGATTTGGTTTTGGTGGCACCGCGCTGGGCCAATGTTCTGCGCCGAGAGGAAACCATCCAACGTGCCAGTGGTGCATTGGATGTGCTGGAGAAGGCCCGCATTGTCGCCACCTTGGACGAAGCCTTGGACGGCATGACGCACCTGTGCGCCACCGCCATGACGCCGCGGGACTTCGGCCCACCCACACGCGCACCGCGTGAGCATTTCGCCACCGTCTCCGAGCCCCAAGGCGCAGGCGGCATGGCGTTTTTGTTTGGCTCAGAGCGTTTTGGTATGAAAAATGAGGACGTTTACCGTTGCCATGCGGCATTGAGCATCCCTACCGACCCGCGCTTTGGTTCGCTGAACTTGGCAAGCGCGGTGCAGGTGGTGGCTTACGAGTGGCGTTTGGCTCAAGGGGGTTTTGCAGTGCAAGACGCGACCACGCCAGCCACTCATGCAGACGCTTCGCAGGTGGCAGGCATGCTGCAACACCTTGAGCAGTCGTTGGTGGACATCGGTTTTTTAGACCCCGCTGCCCCGAAAAAACTCATGCCGCGCTTGAACCAATTGTTCAACCGCGCGGCTTTGAGCGAGGAGGACGTACATATCTTGCGAGGTATTGCCAAGGCTATGGCGCAGTCTGCCAAAGGAAAAAGTTAGACTCTTTGTATGTTTTCAAGAATACGCGCCGACGCCCAAACCATCCTCGACCGAGACCCTGCCGCCCGAGGTTGGCTGGAGGTTCTCACCTGCTACCCCGGCTTACATGCCTTGTTGTTTCATCGCATCGCCCATGCTTGCTGGGGCGCTGGGCTGTACTGGTTGGGGCGTTTTATTTCACACCTTTCACGGTTTTTCACGGGTATTGAGATCCACCCAGGTGCCGTCATTGGCGAGCGGGTGTTTTTCGACCACGCCATGGGCGTGGTGGTGGGTGAAACCGCCGAAATAGGCGACGGTTGCACGATTTACCAAGGCGTGACCTTGGGCGGTACCTCCCTCTACAAAGGTGCCAAGCGCCACCCCACCTTGGGCAAAGACGTGGTGGTCAGCGCGGGTGCCAAAGTCTTGGGCGGCTTTACTGTGGGCGACGGCGCCAAAATTGGCAGCAACGCGGTGGTGATCAAGCCCGTACCTGCTGGTGCCACCGCGGTGGGTATTCCGGCTCGCATCATCCAAAGCCAAACCGGTGAAAGCGCCGATGTGGCCAAGCCCAAAGCCAAATTCAGCGCCTATGGCATCACCCAAGACGACGACCCTGTGAGCCAAGCCCTTCGCGGACTCATCGACTACACGGTAGAGCAAGACAAACAAATCGCTTTGCTTTGGCAGGCTTTGGCTAAATTGGCCTCAGCGGCACCTGGGGCTGAAGACTTTGTCCCCAAAGAAGCGGCAAAATTTGCCCATATAGAAATCGAAAAACTTAATAAATTGATCGATTAATAAGAAATTACAAGGTCAAATAAAGACTTTACTCATTGTGTGGATTTATCGGTTATGGCCCAATTTATCAAAATTCACCCCCATTACCTGATGCTGGTGCGGCAACACCCCGAAAACTTTGTAGGTAAGTTGTCCTTCAGCGTGGAGCAATACGGATTGATCGTTCACGACTTTGTCTTTAATTTGCAACTCACCCCCCCTAACGAGCACTACGAGAATTGGCGCTTTATTTGCGAAGAGCCAGCCCAGTTGAACGTGCCCAACTTTGTGCTGTTTTTATTGTCGATTGAGAACTATATTTTCATGACCTTGAAGTTTTCGCCTATCGAAGCTGTCAAGGTCGCTGAAGCCCCCAAGAGGGGAATCATGAAGATCCTGTCTCCTAAGAAAGAGCCGTTTCGCTTGTTTTTCAAAGACATGTTCTTTGATATTCACACAAATGACCTCAAGCAAAAAGACAAATAGACCCTGTTATTGCGAATGGGGGCGTATCGCCGACTTAGGCCTGAAGGCCTTGCAAACCTCATCTTGCGTTTGTAAATAAGGCCCACCAATCAGGTCTATGCAATAAGGCACGGCAGCAAAAATGCCGTCCACCAGCACATCGCCTTGGGCGTTTTTCAAGCCACCCAAGGTCTCGGTGATGGACTTGGGCTGACCAGGCAAGTTGATGATCAAGCTTTTGCCGCGAATGACGGCCACTTGCCTCGACAAAATCGCGGTGGGCACAAATCGCAGGCTGATTTGCCGCATTTGCTCGCCAAAGCCTGGCATTTCCTTGTCAGCCACCGCCAGTGTGGCCTCGGGGGTGACGTCACGCGGCGAGGGGCCTGTGCCGCCGGTGGTCAAGACCAAGGCGCAGCCTGCATCCACCAGTTCAATCAAGGTTTGGCTGATCAGCGCTTGCTCGTCAGGAATCAACCGCGACTCAAATTGCAGCGGGTTGTGCAGGGCTTTGGTCAGCCACTCCTTAAGCGCAGGCAGACCCTTGTCTTCGTAGACGCCGCCAGAGGCGCGGTCGCTGATGGAAACGATGCCGACGCGTACGGGGTCTAAATCATCAGCGGGGGTCATACACACGCTCTTCTTGGGCTTGCAGCGACTGCAGCAAATGCTGCCTGAGGATTTGAAAAATGTCTCGGTAAGCACGGCCTTGTCGCGGGTGCAGGCCTTGCGACACCGCCGCTTTGTCTGGCAAACCGTCTTTGCGGGCTTGGCGCAGCAAGGCACGCAGTTGCTGGCTGTCGGTCCCCGGGTAGTTGCTCTGCCACTCTTCCATGGCGCTGTCATCTTTGAGCAAGCGCTCTCGCCATGCCTCTGCCAAGTGCAGCAACTGGGTTTCTTCGGCGCTGCCGTTGTGCTGCACGCTCAAGGCATCACGCATGGCTTCCACTTGCGTGCTGTCGAGCTTGCGCATGAGCTTGCCCACATATTGCATTTGGCGGCGCTTGCCCTCGAAATCGGTAATTTTTTTGGCACTCAGCACCGCTTCGTGCAGCAAGTCGGGGAGGTGACCCAGTGCCAGCAACTGTTGCATCAGGTCGGTGCGCAAGTCCAGCAAGTCCTCGCCGAGTTTTTGCAACTCGTTGCTTTTTTGCTTTAAATCGGTTTTGCTGATCAGGTCTTGGCCTTTGACCTCACGTTTGAGTTCCAAGTCGAGATCGCTCCCCTCGGCAACAAAATGACCTTTAACGTAATAACCTTTGGTGAGCTTGCGCGACATGAAGACTTCCTCTGCCAAGTATCATAGCCGCCGATATGAACCCATCTTCTAAAGCCTCTACCCCAACATCCTCGGCACTTTCTGGCTTTAGCCACAGCCGAGCCCAGTTTGAACATTTGGTCGACAGTGCCATCGCGCATGCCAAGCACCTGGGCGCCACAGACGCCGCCGCTGAAGCCTCCGAGGGCTGCGGCCTGAGTGTTTCAGTTCGCAAGGGCGAGCTTGAAAACGTCGAGCGCAACCGTGACAAGTCGTTGGGTATCACCGTCTATGTCGGACAGCGCCGTGGCAACGCCAGCACCTCCGATTTTTCCCAAGCGGCCATCGAGCGCACTGTGCAAGCGGCGTTTGACATTGCCCGCTTCACCGCTGAAGACCCTTTTGCCGCTTTGCCCGAAGCAGGCTTGATCGCCCATGAACACCGTGATCTGGATTTGTTCCACCCTTGGGCCATCGACAGCGCGGGTGCCACAGACTTAGCGCTGCGTTGCGAAGCCTCCGCCATGGCGACCGACAAGCAAATCACCAACAGCGAAGGCGCGAGCGTCTCGGCGCAGCAAAGCCATTTTTTCAGCGCCCACACCCATGGTTTTCGCGGCGGCTATGCCAGCTCTAGGCACAGCCTGTCGGTCGCACCCATCGCTGGCAAGGGCGACGATATGCAACGCGACTATTGGTACAGCTCGATGCGCCATGCAAGCGATTTGGCCTCGCCTGAAGCGGTGGGACGCTACGCTGCGCAACGCTCTTTAAGCCGCTTGCACTCGCGAAAGTTGGCCACCATCAGCTGCCCTGTGTTGTTCGAATCCCCCTTGGCCGCCGGTTTGTTGGGTGGTTTGGTACACGCTTTAAGCGGCGGTGCGCTGTACCGGCAAAGCAGTTTCTTGATGGACTCTTTGGGTAAAAAAGTCGCCGCTAAGCACCTGCAAGTGAGTGAAGACCCTTTTGTGACACGCGGCAAAGGCAGTTCGCCCTTTGATGAAGAAGGCGTCAAAGTGCAGCCGCGGCAGGTTTTGCGCAACGGGCTGGTCGAGGGTTACTTTCTCTCCAGCTACTCGGCGCGAAAACTCGGCATGCAAACCACGGGCAATGCGGGTGGTTCGCACAACTTGGTGATGACCTCAAGCCTTACCCGTGCCAGTGACGACTTGGACGCTATGTTGCGCAAACTTGGCACAGGCTTGTTTGTGATTGAGCTCATGGGGCAGGGCATCAACTACGTCACCGGCGATTACTCTCGCGGTGCCACCGGTTTTTGGGTGGAAAACGGGCAGATCGCTTACCCTGTGCAAGAAATCACCATCGCCGGTAATTTGAAAGACATGTTGTTGGGCATCGAGGCAGTGGGCAGCGACGCCTACACCTATGGTGGCAAGACAGTCGGCTCGGTGCTTATCAACCGCATGAAAGTAGCGGGCGCCTGAAACTGCTTTATTGGGTCAAGACCACCAATGCGCTGTCTTCCCAATGGGCCCACAAGCGTTGGCCCTCTTCAAGGTTTTCGTGGTCTTGATCGCGGTCGGTGTTGGTCACCGACACCTTGAGCCTGCGGTTGCCCTCGATACGCAAGCTGTAACTGGTGTGGCTGCCAAAGTAAGACCAATCTTCCAAAACACACGGCATAGCGTTGTTTTTCTTTTGGGGATCTTCAAGGCTTAACACCACTTTTTCTGGACGCAAGGCGATGCTGACTTGCATTCCTAGGCTGCCGCTGATGCCATGGCCGACATAGAAGTCGCCGCTGGCGCTGCTAATTACCACGTGGTCGGCTTCGTACTCGGTGACCTCGCCGTCGAAGAGGTTCACGTTGCCTACAAAGTCAGCCACAAAACGGCAGTTGGGGCTTTCGTAGACTTCATTGGGGGTGCCCACTTGCAGCAAACTTCCTTCGCTCATGACGGCGATACGGTCTGCCATGGTCATGGCCTCGTCTTGGTCGTGGGTCACCAAAACACAGGTCACACCCACTTGTTTGATGATGTTGACCAATTCCACCTGGGTTTGTTCGCGCAGTTTTTTGTCCAGCGCCCCAAGGGGTTCGTCCAGCATGAGCAGTTGCGGGCGTTTGGCCAAACTGCGAGCCAAAGCCACGCGTTGTTGCTGGCCGCCAGAGAGTTGGTGCGGGCTGCGTTGGGCAAATTTTTGCAATTGCACTAATTGCAGCATGTCTTCCACGCGCTGGTTTAACTCGTTCTTGGGTACGCCGTCGCGGCGCAGCCCGAACGCCACGTTGTCCCACACGTTCATGTGGGGAAACAAGGCATAGGACTGGAACATCATGTTCATGGGGCGCTCATACGGAGGCAAGTCGGTGACATCTTGGTCCGCCAACCACACCCGCCCTGCGGTGGGCGTTTCAAAACCCGCCAACATTCGCAGCAGCGTGGATTTGCCGCAACCGGATGCGCCCAGCAAGGCGAAAATTTCACCTCGGTGGATGCTCAGGTCGATGTTGTCCACAGCCAAGGTGAAACCAAAGCGTTTGGTCAGGCCTTCTACGCGCAAAAAAACTTCAGAATTGTTCATGGCCTGCGACTATAGAGCAAACGCTTTAGCCAGCCAACGCGGCTTTCACAGCGGCGCTCACCAAGCCCATGTCCGCCTTGCCAGCCAAACGGTTTTTCACCGCGCCCATGACCTTGCCCATGTCGCCAGCGCCCTTCGCTCCCACCTCGGCCACGATGGCAGCCACCTCGGCTTGGATTTCTTCCGCGCTTAATCGCTTGGGCAAATACACCTCTAGAACAGCCATTTCGGCGATTTCTATATCGGCCAAGTCTTGGCGCTGGGCGCTTTGGTAGGCGGCGATAGAGTCTTTGCGTTGCTTGATGACTTTGTCGAGGATGGCAATGACCGCCACATCATCGAGTTCAATGCGCTCGTCGACCTCTTTTTGCTTGATCGCCGCTTGCAGCAGGCGAATGGTGCCCAAACGAACGCTGTCTTTGGCTCGCATGGCGGTTTTCATGTCTTCGGTGATTTGGGCTTTGAGGCTCATGACGGCTTTCTAAAGTTCAGACGAAAAAAAGGCCCGCGCGGATTGAAGCCGGCGAGCCAGGTCTTGCGCAAAGGCAGACCGAGATCAGTACAGTTTCTTGGGCAACTGCATGCTGCGAACACGCTTGTAGTGGCGTTTCACGGCAGCGGCTTTTTTGCGCTTGCGCTCGGCGGTGGGCTTTTCATAGAACTCGCGGGCACGCAAGTCGGTGAGCAGGCCCAGTTTTTCGATGGTGCGCTTGAAGCGACGTAATGCAACGTCAAAGGGTTCGTTTTCTTTTACACGGATGGTGGTCATTGACAACAATTTTCAAAATGTGCGCCCAAAGTTTGAAGAAGATCGGACTTCAAAATCT
>Ga0209357_1000016_pt1 | contig 53305 bp, 41 predicted proteins | sample LauGreFBDMM110SD_2_FD_187573 | JGI IMG/M metagenome (GOLD analysis project Ga0209357, IMG submission 187573) | Freshwater lake microbial communities from Lake Michigan, USA - Fa13.BD.MM110.SD (SPAdes) (version 3) | ecosystem: Environmental > Aquatic > Freshwater > Lake | place: Lake Michigan... | reverse complement strand
CGTTGGCGGCAAGGCTGTCATTCAAAACCACCACGTTTTGGCTTACCAGTGCAAACTGTTGGCGCAATGACAACAAATTCCAGTCTTCTAGGGGTGTGTCATCCAGTGATACTTTGCCCTCATTGATGCCAACAAAACGAAGCAACACATTGGCCAGCGTAGATTTACCTGAGCCAGATGTTCCCACCAAGGCAACCGTTTCACCTGGTTGAATGTTCAAATTGATGTGATGCAAAGCCCAAGGCATGTCTGGTTGGTACTTCACAGAGATATCCTCCAACACAATATGGCCCCGTGCTCTTGCCGATTGGTAACTGCCTCCAGTTTCTGTGGGCGTGTTTTCAATCAGTTCAAAGCCGCGTTCCAGTGCTGCAAGACCTCGTGTGAGAGGTCCGGTAATTTCAGACAGGTGTTTGATCGGAGCAATCAGCATCAACATCGCGGTGACAAAAGCAGCAAAGCCGCCCACAGTCATTCCAGTTTGTTGGCTTTGCATCAAAGCCACGCTGATCACACCAGACAAGGCGATGGCAGACAAAATCTGGGTCATAGGGGTCATGCTTGAACTGGCGATAGAGGTTTTCATGGCCAAGCGTTGCAGTGTTTTTGCCAAAATTTCAAATCGACTGATTTGCATTGACTGAGCATGGTGAAGCCGTATTTCTCTGTAAGCAAGTGAGGTCTCTTCAACCACATAGGCGAGCTCATCGGTGGCTGTTTGCGTGTCTCGGGTGATTTGGTACAAGCGTTTGCTTAAGGCTTTCATCAACCATGCCACCGCAGGAAACAGCAAGGCCACAATCAAACTCAGTTGCCAATTTAAATACAGAAGGTAGGCCACCAAGGCGAGCAATGTCAGGCTGTCGCGCACCAAACTCATGACTGAGCTCACCATCAACTGCGCCCCATTTTGCACCTCAAAAACCAAGGTATTGCCTAATGCGCTAGCTGTTTGTTGCTTGAACAAAACCAAATCGGCATTTTGCAAACGCGCAAACATCTTCATTCGCAGTTGAATCAAGCCATGATTCGTGGCTTTGGCCATGGCTACCTGACTGAGGAAGACGCCCAAACCGCGTAAACCGAATAAGCCAATCAAGGCGATGGGTACCTGCCATACAGGAAAATCATTTTGTGCAAAACCTTTGTCGAGTAACGGTTTAAGCAAAGCTGGGATCAAGGGCTCAGTGACGGACACCAGCACCACACAAACGGCAGTCACTACCCATGCACTGATAGGATGGGTGAAATGGGCAAATGCGCGAACAAGTCGATGCCGAATACGGGGCTGTGAGGTCATGTTTAACTTAGAATTTTTTTCGCATTATGACGACACTGAAAAATCGCTTGGTTAGAATCGCACTATGCCTTTAAGTGTCATCATCATTACACGCAATGAAAGCGCCAATATTGTGGCCTGTCTTAAAAGTGTGGCTTTTGCAGATGAGGTAATTGTGCTTGACGGACAAAGCACCGATGACACCGTATTGCTTGCTCGAAATTCAGGTGCCAAAGTCCTTATTGCCGAAAGTTGGGAGGGCTTTGGTCCGCAAAAAAACAAAGCCCTGAGTTATGCCAGTCATGACTGGGTTCTGTCCCTAGACGCGGACGAGCGAGTCTCTAACGATTTAGCCCTCGAAATACAACGGGTTTTATCCCAGTCCCAACACTCGCTTTACGACATTCCACGTTTGACCAATTTTTGCGGCCAATGGATACACCACTGTGGCTGGCGACCCGACCGCGTGGCTAGGTTGTTTCAAAAGCACACCGCCCGCTTCAGCGATGATGTGGTTCATGAAAAACTAATTTCAACCGATAAACACGTCAAGGGGAAACTTCAGCACTCCCTGCTTCACTACAGTTACCCCTCAGCGCAATCCTATTGGCGTAAATTACAGCTTTACAGTCAAGCATGGGCCGCTCAAAAATTTGCGCAAGGACACACCACAACCATGTCACGCGCTGTCAGCTCTGGTCTTGTTGCCTTCATCAAGAGCTATATTTTTCGCTTGGGGTTTTTGGATGGCGCCATGGGGCTGGCTGTTTGCATCATGCAAGCGCAAGCTGCCTATGGTAAATATTTCACTTTGTATTGTTTGAACCAAGGAAAGCAATGACTTCGTTCTTATCTCCTCTAGGTATGATCGTTTTGGCTTTTGCATGGGCTATGCCTGCACAAGCCGATTTCAGGGTGGAAATTTCTGGCGTTGGCGTGACGCAAATCCCCATTGCCATAGCCAACTTTCGAGGCGAAGACACCGCACCGCAAAAAATCACCCAAATCGTCGCGGCAGACCTTGAACGAAGCGGGCAATTTCGCAGTACGCCCGCTGGCATGGTCATTGATGAAGTCACTCGACCCAACTTTGAACCTATACGGCAAAAACCGGCAGACGCTCTTTTAACCGGCAGCATTTCGCGAATGGCTGATGGTCGCTTTGATGTTCGTTTCCGCTTGTGGGATTCGGTCAAGGGCGAAGACATGGGAGGGCAAAGCTATGTGGTTGTTCCTGCAGACCTGCGTTTGGTTTCCCACCGCATTGCAGATCAAGTTTATGAAAAATTAACAGGCGACAAAGGTATTTTTTCTACCCGTATCGCCTACATCACCAAGCAAGGACAGAAACACTTGCTTTGGGTGGCAGATGCAGATGGAGAGAACCCCCAAGCAGCTTTGACCAGTCAAGAGCCCATTATTTCGCCCAGTTGGTCACCCACTGGCAACGAATTGGCCTATGTCTCGTTTGAATCGCGTAAGCCGGTGGTGTACATACACGATATCGCATCAGGTAAGCGCAGGGTGCTGGCCAATTTCAAGGGCTCTAACAGTGCCCCAGCTTGGTCGCCGGACGGAAAATCGCTGGCCATCACCTTGAGCCGTGACGGTGGGTCGCAATTGTTTTTAATTAACTCAAAGGGTGGCGATCCAAAACGACTCACGCAGTCCAGTGGCATTGATACCGAGCCAGTTTTCAGCTCTGATGGGTCAGCTATTTATTTTGTGAGTGACCGTGGTGGTTCGCCGCAAATTTACCGAACCCCTGCCACAGGCGGGCCTGTGGAAAGAGTGACTTTCACGGGCAGTTACAACATCTCACCCAGCCTGAGTTCTGATGGAAGATGGCTGGCATTTATCTCCAGAGTGGGAGCTGCCTACAAATTGCACGTCATGGATTTGATCAACGACAAAGTGGTTGCTTTGACAGACACGAATGCCGATGAGCGACCAACATTCGCTCCGAATGGAAAACTAATTATGTACTCCACCCAGTCTCAAGGCAGAGAGTCTCTGATGACGACAACTTTAGATGGCAAAATACGCGCCAGACTCGCTGGACAAACCTCCAATATGCGAGAGCCCCATTGGGGACCTTTCCTCAATCCTTAATTCATCTGGAGATTTCATGAAAAAATTGCTTTTGTCACTGGGAATGGTTATGTTGCTTGCCGCTTGCGCTTCGGGCGTCAAACTCAATGACGTTCCTGTCGAAGATAAATCAGGTGCCAAAGTTTCCGTGACCCCTGACCCCGTCATGCCTGCCCCCGTCACTGCAGCCACAGCTTCCAAAGACGCCAAGTCTGCCGTCGTTCCTGTTGACAGTTCGGCAAGCTCCAACTTGGGTGCAGGCCCTGCAGGTAATGTTGCCAAGGTGATTTTCTTTGACTACGACAGCTATGTGGTGAAGTCTGAATTTCAAACAGCCATTGAAGCTCATGCACAATTTCTCAAAGCTAACCCAAGGGCGAAAGTTTCTTTAGAAGGCCATACAGATGAACGTGGTGGTCGTGAGTACAACATTGCCTTGGGTCAAAAGCGTGCTGATGCAGTTCGCCAAAGCTTGAGCTTGCTGGGTGTTCAGGAAACTCAAGTGGAGTCGGTCAGCTTCGGCAAAGAAAAGCCATCAGCACAAGGTGCTGATGAAAGCGCATTTGCAAAAAATCGTCGCGCTGAGTTCTTTTACCGATGAAATCTTGGTGTCTTGCCGCATGTCTGTGCTTGTTGGGCTTAATGTCGCCCACAGCACAGGCTGCTCTGTTTGAAGATGAAGAGGCCAGACGCGCCATATTAGATTTGCGGCAACGACTAGAAAACCAGCGACAAACACAGTTGCAATCCGCAGAGCAAACGCTGCAAAAATCTCTCGATCAATCACAAAAACAATTTGAAATTCTGCGAAAACAAGTTGAAGTCGACATTAACCAGTCCAAACAAGATAACCGGCAAGCGGTATTGCAACTGCAAGCGCAAATTGAGACACTCAAGCAAGACATCGCAAGTCTGCGAGGCGAGCGCGAGCAGTTATTGCGAGAAATAACTCTTTTGCAGCGTGCGCAAAAGGATACCAATGTAGAAATTGAAGAGCGGTTTCAAAAAATTAACGGCCAGTTAGCCAAACAAGAAGCAACGCCACCTTCTCCTGTCAAGGAAGAGGCGCCTAAGTCCAGCAAGGTCAATGTTCAGGTCGACGGTTTTGAGTTTTTAGCCGACCCTGATGAAAAGCGCGATTTCGAAGCAGCTTTTGTGCTGTTTCGAAAAGGTGACTTTGCCGCTGCCGCCAAAGAATTTGCGCAGTTCGTGCGTGTCTATTCAGCTTCCGGCTACAAACCCAGCGCTTTGTACTGGCTGGGCAGTGCCAAGTTTGCGCGCCGCGATTTCAATGAGGCCATCGCGCAACTCAAAGGGCTGGCCAATGACTTCCCTAACCACGCCAGAACACCTGAGGCGATGTTGACCATTGGCAATGCGCAGTTGGAAATCAAGCAAGCCAAAGAAGCTCGTAAAACCTTTAATGAACTCTTGAAGTTGTATCCCACCACAGAAGCCGCTGCTGCAGCCAAGGACAGGTTGGCGCAAATCAAGTGAGCTTCGAAGACGTCGCAGATACTGACAGACGTTTCAGTGGCCTTTCCCGTTTGTATGGAGAAATAGGCGCCCAACAGATCCGCCAAAGCCATGTGGTGGTCGTCGGTGTGGGGGGTGTGGGTTCATGGGCTGTGGAGTGTCTGGCCCGCAGTGGCGTGAGAGCCCTGACCTTGATTGATTTGGACCATATCTCCGAGTCCAACATCAACCGTCAACTTCCTGCCTTGTCGACCACTTTAGGTATGTCTAAAGTGGTCGCACTTCAACAAAGAATTAGCCTCATTCACCCTGAGTGCCAAGTGGCTGCCGTAGAGGAATTCATCACGCCAGAAAATTGCACTGCATTGCTGTCTGTTCAAGCTGATGCTGTCATTGACGCTTGTGACCAAATGACGGCCAAGCAAGCCATGTCAGTTTGGGCTTTGGCTAGCCATACGCTCTTTATCACGGTTGGTGCAGCGGGTGGCAAACGAATGCCCCACAAAGTTGATGTTGCAGATTTAGCGGATGTCACTCATGACCCCTTGCTGTCCCAACTGCGCCAACGTCTTCGCAAGCAACACGCTGCACCAGCTGCTGGAAAGCCCATGGGAATTGCCGCTGTGTTTAGCAAAGAAAGTGTGACGCCTTCTCAAGTTAGGGACGCCCAAACAGACAGCTCTTTGAACTGTCATGGCTATGGTTCAGTGGTCACTGTGACGGCGACATTTGGTAATTGCGCTGCTGCTTGGGTAATGGACCAATTGTCAATAAAATCTGCCGATTAGAGACACAAAAATCAACAAAAAACAGTTATACTTTGCGGCTTTGCTGAACTGTCAAAAGCAGGCAAGCATAAAGATGGGACGTTAGCTCAGTTGGTAGAGCAGCGGACTTTTAATCCGTTGGTCGCTGGTTCGAATCCAGCACGTCCTACCACCCACATTCTGTACAAACTAAAGCCAGTTATCCACTGGCTTTTTTTATGTGCACTTGTGCTCTTCAAGCCTTTTCAGACTGTTCAAGCAAATCAAGCCATTGCGCCTCGAGTTGTGACAGTTGGTCTTCTGTGTTTTTTAATTGACGGCCCAACTTGGCTAGCTCAGTGGCCGCTGTAGTCAAAGACATGGCTTGCGTGATCTGTTCTTTTTCTTGCTCTAAAGTTTGCATGTCTGACTCAAGGCGTTGCTGTTTTTTGTGTGAGCCTTGTGTAGGTGTTTTGGGCGGTGAAGGTTTTGCAGCAGCCAGGGCTTTTTGTTGGAGTTGCGCCTGTTCAGCCTGTGCCAAAGCCTTCATTCGTTTTGCTTCGTCCAGCAAGAACTGTTGGTAGTCATCTAAGTCGCCGTCAAATGGCGCGATACCGCCTTTGGAGACCAACCAAAATTCATCGCATACAGCGCGAAGCAGGGCGCGGTCGTGACTGACCAACATGACGGTGCCTTCAAATTCATTCAGCGCCATGGAGAGCGCTTCGCGGGTGGCCAAATCAAGGTGGTTGGTAGGCTCATCCAGCAGCAGCAAATTGGGTCGTTGCCACACCATCATGCAAAGCACCAAGCGGGCTTTTTCACCCCCACTCATGCTGCCCACACTTTGCTTGACCATGTCACCACCAAAGTTGAACTGCCCCAAAAAACTTCGCAAGTCTTGTTCGCGTGAAGCCTGACCGGCCAATTTTCCGTCTGCAGCCACTTTTTTGGCAAGCGCAATCATGTGGTCAAGGGGGTTGTCAGCAGGTCGCAGCACATCCAATTCTTGTTGGGCAAAGTAACCAATGTTCAAGCCTTTACCTTCGGTAATCTCACCGTTGATGGCGGCAAGATCTCGGGCTATGGTTTTCACTACAGTGGATTTACCTTGACCGTTGGCGCCCAAAATTCCAATGCGCTGACCCGCCAATACGGACTTGCTGACGTCGCGAACAATCACGGTAGGCGAAGTGCCTTCGACTGCATCATTGGCTGCTGGGTAACCAAAGTCCACATGCTGCATAGACAGCATGGGGTTAGGGAGATTGGCAGGCTCTTTGAATTCAAATTGAAAATCCGCTTCCGACAAAAGAGGCGCGATTTTTTCCATTCGATCCAAAGCCTTGACGCGACTTTGCGCTTGCTTTGCTTTGCTGGCTTTGGCTTTGAACCTGGCAATGAATTTTTGCAAGTGTGCAATCTTGTCTTGCTGCTTGGAAAAAGCATTTTGTTGCAAGGTCATTTGCTCAGCACGCATGTCTTCAAACTTGCTGTAATTGCCGCCGTAGCGCACCAGTTTTCCCGCATCTATGTGCAAGGTGACATTGGTTACTGCGTCTAAGAACTCGCGGTCATGGCTGATCACCAACAAGGTGCCTTCATAGCGCTTTAACCAAGCTTCAAGCCAAACCAAAGCATCCAAGTCCAAGTGGTTGGTTGGTTCGTCTAGCAACAACAACTCGGTGGGGCACATCAAGGCACGTGCTAACTGCAAGCGCATGCGCCAACCACCTGAAAAACTGTTAACAGGTTTGTTGAGTTCCAAGGTCTTGAAGCCCAAACCTTGGATCAAAGCTTGCGCACGGGATGCGGCATCGTGCTCACCTGCATCATGTAAGGCCATGTATGCGTTGGCCATGCGTTCACCGTCGTCTGTAGCCTCTGCTGCAGTCACCTCAACCCTTGCGGCTACCAACTCGGTATCGCCTTCGATCACAAAATCGGTAGCGCTGGCATCGGTCTCAGGCATGTCTTGGGCCACTTGGCCCATGCGCCACTGGCTGGGAATATCAAACTCGCCAGAGTCTTCGGTCAAGGTTTTGTTGAGCAAGGCAAACAAGGACGACTTACCCGCCCCATTTCTGCCCACCAAACCCACTTTTTCGCCTGGGTTCAAACTGACCGAGGTTTGGTCAAGCAAAATTTTTGCGCCACGGCGCAAGCTGATATTTTTAAGAGTGATCATGCCAACAATGCCGATTGCGTGATCAGCAGTACCTGTGTATCGCCTGCACTGGTGTACAAGCCTGTAAATTCCAAATGCGGAAATGCCGCTATGAAGTGCTCGAATTCATTGCCAATTTCAAGCACCAAAATACCATCTTCTTTCAAAAATGAAGGCGTCACGCGAAGTAACTTACGCATAAAGTCCATGCCATCGTGGCCACCAGCCAAGGCCAAGGCGGGTTCAGCTTGAAACTCAAGGGGTAGCAGCGCCATGCTTTGGGCGTTGACATAGGGCGGGTTGCAGACAATCAGATCGAACACGCCTTGTGCATTTTCTAAACCATCCGACGCTACAAGATGCACACGTTCTTGCAGCCCATGTCTTTGCACATTGATGGCGGCGACCGCCAATGCATCCGCAGAAATATCCAAAGCCTGAACATCTAGTTGTGGGTAGGCAAGCGCGACCAATATTGCAAGACTGGCGCCCCCTGTGCATAAATCGAGAGCGTTGGTTGCATCAGGGTTAAGCCATGGGTCAATGCTGCCGTCAGCCAACACTTCAGCAATCAGGCTGCGCGGTATCAAGCAGCGCTCATCTACATAGAAAGACACGCCTTGCAGCCATGCTTCTTGGGTCAAATAGGCCAAGGGTTTGCGGGATTGAATGCGCTGGGTCAACAAATCAAGAACGGCTTGAACAGAAGCCTCTGGCAGGTCGTCAAGCAGCGTTTGGGTATCTACATCCAAAGGCTGACCTAACTTCCACAGGACCAGCCAAGCGGCTTCATCTGCGGCTTGCAAAGTGCCTTGCCCAAAGCTCACCTGTGCATCTAACAAGGCCTTTGCGCAGTTCTGAATCAATTCAGAAGTTGTCATGCGCTGGTGTGGCGCTGCAAGCCTTGCAAAATTCGCAGGTAAATATTTTTCAATGTGTCTATATCGCTCACGCGGACATGCTCGTCAATTTTGTGGATGCTGTCGTTGGGGGGGCCTAGCTCGATAACTTGTGGACATATTTGCGCAATGAAACGTGCGTCGCTGGTACCACCTGTTGTGGACAGTTCGGTATCAATGCCGGTTTCAGCTTGAATGGCCTCTTGAACCACACCCAACAAATCGCCAGGGGTAGTGAGGAAAGGCAGCCCGCCCAAAGTCCATTTCAAGTTGAAATCCAGCTGGTGTTTATGTAACACGCCTTCAACGCCTTGCTTCAATTCGTCGGCGGTTGATTCGGTGCTGAATCGAAAATTGAAATCAACCACCAATTCGCCGGGGATGACATTGTTGACGCCTGTACCCGCATGAATATTGCTCACTTGCCAGCTGGTGGGCTGAAAGAAATCATTGCCCTTGTCCCAACTGATGGCGGCTAATTCAGCCAAGGCAGGTGCGAACAAATGGATGGGGTTGCTAGCCAGTTGGGGATAGGCAATATGACCTTGCACGCCTTTGATGGTGAGTTTGCCACTCAGCGTGCCTCGGCGACCGTTTTTCACCATGTCCCCGATGCGATGAACTGCCGTGGGCTCACCCACAATACACCAATCGATTTTTTCATCTCGCGCCTTGAGCCACTCCACCACTTTGACTGTGCCATCTACCGAGGGACCTTCTTCATCGCTGGTCAGCAAGAAAGCGATGGAAAAGCGAGGATGTGCCTCTTGTCTTAAAAACTCTTCGGTCGCAACCACCATGGCAGCCAAAGAGGTTTTCATATCACTGGCACCACGTCCAAATAACTTGCCATCCCTGTGGCTCGGGGTGAAAGGGTCTGTGGTCCATTTGTCTAAGGGGCCAGTAGGAACCACATCGGTGTGACCTGCAAACACCAAGGTGGGCCCTTTAGGTGAACAACGCTTGATCGCCCACAAATTGCTTACCCTGAAGTTGTCTGGACCAAAGTTCAAACGTTCTGATTCAAAATTGCAAGCGTTCAAACGCTCGCCCAAAACCTCTAAGCACCCCGCATCATCGGGGGTAACAGAGGGGCGAGCAATCAGTTGCTCAGTCAACTCAAGGGTGGCAGACATCTCAGTCTCGAAGTAAATCGTTCAAGCTGGTTTTGGCGCGGGTTTGTGCGTCCACGCGTTTGACAATGACGGCGCAGTAAAGGCTGTATTTGCCGTCTGCACTGGGCAAATTGCCCGAGACCACGACCGATCCAGAGGGCACCCGTCCATAGGTCACTTCACCTGTGGCGCGGTCGTAAATTTTGGTGCTTTGGCCGATATAAACACCCATAGAGATGACCGAATTTTCTTCGATGATGACGCCTTCAACTACTTCGGAACGCGCGCCAATGAAACAGTTGTCTTCAATGATGGTGGGGTTGGCTTGTACAGGCTCTAAAACACCACCAATGCCTACGCCTCCTGAGAGGTGTACGTTCTTGCCAATCTGAGCGCAAGAGCCCACAGTTGCCCAAGTGTCAACCATGGTGTTTTCATCCACATAGGCACCTATGTTGACGTAACTGGGCATCAGGATAGCGCCTTTGGCAATATAGCTGCCACGACGCGCTACAGCAGGCGGCACCACACGCACACCGCTGGCTTTCATTTGGGCTTCGTCCATGTTGGAGAACTTGGTTTGAACTTTGTCATAAAAACCCAAGTCACCTGCCTTGACCACTGCGTTGTCTTTCAAGCGAAACGACAGCAGAACGGCTTTTTTGATCCACTGGTGGGTGGTCCATTGACCCACAGCCTCACGGGTGGCCACGCGCAAGCGGCCTGAGTTGAGTTCGGCGATCACATGCTCGACAGCGTCGCTCAATTCTTTGGGGGCAGAGGAGGGGCTGTACTGGGTACGGTTTTCCCAAGCAGTATCAATAATGGTTTGCAGTTGTTGGCTCATAGGGATTGTGGGTAGTGGGATTGAACAAATTGAACGATACGTTGTGCTGCCTCAAGACATTCCTGAGGTTGTGCGACCAAGGCCATGCGAATTCGGCCTTGGCCAGGGTTGACGCCGTTGACTTCTCGTGCCAAATAACGACCTGGCAACACAGTGACATTGTATTGAGCCAGCAATTCAACTGCAAAAGCCTCATCGTCACCACCTGGCACACCTGCCCAAAGGTAAAAACCCGCGTCAGGCAAAGCGACATCCAGCACTTGAGACAAAAGAGGGGTGATTTGGGCGAATTTTTCTCTGTACAGCGCACGGTTTTCTTCAACGTGGACTTCGTCATTCCAAGCCGCGACGCTGGCTGCTTGCACCATGCCGCCCATGGCGCTGCCATGATAGGTGCGGTAGCGCAAAAAAGCCTCTATCAGCTTGGCGTCGCCCGCCACAAAGCCACTGCGCATGCCCGGTACATTGCTGCGCTTGGACAGGCTGGTGAAGCTGACTAAATTGCGAAAATCTGTGCGACCCGACAGCATCGCGGCTTCTAGACCACCAAGTGGCGGCTTATCGCCAAAGTAAATTTCGCTGTAACACTCATCGCTGGCCAACACAAAGCCATATTTGTCAGAGAGAGCAAACAGTTTTTGCCACTCGGCCAATGGCATGACTGCGCCGGTAGGGTTGCCTGGCGAGCAGACAAACACCAGCTGTGTTTTGGCCCACACAGCTTCAGGAACGCTGTCCCAGTCCACTGCAAAATTGTTTTCTGCTCGGCTGGCCACAAAAAAGGCTTGTGCGCCTGCCAGCAAAGCTGCGCCTTCATAAATTTGATAGAAAGGGTTGGGACAGACCACCCAAGCATCGGCTTGACCATTCAACACCGTTTGCGCAAATGCAAACAAGGCTTCGCGAGATCCGTTTACCGGCAGCACTTGGTTGGCAGGCTCTGCGCTGACTTGGTAGCGGCGTTTGAGCCAGTCGCTGCAAGCCTGACGCAAGGCCAAACCACCGGAAGTGGCAGGATAAGCTGATAAAGCCTCCATATTTGCCGATATAGCCTGCAAAACCAAGGCTGGTGCGGGGTGGCGAGGTTCGCCAATGCCAAGGCTGATAGCGGTTAAGTTTGGTTTGGGGCTGACACCTGTAAACAAATGGCGTAAACGCTCAAAAGGATAGGGCTGAAGTTGGACAAGGTGGGGATTCATGGCTGATATTATCGGGGTCTATGTACAGCTACCTCGACCCCAGCAAAGCCCAAGAATTCGCCATGGACCAGAAGCAGATGCTGCATTTGGCGCAAACCTTCCAAGACAGCTTGGAAAAAGACCTTGCTTCATTGCATTCTGCCTTGTCCAGTCAAGAAACCGAACCGGTTCAGCGCTTGCTACATTCGCTCAAAGGCTATGTCACTTTTTTGTGTGGCCCCGACCTCAGCCAGCAGATGATTCAACTTGAAGCCATGAGCCGAGCCAAGCATTTGGCTGAACTCGCGATCGACATTGCCAAAGCCATCCCCCCCTTGCAAAACCTTTTAGCTGAAGTGGGTCAATGGATTGAAAAAGATTTAAAACCTGCTACCTGATTTTTTTATTCTTCAACGATTTAACCTTTTAAAAGGGCTTTAGGTGCGTCTTAATTCGATCAAGCTCTCCGGTTTCAAGTCTTTCGCTGATCCGACAAATTTTTTATTGCCTGGCCAATTGGTCGGGGTTGTGGGGCCCAATGGCTGTGGCAAATCCAACATCATTGACGCGGTGCGTTGGGTGCTGGGTGAGAGCCGTGCCAGCGAATTGCGTGGCGAGTCCATGCAAGATGTGATTTTCAACGGCACCACCAGCAGGAAACCCTCTAGCCGTGCCAGTGTTGAGCTGGTTTTTGACAACGCCTCGCACCGCGCAGGCGGACAGTGGAACCAGTTTGCTGAAATTGCCGTCAAGCGTGTGTTGACACGCGATGGCACCAGCAGTTACTACATCAATAACCAACCTGTGCGCCGCCGTGATGTGCAAGACGTGTTTTTAGGCACCGGCTTGGGGCCACGCGCATACGCCATCATTGGGCAAGGCACCATCAGCCGAATTATCGAATCCAAGCCTGAAGAGTTGCGTTTGTTTTTGGAAGAAGCTGCCGGTGTTTCCAAATACAAAGAACGTCGCCGCGAAACCGAAAATCGATTGGGCGATACCCGCGAAAACCTCACCCGCGTGGAAGATATTTTGCGTGAGTTGAACGCCAATTTAGAAAAATTGGAACGCCAAGCCGAGGTGGCTCAACGCTTCAAAGACCTGCAAAGCCAGTCCGCCCTTAAGCAACACCAGTTGTGGTTCTTAAAACGTGCAGAAGCTGAGGTCAGTCAAACCCAGTTACAGCAACAAACCGAGCAAGCCAGCAATGCCTTAGAGGCCAAGACTGCCGACTTACGCCGTACTGAAAGTCAAATCGAAACGCTGCGTCAAGCCCATTACGATTCAGGCGAGCAAGTCAACCAAGCACAAGGCCAGTTGTACCAAGCCACCGCCGAGGTAGGTCGTTTGGAAGCGGAAATTCGTTTCGTGGTGGAAGGACGCCAACGGGCGCAAGAGCGCTTGCAGCAAATTCAAATGCAAATGGGCCAATGGTCTGCGCAAGCTGTGCAAGCCAGTGAGCAAACCCAAGCTTTGACCCGCGAGCAATCGCAGGCTCAAACCCTGCTTGAAAATAACCGGCAACAACGCCAGACCTTGGCTCAACAACAACCCGCCAGCGAACAGGTCTGGCGTGACGCGCTCAAAGCCTCACAAGACCAAGCGGTATTGGTGACCCAGGTGCAGCAGCACATCCAGGTGCTGGCCGCCGAGCAACGTGGCTTGCAAGACCAAATGCGCCAACTCGAACAACGGCAAAACCGTTTGCAAGTGGACCAACACGCGCTTGCTGCGCCCGACAGCAGCCATGTCCAGCGTCTTGAGGCCCAATTGAACCAAGCGCAGCAGTCTGCCAGCCAGTTGTCGCAAGATCTGCAAACCTTGGAAGCCCAAACCCCTGGCTTAGACGAGGAACGTAAATCCGCACAAACCAGCAGCAACCAACAATCGGCCACATTGGTGGAATTGCAAGCGCGTCACCAAGCCCTGACCGCATTGCAAGAAAAACTGCGCACCGACGAGCGCTTGGTGCCTTGGTTGGCCAAGCATGGTTTGCAGAATTTAAAGCCTTTGTGGAACCGTGTGCATGTAACCTCAGGTTGGGAACAGGCTTTTGAAGCAGCATTGCGTGAACGATTGGCAGCTTTAGAGGTCAGCAAGCTCGACAGTGTTAAATCCTTCGCGTCCGATGTCCCCTTGGCAAAGCTGAGCTTTTACAGCCCTGCTGTGGCCACCAGTACAGCCAAACCTTCCAGCTTGTCGCCCCTTTTGGATCAATTGAAAGTCGATGACGCAGCCCTCAAGAGCCTGTTGGCAGATTGGTTAACGGGGTGCTACACCGCCCCCAACTTGGATGCCGCAATGGCTTCGAGAGAGAAGCTGCAAGCTGGCGAACATATCTTTATTCCCCAAGGCCATGCCGTTGGTTTGTACAGTGTTCATTTCTACGCACAAGACTCTGAACAAGCAGGCTTGCTTGCCAGGGCGCAGGAAATTGAAAACCTCGACAAGCAGATCCGTGCGCAGTCTTTGATTGCGCAAGAAGCCAAATCGCAACTCAGCCGTGCCGAGTCTGCTGCTTCTCAAGCGGCCAGCCAAAGAACACAACTGCGTCAGCAGTCCTCAGAGGCTCAGTCCAAGGTTCATACGCTGAATGTCGATGTGCTGCGCTTGCAACAACAAGCCCAGCAGGTGAGCGAGCGCCAAGGGCAATTGGCGTCTGAACTCACTGAACTCCAAACCCAATCCGTTGCGCTTGAACACAAGCAGCAAGCCTCTCACGCTAAATTTGAAGAGCTTGACTTGCAGTTAGCGCAAACCCAAGAGCGCCATGCCCAATTGCAAGATGCATCTTTGACCAAGGAAAAAGAATTTCAAAGCTTGCGTGAGTCTTTGCTACAAACCGATAAGCAAAGCCAAGAGGCTGAGTTCCAGGTTCGCAGCTTGCAAGCCCGTCAGCAAGAGTTGCAGCGCACCCAAGATACGGCAGCCCAGCAAATTGAAACGTTAAACAACGAACAAAGCCGGCAACAAGAAGAGCTCAATGTATTGAGCGACACCACCGCCCGTGCTGGTTTGCAAGACGCTTTGGCTTTGCAACTTGAGCGCGAAACCTTGTTGGCCAGTAAACGCAATGAATACGATGACTTGACCAACCGTTTGCGTACCAGCAACGAAGAAAGACTCAAGATCGAGCATCAACTCGAACCTTTGCGCCAACGCATTGTGGACACCCAACTCAAGGCGCAAGCGGCTCGCCTGGGGTTTGAGCAGTACGACCAGTTGTTGCAGGACGCACAAACAGACCTAGCCGCGGTCGCTGCCAGCATCGAGCAAGATTCGGTCAAGTTGGCGGGTCTGTCAAATGAAATTGACCAACTTCAACGTGAGACGCAATCCTTGGGTGCGGTGAACTTGGCTGCTTTGGAAGAGTTGGGAACAGCACGTGAACGCAAGACTTTCCTTGATTCACAGTCCGCCGATTTGAACGAGGCCATCACCACGCTAGAAGACGCCATACGCAAAATCGACGGGGAAACACGACAACTTCTGGGCGACACCTTCGATACGGTGAACCAGCACTTTGGGCTCATGTTCCCTGAATTGTTTGGTGGAGGAACCGCCAAGCTGGTCATCACCGGCGACGAAATTTTGGATTCTGGCGTGCAAGTCATGGCGCAGCCGCCTGGCAAGAAAAACCAAACCATCTATTTGTTGTCGGGGGGTGAAAAAGCCTTGACCGCCATTGCCTTGGTGTTTGCAATTTTCCAACTCAACCCAGCGCCGTTTTGTTTGCTTGACGAGGTGGATGCGCCCTTGGATGACGCCAACACCGACCGTTACGCCAAACTCGTCACGCGTATGTCCAAAGAAACGCAGTTTTTGTATATCTCTCACAACAAAATCGCCATGGAGATGGCAGAGCAACTCATTGGCGTGACCATGCAAGAGCAGGGGGTTTCGCGAATTGTTGCAGTTGACATGGAGTCGGCAGTGAACTTGGTTGAACCTGTGGCAAACATATGAGCAGTCTGCAAATGTGGTTAGCGATTGTGGGCGGCTTGATTTTGGTGGTCTTGGTTGCCTACAACGCTTGGACGTCTAGGCAAAACCAGCCCAAGCAAGCCGAGCCGCTCATCACAGCAGAAGAGCTTGATGCACTGACCAACAGCGAAGCTACGATCGACGGTGTACTGGCATTGCCTGCAGACGCAGTTGGCGGTTATTCACAAATGGCCCATGAGTTTCCTCAACCCAACCAACGCGGCCAGCTAGACCCCTTGATCGATGTGATGGCCAGCATGGAACTGGAGGCACCTGTTTCTGGCGAGGCCGCTTTGGCAGCTTTGCCGCCAGTTCGCCGTGTCGGCAGCAAACTGTTTATCGTTGAAGGTTTGAACGCTGACACAGGTGAGTGGGAAAACCTGCAAACTGGGCTGTTTTACAGCGCTTTCCAAGTTGGCATTCAGGTGGCTAACCGCCAAGGTCCCCTTAACGACATCGAGTTTTCCGAGTTTGTGGTGAAAGCACAGACTTATGCAGACGGCTTTGGCGTTACCCCGGAGCTACCCGACATGAGCGAGGCCATCGCCCATGCACGAGAGTTGGACCAATTTGCGGCCTCGCACGATGCCCAACTTAGCTTCACCATTGCCTCACGCAAAACTGCTTGGAGCCCTGGCTATGTGCAGCAGCAGGCAGCCCGTATCGGCTTTGTGCCTGGGGTCATCCCAGGCCGCATGGTGATTGCCGCGTCTACCTCCGGTTTGCCACCTGTGTTGGTGCTGAGTTTTGATGCCCGTGCAGCCATGGCCGAAGACCCTAACCAATCCGCGTTGCGCAGTATTTCCCTGGGCCTTGATGTGCCACAGGTGGCGCCTTCTGAGCAGGCTTTTGCGCGATTGTGCGAATCCGCGCAAGCCTTGGCTCAAGCCATGGACGGCCAAATCACCGATGACAACGGCCAAGTGCTGTCGGATGCGGCAATTCAAATCATCGACAACGATTTGAAAAACCTTTACCAAGCACTGGCGGCAAGGGACTTGGCGGCAGGCTCCTTGCAGGCGCGGCGCTTGTTCAGCTAGGGCTGGCCATGAAAGACCGCGCTGCTCATTTGCGGCAACTGTTGAACCAACATGCCCATCGTTATTACGTCTTAGATGACCCCAATATTCCGGATGCTGAGTACGACCGACTTTTCAAAGAGCTTCAAGCCTTAGAAGCAGCACATCCCGAGCTTTTAAGCCCAGATTCACCGACACAGCGTGTGGGTGGTGCGCCAGTAGACGCCTTCGCCAGCGTTCGCCATCGTGTGCCCATGCTCAGCATCCACACCGAAACAGATATTTCGGACCTTGGGGCATTGGCTTTCGATCAGCGTGTACGCAAACAATTGCAACTCAAAGAAAGCGATGCGCCTGTCGAATACGTGGCGGAGTTGAAGTTTGACGGCTTGGCGATCAGCTTGCGCTACGTTGACCATGTGTTGGTGCAAGCCGCCACCCGAGGCGACGGCGAAACCGGAGAAGACGTTACCCACAACATCCGCACCATTGGCCAAATCCCTTTGCGTTTGTCGCCTGAAGCCCCGGCTCAGCTAGAGGTTCGCGGTGAAGTCTATATGCGGCGTGACGATTTTGAAGCCCTGAATGTTCGCCAAAGAGAGCGTATTGCAGCGGGTGCCAAAAACGAAAAAACCTTTGTCAATCCGCGCAATGCCGCCGCCGGTGCGGTGCGGCAACTGGACCCGCAAATTGCGGCCCAACGCCCCTTGAGTTTCTTTGCCTATGCCTTGCATTTCCACCCAGAAGAGCCTAGCGCTTTAGCTGCGCTAGAGGCCACTTTGTGGGGTTTGCAAAGTTATGAAACACAAGCCAAGGTGCTGCAATGCCTCAAAGCTTGGGGTTTTGCTGTGGCAAAAGAAACCCAAGCAGTGACTGGGGCAGAGGGTTTGGTGCAATTCCATCAACACATTGCAAGCTTGCGCGATGAACTGCCGTTTGACATCGATGGTGTGGTCTACAAGGTCAACCGCATAGACCAACAATCTCAAATGGGTATGGTCAGTCGCGAGCCGCGCTGGGCGGTGGCGCACAAATTTCCTGCGCAGGAAGAGCTGACAACGGTGCTGGGTATCGATGTGCAAGTCGGGCGTACCGGCAAGCTCACGCCGGTCGCCAAACTTGTCCCCGTTTTCGTGGGCGGGGTCACAGTCACCAATGCCACCTTGCACAACGAAGACGAAGCACGGCGCAAAGATGTGCGTGTGGGCGACACCGTGGTGGTGCGCCGCGCAGGGGACGTCATTCCTGAAGTGGTTTCTGTGGTGATTGAAAAGCGTTTGCATGAGGCAGCCATCTTTACCATGCCCAAGGTTTGTCCCGTGTGCGCAAGCGCTGCTGTGCGAGAAGAAGGCGAAGCCGACTACCGTTGCACAGGCGGCTTGTTCTGCAGCGCCCAACAAAAGCAAGCTATCTTGCATTTTGCGCAGCGCCGTGCAGTGGAAATAGAAGACTTGGGAGAAAAATTGGTCGATCAACTGGTCGATGCAGGCTTGGTAAAAACCTTGGCTGATGTCTACAAACTGGGCTTTAGCCATTTGGCGACACTCGATCGCATGGCAGAAAAATCAGCCAATAATTTGTTGTCCAGTTTGGAGAAATCCAAGTCCACCACCTTGCCGCGCTTTGTGTTTGGTTTGGGCATACGCCATGTGGGAGAAGCCACTGCCAAAGATTTGGCAAGGCATTTCGGCGGCATAGACGCAATCATGAACGCCAGTGTTGAGCAATTGCTGCAAGTCCACGATGTAGGCCCTGTGGTGGCGCAAAGCTTGCGCACCTTTTTCGACCAAGCGCATAACCGCGAGGTGGTCGAACAATTACGTGCCTGTGGTGTGCATTGGGTTGAGTCAGATCCGCAAGGCCGGCTCGACTTGCCACTCAGCGGCCATACCTATGTCATCACCGGTACCTTGCCCACACTGTCGCGTGAGCAAGCCCAAGCCCTGTTGGAAGAAGCCGGTGCCAAAGTGGCGGGTAGCGTCAGTAAAAAAACCACCGCAGTGGTTGCGGGCGAAGCAGCAGGCAGCAAGTTGGAGAAAGCCGCTGCCTTGGGTATTCCTGTGTTGGATGAGGCAGGGCTGTTGGCATTGGTCAAACCGTCAACATGAGCGCGTTGATTGGCATTGACTTGGGTGGTACCAAGACCGAGGTGGCGGTGCTGGGTGAGGATGGGCAGTTTCTTTTCAGGCAACGACTACCCACTCCCAGCAACGATTACAAAGCTATCTTGGATACCATCTACGCCATGGTAGAGCAGGCTTTGGCTGCTACTGGCGTGGCTACTCCCGTAGCCATTGGCTGTGGCATCCCAGGATGCCTAGACCCTGATACCCAGAAGGTACGTGGTGCCAGCACCTTGGTGCTCAATGGCCAGTCTTTCCAATCGGATTTAGAACAACGCTTGCAATGCCGTGTGCCTATTCAAAACGACGCCAACTGTTTGGCGGTCAGCGAAGCGGTGGATGGAGCCGGGCTTGGCGGTGCTGTGGTGTTTGCGGCCATCTTGGGCACCGGTTGTGGGGGTGGCATCGCTTTAGATGGAAAAGCTTGGCAAGGGCGACATGCGATTGCGGGTGAGTGGGGACACAACCCCTTGCCTTGGCCTAGCGCCGAGGAATTGCCAGTGCCGCCTTGTTGGTGCGGACTCTTAGGGTGCTTAGAAACTTGGATCAGTGGGACTGGTTTTGCCCGTGACCATGCGCTTGAGTACGGTGGTGAGCTTTCAGCTTTGCAAATCGTTCATGCCATGCGTAGCGGCGACAAAAAAGCTGCTCAAAGCTTTGATCGCTTCCTGAACCGATTGGGCCGTGCCTTGGCGCAAGTGATCAATTTGCTCGACCCCGATTGCATTGTTTTGGGTGGCGGCATGAGCAATGTGGACGAGATTTATCCAGCCATTCAAGCGCAGATACTTCCCTACACCTTCAGCAAAACAGTGCGAACGCCAGTACGCAAAGCCTTGCATGGCGACTCGTCAGGCGTACGCGGCGCAGCTTGGCTCGCTCGCTGAGCCCGTCCTTGCGAGGCACTTCGTGCCTCGCAAGGACAGCTCCTCGCAATGACGGGTCAGTTAGGCCCGATGACGCCCAGCAACTCGGTTTCCAAATCAAGTTGCTGTCGGCTGTGCTGCAAGGCCGCGCCGTCAATCAAAAACGTGTCTTCAACGCGTTCGCCCAAGGTAGTAACTTTTGCAAGTAAGACGTTGATATGGTGATGCGCCAAGACTTGCGCCACGCCATACAGCAAACCCAAGCGATCACTGGCTGAAATAGACAGTAGCCAGCGTTGGGCTTTTTCATCGGGTTGCAAACTTACCCTAGGCGCTACGGGGAAACTTTTCACCCGCCTAGACACCCTGCCTCGCGAAGCTTGTGGCAAGGGTGCTGCCGTTTCAATGGCATTTTTCAAGTCGTTCTCCACCATCACTGTCAATTCACGGTAATGGATGTCGAGCATCTCCGTCACGACCTGAAAGGTATCGAGGGCGTAACCATTTCGAGCGGTGTGAACCTTGGCGTCCAAGATACTGAAGCCGGCTTGATCGAAATAGCCGCAAATACGCGCAAACAAATCGGTTTGGTCTGGCGTGTAGACCATCACCTGCAAGCCCTCACCCAAAGGCGACAGACGGGCTTTGACACTAACGCCAGGAGCGGAGCCAGCAGCTTTTGCCAGTGCCAAAGGGCGTGACAGTTGGCGGGTGTGCCAAGCGATGTCATCCGCGTCGTGGCGCATGAAATAGCCTACATCCAAGGTATTCCACAAGTCTTTGTGCGACTCAAAAGGCATGGCGTACAGGTTGAGGGTCTCTAATGCTTGGCGCTTGCGGGTCTCGACCACCGCATCAGGGTCATGGGTTTCACCACCCAGCACCGATGCACTGGCGCGGTAGAGGTCTTCCAGCAATTTACCCTTCCATGCATTCCACACCTTGGGGCTGGTGCCGCGAATGTCGGCTACTGTCAGCAAATAGAGTGCTCTGAGGTAGCGTTCATTGCCCACGCGTTTCACAAAGGCATGGATGACATCAGGGTCGCTCAAGTCTTCCTTTTGGGCGACGCGGCTCATGGTCAGGTGTTCACGCACCAAGAAAGCAATCAACTGTGCATCGTCTTTGGACACCCCATGCTGGCGGCAAAAAACACGCGCCTCGCGTTCGCCTAAATCGGAATGGTCACCACCACGGCCTTTGGCGATGTCATGAAACAGCGCGGCCACATACAAAATCCAGGGTTGTTCCCAGCCAGCTGCCAGTTGCGAGCAAAAAGGGTATTCATGAGCATGCTCAACAATGAAGAAACGCCTGACATTGCGCAGTACCATCAAGATGTGTTGGTCCACCGTGTAGACATGGAACAAGTCATGCTGCATTTGCCCGACGATGCGCCGAAACACCCACAAGTAACGACCCAACACCGAGGTCTGGTTCATCAAGCGCATGGCGTGCGTGATGCCTTGCGGAGTTTTAAGGATGCGCATGAACATCTCGCGGTTGGCGGGGTCCCTGCGAAATGCCGCATCCATCAAACCACGGGCGTTGTAAAGAGCCCTAAGCGTTCTTGCCGAAAACCCTTTGATGCCCACCGTTTCTTGGTAGAGCAAGAAGGTTTGCAAAATAGCCTCGGGGTGGCGTTGGTAGACATCGTCATCCACCACATCGAGCATGCCCGATTTGTTCACGAAAAATTCGTTCAAAGGCAAGGGCGGATGTGCCTTGGCTTCTTGAAATAACCACTCCTGCATATTCAGATGCACGATTTGGTTCAGCTGCGTGACCGCTTTAGCCGCCCAGTAATAATGCTTCATCAAAGCCTCACTGGCGCGCCGTGCGTGGCGTTGCTCACCCTCAGGCGGCGCCAGACCAAGGTCTTGCGACACCGAGGTTTGCAAATCGAACACCAAACGGTCCTCGCGCCTTTGCGCGATGTAGTGCAACCGCCATCGCATCAAAGACAACAAATCGTCGTTGCGCTGCAACTGGCGCAACTCCAAGGGCGTGACCATTTGGTGATCAGCCAAGTCCTTCCACGATTCCCCTAAACCGCTGGCTTTGGCAAGCCACAGCAGCATTTGCAGGTCGCGCAAACCGCCAGGCGACTCTTTGCAATTGGGTTCGAGAGAGTAGGGTGAGTTAGCAAACTTGGTATGGCGTTGCTGCATTTCCAAGGTTTTGCCAGTGAAAAAAGCACGGGACTCTAAGTGCTGATGAAAGCCTAGGCTGAAGGCCTCAAAGAGTGCTGCGTCGCCGCCTATGCGTCTGGCTTCCAGCATCGAGGTTTGAACGGTGATATCGCCCGCAGCTTCCACCATGCACTCTTGCAGATTGCGAACGCTGGAGCCAATTTCCAGCCCCGCGTCCCAGCAACTGCCAATGAAATGCTCAATGGCAGTCTGCACATCGGGGTTCTCATGGGGTGACAAGCCATCGGGCAGCAGCACCAGCACGTCGACATCGGAATACGGAAACAAGGCTTGGCGGCCATAGCCACCCACCGCCACCAAGCAGGCTTGATCGGGCATGGCAGCCAGTTGCCACAACTGCATCAAGCTGTCATCACACAACAGGCTGAGTTGACGCAAATGTTTTCGCACACGCGTCGCCTGACGCAGGCTTTGCTCTTGGGCACAAGCCAACAACAAGGCTTGCTTACGTTGCTTGAAATCGGGCGAGGGCTGACTCACCGCGCTTTAGCAGGACGTGGTGGTCACAAACGACGGCAAAGGTGGACTGCCCTCGGACAAGGTCAGCACCTCAAAGCCGGTAGGCGTGACCAACACGGTGTGCTCCCATTGGGCTGACAAAGAATGGTCGCGGGTCACGATGGTCCAACCGTCGCCAGTTTCACGAATGTCTTTTTTACCTGCGTTGATCATGGGTTCGATGGTGAAGGTCATGCCGGCGTGCAACTCTTCCAAGGTGCCGGGCTTGCCGTAGTGCAGGACCTGAGGTTCTTCATGAAACACCTGCCCAATGCCGTGGCCACAAAACTCGCGCACCACCGAAAAGCCCAAGCCTTCCGCAAACAATTGAATGGCGTGGCCAATATCGCCAAGACGTGCCCCTGGCTTGACCTTGACGATGCCATGCCACATGGCCTCGTAAGTCATGGCGCACAAGCGCTTGGCTGCAATCGAGCCTTCACCGACCACAAACATGCGGCTGGTGTCGCCATGCCAGCCGTTTTTGATGACGGTGATATCGATATTGACGATATCGCCCTTTTTCAAGGCCTTTTCATTGGGAATGCCGTGACAGACTTGGTGGTTGATGGAGGTGCAAATCGACTTGGGGTAGGGGTTGTAACCATTGGGCGCGTAGTTCAAAGGCGCGGGAATGGCAAGTTGTACTTGGGTGATGTAGTCGTGGGCCAATTTGTCCAAAGCATTGGTGGTGATACCCGCTTGCACATGGGGCGTTAGGAAATCCAGCACTTGAGAAGCCAAACGCCCGGCTAAGCGCATACCTTGTATGCCTTGTTCGTCTTTGATAGAGATGGTCATGGCCAAATTATCTCAGGCTCTGCACCCAAGGCCTGAGACCTTTGGGCCAGCCAGTAAAATCAGGGTTCATAACCGCAAGATTTCTTGCCCCGCCCCCTCTAACAGGCTCGCCCGTGACCGTTCAGATCTGCACTTTCCAAGGCGGTGAAGCCTTCAGCCCCTTTAAAACCCAGCGTTTGCTGCAAACTTTGCAACAAACAGCGCCTTCTATCAGCGGTTTATCCGTCAAAGAGGTGTTTTTGGTGGGCACCGTCAAGCCACTGTCAACAACCGATACCCAGCGCATGGTGCGCTTGCTGGACGCCACAGCCTCCACACCCCCAACGCCTGCCGCAAATGAGGTAGCTTGGTGGGTGTCACCCCGCTTGGGCACTGTCTCGCCTTGGGCCTCTAAGGCCAGCGATATTGCCCGCAATTGCGGTTTTGCCGCTCAACGCATTGAGCGTTTGATTGAATACCGCTTAGAAACACTTCAGCCTCTGACCCAACAGCAAACCCAAGCCTTGCAAGCCCAGTTGCATGACCGCATGACCGAGACGGTGTGGAGAGAAGTGCAACAAGCGCAGGCTTTGTTTCAGGCTTTGCCTGCGCAAGACTTGCATTTTGTGGATATTCAAACCCAAGGCCGCTCTGCTTTGGTGCAGGCCAATGCCGATGGGGGCTTGGCTTTGGCAGACGATGAAATCGACTATTTGCTAGAAGCCTTTACCAAACTGGGGCGTAACCCCAGCGACGCCGAGTTGATGATGTTTGCACAGGCCAACAGCGAGCACTGTCGCCATAAAATTTTCAACGCCTCTTTCAGTATTGATGGCGAAGCGCAAAGCCACAGCCTGTTTGGCATGATTCGCCACACCCATGCCACCTCGCCGCAGCACACGGTGGTGGCCTATTCGGACAACGCGGCCATCATGAAGGGCCACACGGTTGAAAAATTTGCAGCACCCTTGACGGGCTTCATGCCACGCTACGACAAAACGCAAGGTGTCCAGCATATTTTGATGAAGGTGGAAACCCACAACCACCCCACCGCCATCTCTCCCTTTCCAGGTGCGGCAACAGGTGCGGGCGGCGAAATCCGCGATGAAGGCGCAACAGGGCGTGGCGCCAAACCCAAAGCTGGCTTGACCGGTTTCAGCGTCTCCAAACTGTGGGGCAGCAGTTTGGGGCAACCCGCTCACATGGCCAGTGCTTTGTCCATCATGACCGAGGGACCCTTGGGCGGCGCGGCGTTCAATAACGAGTTTGGCCGCCCCAATTTGCTGGGCTATTTCCGCGAGTACGAACAGGTGGTCGACGGCGTGCAACGCGGCTACCACAAGCCCATCATGATTGCGGGGGGCTTGGGCGTGGTGCAGCGTGAACTGACCCGCAAAATTGAATTTCCTCCAGGCACTTTGTTGATCCTACTGGGCGGGCCGGGCATGCGCATTGGCATGGGAGGCGGCGCTGCCAGCTCTTTGGCCAGTGGCAGCAACAGCGTGGCTTTGGACTTTGACTCCGTGCAACGCGGCAACCCCGAAATTCAACGGCGTGCCCAAGAGGTCATCAACCATTGCAATGCCTTGGGTGCGATGACACCCATCCTCGCGATCCACGATGTGGGTGCAGGTGGTTTGTCCAACGCCTTTCCCGAATTGGTCAATGACGCAGGGCGCGGAGCCCGGTTTGATTTGCGCCAAGTGCATTTGGAAGAGTCGGGCATGTCGGCGCGGGAAATTTGGAGCAACGAGAGCCAAGAGCGCTATGTGCTGGCCATCGACCCAGAGTCCTTGCCGCAGTTTGTATTCTTTTGCGAGCGTGAGCGATGTCCGTTCTCCGTGGTGGGTAAGGCTTTGGCCAAGCCACAGTTGCTGGTGAAAGACGGTGCAAGCACTTCTCCTGTCGATATGCCGCTGGAGGTGTTGCTGGGCAAACCGCCCAAGATGCACCGCGATGTTGTTCGCGTTCAGCGCAGTTCACCCCCTTTGAACCTCACCGATGTGCGTTTGCAAGACGCGGTTATTCAGGTCTTGGCACATCCCACGGTAGCGAGCAAACGGTTTTTGGTCACCATTGGCGACCGCACCGTGGGTGGCTTGAGCCACCGCGATCCTATGGTGGGTCCATGGCAGGTGCCTGTGGCCGATTGCGCCATCACATTGGCCGATTTCAAAGGCTACGCGGGCGAGGCCATCAGCATGGGCGAACGCACACCCATCGCCGCGCTCAACCCAGCGGCATCGGGCCGCATGGCGGTGGCCGAGGCCATCACCAATTTGCTGGCTGCACCTTTTCAGATGGATAAAGTGAAGTTGTCTGCCAACTGGATGGCCGCTTGCGGTGAAGTAGGTGAAGACGCCGCCTTGTACGACACCGTCAAAGCCGTTGGACTGGAGCTGTGTCCGGCCTTGGGCATATCTATTCCTGTGGGCAAAGACAGTTTGTCGATGCGCACCCGCTGGAGCGAAGCGGGCGCACAAAGGCAAGTGACCTCACCTGTCAGCTTGATCGTTACCGCGTTTGTTGCTTTGGACGATGTGCGCGGCAACCTCACACCCCAGCTAGATGCGGTGCAAGACAGCAGCTTGGTGCTGATCGACTTGGGGCGTGGCCAAAAACGCATGGGTGCCAGCATGTTGGCGCAAATTTTGGATCAAGCAGGCGGCGATACCCCCGACCTTGACGACACCCAAGACTTGCTGAATCTGGTGAATGCCATCAACGATTTGCGCCAACAAGGTTTGCTTTTGGCCTACCACGACAAGAGTGACGGTGGCCTGTGGGCGACAGTCTGTGAAATGGCTTTTGCGGGACGTGTCGGCGTGGACCTGAACATCGATTTGCTGGTCACCGAAGGCGACGGCATGAGCGACAGCCGCGCCGACCATGGCGACAGCAAAAACTGGGCGCAACAAGTCGGCGCCAGACGCGAAGAACTTAGCTTGCAAGCACTTTTTAACGAAGAGCTAGGTGTGGTGATTCAAGTTGCAACGGCGCAGCGCGACAAAGTGATGCAGGTTTTACGTCAACACGGTTTGTCTGCCCACAGCCACGTGGTTGGTAAAACCCGTCGCTCTGACGCCCCTCTCATCACTGTCTGGCGCGACGCCAAAGAGGTTTTTTCTGCCTCGCTACAAGACTTGCATCAGGTGTGGGACAGCGTCAGCTGGAAGATCGCTCGCGAACGTGACAACTCCCTATGCGCTGACAGCGAGCACGCATTGGCTGGTTCTCCCAACGACCCAGGATTGCACCTGTTCTTACCCGACGGTGTGATGGACAAGCCAGCAGCGCCTTTTGTTCACACTGCACGGCCACGGGTGGCGGTGTTGCGCGAGCAGGGCGTGAACTCGCATGTGGAAATGGCCTACGCCTTCACCGAGGCGGGCTTTGAGGCCTATGACGTTCACATGACGGATTTGCAGCAGGGCAGGGCCAACCTTAAAGACTTTCAAGGCTTGGTGGCCTGCGGCGGTTTCAGTTACGGCGACACCTTGGGCGCGGGTGTGGGCTGGGCTCGCAGCATCACTTTCAACAAAACTTTAAGCGATCAGTTTCAAGCTTTTTTCCAGCGCAGCGACACCTTTGGCTTGGGCGTGTGCAATGGTTGTCAAATGTTTGCTGAACTGGCCAGCATCATTCCTGGCACCGAACACTGGCCACGTTTCACCCACAACCAAAGCGAGCGTTTTGAAGCCCGTTTGTCTATGGTCGAGGTGCAAGACTCACCCAGTTTGTTCTTCAAAGGCATGGCTGGATTGAGAGCGCCCGTTGCAGTGGCGCACGGCGAAGGCTTTGCCAATTTCTCCAAGCAAGGCGACGCAGCCAAGGTGCTTTCAGCCATGCGTTTTGTAGACAACGATGGCCAGCCTACCGAGACCTACCCCTTGAACCCCAATGGCAGCCGTGGTGGGTTGACCGCTGTCACCACCGCAGATGGACGCTTTACTGCCATGATGCCGCACCCTGAACGGGTGTTCAGGACGCTGCAATTCAGTCACTATCCCATTGCAGTTTCTGAATCTAATGAGGGATTCAGTCCTTGGATGCATTTATGGACAAATGCTCGGGCATGGGTAAATTGATATTCAACAAATTTAATGTAGGATTAAAAAATATATGACCATTACCCGCGACCGAGAGCTAGCTGACACCTTATACGCTTTGGTGGATTTGGCCGAGCACCTCAAACTCGACCTGAATTTACTCATCCACGGCCTGCAAGACATGCACCACACGGAAACAGGTTTAACTGTGGTGGGTGGCAAAAGCAGCCAAGAAGTCGCTAACAACCAGCAAGACCCCGCCCATGCCAAGCGCATGGCTGACCATTCAGCCAATACCGCTAACGCTGACAAGGCCTTGGCCAAGACCACGCTGGTTCAACAGAAAATTGAGTCGGTGATCAAGTTATTACTGCTCAACCACACCGACGCGGCTAGCATCTTGAACGAATTTGAAAAAATACGCACCGCCAAGCTCTTGAGCAGCGAAACCTTCAGTCTTGCGCACATACTCAAAGACAAGCTGAAATAAAAAAACCCTCGCAAGAGGGTTTTTCATTGGGCTAGAAACAAGCGTTATTCGATCTTGGCTTTTTCACGCAGGGACTGTTGGTACTCGGCCAATTTGCCTTGTTGCATTTGTTGCGAGATTTGAGCTTTGACTTCATCAAACTTGGGCACAGGGGTTTCACGTGTGTCGTCTAAGCGAATGATATGAAAACCAAACTGGGTTTTCACAGGCATGTCGGTCACTTGGCCTTTTTTCAGTTCCACCATAGCTTGTGAAAATTCTTTGACAAAGCTGCTGGGATTGGCCCAATCAAGGTCGCCGCCATTGGCGCCAGAGCCTGGGTCTTTGGATTGCTTTTTAGCAATATCTTCAAACTTAGCGCCTTTTTTCAAGCTGGCGATGATGGCCTTGGCCTGATCTTCCTTTTCGACCAAGATGTGGCGAGCTCGGAATTCTTTACCGCTGTTGCTGGCCACAAATTTGTCGTATTCGGCCTTGATGTCGGCCTCACTCACGGGATTGGCTTTTTGGTATAGGGCAAACAACTCACGAATCAAAATGCTTTGCTTGGCGATTTCTAGTTGGACCTTGTAATCGTCGGAAGCCTCTAAACCTTGTTTTTCGGCTTCTTGCATGAAGATTTCGCGCATGATGACTTCTTCACGCAGTTGCTGCTCCATGTCTGGGGTAACGGAGCGGCCAGAGCGCTCCACCTGCGCAGCCAGCATGTTCAAACGGGTTTTGGGTACCGCTTTGCCGTTGACGATGGCGACGTTTTGCGCCTGCAAAGCCATGCTTGAAAAACTTAAAACCGCCGCAGTGATAACGGTGGGAAGAAAAGAAAATCTCATGAAAGGTCTTTCGAAGTATTAAATAGTGGGGTCAACAATTTCTATGGCCAGAGCGTGAAGACCCTGAGCAATAAATGCTTGCAGCGCATCATACACAAGCCGATGTTTGGCCACTCTGGTGAGGCCATTGAAAGCGGCGCAGCCAATTCGCACTCGAAAGTGTGTGCCTTGCCCTGTGCCGTCTGATCCACTGTGCCCTGCATGGTCTGCACTTTCATCCACGATGTCTAGCGCAAACGGCTGGAGTTTTTCCTGCAAGGCAAGCTCTAAATGGTCAGCGCTGATATTCATGGGGTTTCTTCCGGTGCAGCTTCATCGGGCTGAATGAAACGGCTAAGGTAAAAAGCTTGCAAGACCACAAACACCAGCATCAAACCCATGCCGCCAAACAGTTTGTAGCTGACCCAAGTGTCGAGGTCAAAGTTATAAGCGACCCACAGGTTGACCACGCCCATCAGAACAAAAAAACCACTCCAAGCCCACAGCAAACGCAGCCATACCGCGTCTGGTAACGCCAACTGCGAGCCCATCAAGCTTTGCAAGAAATTCCGCTTCAACACCAGATGCCCCAAAGCCAAAGCGCCTCCCATCAGCCAGTACAGCACAGTAGGCTTCCATTTGATGAAGGTGTCATCATGAAACACCAAGGTTGCGCCGCCAAACAAAACAATGATGACCAGACTGACCCATTGCATGGCCTCGACCTTGCCATTGCGAAAGTACAGCCAGCCAATTTGCAGCAATGTGGCGGCAATCGCCACACCTGTAGCCACATAAATACCGGCCAGTTTGAAGGTGATGAAAAACAGGGCAATGGGTAAAAAATCGGTCAACAACTTCATATCAGCCCTTGTCTTGGGGGTCAAACTGCAAGGCCGCTGAGTTCATGCAATAGCGTAAACCGGTGGGGGCGGGGCCATCGGGGAAAACATGGCCTAAATGAGCGCCACATTGGGCGCAAACCGACTCGGTACGCACCATACCGTGTGCTCGATCAACCCGATCTTCGATGGCACCCGCGACCGCGCTTTGGTAAAAGCTGGGCCAACCGCAGCCCGAGTCAAACTTGGTGCTGTCATCAAACAGCAGGGCATCACAGCAAATGCAGTGGTATTGGCCTTTTGTCCAATGGTCTTCATAGCGACCGGTGAAAGCACGCTCGGTGGCGGCTTGCCGTGTCACTTCATACGCCAAAGGTTCGGCGCCTTTGCTGGCCAGCAGTGCTCGCCATTGTTCGGGGGTCTTGGGAAGGTCTGTCATGAAGAACAACTGATGGAGATGGTGCATGCCCAATCGGGCGGGAAGGCGGCGTAGCTTTCAAAGCCTGGGTGCTCGTCAAAGGGCGCACTTAGCAACTTCAGCAATGTAGCCACCTCAGAAAAGTCGCCCATTTTCGCTTGTCGAATAGCTTGTTCGCCCAAATGGTTACGCAAAACAAATTTGGGGTTGCAAGCCAGCATAGCTTGGGCGCTGCTGGTCAAGTCTTCCTCGGCCAAGCGCGACAGGTACTGTCCCAGCCAAACTTGCCAAGCTGTTGGCTCGATGAACATATCGCCCACGCCATCAAACGCAGATGCTTGTTTGCTTTGCGCGTAGCCCACCAGGGATTGACTCAACCGCCGCCAAAAGATAGTGAAGTCGGTGCGTTCTGTGGCCAACAGGCGAAACACCGCATCAATCAGTTCGTGGTCGCCGTTTTTGACTTGTTGCAGCCCCAGTTTGGCTGCCATGCGAAGGTCCAACTGCACTGGGTAGATGGTTTTGTAAACGTCAAGTACTTCAACCGTGGCATCTTGGTCTTGGATCAACGGAAGCAATGCTTGACCCAAGCAATACAAGTTCCAAAACGCGATCTGTGGTTGTCGTGCGTAGGCATAGCGCCCTTGGTGATCGGAGTGGTTACAAATATGGGAGGGGTCAAAACCATCAAGAAATTGGAAGGGGCCGTAATCGATGGTCAGGCCCAGCAAACTCATGTTATCGGTATTCATCACCCCATGGCAAAACCCGACCGATTGCCAGTGGGCCAAAAGCACAGCAGTGCGTTGCACCACGGTTTCCAACATGCCCAAATATTGGGCGACGCCTTGGGGAAGCGACAGAAGTTGAGGGAAGTGGTTTGCAATGGCATGGTCAGCGAGTTGTTTCAACTCTTCCTGGCGACCAAGAGACGCGAAATGTTCAAAATGCCCAAAGCGCAAAAAGCTGGGCGCCACACGCGTGACCACCGCTGCGGTTTCCACCTCTTCACGCAGCACCTTGTCGGGCGAACCGACGATGGCCAAGGCGCGGGTGGTGGGAATGCTTAAGCCATGCATGGCTTCGCTGCATAAAAACTCGCGAATGCTCGAGCGCAACACCGCCCGTCCGTCGCCCATGCGAGAGTAGGGCGTCAAGCCCGCACCTTTGAGTTGCACTTCTTGTGAGCCTGCAGGTGTGTCGATTTCTCCTAGCCACAAAGCCCTTCCGTCACCCAACTGGCCCGCCCACACACCGAACTGATGACCGCTGTAAACACTGGCCAAAGGTTGGCTACCAGGGAGTACTTCGTTACCCGCCAATGCTTGCAGACTGGTGTTGGATTGCCACCATTCCTCAGGCAAGCCCAAACTGTGTGCCAAAGCATCGCTGCGACTTACCCAATGCACATCGCGCAGTGGCGCAGCATTCACCGGTGTGAAAAAAGCGTTACCTAAAGTGGCGAATCGATTGCGCCAAGCGAGGCTAGATAAAGGGTTAGCCAAAGATTGCATGGTGAGATTGTGCACAATACTCCCCAACCTTAAACCATATGGGGCGATGACCCTAGGAGACTGTCCATGCTCGGACTGATGCAACAACAAGCTTTGTCTGTCGGCTCTTTGATTGATTTTGCAGAAAAACACCATGGCGATGTGGAAATCGTGTCACGTCGTTTGGAAGGCGATATCCATCGCAGTACTTGGGCCACCATTGCAAGTCGCTCGCGTCAAGTCGCCAATGCTTTGGACCAATGGAAGATTGGTCAAGGCGCCAGAGTCGCGACCTTGGCGTGGAACGGCTACCGGCATTTGGAGTTGTACTTTGGGGTGAGCAGCAGTGGGCGTGTCATACACACCCTCAACCCACGTTTACACCCTGACCAAATTGTGTGGATTGCCAACCATGCCGAAGACGAGGTCATTTGCTTTGACATGACTTTTTTGCCGATTGCCCAGCAAATCCATTCGAGATGCACCACAGTCAAACATTGGGTGGCCTTGTGCGATGCCGACAAACTGCCCGCTGACAGTGGCATTCCAGGCTTGGTCAGCTACGAAAGCTGGATGAGCCAACAGTCCAATACCTATGAATGGCCGATCTTGAATGAAAACTCGGCCTCTTGCATGTGCTACACCAGTGGCACCACGGGCAACCCCAAGGCGGCGCTCTACAGCCATCGCTCTACCGTACTACACGCCTATGCCTGCGCTTTGCCCGATGTGATGTGCTTGTCTGCGCGGGACTCCATTCTGCCGGTGGTGCCCATGTTCCACGTCAGTGCTTGGGGTCTTCCTTACAGCGCGGCCATGGTTGGCGCAAAACTGGTTTTTCCTGGTGCGGCACTTGATGGCAAGTCCATTTATGAATTGCTAGAAACCGAAAAAGTCACCTTGGCTGCAGGTGTCCCAACGGTGTGGCAAATGCTCTTGGGCCACTTGGGGGCTAACAACTTGCGCTTCAATTATTTGAAACGCACGGTGATTGGCGGCTCGGCCTGCCCACCCGCCATGATTCAGGCTTTTAACAACCAATACAGCGTTGAAGTGCTGCACGCTTGGGGCATGACCGAACTCAGTCCCCTTGGCACCTTGTGTACCTTGAAAAACAAACACCTCGATTTGCCTGAAGACGAAAAGATGAAAATTCGCCTCAAGCAAGGGCGAGCGATTTTTGGCATCGACTTCAAAATCGTGGACGACAACGGCAAAGAACAAGCCCATGACGGCAAAGCCTATGGCGATTTGTTGGTCAAAGGGCCTTGGGTCATCAAAGAATATTTCAAGCAAGAGGGCGCATCGCCATTGGTAGACGGCTGGTTCCCCACCGGCGATGTGGCAACTGTGGACGCTGATGGTTATATGCAAATCACCGACCGCAGCAAAGACGTCATCAAATCAGGCGGTGAATGGATCAGCTCCATCGATGTGGAGAACATCGCTATGGCGCACCCCGATGTGCTGATGGCTGCTTGCATCGGCATGGCCCACCCCAAATGGGACGAGCGCCCCATCGTGGTGGTGGTGCCCAAGCCGGGTAAAACGCTGGTGCGCGAGGAATTGCTGAAGTTTTACGAAGGAAAAATTGCGAAATGGCAAATTCCCGATGATGTGGTTTTTGTCGAAGCCATACCCATAGGCGCGACAGGAAAAATGCTCAAGACAAAATTGCGTGAAATGTTGAGCACTTATCAGCTACCTTCCTAGGATATTCCCTAACCGAGTAAACCCCTGTTTGCGATTAGGCTAGCGGGTATTGAAATCAGGAGACTTGAATGGCATCGAAAAAAACTTGGCTGGCTTTGACACTGACCAGCATTTTGTCTTTGAACGCTTATGCGCAAAAAGGCGAAACCGTCAAGATCGCTTGGATTGACCCCTTGTCTGGATTGATGGCACCCGTCGGTTCCAACCAGTTAAAAACCATCCAATACCTCGCCGAGGAAACCAACAAAAGCAACCCCGCCGGTGTGAAGTTTGAAATCATTGGCTTGGACAACAAACTCAGCCCTGCCGAAAGTCTGAACCAACTCAAGTCCGCCATGGACCAAGGGGTGCGCTACATCACCCAAGGCAATGGGTCATCGGTTGCAGGTGCGTTGCTTGATGCAGTGAACAAACACAACGAACGCAACCCTGGGAAAGAAATTATTTTCCTCAACCATTCTGCGGTGGACCCCGATTTCACCAACAGCAAATGCAGCTACTGGCATTTCCGCTTTGACGCCGACACCTCCATGAAGATGGAAGCCATGACCACCTTTATCAAGGACATGCCTGAGGTCAAAAAGGTCTATTTGCTTAACCAAAACTATTCACACGGCCAGCAAGTTATCAAGTACGCCAAGGAAAACCTTTCTCGCAAGCGTCCCGACATTCAAATCGTCGGTGAAGACCTGCATCCTTTGGCGCAAGTGCGTGACTTCGCCCCCTACATCGCCAAAATCAAAGCCTCCGGTGCCGATACCGTCATCACCGGCAACTGGGGTTCTGACCTTGCCTTGCTGGTCAAAGCTGCCAATGAGGGCGGCTACAACGGCAAATTCTTCACCTATTACACCGGTGTCTCAGGCACACCCACCGCATTGGGTCAAAACGGCGCAGGCCGTGTGTACCAAGTCAGCTATGCCCACTACAACATGGGCGGACGCATGAGCCAGTACATGGCAGGCTTCAAAGCCAAGTACAACGACGATTTGTACACCGGCTCCATGATCGGTATTTTCGATTTACTCACCCAAGCCATGGCCAAAGCGGGTTCCACCGACCCTGTCAAAGTCGCCGCCGCCATGCATGGTCACAAATTCAAGGGCTACAACGGCGACATGGAAATGCGCAAGCTCGACCATCAAATGCAGCAAACCCTGTTCATGACCGTATGGCAAAAAGCGGATAAAAAGTTCCCTTACAGCGCAGAAAACACAGGCATGACTTTGGCGCCGGTGAAAACCTTCGAACCCTATGTCTCAAGCACGCCCACCAGCTGCCAAATGAAGATGCCCTCCTGATAGCGGCATAGGCGCTGTTGGCGCTGTCACAGCTTGATTTTTCTTGCGACAGCGCTACGAGCCATGATCTGACATGGAATTTTTCCTTATCTCCTCGCTCAATGGACTGAGCTATGGACTGTTGCTGTTCATGCTCAGTTCAGGGCTGACGTTGATCTTCAGCATGATGGGGGTGCTTAACTTTGCACACGCCAGTTTTTACATGCTCGGCGCCTACTTCGGCTATACCTTAGAAAGCCGCATCGGGTTTTGGCCCGCCTTGCTTTTAGCGCCCATCTTGACCGGAGCGGCCGGCGCTTTGTTCGAAAGCAAAGTGCTGCGCAAAGTCCACAAAATGGGCCATGTGTCAGAACTGCTGGTGACGTTTGGCTTGTCTTACATCATGCTGGAGTTGGTTCAACTGCTTTGGGGACGCGTGGCGGTGGAGTTCACCCCGCCTGCATTTTTGCAAGGGCCGGTGTTCACCCTGATCAACCATGGGCAACTGGGCTTGTCGCTGGTCGCTGGCGTTGGCGGCGAGATCTGCCAAAGTGCGGACACCGCAGTGCGCATTGTTTGTACGCCTTTTCCTGCAACCCGTGCTTTCATCATGGTCACAGCCATCGCCATGGTCATCAGCCTGTGGTGGGTGCTGACCCGCACCCGTGCGGGTCTCATCATCCAAGCGGCCTTGACGCATCCCGAAACCGTTGAAACCTTGGGCCACAACGTGCCACGCGTGTTTATGCTGGTTTTTGCCATGGGCACCGGACTGGCAGGCTTGGCGGGTGTGATTGGCGGCTTTACCTTCATCACCGAACCGGCCATGGCAGCCACCGTGGGCTCGGTTATTTTTGTGGTTGTGGTGGTGGGTGGCATGGGGTCGCTCAGTGGCGCTTTCTTAGCCTCCTTATTGATTGGCATCGTGCAAACCTTTGCGGTGGCGATCGACTACTCGCTGTTGCAACTGTTTAAAGACGTGGGCGTGGTGTTGTCAGCCGACTGGCAAAACAACAGCTTCATCAAACTCACCGTATCGCAAGTCGCCCCTATCTTGCCCTACCTCATGCTGGTGCTGATTTTGATTTTTCGCCCACGCGGCCTACTTGGCAAACGAGACACATGAGTATGTCAAACCTTTTGTCTCGCTATGGTGTTTGGTTGGGTTTTGCTTTGGTGCTGCTGGTCGCACCTTGGCTGTTCACCAGCAACTTGTCACAAACCATGTTGTCGCAAATGGGCATCGCCATCATCGCTTGCCTGTCTTACAACTTGCTGCTGGGGCAGGGCGGAATGCTCAGCTTTGGCCATGCGGTCTACAGCGGTATGGGAAGCTATTTCGCCATCCATGCGCTCAATGCCATTGGGCAAGGCACTTTGCACCTGCCGGTGGTGGTGCTGCCTTTGGTGGGTGGCTTGGCAGGCATGGGATTCGCCATTTTGCTGGGCTATGTGACCACCAAAAAATCAGGCACCACGTTCTCCATGATCACGCTGGGAATGGCCGAGTTGGTGTTTGCCATGTCGCTGATGTTCTCCGAATTTTTCGGTGGCGAGGCCGGCGTGTCTGCCAACCGTGTGGTGGGTGAGGCTTTCATGGGCATCACCTTTGGCCCGCAGCGGCAGGTTTACTACCTGATTGCTTTTTACACCTTTGTGTCGGTGGTGCTGTTGTACGCCTTGACCCAAACCCCCTTGGGGCGCATCTTGAATGCGGTGCGTGACAACCCTGAACGCGTGGAATTTGTGGGCTATAACACCCAGCAAGTGCGTTACCGCGCCTTCATCATCGCTGGTTTTTTTGCAGGTATTGCAGGCGGCTTGGGTGCCATCAATTTTGAAATCGTTACTGCCGAAGTGGTAGGTCCCGCTCGCTCGGGGTCTTATTTGTTGTTCACCTTTTTAGGTGGCGCAACGTTTTTCTTTGGCCCTATTTTGGGCGGCATTTTGATGGTGCTGGCCTTTGTGCTGCTGTCTGAAATCACCAAGGCTTGGTTGCTCTACCTTGGCTTGGTGTTTTTGTTCATGGTGGTCTATGCCCCTGGTGGTTTGGCAGGCTTGATCATGATGAACCTCAGGATTGCCAAAACCGGCGCATTGAAGCGTTTGCTGCCCTCTTATGCAGGCTTGGCTGTGGCCATGGCTTTGATGTTGGCGGGTGCAGGCGCGTTGGTTGAGATGATTTACCACTTGCAACTAGATGCCGCCAATGGCCCCGAACTGCCTTTTGCTGGTTGGGTGCTCCATACCGACAGCGCAACAACATGGGGCGTCTCAGTGGCCTTGCTCGCCATCGGTTTGCTGGTGTTTGAAACGGTGCGTCGCCGCTTTGCCCTGATTTGGGGAGAGATTCAAACAGACATGGCTGCCGCTCAACAAGCCAAGGAGGCCACATGAGCGCGTTCTCGCTAGAGCTTCAAGGCTTGACCAAGCAATTTGGCAAGACCGAAATCATCCGTGGCGTCGATTTACAAGTGACGGCTGGTGAACGTGTGGCCATCATTGGACCTAACGGCGCAGGCAAGTCTACGTTGTTCAACCTCATCAGCGGACGATTCGCGCCAAGCGCCGGCAGCATCAGCCTGAAAGGGCAGCGCATTGATGGCCTCAAGCCCTTTGAGATCAACCGCTTGGGTTTGTCGCGCAGTTTTCAAATTACCAATATTTTTCCCAAGCTCAGCGTGTTTGAAAACCTGCGCTGCGCGGTGCTGTGGAGCTTGGGCCACCGCTACAGCTTTTGGTCGTTCTTGGGTAATTTGAAAGACGCCAACCAGTTGGCCGAGAACTGGATGCAGCGTATTCGCTTGAGCGCCAAACGCGACACGCTCGCCATGAGCCTCACCTATGCAGAGCAACGCGCTTTGGAAATTGGCATCACCATGGCCGGTGGCGCCGAGGTGGTGTTGCTCGATGAGCCAACGGCGGGCATGAACAACAGCGAAACCGAGCGCTTTATTGGACTGATCAAAGAAGTCACTCAAGGCAAAACCTTGCTCGCGGTGGAGCACGACATGGGCGTGGTGTTTGGCTTGGCTGACAAAATCGCGGTGCTGGTGTATGGCGAGATCATCGCTTTTGACACCCCCGACAAAGTCCGCGGCAACGCCTTGGTGCAAGAGGCCTATTTGGGCAGTTTGCAAGAGGACCACTGAATGTTGCAAGTCAAAGATCTCCACGCCTACTACGGCAAAAGCCATGTGTTGCATGGCGTGAGCTTTTCGGTGGGCAAAGGCGAAATCGTGGCGCTGTTGGGTCGCAATGGCTCTGGGCGCTCGACCACCGCCAAAGCCATCATGGGACTGGTGGATGCCCAAGGCAGTGTCGATTGGCTGGGCCAGCAAATCGTGGGGCGCAAGCCCTTCGAGATTGCCCACTTAGGTTTGGGCTATGTGCCTGAAAACCGCGACATTTTCCCCAAGCTAACGGTTCACCAAAACCTCTTGCTCGGTTTGAAGGGCGATAAACCCCAAGGCCGCTGGGATTTTGAAGACATGTACAACTTGTTTCCGCGTTTGCGCGAGCGCCAGCATACCGAGGCCGGTGTGCTTTCAGGTGGTGAGCAGCAAATGCTGACCCTGTGCCGCAGCCTGATGGGCGACCCCGAACTGATCATCATCGACGAGCCCACCGAGGGTTTGGCCCCCAAAATTGTTGAGCTCGTTGGTCAGTTTTTACGGGAGTTGCGTAACCGCGGGGTCTCAGTCTTGCTGATTGAACAAAAGCTCACTATTGCCATGCAAATCTCCGACCGCGCTTTGGTGATGGGCCATGGCAGCATGGTGTTTGACGGTACCCCAGATGCCTTGCGGGCAAACGCCGCTATACGCAAGGAATGGTTAGAGGTATAAAATAGTACGATCGTTCTTTTTTATCTCTCCACACGCTTCTGACAAGGAATTTCTATGAGCGCTGACTACTCAGTCCACGGCGACGTTGCCGTGATTACATTGAACAACCCACCTGTCAACGGACTGGGTTTGGCCACCCGACAAGCGTTCCTGCAAGGGCTAGAAAAAGCCATGGCCGACAACGCGGTGAAGGCTGTTGTCGTCACGGGTGCAGGCAAGGCCTTCTCTGGCGGCGCTGACATCAAAGAATTTGGTTCACCCAAAGCCATTCAAGAGCCGCATTTGCTCACCCTCATCAGCGCGATTGAAAACGCCAGCAAACCGGTAGTGGCTGCGATTCACACTGTGGTCATGGGCGGCGGCTTGGAGTTGGCACTGGGTTGCCATTACCGCATTGCTGCGCCTGGCACCGATGTGGCATTGCCTGAAGTCAAGCTCGGCCTCATCCCTGGCGCAGGTGGTACCCAGCGCTTGCCCCGCGTGTTAGGCGTGGAACCTGCCCTGAATATGATCGTGAGCGGCGAGCCCATCAAGAGCGAGATGCTGGCTATGTTGCCAGGGCAAAAGCTCTTTGACCAAATGGCCACCAGCGCAGCAAGCCTGATGGAAGAGGCCATGGCGTTTGCGCGAAGCGTGGTGGGTACGTCGCCTTTGCCACGCGTGCGGGACTTGCCTTGCAAACACCCTAACGCGGACGCTTTCTTCAAATTCACCACCAATATGGTCAACGGCATGACCAAGGGCAAATACCCCGCGCCCCTGAAATGCATTGAAGCGGTGCAAAACGCCACCAAGATGAAGTTCGACCAAGCCATGGATGCCGAACGCGAAATCTTCACCAACCTGATGTGGACCCCTGAGTCCCGCGCTTTGCGCCATTTGTTTGTGGCGCAACGTGCAACCACCAAAATCGCCGATGTGCCCACCGACACTCCAGTGCGGGAAATTAAAAGCGTGGCCGTCATTGGTGCAGGCACTATGGGTGGTGGCATCAGCATGAACTTCCTCAACGCTGGCATTCCCGTCAAGATCTTAGAGATGAAACAAGAAGCCTTGGACAAAGGCTTGGCCATCATCGAAAAAAACTACCAAGCTCAAGTGAAAAAGGGCAAGTTGAAAGAAGACAAACTGGCACAACGCATGGCTTTGTTGACCTCAACCCTGAATTACGAGGATTTAAAAGACGCCGACCTGGTCATTGAAGCCGTGTTTGAGGAAATGGGCGTCAAAGAAACCGTGTTCAAAAAGCTCGACGAGGTGATGAAGCCCGGCGCAATTTTGGCGTCCAACACCTCCACCTTGGATGTCAACGCTATTGCCGCTTTCACCCAACGTCCGCATGACGTGGTGGGTTTGCACTTTTTCAGCCCCGCCAATGTCATGAAACTGCTGGAGGTGGTGCGCGGCGCGGCCACAGCCAAAGACGTGATGGCCACCGTCATGGGTGTGGCCAAGAAGATCAAGAAAACCGCGGTGGTGTCAGGCGTGTGCGATGGCTTCATCGGCAACCGCATGATCGAGCAGTACAGCCGCCAAGCCGGTTTTCTCATCGAAGAAGGCTGCACACCGCAGCAGGTGGACAGAGCGGTTGAAAAGTTCGGTTTCGCCATGGGGCCCTTTCGCATGGGCGACTTGGCCGGTAACGACATTGGGTGGGCGATTCGCAAGCGCCGTTATGTGGAAAAACCCGACCTGAAGTACAGCAAAACCGCCGACTTGTTGTGTGAGCTGGGCCGTTTTGGACAAAAAGTGGGCATGGGCTGGTATGACTACCTGCCGGGCAAGCGCGACGCCATCCCCAACAAAGAGGTGGAGGACATGATCGCCAAGCACCGCACATCGCTTGGCATCCCCGCTCGCAAAATCAGCGATGACGAAATCGTTCAGCGCTTGGTTTTCTCTCTGGTCAACGAAGCCGCTTTCATCTTGGAAGAGGGCATTGCAGCGCGAGCCAGTGATATCGATATGGTCTACATCACCGGCTATGGCTTCCCCATCTACCGTGGTGGCCCCATGAATTACGCCGACCAGTTTGGGCTCTTCAATGTGGTGCAAGCCATGCACCGCTTTGCCCAAAACCCACACGACGACGCCAAATTCTGGCAACCCGCTCCCTTGCTGGCCCGTTTGGTCGCAGACGGCAAATCATTCAATTAAGGACTCACCATGACCAACGCTGTCATTGTTTCAACTGCTCGCACACCCTTGGCCAAAAGCTGGCGCGGTGCTTTCAACATGACCCATGGCGCCACTTTGGGTGGTCACGCGGTCAAACACGCCATCACTCGCGCAGGCATTGACGCTGCCCACGTTGAAGACGTCATCATGGGTTGCGCCAACCCTGAGGGCGCGACAGGTGCCAACATCGCCCGCCAAATCGCGCTTATGGCTGACTGCCCCATCACCGTGAGTGGTCTTACCGTCAACCGTTTTTGCTCCTCGGGTTTGCAAACCATTGCGCTGGCTTCTCAGCGTGTCATCGCCGGTGAAGGCGACGTGTATGTGGCCGGTGGCGTAGAAAGTATTTCTTGTGTGCAACAAGAGATGAACCAACACATGTTGATGGACCCCGCGCTGAACAAAAAGAAGCCCGAGATCTACTGGAACATGCTGCAAACCGCCGAGCAAGTGGCCAAGCGCTACAACATCGGCCGCGAAGCCATGGACGAATACGGCGCGGCCAGCCAACAAAAAGCCTGTGCCGCCCAAGCTGCTGGCAAGTTCAATGACGAGATCGCCGCCATCACGGTGCAAGCCGGTGTGGTCGACAAGGTCATGGGCATGATGACCAAGCAAGTCACTGTCAGCGCCGACGAAGGCTTGCGCGAAGGCACCACCGCTGAAGGTATTTCCAGCATTAAACCCGCCATGCCAGGTGGCGTGGTGTCTGCTGGCAACGCCTCCCAGTTTTCAGATGGCGCAGGCGCTTGCGTGGTGACCAGCGAAGCCTATGCCGCCAAACACAACCTCAAACCTTTGGGTCGTTTCTTGGGCTTTGCCGTTGCCGGTTGCGAGCCTGACGAAATGGGCATCGGCCCTGTTTATGCCATCCCCAAAGTGTTGAAGCGTTTGGGCTTGAGCATCAAAGACATCGATCTGTGGGAGCTGAACGAAGCTTTTGCGGTGCAAGTGCTGTACTGCCGCGACAAACTGGGCATACCCGCAGAGTTGCTGAATGTGAATGGCGGCGCGATTGCGGTAGGCCACCCCTACGGCGTGAGCGGTCAACGCCTGACCGGCCACGCCCTCATCGAAGGCAAACGCCGTGGCGCCAAGCGTGTCTGCGTGACCATGTGTATTGGCGGCGGCATGGGCGCGGCAGGCATTTTTGAGGTGCTGTGATTGCTTCGTCCATAGGGCCAAGCAATGACAATCAGCTGACCGCATCACCATGGCCTTAAGAAACACCGTTGATTTTTTGTTGTATGACTGGCTCAAAGTCGATCAACTGAATCAGCGGGTGCGTTTTGCTGACCATTCCCGCGAAACCTTTGATGCGGCTCTAGACACCTGCGAGCGCATTGCCCGCGACAAATACGCACCCTTTAACCGAACGGTGGACACCCAAGAACCTGCCTTCGATGGCGAAAAAGTCATCTTGCCTGCCTGCACCCAAGACGCCCATGACGCCTATGTGCAAAGCGGCATGTTGAGCGCCGCGCAAGACTACGACATCGGCGGCATGCAACTGCCCTACACCGTGGAGGCAGCGGCAAATGCGTTTTTTGCGTGTGCCTCGGTCAGCATCGGTGGAGGCATGTTGACCGTGGGCAACGCGAATCTGCTGATGAAGCATGGCAGTGCCTTGCAACAAGAGGTTTTTGCGCTCAATGAATTCAATGGCCGCTTTGCCGGCACCATGTGCTTGAGCGAACCTCAGGCCGGCTCGTCTTTGTCCGATGTGGCCACCCGCGCCACACCCGATGGCGACGACCACGCCAGCGACCCCTTGGGCCCACGTTACCGTCTCAAGGGCAACAAAATGTGGATTTCTACCGGCGACCACGAGTTGACGGAGAACATCATCCACTTGGTGTTGGCCAAAATCCCAGGGGCTGATGGCAAAACCATCGCCGGTACCAAAGGCATTTCGCTTTTCATCGTGCCCAAAAAACTTGTGAGCCCCCAAGGACAGTTGACCGGCGAGCGCAACGACGTGGCTCTGGCCGGCCTGAACCACAAGCTGGGCTGGCGCGGCACGGTCAACACCTTGCTGAATTTTGGCGAAGGTAAATACCCAGTGCGCGGCGCAACGGGTGCGGTGGGCTACTTGGTGGGCGAAGCGGGCAAGGGCTTGCAATGCATGTTCCACATGATGAATGAAGCCCGCATTGGTGTGGGCTTGGCCGCCACCATGCTCGGAATGGCCGGCTACTATGCCTCGTTGGACTACGCCAAAACCCGTACCCAAGGCAGGCCAGTCGGGCCAGCGGGCAAAGACCCCTCGCAGCCACCCGTGCGCTTGATTGAACACGCCGACATTAAGCGCATGTTGCTGGCGCAAAAAGCCTATGGCGAGGGCGCTTTGGCGCTTGGGCTGTACTGTGCGAGTTTGGTGGACGAACTGCATACCGGCGACGAGGCGCAGCAACACCAAGCCCAATGGCTGCTGGAAGTGCTAACGCCGATTGTGAAAAGCTGGCCCAGCGAATGGTGTTTGGAGGGCAACAGCTTGGCCATCCAAATCCACGGTGGTTATGGCTACACCCGCGATTTTCCGGTGGAGCAGTATTGGCGTGACCAGCGACTGAACATGATCCACGAAGGCACCCACGGTATCCAAGCCATGGACTTGCTCGGGCGCAAAGTGCTGCTCGAAGACGGGCGCGGCTTGAAACTCTTGGGCGAGCGCATGCAAACCACCATCAGCCTTGCGCTTGACCACAGTCATCGCGAGCGAAGCGACGCGATCCACCTTCAAGCCCATGCCCTGGCTTTGCGGCAAGCAGTGCAAAACATCACCGAGGCCACTCAAGCCGCTTGGGCAGGCGGTGAACCCGCTGTGGCGTTGGCCAACGCCGTGCCTTATATGCAAGCCTTTGGCCACACCGTCATCGCTTGGGTATGGCTGCAAGTGGCCATGTCGTCACAAGGCGAAGGCGATGCCAACCTCGGTCGCAGGCAGGCTTGCCAGTTTTTCTTTCACTACGAGTTGCCCAAAATCAGCGCTTGGTTGAACGTGGTGAACAGCCGCGACAGCACTTGCGCCGACATGCCTGAGGCGGCTTTTTAAGTTAACCCCCAAAAGAACCTATCCATGACACGCGACGTGAAACAACTCTTCGATTTAACTGGCAAGACCGCCTTGGTGACAGGCGGTTCACGTGGTTTGGGTTTGCAAATGGCTTTTGCGCTGGGTGAAGCGGGCGCCAAAGTCATGCTCAGCGCCCGCAAAGCGGCGGAGTTAGAGCAAGCCGTGGCAGAACTCAAAGCCGCTGGCATTGATGCCCATTGGATGGCAGCAAACTGCGCCGACCCCGACGATTTGCAAAAGCTGGGTTCCCACACACTGGAGAAATTTGGCCATGTGGATGTGTTGCTCAACAACGCTGGCGCTGCATGGGGTGCGCCTGCCGAAGACCACCCTATAGAAGCGTGGGATAAGGTGATGAACCTGAATGTGCGCGGTTATTTCATCCTCAGCCAATACATTGGCAAGCACAGCATGATCCCTAGGCGCAGCGGCAGCATCCTCAATGTGGCCTCCATCACCGGCTTAGGTGGCAACCCCACCGGCATCAACACCATCGCTTACAACACCTCCAAAGCAGCGGTCATCAATTTTTCTTGCGCCTTGGCCTGCGAATGGGGTGTTCACAATATTCGTGTCAACTCGATTTGTCCCGGTTTCTTCCCCAGCAAAATGACCGCAGGCACCTTTGAGACCTATGGCGAAGATGAATTGAAGTCCCATGCACCTTTGCGCCGTTTGGGAGACAACGAGGATTTGAAAGGCGTCACGGTGCTGTTTGCATCGGACGCAGGAAAACACATCACCGGCCAATGGCTGGCGGTGGACGGCGGCGTGAGCTGCATCACCAGCTAACAACACAGGAGACTTCCATGCCACAAAACCCCCAAATCCATTTGGTCAGCCGCCCCACAGGCGAACCCACTGCTGACAACTTCAATTTACTCACCTTGGACACGCCCCCTTTGCAAGACCGGCAAGTGCTGGTCAAGCACGAGTACATGAGTCTTGACCCCTACATGCGTGGACGCATGAATGACGGTAAAAGCTATACCGCGCCACAAGCCTTGAACGCGGTCATGGTCGCAGGCACCGTGGGTGAGGTGGTTGAAAGTCGTCATCCCGATTTTGCGGTGGGCGACAAGGTGGTGGGCATGGGCGGCTGGCAAACCTACAGCGTGGTGGACGCCGATGTGCCTGCCATGCTTCGCAAGGTCGATACCACTCACGTGCCCATCAGCCACTTCTTGGGTGCTGTAGGTATGCCAGGTGTGACTGCATGGCACGGCTTGGTTCGCATCATCAACCCCAAAGCGGGTCAAACCATGACCGTCAGTGCAGCCAGTGGAGCGGTCGGCAGCGCCTATGGAGCCTTGGCCAAAGCCCGTGGTTGCCGCGTGGTGGGTTTTGCTGGCGGGCAAGACAAATGCGATTACGTGGTGAAAGAGTTGGGCTTTGATGCTTGCATTGATTACAAACAACACAGCGACTACCTGTCCTTGTCCAAGGCCTTGAAAGACGCTTGCCCCGATGGCATCGACGGCCACTTCGAAAACGTGGGTGGTATGGTTTTGGATGCGGTCATGCTGCGTATGAACCAGTTCGGCAGCATTGCCGTCTGCGGCATGATCGCAGGCTACAACGGGAAACCCATACCCATGACCAATCCCTCCTTGATTTTGATGAGCCGCTTGAAAGTACAAGGCTTTATCGTCAGCGAACACCCCGCCGATTGGCCTGAAGCTTTGAAAGAGTTGGGTGCAATGGTTGGTAGCGGCAAGTTCAAACCCCGCGAAACCGTGGCCCATGGTTTGGCCAATGCGCCTGAGGCATTTTTCGGCTTGCTCAAAGGCAAAAACTTTGGCAAGCAAGTGGTCAAACTCTGAGGCCTTTTTGAAAGCTCGCCATGTCTGCATTGATTCTTCACCATTACCCAACATCGCCATTCGCAGAAAAAGTGCGTTTGATCATGGGCTACAAAAAACTTTCTTGGCAAGGCGTGACCATCCCCATGGTCATGCCCAAGCCCGACCTCATGCCTTTGACGGGTGGCTACCGCCGTACGCCGGTGTTGCAAATCGGTGCTGATATTTACTGCGATACCAGCTTGATTTGCACCATGTTGGACCATGTGCAGCCCGAGCCTTCGTTGTATGGTTCACATGCCAAGGGTTTGGTGCGCACCGTTGCGCAATGGGCAGACAACATCGTTTTCCCAGCCGCCATGGGCTACAACTTTCAGCCCGCGGGTGCCGCCCATGTGTTTGCCAGCACCGACCCTGAAGTGGTGAAAGTGTTTGCCCAAGACCGTCAAGCCATGCGAGGCGGCGCCTCACGTATGCCAGCCGCTGACGCTACCGGTGCTTACAAAAACTACCTGCGCCGCGTCTCCAGCATGTTGGAGGGGCAAAACTTTGTGCTGGGCTCCCAGCCCACCTTGGCCGATTTTTCCATCTACCACTCGGTTTGGTTCACCGTGATCAAAGTGCCCTTGCTTGCTGGCATTTTGGACACTACGCCTTTGGTGAAAGCGTGGGTTGCGCGTATGCAAGCATTTGGCCACGGTAACAACAGCGAACTGAGCGCCACCGATGCTCTCCATGTTGCTCATGACGCCACCCCTTTAGATGTCAGCAAAGAGGTTTTCCAAGATGAGCACGGCATTCCCTTGGGAACCCAGGTCATCGTTCAAGCCGAGAGCTTTGGCACTGAACCCACCCGAGGCGAGTTGGTCGCCGCCTCCCGTACCCGCTACAGCTTGCGCCGCAACGACCCGAGCACAGGAACCGTGCATGTGCATTTCCCGCGCAACGGCTTTATTTTGAAAAGGGTAGAGGCATGATTTCAGACTTCAAAGGCAAAACCGCTGTCTTAACCGGCGGGGCTTCGGGCTTTGGCTTGGAATGCGCCCGTTTGGGTGCCTCTTTGGGCATGAATGTGGTGTTGGTCGATGTGCAAAAAGACGCCCTCAAGGTGGCACACGATGAGATCAAAGCCATGGGCGTGCAGGTCATGGCCAAGCTTGTTGATGTTTCGAGTGCCGAGGCCATGCAAGATCTGGCCACTGCGGTGCAAGAGCGCTTTGGCGCGCCCCATTTTGTTTTCAACAATGCTGGTGTGGGTTCAGGCGGCTTGGTATGGGAAAACTCGGTCAAGGATTGGGAATGGCTTCTGGGTGTCAACCTGTGGGGTGTGATTCACGGTGTGCGCTTGTTCACCCCCATGATGCTCGATGCTGCCAAGCACGACCCATCATTTCAAGGCCATATCGTCAACACCGCCAGCATGGCAGGTTTGCTCACCCCCCCCAATATGGGTATTTACAACGTCACCAAACATGCGGTGGTGGCCTTGACCGAAACCCTTTACCAAGATCTGAAATTGGTCAGCGAGCAAATCAGCGCCAGTGTGCTGTGCCCTTACTTTGTGCCTACAGGCATCAACCAAAGCGAGCGTAACCGCCCAGCGAACTTGCCGTCTGGCGCCGCCACAAAAAGCCAGCTCATTGGTCAAGCCATGAGCGACAAAGCAGTCGGCAGTGGCAAAGTCAGCGCTGCGCAGGTCGCTCAGATGGTGTTTGATGCCATCAAAGCTGAGCAGTTTTACATCTACAGCCATCCCAAGGCATTGGGTAATGCCCAAACCCGCTTCGATGCAATTGTTCATGGAACAAACCCGCCAGACCCGTTTGCAGAGCGACCAGATATAGGCGTAATACTTAGGAATTCATTAAAAGAGTAAATGTGTACAATGTATTCATTTTTTCAATAAAGTTGATAAAATGAATACTTTCTCAGAATACGAAAAAACTTCAGCAAAAGCAGCAACTCTGCTGTTTTTGTCAATCATTTTTCTCTTTGTCGGTAGCTCTCTACCGATCATCAACCCTGTCACTCCCCGCCTGAATTCAGACCTGATGGCCTTTTTGGGCTTGGGTCTGTTTGGCATGGTCACCTGCTTTTACCTCCCCAAAGAAGCCGCACGCTTTAGCCTGACCTCGCTTGGCATGCTCTGTGGTGCGTGGATGCTGCTGGCTTGCGTGCAGTACATCGCAGGCATCAACACCACCTATTTCAGCTATTTCTTGGTCACCACTTCCTACCTTTTGGCTGTGGTTTTGCTGAGTGCTTGGGTAAAGATGTGGGTGCAAGCGGGGCAGGCGCGTTTACTGGCTGAAACCGTCATGACCGCCGTGCTGATCGCGGGATTGCTGCAAGCGGCCAGCATTTGGCTGCAGATGCTGCAATTGGAGGAATGGCTTAACCCGTGGCTTTATCGGTCTGCTTCATTTCCTAGACAGGGCGGTTTTTTGAGCCAACCCAATCTGTGTGCCAGCCTGATGGTCTGCGCCATGGTGTGCTTGGTGTTTCTCAAGACTGAGGAGGGTGAGCATAGCGCTCGTCCTGCGCCTTGGCGTTTATTGGCCATGGGATTCATGATGCTGGCGGTGTACGCCACCAGTTCGCGAACGGGCTACCTTGAAGTGTTACTTGTCAGTGGTTTGCTTGCACTGGTTCGCCAGCGTTTGAAAATTTCATGGGTATGGGTGGCTTTGATTGTTTGGCAACTGTTAGCTATAGGGTTGGGCGAGGTGCTTGCCACCTTTGGCTTGATGTCTGGGCAACTGTTGGAGGATTCCCGCAAAGCGGTTGAAGCCTCGGGTAACCATCGCCTACGCATTTTGAGCGATGTATGGATGGTCATTCAGCAACACCCTTTGATGGGGGTGGGTTGGCGACAGCTACAAGTCACCCAAGTATTGACGCCAGGTATCAACGAGCCTGTCGACCATGCACACAATGTGCTGGCACAAATTCAGGTTGAGCTTGGGATTTTGGGTACCCTGTCGTTGCTGGCTTTCGCCGGCTTTTGGTTGTTGAAGAAAAAGCCTTGGCAGCAGGCCAATGGCGCGGAATTAGCCATGGTGTGTGTGGTCATGGTCCTGGGACTGCACAGCTTGCTGGAATACCCTTTATGGCATGCCGTATTTTTGTTTTTATTTGGGTTCGCCTTCAGTCTTTTGCCAGAAGAGGCTTACCCCGTGCGACTTCCGCTTTGGCTGGTGAAAGGCTTAGGCATGCTTTTGCTGTTTTGCACAGCGTGGTTTTATATCGATCACCACAAAGCGGTATCTGCCTACGAGCGTTTTAACCAAAATCAATCCAAAGAGGCGTTTATCGCTACCAATAAAACTGTTTGGTGGAACCGCTTGTTGTTTGAAAGCATTTTCATGGTCAATACACCAGTCACTGACGACACACGACCCGTGCTCAGCAGAATCGCCAAGGAAAACGCCAATGTGTTCAGTCAAACCATCTTTATCAACTTGCCGTTGTTGAAAGTCAAAATCCAAGATGGCGAGGTCTCTCTAGCCAACCAACTTGGCAAACGCATGTGCTTGAATGTGTCCGAGGAAAAGTGGAAAGAGATTCAAATACACTTGCGGTCTTTACAAGATCCTCGGTTCAACACGTGGTTAGACCAGTTACCCCCCGACACTTTGAAGTGCAAAACGTGAACTTGTTACCGGCGTGAAAGCCCTTCGTATTTATGCCGGTCCCACGGCTCTCCAGCACATTGCCGACAAGGGCTTGCTGCCCCAACACATCAGCGTGGTGCCAGGGGCAGCGGGTGGTCCCAAAGGTTTGATCTTGGGGCCTATGGACCGGTTTTTATTCGGTCATTGGTTGTCTCGCAGTGATCAACCCATCGACTTGGTGGGTGCCTCCATCGGGGCATGGCGTTTGGCCACAGCCTGTCTGCCCCATCCAGAAAAAGAGTTGCTTGCCTTGGAAGAGGCCTATATCCATCAACACTACGCGTTGGCTCCTGGTCAACGCCGGCCCACGCCGCACCAAGTCAGTACCGATTTCGAAGCCAATTTGCATCGCTTTTACAGCGGACGGATTCACCAAGTCATTCACCACCCACGCTTGCGCCTGCATGTGATGACTTCGAGAGGCTTGGGTTTGCTGTCACAAGACAATGCATGGCGTACACCGCTGGGTTATGCCGCAGCCTACATCAGCAATTTCTTTAGCCGCCCTGCCATGGGCAAATGGCTAGAGCGGGTGGTGTTTTCCAGCCCCTTCATGGGCCAACCTAATCCCTTGCCATTTGCCACCAACGACTACCCCTCACGCCAGTTGGCTTTGAGTGAAGACAATTTTCTGGACGCGGTGCAAGCGAGTTGCTCCATCCCTTTTGTGCTGGAAGCGGTCAAAGCCATTGCTGGTGCACCTGCGGGGGCGTACTGGGACGGTGGCATCACCGACTATCACTTGCATTTGGACTACCGCCAAGCCAAGGGCTTGACGCTTTACCCGCATTTCCAAAAAGCCGTGGTGCCTGGCTGGTTGGACAAAAAGCTGACCCGTCGCCACCACGCCACCGCGTTTTTAGACAGCACGATATTGTTGGCACCCGACCCTGAATGGGTGCGAACGCTGCCCAACGGCAAGTTACCTGATCGCAGCGACTTCACCACCTACGGCCAAGACTTAGACGCCAGAGTCAAGGTATGGAAACAAGCCGTGGGCGAGGCTGAACGTTTGGCCGACGAGTTGGCCAACTGGTTGCTGCAACCCGACTTTGGCAGGGTTGAAGCGCTATAAATCCTCGCCCTACAAAGCGCAGACCATCTCCACATGCGCCATATTAGCTTCCATGAAAACCTCGCCTTGGCGACTAAAACCTTGGCGGCGGTAAAAGTTCTCGGCACTGCATTGGGCATGGAGCAATATTTCTTTATCCCTACGCTGACGTGCGGCGTCCATCAAGGCAGACAGGATTTGATCGCCCAAACGCTGACCGCGCAGCACCCGTTTCACTGCCATGCGGCCAATTTTGGCGACGCCATTCACCGAAGGAAGCAAACGACCAGTCGCCACAGGAAGGCCCAAGCGGTTGCACAACACCGCATGAACGCAATGCTCATCGTGGGAATCCCACTCTAAGGCTTGGTCCACGCCTTGTTCTTGCACAAATACCTCGGTACGCAAGGGGCCGGAAAGTGGCTTCAATTCCGCCCATGTGCCTAACTGCAAACTTGTCATGGCTTCACCTTGCTCAAAGCCCAGCAAGGGGTCGCGAAGCGCCTGAGGTACTGGCTTGGAGGTTTGTGACTGAGGGTCGGCATAGACATACACCAACTCGCCTTTGACCAAAACCTGTTCGCCACGAAAGACCACGCCTTCAAACACAATGGACGAGTTGCCTATGCGAGAGCAACGCATACCGATGTGCAGCAAGTCGTCATAGACCGCTGAGGCTTTGTATTCCAAGGTGGACTTGACCACAAACAAATCGCCGCCCATGCCGTGCAGACTTTGTTCGTAGGGCAGGGCCAAGGCTCGCCAATAGTCAGACACAGCGGTATCTAGGTACATCAGATAGTGACCGTTGAAGACAATTTTTTGCATGTCGACCTCAACCCAGCGCACTCGCAGGGCATGGAAAAAGCGAAAGTCTTGGCGGTTCATGGTGGTGGTTTTGTCCGTTAAAGTGGCGGCATCCTACAACGAGCTGAGCGGAAAAAACCATGGCGAGTATTTTTTACATCACCCAAGTGCATATTGAATTCGGCGCTTTGCAGCGCTTGGCTGAAGAATGCCAGCGCATAGGCATTGCACGTCCCCTCATCGTTACAGACGCCGGCATCAAAGCCGCGGGTTTGCTGCAACAAGCATTGGATGCGCTTAAAGGTGTTTCGGTGACCGTCTTTGACGCTACGCCCTCCAACCCCACAGAAGCCGCGGTTCGCGCGGCTACCGCTTTGTGCCAACAGCAGCAGTGTGACGGCTTGATCGCTTTCGGTGGTGGCTCTTCCATCGACTGCGCCAAGGGCGTGGCCATTGCCGCCACCCACGCGGGGCCACTCACCACCTACGCCACCATCGAAGGGGGCTCGCCGCGCATCACCGATAAAGTCTTGCCGCTGATCGCCGTGCCCACTACGGCGGGTACCGGCAGCGAAGTGGCCAGAGGCGCCATCCTCATCGTCGACGATGGCCGCAAACTGGGTTTTCACTCTTGGCATTTGGTGCCTAAAGTGGCTTTGCTCGACCCTGCGCTCACGCTCGGTTTGCCGCCTTTGCTCACCGCTGCCACCGGCATGGATGCCATTGCCCACTGCATGGAGACCTTCATGTCCTCGGCTTTCAACCCGCCAGCTGATGGCATCGCTTTGGATGGGTTGGCACGTGGTTGGGCCAACATCGAACGCGCCACGCGGGACGGCAGCGACCACGACGCACGTTTGCAGATGATGAGCGCCTCTATGCAGGGCGCAATGGCGTTTCAAAAAGGCTTGGGCTGTGTGCATTCGCTTAGCCACAGCCTCGGCGGTATCAATCCCAAGTTACACCACGGTACCCTCAACGCTATGTTTTTGCCTGCGGTCATTGCCTTCAATGCACAAGCCCCCGCGATGCTAAAAGAACTTCGCTTGGCGCGTATGGCCCAAGCCATGGGTTTGCCTGAAAGCGCCAAACCAGCGCAAACCATAGGTGACGCCATCCACGCCATGAACGCCCGTTTGGGTCTGCCCAGCGGCTTGGCCTCTATGGGTGTGAGCGCTTTGCAGTTTGACGACATCATCAAAGGCGCCATCGCCGACCACTCCCATAAAACCAACCCGCGTGAAGCTTCGGCAGACGACTACCGTGTCATGCTTCAAGCGTCGATGTGATTCCCCAGAGTGGGGCTGTTCAAGAACCACGTGCTCATCTTGCCTTTGCCTTTGACTTCAATGACACCGCGGTGTTCTAGTAAGAACGGATGCTTCAAGGCTTGGCGGGTAGCGTCACTCATCTGGGGCAATTGGTCCATAATATCAGCAGATTTTTTATCATTTTTTGCGTTTTTACCATTCCTTCCTAGGATCTTGATCATGAAAATTGGTAAATTTTTTTTGCTACTCATCTCAGTTTTATTCATCGGACAGGCCCACGCAGGTGCTTGGGATGAGCTCAAGCCCTATGAGCTGACAGATGAAACTCCCATCATTTTCAGTCCCAAGGACAACACACTGGTCTTAGCAGACCCCTCGGGTTTATTAACTGTTGAAGATGTTCTAAAGCGCAAGGATGAATTCAAGCCCCCTACAGAAATGGGCGCCATTGATACGCGTCAACCTTACTGGATCCTGCAAAAAATCAGCAGTCGTTTGACGGCGGACCGGAACTACAGACTTGAAGGAAATTGGTTAAGTATCCATACCCACGTCATCGGAACTGATGATTCCATCGTGTCTTTGAAAACAGCTGGTTTTTTTACGGGGAAATATTCTTTTTTAAGTAACATTGACCCAGCCTTGCCCTCCTCTGCAAAGGTGCAAAGCCGCGATGCTTTGTTTGTGCTTCACAGCGGCGAAACGCTGAGCTTGCTGTCACGTGCGAAGGCCCGTCACGCTCTGCCGCCTCGCTCTTATGTTTTACAGTTTGTAGATAACGAACGCTATTTGGAAACTCGGCGCTATGGCCTGTACATTGAGGGCGCTTTGCTAGGAATTTTGTTTGCGCTTGCAATTTTTGGCTGGTACTCTTACTTTGTGAACAAAGACCGAGCAGGTCTGTTTTATGGCACGTGGATTTCATTTGCTTTTATGCAAATATTGACGCTACCCAGCCAAGATGGCTCCCACTTCACTGAATTTATTGTTAATGCGAACGATAAATATTTTGGTGCTGTTTCACTTTCAGGGTTATTTGCTTTCATCTCAGCCTACGGTCAGATCATTTTCTATTTTCTCTTTGCCAGCGCCTACCTTCAAATTGCAAAATACCATTCAAAGACGCAAAAATTGATTTATCTTTTGATCGCGTATTTCTTGGTCCACATGATTGCCAACATTTTCCTTGTTCACAATATCGGACCTCAGTTGTTTTATGG
>Ga0209357_1000014_pt1 | contig 54210 bp, 47 predicted proteins | sample LauGreFBDMM110SD_2_FD_187573 | JGI IMG/M metagenome (GOLD analysis project Ga0209357, IMG submission 187573) | Freshwater lake microbial communities from Lake Michigan, USA - Fa13.BD.MM110.SD (SPAdes) (version 3) | ecosystem: Environmental > Aquatic > Freshwater > Lake | place: Lake Michigan... | reverse complement strand
CGGTAATGTACTCAATGCTAGCGTACTAGTATCAGGCGGAGTAGGATTTGGCACTAGACAACAAAACATATGGTATGTGGCCAAAAATGGATTAGACACGAATGTAGGCGATCATCCCAATGGACCGTTTCTCACAGTAGGCGAAGCCATCAATCATGCTGTGGCCGGCGATACTATTTTTATCTATCCTGGTACATATGAAGAAGCAGTACCGTTAACTGTGCCAGTAGGAGTAACAGTCAAAGGTGCCGATCTACGCAATGTAATAATTAAACCAGACAGTAATACTGCAGAAGATGTTTTCTTACTCAATGGCGAATGTACCATTGAAGACATCACCATAATGGATTTTCATTTTGATGCTCTAAACAATAGAGGTTATGCGTTTCGCTTCGCCCCTAACATGACTGTGACTACTCGCAGTCCGTATGTGCGCAATGTCAGCGTGATCACTTTTGGCACTGTGACCAGTGTCAATGATCCTCGAGGCTTTGACACCGGAGACGCTGGCCGGGGTGCATACATTGATGGCTCAGTGGTCAATGCAGCCAGCAAAGAAGCAAGTATGTTGTTTCATAGTGCAACATTTATCTGTCCAGGCTCTTATACTATTATAGCTACCAATGGTGTGCGTGTTGAATGGTTAAATTCATTTATCTATTTCGCGTCAGTTGGTATGAGTGCAGTATCTAACCCAATTGGTTTTGCAGGAGACGGTAAAACAAGATTGCGTGTATACGGAATGAGTGCATCAACTGTGGTTGCTGGAGATACTATTACGCTATTAGACAGTGGCAGCACATTAGTTAGTGCAGTTATAGAAAGCATAACCTATGACATGCCCACTGCTTATATTGTGATAGATGGGAAAATTGAAGGATGGGAAACATCATTACCTCCCCCAGATAGCAGTGTGCAACAAGATATAGAGTTCAGCGGTGGACAAACTGCCACTCACATTGTCACATCTGATTACAACGACTTTGGAGCAGAAATAAGAGTTATTAGTTCTGCAAACGTTTACGGAAATTATGGAATTGTTGCCAACGGCGTAGGCACATTAATTTATTTAATTAATCATAATTTTAGTTATATTGGTTCGGGAAAAATAACCAATAACGATCCAATAGACACGGTTCATGCCAACGAAGTGGTTAGTTACAACGACGGAGAAATATATTATCAAAGTCAAGATCACGACGGAAATTTTAGAGTAGGTGAAATACTAACAATTGATCAACGCACCGGCAATATATTTTTAAATTTTACTTTTGCAGAATTCGTTGCCGGAAGTAATTTAACAATAACTTCTGGTAATACAACAACAATTGTAGATGCTACACAGACACAAACAGGAGTTTTAAGAGTTATTAACAACGGTATTAGTAATATTGAAACTGGCGGAACTACTGCAGCCAGGTCAATTAATATTTTACCAGGCGTATTTGGAAAAGTAGATATTCAACACTACACAGCATTAGAATTATCTAAAGGCGGTGACGTTAACTTAATATTGAGCACATTGGGTGAGATTAGATTTAATAATGTCTATAATGACTTTGAAGGATTCAGCAGTCAAGGTAAAAATAACTTATACAGTATTTGGGACAAAGATCGCACCACATATATTTTGCCGGAAACTTCTCCTGGCGCCAACAACAATGTGTTGCAATTTTATGCTGATAATACTTTACAATCTTGGATCAACACCACTGGGCTTTACAGCAATCGATTAACAGTGAGTCAATTGACCATAGATGGCAATACCATTGTGAGTAATCAAAGCAACAGCGACATAGAATTGATTGCCAATGCGTTTGGCGTAGTTGATATATCTAATTTTCAAATCTATGACAACAAAATCGAAGTTGACACAGTTAATACCAATTTGAATTTTATTACCAACAATGGTACTGGATATTTGAAATTTGCAGGCGGTGGCACAAGGATACCCACAGGGAATTCAGCCAATCGTCCGTTGATAGTTGAAACCGCAATGATTAGATACAATGAAACAACCCCCGAAGTAGAAGTGTATACTGGCGATCCTTTGTTGGGGACCAATGGTTGGATCCCGTCAGCAGGCGTTACTGGTATCACAGTAACTGCAGAAATCATGGAGGAATTCACCACTATTTGGGGAATGACCTTAGGATAAATATTGCATAATGGATAAAAACTATGGCTGTAGGTAAAATCACTGGTGAAATGCTACAAAATAATCTCGTACGAGACGGGATTAATCTAGCATTTGAAACAGATCTATTATTTTTAGATGTGATCAACGGACGAGTTGGTGTCAAAACCAGCAGTCCTAGTCATCCGTTGCAAGTGGTGGGCACTGCTAGAACACAGAATGTTGATGTGTCTAATTCTGTCACAGTGGGCACATTCACACTCAGCGGCAACACTCTAGCCAGCACATCAGACAGTATTTTCTTTAATCTTGCCGGCGCTGGCGCAGCAGTGTACAACAGTAGATTATTGATCGACGATTTTGAAATAACTGACAACGAATTGCGAATTACGGATACAAACAAAGATTTAGAAATTCGTCCCAATGGCACTGGCAGTTTAAAAGTATTCGGCGATACAGAAGTATTTGGAAATTTACATGCCACCGGGACTATCACTGCAGACGGAAATCTACAACTAGGCAATGCCAACACAGACAACATCACTTTTGTAGGTGAAGTCAACAGTGATATTATTCCCGACGCCGACAATCTTTATGATTTGGGCAGCGCCAGTCGACGTTGGACCAATATCTATGCAGATGTATTAAATGCCAACACTGTGACGTCTGGCAGTATCATTGTGGACGGTATCGATGTAGTGACGCCACAAGGCAACATCTGGTATGTCAGCATTGGTGGCGACGACGGCAAGACTGGCAGTCATCAAAACGACACATTTCGCACTGTTGAAAAAGCATTGACTGTGGCCACCAGCGGTGATACTGTGTTTATCTATCCCGGTATTTACGATGAATTGTTACCGTTGACAGTGCCAGTGGGTGTAACTGTAAAAGGCGTAGGCATACGCTCAGTGACTATTCGTCCAGACACTGCTAGTACAGATAAAGATGTATTTTTACTCAACGGTGAAACCACTATTGAAGATTTAACTATCAGCGGATATCAATACAACAGTGGCGCCAACACTGGACATGCATTTAGATTTGCTTCAGGAATGACCGTGACTACTCGTAGTCCATACATTCGAAACATCACGGTTATCACTGCAGGAACAGTTACCAGCGGCACAGATCCTCGAGGTTATCTAGCAGGTGATGCAGGTCGCGGCGCATACATTGATGGCTCGGTGGTCAATGCTGCTAGCAAAGAAGCAAGTATGTTGTTTCACAATGCAACATTTATCTGCCCCGGTGTTAACGTTATCACAATGACCAATGGTGTGCGTGTTGAGTGGTTAAACTCATTTACCTATTTTGCAGGAAAAAGCATGTATGGTATCTCTGGCAGCACAGGATTTGCTGGAGATGGTAAAACAAGATTACGTATTCCCGCAGTTACAGGCACATGGAACGTGGGCAACACTATCAGTTACTATGACACCGATAGTGTAACATTGTTGGCCAGTGGTGTCATAGAAAGCATCAGCGGCAATTATTATGTCATAGACGGCAAAGCCAGTGGATTTGAAACTGTCAATGACCGTGTTGGAAAGACTGTAAGTGCAGGCGGAAATGCACAGCACAGCACAGCACAATTTAAATTTGGCACAGCCAGTTTCTTGTTAGACGGCACCGGCGACTATGTCAGTTCCCCGACCTCAACTGATTTTGAATTTGGCACAGGAGATTTCTGTGTAGAAATGTTTGTTAGACGAACCAGAACAGCACAAATAGAGTTATTATTTGATCAACGCAATGCCGAACCAGAAATAGCGCCGAGTTTATATATCAGTGCTGCTGACAAACTTGTTTACAATGTCAACGGTGTAGATAGAATAACTGGCACAACTAGTTTAGTAACTGGCGCATGGTATCATGTTGTGGTGGCTAGGGTCAGTGGCAATACTAGATTGTTTTTAGGCGGCACACAACAAGGCAGCACATATGTTGATATTAATAACTATGGCGCACGACCAGTGAAGTTTGGAGCAACAAATTATGACAATACTTTGGGGTTTCAGGGATATATCGACGAAATAAGAATAAGCAAAGGCATAGGCCGATATTCCACAACGTTTACTCCTACTACCACACAGTTTGACGGTGATAACACCGCAGTATTATTACTACACGCCGACGGACCTAATACCAGCACAACTATTATAGATGATGGTGTAACACTGCAAGATCTAAGAACCAATACCGGCGGCACGGCAAATTTAATCGAAACAGCGGATTACAGCGAGTTTGGTGCAGAAGTTCGTGCCATTGCCAGCGTAGCATCATACGGAGAATACGGTGCATATGCCGACGGCGAAGGTGTATTGATGTATCTCATAGGACACAATTTTGCCTATGTTGGTGTTGAACAATTAGTAAACAACGATCCGGCAGATGTTATACAAGCCAACGAAATTGTCACAGTTAATAACGGCGAGATACATTATACCAGTGTAGATCATAAAGGCGATTTCAGAGTCGGAGATTATTTTAAAGTAGATCAACAAACTGGAACTATTACATTTAGTAGTGTTACTACAAATATTACCAGCCCAGGCGGACTGACTTTCACAGACGGGGTTAATACTACAATTATTAATTCTGCAGAAGTTATCACAGGAAATCTGCGAATTTCTAGTAACACTATCAACGCTACCAATGTCAACGGTAATATTGAATTAATACCCAGCGGAACTGGCGTAGTCAAAGTTAACAGTACACAAAGTTTGTTAATCCCTGTAGGAACAACAGGTCAACGACCAACAGCAGCCACAGGACAAATTCGTTACAACACTGATCTAGGTAGATTTGAAGGATACAATGGCAGTGTTTGGTATCAATTAGGTGGCATCAGTGACGTGGATCAAAACACATACATCTTACCAGAGTCTGCACCCAATGCCAATGACAACATCATGACCTTTGTGGCAGGAGGTGTCAACGTGGCCACGCTGACTTCTACAACATTCACAGTGAATCAGGTAGATGTTGACAATTTGAGATTCAGTGGCAATGCAATTTCTTCAACCAACAGTGACGGAGACATAGTGTTTTTGCCCAACGGTATAGGTGCTGTGGTTGTGGACAATTTGAGATTCAGCGGCAACACCATTACCAATAGTCAATTGAATGCTGTTACAGAAATAAATGTCACAGGGGACGGATATATACGAATTCCTGGAACCAACGGAATGGTATTGCCCAGTGGCGGATCTGCCTCTAGACCCAGTTCAGTTGAATTAGGGCTAATGAGATATAATACAGATCTACAATATGTAGAAATTTGGGACGGACTAGCCTGGGTCAGCACAGCCGGTTCAGCTGCAGGTATCACTGCAGCCACCGCTCAAGATATTGCCGTGGCGGGCGCATTAATGTTAGGATAACAAATGGCAACCTTTTTTAGAACACAAGTGGTAAAAAATATTGGAACTACTCCAATCGACGTAATAGGAACTGTGGACAACAACAGATTCACAGTGGTGGGATGTAATCTGGCCAACATTGTTGACGAGGATGTGATAGTGGATGTGTTTGTGGTAGACAGTGGCAGCACAGCAGCATACTACATCAAACAATTGATCATTCCGCCCTACACATCAGCCAAGGTGATTACCAACGGAGAAAAACTGGTATTAGATACCAATCATTTTTTACGAGTGGTTAGTGATACTGCAGCCGGTATTGATGCAGTGATCAGTTATGTAGAAATAGTATAAGGAACAAATTATGAGCAATTACTTTTTTGGCAGATCAGCAGACGATCTTTTAGGCGGTGCCCCTAGATATTTTTACGGAGTAAAACGATCTGATGACGGCGAAGTGACATTTACTAGGGTAAATCAATTGAGTCGCAATGATGCTATTGAAATCAATGAACCAGGCGACATTGCGGAAAATTTTGAAGATTTTGATATAGGTATTGATTTTTTAGAAGGCCGCGATGTCAATCACAACATTGTTTTTGACAACTTATTGTATGAACAATATCGTTGGGATGATCGCAGCATATACTACTACATCGACACAGACGGCCAACTGGTGGCCAGAATAAATACAAAATACGACTATCCCGACGGAATACAATCATAAAGAGATAAAAAATGGCCGATTTTAAAATTGCTAAAATTAGATTTACCTGGAGAGGTAATTGGGCTTCGGTCTATAACTACGTCAAAGATGACATAGTAAGATACGGTGCAAAAACCTATGTGTGTATGGTCACACACTCCAGCAGTGCGGATTTTTATACAGATCTAAACAACATTGCCACTCGATGGAATGAGATGATAGATGGGTACGAATGGACTGAAGACTGGACTGCAACCACATTTTATCAATTAAATGATCTAGCAAAATACGGCGGAATTGTTTATCGTTGCACAACCAGTCATACTTCTAGCACCACATTAGAAACCAACATTGCAAATTGGACTGTGCATGTCAGCACAGAAGATTGGTTAAACACTTGGTCAGCAACTACTTTTTATAATGTCAACGATGTTGTTCGTTGGGGTGCAATTGTTTACAGATGCAATACTGCTCATACATCAGCAACATATGTGTCAACGCCAATTGTTGCTGGAACTGATTACAGAGGGTTAGAATACGATCAAGCCAAATGGACTGTGATACACAGCGGCACTGATTGGAAAGGTGTCTATGCAGCAAATGAAAGATATAAACTTGGCGACATCGTCAGATACAATTCTAGTATCTGGTACTGTATTACCGGACATAGATCTGCCTCGACTATTGACGAAACAAAATTTAACATGTGGTTGCCAGGCCTGTCTTGGGAAGACGAATGGAGTATCGTAACATCTTATACTATTGGAGATATTGTCAGCCACGGTGGATACGTGTATCGAGCTATATTAAATAACACTGCCACTGTGCCCCCGGTTAATCCTAGTTACTGGCAAATAATTGCTGAACAATACAGAGATCAAGGCCAGTGGGCAGCAGCCACTGCTTACAAAGTAGGAGATATGGTGCGCTGGAGTGGCGGCACCTATGTAACTGTGGCTGACCACACTGGTATAGAGCCACCCAATGCCACATACTGGCGTATAGCAATATACACTGATAGATTTAAAGGACGATGGACTGTTTATAACGGCCTCACAGCCCCTTATAATTATCTAGTAGGAGAAGTTGTTAGTTTTCAAAGCAATGCCTATATCTGTGTGTTGAAACATAATGCGGTCGATGACAACCGCCCAGATAACGATACTGCAGGAACATATTGGCAACCGTATGTGTTAGGCGAGCCAACGAATGTATTAAAGATATTAGGTGATATCAAAACCTACGGAGTTACCGAGGATGGCAGTTCTATCGGTATAACTAGAAGAGCGATAGGCACTAATTCTTCTGTTTTAAAAGCAACCGACGGCGAAGTAGCATGGGATGGGTTTGATCAAATTCCAAAAGTTTATTTTGTAAGCCCTAAAGGGACAAATTCTGGATTAACTCCTGGAGATACAGTATACGGGCAGGATCAAGATCAGCCATTTTTAACTATTAAGTATGCTTGCCAGTATATTCAAGCAGATCTGGCTGCCAGAGCACCGGCAACAATTTTTGTTAAATCTGGAACATACTACGAAATACTTCCTATCAGTGTGCCAGCAGGAGTGGCAATTGTTGGAGACGAACTTAGAAATCCCACAGTTTTACCAGCAGCCGGATATGAAACCTTCAATATGTTTTATATGCGTAATGCCACCGGCCTTCGTAATATGACCTTAGAAGGACTGTCAGGAACTCTCGGCGTTGCCAATCAATACCTAACAAAACGTCCTAGTGCAGGAGCATATGTCAGTTTAGATCCAGGCCTTGCAGCCAACGATCCCACAGTATGGATTACCAATAAATCACCATATGTTCAAAATGTCACAACGTTTGGCACTGGGTGCGTTGGTTTAAAAGTTGACGGCAATTTACACAACAGCGGCAACAAGAGCATTGTGGCCAATGACTTTACTCAGGTATTAAGTGACGGCATCGGAGCTTGGATAACCAACGGCGGCCGCGCAGAATTAGTATCAGTGTTTACCTACTATAATCACATTGGATACCTGGCAGAAAATAATGGAAAGATACGTGCTACCAACGGCAATAACTCCTACGGAGATTATGGATCAGTAGCAGAAGGTTATAATCTTACAGAAATCCCCAAGACCGCAGTGGTGAATAATAGATCGTTCCAAGCATCTGTTGCATTTGTATCCACCAACGGCAGCAGCATTTATCGCTATGAATACAGCAATGCAGGATCTACGTATACGTCAGCAACTTCTACAATATCGGGATCGGGATTGAATGCAGTGGCCAATCACGACGAATTTAGAGACCAAGCAATTTATCAAATTCGAGTTGCGGCTCTCGGCGATTCTAGTCAACCAGGCGGCGGCGGCTATGTTGGAAATTCAGGTAATGCCCAGGCCGGCGACACTATTCAGATTACATTATCTGCAACAGATGTTAACGACAGCGGTGTATATACTGGGATGCTTATAATGATTACCAGCGGCACTGGAGTAGGACAAGTGGGATATATCAATTCCTACGACAGCACTACTAAAATTGCATTGATATATAATGAAGATACCTCGGCAGCCGGTTGGAATCATGTTGTTCCGGGAACTACTATTGCCAGCACCTTAGATACTACTACGGCTTATATTATCACACCTCGTATCACATTGGCAGCACCAACATTTACCCCAGCCGCAGCCACAACACCTTCCGCTGCTGCATGGTCAGCTATGGCTTACGGCAACAGTAGATTTGTGTTGATTGCCACGGGAGCAACCACTACAGCATATTCTACCAACGGAACATCTTGGACGGCAGGTGGCGCACTACCAGCCAGCACAACTTGGACCGATATTGCTGCCGGAGCAATATCTAGCACAACATATCACGTTGCCGTAGCCAGCGGCGGAACACAAGCAGCATATTCTACCAACGGTGGAACATCGTGGATTACTGCGTCGTTGGCCTCTAGTGCAACATGGACTGCTGTGGCCTATGGTAACAGTAGATTTGTTGCAGTCAGCAGTGGTGGAACTGCATCCAGTATTTCAACTAATGGAACAACCTGGTCAGCAGGCGGAGCACTGCCTAGTTCAACTACATGGTCTGCAGTTACCTACGGCAACGGAACATTTGTGGCAGTAGCAGGAAATGCTGGTGCAACTACAGCAGCAGCATATTCTACAGATGGTGTATCTTGGACGTCAGCAACACTGCCAAGTGCAAATTGGACCAGTGTAGTCTATGGTAACGGACGGTTTGTTGCAGTATCTCAAGGCGGAACGTCAGCAGCATATAGCTTTGACGGTATAACATGGACAGCGTCGACATTGCCAAGCAGCGGCAGCTGGGTTAAAGTTAGATATGGCCAGGGAACATTTGTAGCTATACAAGGATTTTCGGCAGCAACATCTAATAGCATAGCAACCAGCACCAACGGTGTAACATGGACTGCAAGATCATTGTTGAGCACCGCAGCATGGACTGCAACAGCATTTGGAAATGCTAACGGTATCCCAATTTGGGCTTTGGCCGTTACAGCATCTACTACTGCTCAATCTATTCCAGGATTTACAACTGCTAAAGTTAGAGGAATTATCACTGCGGGTCGCATGAGTTCTATTAGAATCATAGAACCGGGATCGGGATATACCAGCACGCCTGTTATTACCATAACAGATCCAAACAATACTAGTGAAGTTGTCACTGAAATTCGTAGAGGGAATGGCGCATTGGCAAATCCTAGTTTTACAAATAGGGGATCTGCATATTTGGTCGCTTCGTCAACAATTTCTGGAAACGGTTATGCAGATAATTATCAAACCGGTAGTTATGTTTATGTGACTAATTTGACAGCATTGCCGGGGCCCGGCTCATACTTTCGTCTATCTAGTATTGACGATCAAACATATAATGTAGTAACTGTTGATAATGTCACAGGATCTGCTGGAAATTATTCTAGTAGAATCCGGATATATCCGGCACTGGATGTTGATGAATCGCCACTACATACTGAAGCAATTGAAATTAGAGAAGATTACAGTCAGTGCAGAATTACCGGACATGACTTCTTAGAAGTTGGCACCGGTAATACCAGTGCAACAGCATACCCTAATACCAATGTAACCAATGTGGCACCTGAAAATGAAGTTATACAAAGTAATGGAGGCCGAGTATTTTATTCCAGTACTGATCAAGACGGTAATTTCCGAGTAGGTGAATTATTCCAAGTAGAACAGGCCACCGGAGTAGTCAGTATCAACGCTGATGCATTTAATTTAAGTGGATTAACAGAAATACGATTAGGTGGTGTAACACTGGGTGGAACTGGTGCTACAATTAATGAATTTTCTACAGATCCAACTTTTAGCGCAAACAGCAATAACATTGTTCCAACGGAAAAAGCTATCAAAGCATTTATTGCAAGTAGAATCGGTGGGGGAGGATCAGACCTTGATGTCAACGAAATACAAGCAGGATCTATCTATTTGTCAGCACCAAATCAAATTGGCCATATTGGAGGATCATCTTATGGTCTTAACATAACATCTGCTGCTAATTTTACCCGCGGAATAGTTGGTACAGCACTGTCTATGCAATATTTTATTAGAGAACATAATTTATAAGAGGATGCGTTATCACACAATATAAAACTGAATCTTTGGCTAAATATTATCAATAGGAACGTTCGGAGTATCTAATGGCTGAATTTAAACTTGGTAGAATAAGATTTATTTGGAAAGGTGCATGGGTAACCAGCACAGTATACATCAAAGATGATGTAATACGACATGGCGGCAAGGTGTTCATTTGTCTAATAGGACATACAGCAAATGCCGATTTCTATGTAGATTTAGAAGCAGCATCACCACGCTGGAGCCAGATGAGTGACGGACAATCGTGGCAAGGAGATTGGACAAACGCACATGTTTATAAAGCAAACGATGTGGTCAAATGGGGCGGATTGCTTTACATTTGTAACAACGGACACACATCTTCTACAAATTTAGAAAATAATCAAAGCGATTGGGATTTATACGCAGAAAGCTTTGATTGGAAGAGCACTTGGGCTGCATCAACATACTACAAAGTCAACGACGTAGTAAAATACGGTGGATATACCTATGTTTGTGTTACTAGTCATACCAGTAATGTCAGTGCTACTTTGTTGTCCGGTGGCCTTGAAGCGGACCAAGCTAAATGGAACGTTGTTCACCCTGGCCTAGAATACAAAGGAACCTACACAGGTTCCACACGATATAAAATCAACGATGTTGTAAAATATGGTCCTGATTTATGGATTTGCACAACATTTTATTTGGCCGGCAGCAGCACATTCGCCGAAGGCAACTGGCAATTATTTGTTGGCGGTTTAGAATTTGAAGACAGTTGGAATAGTTCAGCAGTATATCAACCAGGTGATGTAGTCACACACAGTGGTTATATTTGGGTCGCTGTTACCAACCACACCAATAGTGCTCCTACCGCAGCTAGTATCAATTGGGATTTATTTACCACAGGATTCAATTTCATAGGGGATTGGAACAGTTACGACGACTATCTACCAGGCCACGTACTGAGACAAGGCGGATATACATATCTATGTAAAGTTGCCAACACAAATCAACAACCTCCAAATCTCACATACTGGGAAGTTTTAAACACTGGAATTAAATGGAGAGGAACGTGGAGCAACGGTTATCCTTATGTATTAGGCGACACAGTCAAATCAGGCAACGGCAGTTATATTTGTAAATTAGCACACACTGCTAGTTCTGGTGTAAACGATCCTGTAACTGACTCTGCTTTGGCCACAACAGTATACTGGGATTTATTAGTAGGCGGACCCGAAAATAATGTATTGACAACAACAGGCGACTTGGTATATTATGGTGGCGCTGGTCCAGCAAGATTACCAATTGGCAGTACCGGACAAATATTAACAGTTGTCAACGGTCTCCCAGCATGGAATACTTTTGGAGACGTTCCGGGAGTTTATTATGTTGCAACTATAGGTGAAGATGATATATTTGCTAGTTATGGAACAACATTAGATTTACCGTTCAAATCAATACGTTATGCTCTTGGACGGATTGAAGATGGCGCAAGAAATATCTACGCTGCAAGGTTATTAGAATTTAACCGTCAATTTATACAGCGTGAAATTGTAGAATGGTCTGAAGAACAGATTCTCAACAACACTGCTCCGTTTGTTTCGGGATTGTCTTTTGACACAGTTAAGTGCGAACTCGGCATGGGACTAATTATTGACGCAGTAAAGTATGATATTACTCACGGCGGCAATACACGAACTCGAGCAGCAGCGTTGGCTTATGTAGCAACTCCTAGTAACTTTTATAATGGCGCCCAAACAGCAGAAACTGTGGCCAGCATTGCTTATGGATTAACTGTTATATCAAAAGTGTTGTTAAATCAAGCACCTACAGTAAACTATCAAGCACTGCAAACTGCCACTTGCACAAATACCACAACAGGGACCAATCGTGTTACAGCATCAGCAGGTACTGGCGGCACAACAAGGCTAAGAGTTGACGATGCAGTAGTGTTCACTGGCACTACATTTGGAAACATTGTTTCTGGAACAATCTATTTTGTCAATACTGTTGTTAACTCAACACAATTTACAATTACAGCAACCAAAGGTTCTGGAACACCGTTTACATTAACCACTGCCGCCGGCACAATGACTGTGACTACTAAACAAATTGCACAGGTTATTGACACTACTTATACAGTAGAAACTGGAATTTATACCACGGTATCTAGTTTGGTAGGTATAGTAACTGATGCAATCACAGCGGGTGTGTCTACAAACATTCCTGTAGAATTAAAAGTACAAGACACATTATTTGTAAAAACTGGCACACATAGCGAAGTATTGCCAATTGTAGTTCCCGCAAAATGCAGTGTAGTTGGAGATGAACTACGTAGTACTGTTGTCCAACCAGGCGTCAGCACTGTTCATATAACTGATGTGGCAGTTAGTTTAGCCAGTATAAATCGTATTCAAAGTATTATCAGTAACGTTGTTACAGGTGCCACGGTTACTCCAACCAGCGGCAATACCCAACCTCAACGCCAAGAATGGCCCTATGCTACCACCACCCAAGGATCACTGGCATCTGGTTTAGTTACAAATATTTACAATTATATTAATTATCATATCAACGCAGTTGGTAGTGATCCTACTTTAACTGGAACCAACACTGCTGTTACAAGTTACGACGTGTATGCTGCTGTGAGAATATTAGAAAGAAACAAAGATTTCTTGGCATACGAAGCAACAGCATTTGCCAACTATACATACAGTTGGACTGCTAGTGCTACTACAGCAGCCACAGATGAAATCACTGTGAGTTCCACAACAGGCATGACAGTAGACATGGCTGTGAGATTTACCGGCACCGTGTTTGGCGGCGTTGCTACAAGCACAACTTATTATATTAAAACCATAGGTTCTGGTGTTATTACAATCAGCGCAACCCGCGGTGGTGCAACATTTGATCTCAGCACTGCCAGTGGCACAATGACTGTTAGTTATTATTACGATCAAGACTTGTGCAGAAAAGACATTGGTTTTTACGTTGACGCAATTAAATATGATTTGATCTATACAGGTAATTACAAGTCATTACGTGCAGCAAAAACATATCGCAGTGCTCAACAAGGCAGTATCACTGAAAACATGTTCTTGTTGCGCAATGCCACAACCATGCGTAATATGACTTGGTCCGGGTTGACCGGCGCATTAGGTGCAGCCAACGCTTACGGAACAAAAAGACCAACAGCTGGTGCTTATGCCAGTTTAGATCCCGGCTACGGTGTTGCAGATACCAATGCACACATTACCAATAAATCACCATATGTTCAAAATGTCACAACGTTTGGCACTGGGTGCGTTGGTTTAAAAGTTGACGGATCATTACATAATGCAGGCAACGATTCAATAGTGGCCAATGACTTTACTCAGGTATTAAGTGACGGCATCGGAGCTTGGGTAACCAATAATGGGCGTAGTGAACTGGTTTCAGTGTTCTCGTACTATGCACACATTGCATATCTTTCAGAAAATGGCGGGAAAGTTCGTGCTACCAACGGCAATAACTCCTACGGTGATTTTGGCTCAGTAGCAGAAGGCATTGACTCCACAGAAACTGCAATAACTGCTACAGTTAATAATAGAAACTTAGAGGCGCAGATTGCATTTACTTATACTAGCGGCGCCAGCATTTACCGACTTGAATACAGCAACGCCGGCACAGGTTATTCTTCAGGATCTTACACTGTAGCAGGACCCGGCACCACTGCTGCTGCTACAATGGACGAATTTAGAGACAATGCTGTATATGAAGTAAGAGTAGTTGACTTAGATTCTACCAATGAGGGCGGCGCAGATTATAAAACTGTGCAAAATACAGCGCAGAATGGCAATACAACTTCAATCACAATATCAGCCAGCGACACAGAATCTAGCCCAACATATGTTGGTATGGCCATACATATCACGTCCGGCACTGGAGTTGGTCAATGCGGATATATTCAAGCATACAATTCAGGAACTAAAATTGCTACAATTTACAAATTATCAACAGGTGCAGCCGGTTGGGATCATGTAGTTCCGGGAACTGCTATAGCGGCATCATTAGATCTAACCACTGCTTATACTATTGAACCAAGAGTGACCTTTTCAGCACCAGGTTTCACAGCATCTCCTGCTACATTGACCACGGCTATTACTTGGTCTGCAGTGGGCTATGGCAGTGGGCGATTTATTGCAGTGTCCAGTGGTGCCACAACTACCAATGTTTCAACCAACGGTACAACATGGATTGCTGGCGGCGCATTACCAGCCGCAGTGACCTGGACCGATGTTCGATACGGTGCAGCAGACAGCATATGGGTTGCCATAGCCAGCGGCACAGATCAAGCAGCTAGTAGTCCAGACGGCACTACTTGGACCTCTAGAACAATGTCATCCAGTGCAAACTGGACCAGTGTTGCCTACGGTGGCGGCCGCTTTATTGCAGTGGCATCAGGCGGCACTTCATCGTCATACTCAGATGATGGTGTTTCTTGGTCGGCAGGTGGAGCACTACCTAGTTCTACTACTTGGTCTAGTGTTACATACGGCAACGGATATTTTGTTGCAGTGGCCACAGGCGGACAAGTCTCAGCATATTCAACCAACGGCGCAGCTTGGACACTTGGCGGAACATTGCCAAGTTCAACAACATGGTGTAGCGTGAGATACGGTAATGGCCGTTTTGTAGCTATTGCAGGCACAGGCGGTGCAGACACAGCAGCCGCTTACAGTTTAGATCTTGGCGCAACTTGGACTGCTTCAACCTTACCATCTAGCACTACATGGTCTAAACTTGACTACGGCCAAGGACTGTTCTTTGCAGTGGCCAACGGCGGCACCGCAGCAGCCAGCAGTCCTGATGGAGTCAACTGGACCGCAAGAACATTGGCCACCAGCACCAACTGGACCGACACAGCATTTGGCAGTATCGGCAGTGTTCCAAAGTGGGTGGCAGTGGCCAGCAGTACCACTGCTGCACATGCAATTGAGTTAGGCGCAACCACAATAGGTCGTGCAGTGGTATCATCAGGACAAGTTGCACAGATTAAGATCATAGAACCGGGCAGTGGCTATGCGTCAGCGCCCACTATCACTATCACAGATCCCAACAACACTGTGGAAGCCACATTTGAAGTTAGAACCGGTAACGGAGCATTAGCTAACCCTAGTTTTACTAACAGAGGAACTGGATATGTCACGGCTACCACCACTGCAACAGGCAACGGCTATGCAGACATTTATCAAACTGGCTCGGGCATATATGTTAATAATCTTACATCCATACCTACAAACGGCAGTAATGTGCAGTTTGCCGGCATTGACGGTGTTTGGTATAAACTTGTTAACTTAACAGAGCAAGCAGGTACTGCTGGTAACTACAGTGCAAGATTACAAGTCAGTCCACTGATTGGCATTGCAGAATCACCGGCACATAGCACAGCAATTACAATGAGAATTAGATTTAGTCAGATTCGATTAACGGGACATGATTTCTTAGATATTGGCACCGGAAACTTTGCCAGCACTAACTATCCAAACACACCTGCAATAGATCCAATTCCTGCCAACGAAACAGTCGACTCAGCAGGCGGCCGTGTATTCTATACATCTACGGACCAAGACGGTAATTTCCGAGTAGGTGAGTTATTCCAAGTAGAACAGGCCACAGGAACTGCAACGTTGAATGCTGATGCATTTAATTTAAGTGGACTGAATGAGTTACAACTTGGAGCAGTTTCTTTAGGAAGCAGCAACACTGCAATCAGTGAATTTTCCACAGATTCTACATTTGCAGCCAACAGCGATTCAATAGTGCCAACTCAAAAGGCCATTAAGACATATATAGCTAGTCAAATTGGTGGCGGCGGTAGTTCAATTGTTGCAAACTCTTTAACAGTGGGCAACACTAGTCTAGTAGGCACGTCAATTTCAGCAGTCACGGGAGCAGTTAATTTTACATCTAATATTAACTTTACTCGTGGGATAACTGGAACTCTTTTAGCGTTAAACTATTATCTACAATAAATAAATAGAATGGAGAAATAAACATGGCAACAGGAAGATTAGGAATCGCTGATTTAGCAGCAACAGCATACACAAATGTATATATTTGCCCAGCAAGCACGTTTGCAGTAGCATCGATTTCGATATGCAATAGAAATGCAACGGCTGTGACAGTAAGACTGGCATTGACAACTACTTCGGCAGCAGGTAACACTGCTCCTGCTGACAATGCATTTTTAGAATACGGAGTCACAATACCAGCCAACTCAGTGCTGGAACGCACAGGTCTTGTGATAGATGCCACTAATAAATATCTAGTAGTATACTCTAGCAACACCAGTGTCACTGCTGTGGTGTATGGTATTGAAACCAGCACAACTTAAGGAATAATGACATGGGACGTTTTGTACCAATTTCGTTTACTACAAATGTTGCTGAAAAATCAGCCCCAGTAGTTCCAGGAGCCAGGTCTTATTACGACGGCAAACAATGTTGGCAGTATAAAATCGTATATGATCGTCCAGGCACATATACCTACACTTTGCCTACTACTGCAATCTGTGCTAGAACTGTGCTGGTTGGCGGTGGCGGCAAACCCAAGTGTATTGCTGGCGGCAGCCAAGGCTGCTGTTCAACCGCAGGATCAGGCGGCGCCTACAGTGAAAAAGCTATGGCAGTGACAGGCGGGTCAACAGTATTGACTCTGGTAGTTGGCCGTCAAGAACAAGACACCACACTGGCTTGTAACGGTGTGGCTGTTCACACAGCAGGCGGCGCAGCCGGATGTTGCGTTGGAGCAGCATCCGGCGGTGATTGGAACAGCAACGGCGGCCTCACTGGCGGCAATTGTTTCTCCAGCGACGGTAGCTACCAATGTCAATATCAATGTTACGCTACTTGCTGCGGTTACTGCATAGTTTATATATGTAATCCAAGCGGAACTTGCGCCGGAGTCACGCCTGGTTTTGTGGGCGGTGCTTCAGCAGGATCTCCAAAAAATATCACAGGCGGGTGGTCCAGTTGTGTGTGCAGTTACCTACATGCTACCAGCACTGGCGGCGGCGCCGGCATAGGTGATGTGTGCTGTATACCAGTGTGGCATTATCCATGTTGCGATTGTATATGCACAGTGTGGTTCTGTTGCGAACCCACAAAACCCTGTTACAATTATCCTACCAGCAATCAAGGCGGCGGCGGCAGTGCATCTCGCTGTAATTACGCATGTCGCAGCACTATGCAGTCTTGCATATTTGGCTTTTGGAAATCAGGCGAAGGCGGCCCGGGTGGCCCTGACCCAGACAGCGCCAATGGTTTTGAGTTTGAATGGGGCTATCAAGGCAACTGCAATTATCCATTTGGTATTCGTTGCAAAGGTGAAGTGATGCACGCTAGATGTGCAGATGCAGCACCAGTCCGTCTGTGTGTGTTAAATTGCGAACAGTGGGACATACAGAATATCTGCGGCACAGGTTCACCGGGTTCAGGATTGCTGGCCTGCATGAGTTGCTACCCCCATCAATACAACATAACTCCTCGACCAAGAAATTCAGGAGAAGGTGCAGGCACCGGCGGTTTCTCAATGTATAGATGCGGCCCCGATGCTATGAATTACATGGGCATTGGCCATGTATCAAGTTATGGCTTTGACATGATGAATTGGTGCAAGATTTGTCATTTAGGACTAACCGGACAGTGTGATCAAGCATGGCTCATGCCAGACGGATTATTCCCACAATTCATCACATGTGCCGGCACACTGGGCGGATCAGGCGGTGTTGGCATTTGCGGTTATACTTCAAAAGCAGGCAAAGGCGGCGGCGGTGGCCAAGCCAAGAGTCAAGTTTTGTGCATATGTCACGGTGGTGCCTATAATTGTTGTAACCAAGTTGCAAGCACTCCACTGGCATTCCCACCCTGCTTGTTAGATCAACTGGTTAGCAATGCCGGAACTGGCATGGCAATTATATATTACAGGGAAGCATAAGATGGGACGTTATATAAGTTCGGGGTCAGCACAGGCGGCAACTTGCGCCACCATTGTTAATTCAAGTTGTTATCAAGTTAATTGTCAAAAATATGCCTATGACGGCAATTCATGTTGGCAAAATCGTGTGATCATCGACACTCCGGGTTCGTACACGTTTACAGTGCCCGCAGGCGTAACATGCATTCGAACCATTGCAGTGGGCGGTGGTGGCAAAGCCAGTTTTGCAGCTAGCGCCTCCACTAATTATGGTGGAGCTGGCGGTGGCTATGTGGAATCATATAACACTATTGCCGCAGGTTGTGTAGTTACCGTGGTAGTTGGTCGACAATCACAAGATACTACTATTTCATACGTGTGTTCAGGTGGTGGCACTAGAACACTCACAGCAGGCGGTGGCGTTTGTTGTAATCCAGGTGCTGCCAGCGGTGGTGATTGGAACAGTTGTGGAGGCTGCAGCGGCTGCACCTATACCAATGGCACTTATTGCGGAGTTGGCAACTGTTTTACAACTACCACATGTTGTGGCTACTGTTTAGTGTATTATGGTTACGGTATCACATACAGTCCTGACAACTCACCCGGCTGTTGTAGCGGCCATCCAGCTGGCGGCGGTTCAGCAGGATCGTGGATATGGCCATGCGGCGGCCAGGGTGGTGGGACCCAAATGGAGGATCAGATCGTAGGCGGCGGCTACGGCCCTGTAGCAGGCGGTGGCGGCGGTATTGGATATATTTGCAAAATCAATATCATGGCCAATCCCTGTGATTGTGTCTGTAACATTAACCGGTGCAACGCAGGCTATCCCGGCGGTCAAAAAATGACCTACATGGGCTCTACCAGCGGTGGTGGTGGCACAAAATTACAGTGTTGTGACAATCCTCTCAGCAGGTTAATGTCTTTTAGTGGAATGTGCGTTGCTGGCCAATACCGTGGCGGCCCAGGTGGCTGGGGCGGCTATGACAATGATGAAGGCCGTGAAGAAAGATATTATTGGTTTAATCAACAGTGTTTCGGCACTATGAATTTTTCCATCCGACATGGCCCAACTCCCAAGCGTTACGCATGGCATGATATACACAGCATGTGTGGTAGTGGCAGTAAGGGTGACAGTTTTTCAGACTACGCATGTTATCGTTCGTGCAGTGATTGGAATCAAGGTCCGCGTCTGTCAGGTAACTCATGGCACAATGCTGGAGAAGGCGCAGGCACTGGTGGCATCGCGTATTTCTGTTGCGAACCAACTAGCCTAACCATACCAAACTGTATGGGTGGTGCGTCTTGTAATCCAGGCATAAATTTTAATTTGTTATGCTGTTTAGGACAATGCAACAGAATCTGTTGTGCAGATAGAATGCAAGATCAACTGTTTCCCTACATTACTCATTGTGCAGGTACACTGGGTGGTGCCGGCGGCGTTGACATCATGTGGCATGCCAGCCGTGCTGGCAAAGGCGGCGGCGCAGGCATGGCAAGATGTTACTTGCTGTGTGTATGTTGGGGCGGAAGTTACGACTGCTACAACGGAAGTGGAGCAGTATTACCATTCCCACCCTGCAAGTTAGACCAACTGGCCAGCACTGCTGGCACAGGCATGGCGCTTATATATTGGAAAAATCCATAAATTGATAATCAGGAGAATTAAATGATTTGGGCAAAAATAGTAAACGACGAAATCATGCAAACGCATGATGAAAATCCAGCAGGATTATGGCATCCAGATGCCATTGCAAAAAATGATCTACCAGGTTATTGGGATGAAGTTCCCGACCATGTCAATGTGGGTTGGAAATTTAAAAACAATCAATGGATATCAGGCGGCCAATGGTTAGATGAACACATAGCAGCCACACCAATACTTCCGCCAGGTGCTCCATTTTGTCGTGTAAACTTTGCACCTAATAACGATCCGTCAAGTAATACTTTTAACATAGATGTTGATGGAAAGTTAGGTGGAATATATGACACATGGAGTATTACCATCGGGAATACTGTGTATTCTACCACAGTGACCGCTGCCAGCAGCGACACTAATGAATTTACCTGTGAATCAACGGCTTGGTTAACTGCCAACGATCAAATAACATTTATGGGTATACTAGGTGGTGTTGAAAAACATAAAACATATTTGGTGCATTCTGTGGTTAATGCAACAAAATTTAAAATATGTGATATGAATTCACCAATAAATGTAGTAGAATTAACCACAGGCACTGGCACTATGATGATGTCAAAAGGCCCGGACTTTCATTGGAGTATAGAAAAAACCAGTGTTCCACAACCTTTAGTAATGAGTATCACTGCCACAGGCCCAGGTGGCACAACTACTTACACCTTAGAAAATGAAATGGCATTGGTTGTTCCCGAAATATGGGTTCCGTTATTTGCTAGACCATAAGATAAATCACTCAAAAAAGGCGACTAGTTCGCCTTTTTTAACGAACTAACACAGCTTGTGATTTAAATACACTATGAAAAAACTCATAGATTCTCCAACGCCAATTGTATTTGTGCAATATCCAGTCGGAGCCGGCGGCTGGTTTTTAACATCATTGCTGTATACTGCATTTAATCCAACAGAAACTTTGAAACATAATTCAAATGGTTCGGGGCATGCCAATACTAAAATCACATCGTTAAATAACTTTGCTGTGATTTCGTTAGAAGATGCATATCAATCTATTTTATATCAAACATCAACTATGACTTATGATGAAAAGATAGAATACATTAGAAATACATTAATCAATAATCCTCACAAAGAAGAAAACATAATTCATACTATATCTATACATTGTCAAGATATCAATGTGTTCTTAGAAGCATTTCCTAACAGTAAGGCAATACAAATTGAAATTAAGGACAAACAGATTCCACTGTGTGCATTTAATTTTATTCATAAGGTATTAAAAACAAATTTAATATATTTTGAAAAAGTATGCAATGATTACGGCAAAGATTTCGAAATAGAAAAACAATATTTAAAAAATGTTAATTTAACAGCACTTGATAATTTAAAATGGATCAATAAGTTGATTGACAAGTCAAATATAAAAGAAGAAGTTTTAGAAAAATTTGACAGCCGAGTATTGACAATAGAGTATGATCAATATATAAAACATGCTGATGCTGACCACTTAATTACTTGTATTGACAATTTTTTACAAGCAGAGTGGAGCCCATTGACCAAAAACAAATTAGTAGATGAATTAGAATTGTATCGAACAATCCAACCAACATATCCTCAATAATAATATGAATGTAATAGTCTTAACACCAGATAGAGTAGGATCAAGCCTACTGCAAAAGTATATCACAGTGACTATGCAGCATTATGATTATCAACATCCGGTTATCAACCTGCACGAACTTACCAACGGAATCGAATCATATCATTCAACAAAATACAATCAACAAGTGTTAGGAAAACCTGAGAAATCCACTTGGGGATACCATCAGACATTAGAAGAAGTAACAAGATTATTAAACAGCGTAGATCACTATAAAGTATCAAGATTAGCACAGTATCATATTTTAAATAGACAAGATGCATTGAAAGATCAATTGAGTTTTTATCAATATATCAATGACAATTTTTTTATAATCAGTGCCCGTAGACAAAATTTGTTTGAGCATGGGTTAAGTTGGTGCATAGCTGCTTTTTCGAAACATCTAAATGTATACGATCATCAGGAAAAAATCAGCGTATTCAAAGATTTGTATCAAAAGAAAATCACTATAGATCAAGAAGTATTTAAAAACTATTTGGACAAATACGTAAATTACCTAAGTTGGGTTGACAATCATTTTGCAATTAATTCAATATTTAATTATGAAAAAAATGTAGTAGATCTCGAGTCTTATGTATCTAATCTTGATATATTTCCAGTCAATCACAAGCCAGTAAGCTGGCAAGATCAATATGGAATTTCGTGGAAAGATTGGAACACTTGTCATTATCTCATCAGCGACATGAGCGGATTTTCTACTGCTTTACCACAGGATCAAAAACTTCTATTAGAAAATTCAAACAATGTTCAACGACCATTATTGTCTATGAATTTGAATCAACTTATGACCCGCCCCGGATTAAGTTTATCTCACCAAGAATTTTTAACCACAAATTCAACAAACTATATAAATGCCTATAGAACTATATATGATTTAGTAGAAGACAGAACTTTGATTGCAGGAATGCCTATCAAATTGCAAACATTAGCAGAAAAAGCATTGTTAGTAAAGAATTTTAAAGAATGTTTGGATACGTACAATGAATGGAGTAACACATCTTCTATAGGAAAAGTTTTATCTATAGAAAAACTGGGCAACAATGCATTAACTGAATTGGAAACATGGTATAATAGTCACACATGAACGAATTTGTATTAACTGAAACCGCCAATGCATTTGAAGTAACATGCGGTATAGATAGTTTGGAACATTGTAGAGACATTGCATATTATAAAATGTATTCAAAAAGTGTAATATATAGTTACAATAGTTTTGGATATCGTGATGAAGAATGGCCCAAGGATCTAACTAACAGCATTTGGTGTGTAGGAGATAGTTTTACGGTAGGACTTGGCCAGCCTTATGATGAGACTTGGGTAAAACTTGTAGAGAAAAAAACAGGAAAAAGAACAATAAACGTCAGTATGAATGGGGCCAGCAATGATTGGATTGCAAGGCGTGTGCAATCCATCATAGATAGTTTCAACCCACGTGTTATCTTGATACAATGGAGTTATTGCCATAGAAGAGAAAATGCAAATACCACACTAAGCGACGAAGATCGCAAAATTCATTTTATAGCTGCTACAGGCGGCCGCGAAGATTTTGCAGATATGCAACAGTTAGATAAACAAAATTGCATAGAAAACATACTTAAAATTAACAGTCAACCTTCTACCCAGATAATACATTCATTTATTCCTAAATTTGCCAGGTCCGACGATGCTGAATTTATATACAATGAACTAACAAAGCACAATATTAACTTTTTTCCTGAACAACCTGTAGTTGATCTAGCAAGAGACAGTCATCACTACGATATACTAACTGCTACAAACTATGCGAATCTATATTTAAATAATTTAAAGATATAAAATATTATTGTTACAGAAAGATTACTTATAGGTTGTGTTAAAACTAAGAACTAAACGGTTGTTGCTATTATTGGGTAACGTATCATGCGGAAGCCAAGCTGGAAAAATTAATAATAATCCCGAGTAGCAGGGAAATTCTCTAAAGTTCTCGTTGTACCATGTATTACGTGCGCTTTGTTCAAACATTCGCAATTGTTCTAATGGACTATGAACAATTAGGCCGGCAGAACCTGGATCAGCATGAATATAAAAGGCTCCGCTTGCTATGCTCATCTCATGACGATGCCGTTCTACCCTTTCACCCCCTGCCAATCGATTAAGCCAATTATGATTAATATGTATAGGTGGGCATCCCATGTTGTCTGCCCATTTTTTCACGCAATTATTTAATTTATCACGTATAACATCTAGTTCAGGATGGTCTAATATCCCGCCGGGGCTGTTACCTACATATGTGCTATTGGGAAAATACCTATGTTGTTTAAAGTCCAGTGTTTCTGATATTTTAACAATTTTTTCTAAATCCGGATCACTAGAAAAGTCATACTCATGTATAACTGTGGGGAATAATAATGTTTCTTTCATACGTCGTCTCGTGGTAAATTATTCATCAAATCTGTATATAAGTAATTTAAAGATGTACTTTATCGTTGTTTATCAAAATATGTATATGCACACGGCCCGTTGCTTTGAACATAGTGCAGGAATGCTTGACAATATTCTTTACCTTGGAATTCTTCTCTCCAATGCGGAGCAACACAGCCCAAATATAATATTGCATCGCCGAGCTCTAAATCTAATTTAATAGATTCTCCTTGAGGATTTTTAATATAGAAAGGCCAGTTTTTATCACCGCCAAGATGCAGTGTTATACTAATTTCACAAGCATGCCTATCTGTGTGTATCTTTAAATTATTCTTTTCTCTGTATATTCGAGCATATGCATAAGTTGGCAACAGTGTTGACTCCACAAGTTTTGATAGTGTTGGAACTTTTTCGCATAGCAATTCTAAAAATTCCTTGTAATTATAACTGGTAGAAGAATTAGGTACTTGTATATCTCCGCGAAGATTGTTTGTTAATACAAACGCAGTAAATTCTTTTCTTAATATTTCCGCACGAGACTTTGAAATAAAGTTTGGAATTTTTATATAATTGTTTTTTTCTAAATCAATATTCACGAGATGTCCTTATAATTATTTAAAGTTGGGCCCGTGAACCCAACCAAAAATAGCATATCTCGATCCAGACTCAACAACTGATACCTTGTGCGCCATAAAAGAAGGAAAAATTAACAATTTTCCAGGATGACAATCTAGTATAGACTCAGTTAAGGTTGTAAACTTGCCTCCTTGGAAATTATCATTTAGTATCAATGAAAATGACAGTTTACGTTGAACATTCCCAGCTATGCAATCCATGTGCAAGCTACTGTAGTGCATGCCTTTGTCATACCTACCAAAAAAACAATCAATATGATTAAAATCTAAGTCAAGTTTAAAATGTTTTTCGTTGATAAACTTAAGGCAATCAGTTAAATGCGGAACATCCGAAATATCCATATCCTTTACTAGTACATTTCTGTATGTTGTTTGTATAACATTTTCCAGTTGAGCAGTGTCGTGTTTAGAAATTAGTTGATTACATTGTGTGGTGTCTAGTAGTGATTTACCAATCACTACAATTTGTTCATAATTTTGGTTTTGCATTTGCATATACTTTTTCTTGTGTAAAATAGTCGAACACATTGGATTCAATACACATTTCCATATTGATAGAAATTCTGTAATCCATACTATTATGTAGCAACGGTTCGTGGACAGTGTTATTTGGCATGATGAGTAAGTCGCCTTCGTCGGGTTGAAATTGTATAGGTTCTAATCCAGGAGGATACAGATTTAATCCACCTTCGTCATCACCGACATCTTTGGGCATTTTTAAATAATATACTGAATTAATAGAACTAGTTTTAATATGATTGTGTGCATTGGTTCTAAATGATTCTTTGTTATAAACATTAGCCCAACACCATGTTTTGTGAGTTGGGGATAACTTTACATTGCCAAACAAATTTATCACAGTATTAAAAAAGAAATTGTAAAGTATTTTAAAATCTTCGTGCTGATCTTTGACATGAAATGTATAGCCACCGTGATAATTTGCTGTGTCTTTTTGCGATAACACCGTATCAATCATACGTGCTTTTACAGATGGAGATAACAACAATTGTGTTTCTAACACTTGTGGAAAAGTTGGATTGAAAAAAATATTGTTTACTGACATAGAATATTAAAACTAATAATAATCCTATCGTCCGAAGATAAATTAGGTTTAGTTTCGTGCTTTAAATAACCTGGAAAAATTATTAATTTTCCAGGTGTGACAGTTAATGGTATTGACGTATTCCCTCGCCATTTGGTAAAATCTGGTTCGTTACTTAACGCATATTCTTTAGGATCTAACAACATTAAATCCCCACAATTTTCACCAGCGTTTACATAATAACTGCCGCTCCAATGAGCAGTACTGTGGTTATGATGGGGAACAAAAGAACCATGGGGATAGACATTAGCCCAGGCATTACTGAAATTCCAAGTTCGATCAAAATTCAATTGATTGAAAAAATCCGTAATTATAGGAGAAATTTCTGTAAAAAAATCATCAAAATTTTTGTCATCGACGAGATTACCATGATCAAATGAACTGTATCCAGTGTCCGATGCCACATCTGTTAAAATTTTGTTGTGCCAGTAGTGTCCAAGTAATCGCTTATCGTCAACGTTGTCGAACAATTTTCGTATTTTAAGAATCAATGATTTGTTCATATCATCAACGTTTGGTAAAATAGATTCTAAAATAGGAACAGAAAACGCATTTATAATTTTTTTCATAATATTCTTAGAAGGAAAGTAGTAATGATATATATGCTATTAACATTACTGTGAGAGCTTAATATGGAAATTTTGTATGCAAACGGTGATTCTTTTGTTTTTGGTATGGAATGTATAGCAGATGCTAGCATGGATCCTCTTAACAAAGAACTTGCATTTCCTAAACGTATATCTGATAAATTAAATTGTGAAACATATATCAACAATGCATATAACAGTGCAACTAATGAATTTATCTTTAGAACTACAATTTTTGATTTGCTAGAATTAGAACAAAAAGGCGTAACCCCCAGCGATGTATTTGTTGTAATAGGATGGACAACATTGCATCGATTCGAAATAGAAGGCAAAACATGGTATCAAAAGACTTTTCCAGGCATCGATCCAATTGATGTAGTACCAGGTATACAAGAAAGAATGGAATACGTGGACTACAATACGCTTTTTGTCAGCCCGGGATTTCATACAGCAATAGGTGATCCTAGAAATCCCGGATCTTTTTTCTCCACAGAGCAAGATATTGTGCCTTTTTGTGTAGACTATGTGTGGCACGATCATATTCAAAACCCTCAACATGAATCAAGATTATTGGCGTTGCATGCATTTTTAACAGCAAAAGGCTATAAACATATTTTTTTAAATACTGCTGGCCGCTTTCAATTTAAAATGTTAGATACTTCTGTAAAGAATTTTTACAAATTAGATACTGACACATTCTACGACTGGGGGAGGAATCATTATCCAGCCGAAATTAAGAAATATCGTCATTTCAGTCCAGCACCCCATCTAGTATATGGTAATTTACTGGTTGACTACATACGTGAAAATATTTTATAATGAAGAAACTTGTGTATAAATACATTATATGCGTATATTATTAAGGATAACATGAAGAAAATATTTTTTATCAACGGTGGAGCCGGTCGCGTACTTGCTAGTATTCCTGCATTGGAAGAAAGTCATCGTCGTGGCGAACTAGCAGGCATTGTGTGCGAAGGCGGGATGGAATTTTATATGGGACATCCTATCTTGCAAAATTATGCATTTGACGTGAACCACAAAGGCATTTTTGAAAATCTTATCAAAGATAATCTATGCATTAGTCCTGAACCATACAGAGATCACGAATATTACAATCAACGTAGTAGTTTGCAACAAAGTTTTTGGTGGCAAATATTAGGAGAACGCACTACTGTAAATGTTCGGCCTGCAGTGGTGTTAAACAAACCGGAAGAAATGGCCGCAATGGAAATACTAGGGCAGGTCAAACAACAACATCAAAAAGAAAAGACGATTGTGATACAGCCATTTGGTCGAAGCAGTCAGTTAGGGGGTGGCGGTGTAGTATATGACCAAAGCAGTCGCAGTATAGAACAAACTACATTTATGGAATTGGTTGCAGAACTATCCAAAGACTATAACATCATGTATATGGGAGAGCATAAATTAAATGTTGTGAATCTTCCTATTTTTCAACCAGACAATAACCTACCATTGAGAATTTGGGCAGCAATCATCGAATCTTGTGATTATTTTATTGGATGTGATAGTGTGGGCCAACACCTTGCTTATTCTTTTAACAAACCTGGCACAATTGTGTGCGGAAGTACATTTCCCGTAAATATCACATATCCTGATCATTTTAATATCATAGAAAAAAAAGATGCAGTTAGACATTACAGCCCAATTAGAATTGCTGGGTTTGCATCAGAAGAAGCAGATAGATTAAACGACACAATTATGGACTTCAGCAAAGAAGAACTTAAGAGCATAATTGCCAACATTAAAGCACATATTGCTAAAACAACAAAATAAGGAATCAAACATGTGGTTATTAGGAATCAATACAGGACATAACGGTGCAACTGCATTGTATAAAGACAGTGAATTAATTTTCTACATTGAAGAAGATCGATTAAGTAGATTGAAATACGATGGTAACCCATATTTAGGAATGGAAAAAGCATTTAGTTACACTGATAACATTGATTTTCTTATAATATGTGGAACCCGTAATGCATTTGGAAAAATGCCATGGACTGGTGAAGATCCATATACTTGCTATGCAAGAAAAAAACAACCTGGTTATAAATTTGATACTATTATGCTAGGAGGCGATCATCATATGACCCATGCTGTTACTGCGTTTTATAACAGTGGATTTGATGATGCTGCTGCTATTGTTATCGATGGCGCTGGCAGCACAATTAGTATTCCCGACTTAGAACAGATTAAACAAGATACTTGGGAAGTTGAATCAATTTGGTCAATGTCTTATCCGTCAAGCATTGTTAAACATTTAACATACTACGGCTCTAATGATGTGGATAGTTTTTCATTAGCAGACGACAATTGTGAAATCGAAGTATCAGACGGCCATGGTATCACTAAGAGTTATGAAGCGGTGACTCAGTATCTAGGATTTCATGCTATCGAAGCCGGCAAGACCATGGGTATTGCACCGTACGGCAAGCCCAACGATAGTATTAAAATACATGAAGGTAGATTCAACAACAGAAATTTAATCAAACCAAAATTTCCAGCAGGTAATGTTATTAGATGTGATTTAAACCCGGAATTAAAAGAGCACGAAGGTGATGTTGCGTGGCACACTGACCCAGATCTTATCGACGACTTTAGAAAAGACCTAGCATATGCTGTGCAGAAATCAGCGGAAGAACGTGTAATTGCACTGATTAGAAAAACTATTGAATTAACTGGCAAAAAGAAAATTGTTATGGCCGGCGGCTTTGTACTTAATTGTGTGGCCAACTATGAATTCTTGAAAGAATTTCCAGATGTGGAATTTTATCATGAGCCCGTAAGTCATGATGGCGGTAATGTAATGGGTGCTTGCCAGTATGTTTACAGGACTGTTACTAAAGACTCAGTCAAAACACCGTTGGCCAATTTGTATCTAGGTTTAGATCATTCAGCAGAATATGCAACCGCAGATTTTACAGGATTTACTGTTACTGATACTACAGCAACAGATGTTGCAAAGTTGATAGCAGAGCAGGAAATTGTTTGTTTGTATCAAGGTCGCAGTGAAGCAGGTCCTCGTGCATTAGGTAATCGCAGTATCTTATTTGATCCTACAGTGGTCAACGGTAAGGATATTGTTAACGAAGTTAAACATCGCGAATGGTTCCGTCCATTTGCTGGATCAGTAATGGCAGAACATGCTGCCGAATGGTTTGACTTCCGTTCAAGGACTGATAGCCCATTCATGATGTATGCTGTAAATGTGTTGAAAGACAAACAAGCACTAATTCCATCTATTACACACGTGGATGGAACTTGTAGGATTCAAACTGTGACATCGGAACAAAATCCGCACTACTACGAATTAATTAGCGAGTTCAACAAAATTAAGAATGTGCCTATATTGTTCAACACCAGCTTTAATCTAGCCGGAGATCCGCTGGTTGAAACTGTTAAAGAAGCACTAGATACTTTAAAGAACTCTGAAATGAAGTATTTGTGGTTACCTGAAATTAGCAAATTGTTAACAAAAATTGATTTCACAGAAATGTAAGCGACAGTAATATGTTGGATTACTGGAAAGGCGTACACCCTGATAGTGGCAAAGTATGGAGCAATGATAAAGATATCATCATGGCTCCATTCTGGACTGAAGATTTTTGTAATGAACTGGTAGATATTGCAAAATTTTACGATAATAAATTTACAAACCATCGACAACAAAATGTGGACGGTAGCCCGTTGGGCTACGATGGGTTGTATTTTAGTCAGATAAGTCAATTTTTGTTTGAAGACTATGTAGCACACTATACAAGAGACTTATTCCCTATCATTCATAAAGAATGGCCGCTTACTAAAATCTGTGGATGGCAAAGTCCGTTTATTTTAAAATACAGTCAGCAAGGTAAACCTAATCTTGCTCCGCATCATGATTTAAGTGAAGTTAGTCTCAATATTAAATTAAACGCTGATTACGAAGGTGCTGATCTAACGTTTCCTAGACAAGAGTTTAACGGCAAAAATACTCCTATAGGACATGTTACGTTTTGGCCCAGTACTGTGACACATTATCACGTGGTTCCTAATATCAAATCTGGAGTAAAATATTCTGTCACCGGCTGGACTTGGCCAAGCGGCGCTCACGAATTTCACGGAATTAAAAACTTCAAATGATATTGCCTAATAGAATATTTTTTACAGGTGTACCAGGAAGCCGTTGGAGCGGCATTGCACAAGCGTTAGAATCTATGGATGGGTTCAACACCAGCGACCGTACCTCAGCACGTGATTACAGTCATCACGACTTTACTGGACACAAAGGTGCATACTTTGGACGTGGTATGGAGTTTGATCATGACTTGCGCAAAACAAACATAGATGCCGCACACTTAACACACAACGGCACTAGACTGATTAAAAGCCATGACTGGGCATACTCATTAGATCAAATTGAACACGATTATCCAGATGATTGGATCATGTTAGTTTATCGTCCAGATATGATAAGTTATGCATGGTGGCATGAAGCAGGCGGCTTTAAAATCAAATATCCGTGCTACGATGTTTATCGAGACAGCACAAACATGTTGGCTGAAATTACAAGTCAAAATAAACATATTTTAGAATATGCATATACACGTGATGCTACTTGGCACTACTTTACTGAACAGTGGATTTCAGACACATTTGATCAAGCAGTTAAACTAGACAAAGTCTTTTCTGATATACTGGTAACAGTAATCAAATGAGAGATCATGTTTGGTATATAAAATATGCTAGTGCCATAGTAATACTTTGTGCTATGGTGCTGCATGTATTGGGAATAACCCCATGGAATAGTCTACTGCAAATGGTTGGCGCCAGTGGCTGGATTTATGTAGGATACAAATGGAACGAGCGGGCACTGATGCTTAATTTCATTCCACAATTTTTTATTATTATTCCAGGCTTGTTGTATCTTTATTTTAAATAAACAAAATACAGCCTGTTGTTGTTGTCTTTTTTAAATGTTTCCAAAGTGAGATTATGCTTCTTAGCTAGGTCATGTGCAACTTCAAAAGTCCATGGGAATATATCCACATAAGGTCCCTTAGGCCATAGTATTCCAGGATTAGCTCTAAAATACATTTTACCGCCTGGCATCAGTACACTTACTAATTTTGCAAATCGTTCTTCAATTTCTTCTTTGCCGTTAAAATTTAAACTGCCAAACACAATAATATTATCATAACTTTCTGGTTCAACATTAAATTCTAATATATCTACCATATAATCGGCACAGTTGTTAAATGGATCAATGCCAATCAAGTTATTAATACGTCCCTTGAACGGATGATATCCGCAACCAAAATCTAACACAGCCTTGGGATTGCGTTTATTAATTTCTTCAACCAATGCCCAGCCAGTGTATTGATATACTTCGGTATTGGGTTTCCAAATTTCTCCAAAAAATCGATTCATATATCGTTTGTCCAACTTGCCCACAACTTCTTCCACAGTGCCAGTTAAATCAACATCTTCAAAATCAAGTTCCTGTTTGATAACATCTGCAAATTTAGTATGTCTTGCAGGAGTCCACGGAAGGAAGTCCACACGAGTATCTTTACCTAGTGTTGCCCGTACATTATCGTATTTAGGCAAATTAAAGGCAGTTTCTAAATTTTGTATAATTAGACTAAAAATTCGTGTATTCATTATTTTTTTCCGTTTTTGATAAATATTTTTGTAAAACAGTAAAATTTTTCCGTTTTTGTTAAAAATTTTAATTTACGAGCATATATAGTTATCAAGGAGACGAATTATGTTAACAGGAAAAGAGTTTGTAGAACAATTAACACAATCAAACGAAGGATTATTTCGCAGCAGTGAATTAATGGTTAAAGCATATTTTGACAGTAAGCCTAGTCAGGACGAGTTAGTAGAACATTTTGTTGGCCGTATGGTTAACGAGCGTATGAATATGGTTGGTGTTGCTAAATCTGTAGCATCCGCCGATGTCAATACTGATCCTGAAGAATTAACATTGTTGTCCAAGCAAGTTTTAGATGAAGCAATTCATTTTAAACTAGTTAAAGAAGTTATTGAACACATTACAGGAAAACAAGTTGATGTTGATGCCGCTATTACTAACGAACAAGCAAAGCCAACTTCTAAAGGTGCAAGCCTATTGAGCAAGTACGGGCAATTGGACGAAGTTGTTTTATCAACTTATCAATTAATTGCCGAAGGCCGAGCAGAGCGTAATTGGGACATGATGGCTAATTGCATTGAAGACAAATTTATTAGTTCGCGATATGCCCGCATTGCTAAAGACGAAGGTTTTCACGCAACTATTGGCGCCCGTAAACTAGCACAGTTGTGCAGCGACGAAGTTACACAAGCCCGTGTGTTAAATTTAGCTACGCAAATGCGTCAAGATTTGTATGAAGTATGTTGTGCAAACAGCATGCCAACAGAAGAATCTAAACAGGTATTTGAACAAGCGTATATGTAAATGATTATTGGACTCACTCAACGAGTTCTGTATCATAAGGAACGAGGTTATGATTCTTTGGAACATGGATGGTATTCGTGTTTGCCGGGACATGATCTCGTTGCTATCCCAAACAGGATAGATACAGATATTGATGTAGATCTTCTAATTATAACAGGGGGAGATAATCATCCTGTTAGAGATATGTTAGAAGAGCGGTTGATACAGCAGTTCATGCTAGAGTCTAAACCAATTATCGGTATTTGTCACGGTGCATTTTTATTAACAAAGATACTTGGCGGAAAAGTCAGTGATATAATCGGACATATGGACACTGAACATTTAGTAAATGAAACGCAGTTAGTAAACAGTTATCACACATTACAAATAGAAAGTCATCCTACACAAACAACTGTTCTAGCAACAGATGAGCAAGGACGTTGTGAATCGTGGATTTATAGAAATATTGGTGCTGTAGTATGGCATCCAGAAAGAATGAACAAGCCGTACTGGCCAACACAAATTGAGGATTTAATTAAATGAAAAAGTTTTTAATATTATTGATGTTCCCTGTACTTGCACATGCGTGGCAACCCACTAAACCGATTACTGTTGTTGTGCCCAATGCACCCGGAGCTGGTAACGAGATCGCATTTAGAATTTTGGCCAAACAAGTGGAACAAAAAACAGGTGTAAACTTTGTGTATGAATACCGCCCTGGCGCAGTTGACACCATTGCCATGAATCATTTTAATACGCTACCAGGTGATGGATATCATATTGCTGTTCCGAGTTGTCAGAGCACGTATGTGTCTGCTGAGATATGGTTTGCAAACAGTGTAAGATTCAATGCCATGGATTTTGTTCCAGTTACTAACATGGGTAAAAGCCCCCTGGGATTCTATGCTAGAACAACGTCAGACACTGATACGCCAGAAAAATTCATTGCCGAAGTTCGAGCCGGTAACCGACAGTTGAATGTTGCAGTGGGTGGCGCAGCCCACAGACTGGCTGTGGAATACTTAGTGGCTGGAGTCAAACCTTCGGTCGACCCTGTGCAGACTGTGATGTACAAAGGTCCTGCACAGGCCATGAATGATGTGTTGGCTGGCCATGTTGAGTTTGGTGTATTCCCTGTTGCTGTGGGTGCTCCACTAATTAAATCAGGCCGAATCAAACTGATTGGCATAGCCGGAGAAAAAAATATACCCGGCCTAGAAAAGGCCAAGTTGATGAAGGACTACGTTCCCAATCTAAATGTGTATGCCTGCTGGAACTTAATACTGCCCAAAAACACTCCTCAAGATGTGCAGGATTGGTATCGTGATGCTTTTATTCCTGCACTTAATTCAAAGGAAACTCAAGACAGATATAACGAACAATTCATATTCGTCAGCCCTAATGAACAAACACCTCAAGGGGTTCGTGCAGCCATGCATAAACTGCGTGAACAATGGCAACCATTTGCAAGAAAAATTAAACCTGAGTAATTAAGATGGCAGTTGTTGGACAAACTCTAATAAACTGCCAAATTCTTGCACCTTAATTTGATTCATCAATTCAAATGCTTTAGTTTTAGTTTCTTTTCCAGGTGATTTAATCAATACCGGAATTGCTTTAATTTTTGCTGAAACTTTAACATCGTTTGCCTCAGCACCTATAAAATATGACTCTGCCCATTTGATCATACCTTCATTCTGCGCACGATCAAACATGCCAGTGTTGGGTTTTACATAGGGATCATTTTTGTCTACGCCCGGTGCGTAATAGGAATTTTTCACCCTGCCACCGTGTTGCTCAACAATTTCCCTAACACTGGCCAGAATATTTTCAAAATCTTGTATAGACAGTGCCTGGGTTCTATTCTGTGGTTGGCCTGTGATAAACAAAAAATCATAACCTTTAGAGATCAATAATTTTACAGCGTCTATTACCCCGTCAGATATAACCAATTGTTGACCCGGAGTGAATGGTGTAGTGTTGTCTAGCAATACACCGAACAGTGTCATTCCCATGACTTTTCTGTTGGCCTGCATTTGCCAAATGTCTTTGAAATAATCAGTATAGCGACCCATGTGATTTCCTTTTAATTATATATGCACTTTACACAACAGTGATAAATTATTTGTCCGAATAAATATACTAAAGAGCCAAACATGCTAAATTTTACAAATTTTTTCAAACAGAGTCCACAAAACAAGTTGAGTTTAAAAAACAACACACAACTTGCTTACAAAGGCTCTTGGGTGCAGATTTATCCCGATACCGAAATTGACAGATGGTATGTGGGCGATTATAGCAGCGCAAATTACACTGTTACTGCAGAGTTTGACAGTAACAAAAAAGAAGTGTTACAAGTATTGGTAGTGGCCCGACCTGATCAGGCCACTGTGACTGTGTACGGACGTACCAGTATTGACGACAGTCTCATCAATATCAGTGCGTCAGTCAACAACAGTTATGTCAGTATCATTGCTAACGTAACAGACACCACATTCTTAGGAACAAAAGTAATTTTCTTTGCAAATTATGCAGAAACTATTACTCCATTATCAGTGGCTCAAGACACCAGTTTTATAGACAGCAGTCTAGGTGGAGGCTACGACGGAGGTGGAGGATCAATTGGCGCTGCCGCAAGTTTTTCACAACTGTCCGGAACCATTGGTCTAGGACAAATATCCAATGGATTGATCACTCCTGCAAAATTAAATCTTAACGCATCGTTGATACCCACAGCCAATGAAACATTTGATTTGGGCAGTAGTGTATCTAGATGGCGAGATCTCTATCTCAGCGGAAGTTCAATACAATTAGGCAGCGCCACTATCACTGCTTCGGGCAGCAGTATAGTGTTACCAGTAGGCACCACAGTGGGTGGCACTGCTATCAACAGTTTTGCCACAGTGGCAGTATCAGGTCAAACCAATGTGGTAGCAGACAGTGCCAGCGACACACTGACATTGACAGCAGGTCCAGGAATAGAATTGACCACCAATGCTGGCACAGACACTATAACCATCACCAATACTGGTGGCGGAGGTGGTGGCGCCAGTGGCGTAAGTTCTGGAACTGCTACTCGATTAGCATACTATTCATCTAGCGGCAGTGTTGTTCAAGATACCGGAGCCAATTTAACTTGGAGCGGCACCACTCTTGCTGTTACTGGCACTATTACTGCATCAGGAGCAGTGAGTTATGTTCGTGCATACTTTGATACCCTTGCAGAATTAACTGCTATAAGTGCTGCCACATGGCATGGCATGGTAGCACATGTTCACGAAACTGGTAGGATGTATTTTGCACACGCAGGTGCGTGGGCACCTTTGGCTAATTATAGTGATTTAAATATTTTTTCTACAATTGCAGTTGCTGGCCAATCAAATGTGGTGGCTGATTCAGCCACAGACACATTGACACTGATAGCAGGCACCAATGTGACTATTACCACGAATGCCACTACCGATGCTATCACTATCAATGCCGCAGGAGGTGGCGCTAGCACACTTAATGATCTAACTGATGTTGTTATTTCTGCTCCAACAACAAATCAGGTATTAAAATATGATGGAACTAATTGGGTAAATGGCACAGACGCCACCGGTGGTGGTGGAGCAACATCTGATAGTTTTACTACAATTGCAGTGGCCGGCCAATCAAATGTGGTGGCTGATTCTAGTACGGATACTTTGACATTTGTAAACGGCACGGGCATATCTATTACCACCAATGCCGGCACAGACACTATCACTATTGCCAGCACAGTGGCAGCAGGTGCCACAGCATTCACCGGGTTAACAGATCGAAGTGATCTTACTGTGGATCAATTCTATTTGCCAGCAATAACCAGATTGGTTGTGACTGCCAACGGCTCCAGTGCATATAGATTTGATCAGTACGGCACAGCCGATGATCCAACTATATATGCTATCAGCGGAACTACTATAGCATTTGATCTAAACAATGGTCTAAGCAGTCATCCATTCCTAATTCGTTTCTCAGGTGCAAACTACGACACTGGACTGGTGCATGTTACCGCAGGCGGTGTAGTGACCACTGGATCAAGTGCTCAAGGCAAAACCAGTGGCACATTGTATTGGAAAATTCCAGCCGGCATCAGTGGCACCTACGGTTACCTCTGTAGTAATCACGGCACTATGGCGGGCAGCATTGAAATCAAAGCTATCTCAGGCATATAATATGAAACACGTATATCAAACCCTGAGCCTGGCCCCGGCACCAGCATTCTTTATAGGTTTGATATGGAACTTATCACAACCCCAGTCGATGTGCGGTGCGGGTAATTATGAAATGGCGGTGATGTGGGCAGTGATGGCACTAGCGCATACTACACCGTGGATCATTTGGTGGCAACAACGAAACTTTTCCAGGGATTGAAAAACAGCAGTGGTATGCCCCCATGAGCACTGCCCAACTTTCCCAATAATAGATGTCCAGTAAATCTGTTCGATCCTTCGGACACCACATGAGATCGTGTATCAGTATATAACCCCTGGGTCCAGATAAAATCGCAGTGCCTTGATCAAGAATAGGATCTGAAATGCTGACACGAGTTATAGTCATTGGGTAAAATTATAATGTGCTAATATTTAGTTTACCCTCCTATCTAACTTTTCTCAAAAAATGTTTAAATACAGTGTAAGATTTTAATCCTAATAGGAACACTCATGCCAATCACCTACAACGCACTTAGAACAGTCAATGGTTATAGAAGCCCAGGATTTTCTGTCAGCACCGCGGGAGACATACAAACTGATGCTACATTGACCGTGTCAGGCACTGTGACACTGAATCAATCTTTGACATCTTCAGCAAATTTGATCACTAGTGAAAATTTTGTTGGCACAAATTTACAATTAAGTTCAATTGCCATAGAAGGCAACAGTATTAGGACTTCAATAACTAATCAAGATTTGTTACTGAGTGTAGACGGTACTGGAACGATAAAATTACAAGAAGCAGTTGAAATAACTGGAGTTCTTACCACAATCGACACAACAGAAGCATCTTCAACCACAGTGGCTTCATTGGTAGCACTGGGTGGCGTTGGCATTACAAAAACGTTAAGAGTGGGATTTGACTCATATGTAAATTCAGTAAGAATTGGCAAGGGCACAGCAGGCATTGCTACCAACACTGTGCTAGGAGTCACCGCATTAAATGCAGTAGTAGACGGTACAGACAACACAGGTGTAGGATTCAACAGTTTGAATCTTGTCAGCACTGGCGATTTCAATACTGCTATTGGATCAACTGCGTCGGATTCATTGACCACTGCCAGCAGTAATACATCATTAGGGTATGCATCACTCACCGCCAACGTCAGTGGCGATCAAAACACTGCGGTAGGAGCCAATGCACTCAGCGTAACTCTTGGTGCTAAAAACATAGGCCTAGGTTACAATTCTGGCAGTGCTCTAGCAACTGGCAGTGCCAATGTGATATTAGGCTCAGCCACCGGTAGCACCATTACAGGTACCAGCAATAATATTCTTCTATCTGACGGTGACGGCAACATAAGACAAACATTTAACAATGCTGGTGTAGCCACATTCAATGCAGCAGTCACAGTGACTGGCACAGTCAGTGCAAATGATGCCACAGCCAACGGACATTTACCAACCTTTAGACAGGTTCAAAATTTAACACTGGCCTATATGTTGTTAGGGGTAGGGATTTAAATTTCTCTCATTACTTCAATTATTGTTTGAATTTTCAACTGAGTATTTTTGTTTCTAATACTTTGTTCTAATCCCTGATGTGTGGGTTTAGGCAGATGATTGATATTAAACCATCCCCATCCTGAATGCTCATTACTTAATTTTACAAAAAATTCACTGTCTATGATGCAAAAATAAGTGTTGAACATAAACACTTGATCATTGCTGACAAATTTCTCCAAGGGAATTATTTTAATAAAATCGGGCAAACCGCCAATTTCTTCTTGGAGTTCTCTTTGCAGCCCCTGAAATGCTGTTTCACCTTCGACAACAGTGCCGCCTGGCAATACCCAACGCCCAGCATGTTTGCCTTCTGTTTTTTGTAATAATAAAATTCTAGAAGAATCTTTGGCACAGATTATTGCACCACTGCATTCTATACGTTCTTTTAGATTTCTAATCTCCATGTGCCGGCCCTATATTCCCCTTCAAAGGATTTGACCCATGATAGACCATCCCATTTGTATTGTACTCCAGTGTATATATTTGTTTGATAGATCAATTGGTCTTGACTCTGACTAGCATCAAATATCACGATCCATTTGATTCCATTGTATTCTATAATGTCATTTTCTTCTATCACTGGATCGCTGAGATCTGTGCCTTTCCATGCCGCAGGACCATCATATGCCCAAGTATACGGAGTTTCGCCTACAGATCCATCCACGTTGTCACTGGTATTGATACTTTCAATGACCAAATATCTAGCACCTATGGTGGCAGCGGCAATGCCATGTCCGGGACCTACTCTTGTGGGATCTATGATAGCATCAAACGTTCCGGGACTACCAGGTCTGTTGACTGCACTTAACACAGTATTGGTCGGAAAAGAATCTACATCATAATTCACTGTGATGTAATTTTCATCTAGCGGATTAAGACTAAAAGTGCCTACGACTTCTGTAAAGTTGCTTTGTTTGAGATAAATTTTACTGTATCCTGCTTTGTATTTGCCTGGATAATTGTCTAGAATTTTTCTCCAGTTGATTTCAGGACCCATTTTGACAGGAATCTCGATGTTGTTGTTAGTGGCTGTGACATGCTCATGTTTGTCTAGAATTTGTGCTTGGCCATTGACAACTAATATACCAAATCCCCCAAGACTAGTTCTCGTCACATTGATAATATTACCACCAGAAGAAATATTACCACTATTAGCAGATTGATTACTGCCTTGAGGAAATAATTCATTGCCAAAATCTAATTGAGGATCACTCAATGATGGATTTTCTACACCCTGTGTAATGCTGGCAATAATGTTGGTCACTATGCCCAACTGTTTGACCTTGACTGGAGGGCTGATGTATATGGGTGCTTCTAAGGTCAAAGTGGCAATGTCGATATTTGATGCAGTGCCTACTGGGATACTTCTATTGCTGAACGTCAACTGTGTGAGATCCACAGTGCTTAGACTGGTCCAGTCAATGTAGTTGTCAGTAGTTTGAATATCTAAACTGGGATTGAACAACACCAGTATCTGTTCTAAAATTTGCAATTTTTGATCAGTACTGCTGCTCCAAATATCCACTTTGAAACTGGCCTTGTAAGGCGTTGGCATCAGTCTTTCCACAGTGTACTGATGACCTTGACTGCTGGTATATTCTCCTGTGTTCGAATCGTATTCACGTTCTCTAAGATGTAATTTTCCCACATAACTTGAATCAGACAATCTTGAACGATCTAGTTGTAGGTCATTTAGATACACTGCCATGCGTGGCGCAGCAGCCATCTTGTTCTCACTGTTGTCACCTAATAGGCTGGCAATTTGTCGATCAGTATCACCGTACAGCACTGGCACTCTTACCAATGTTCCGTCACCGTACTTTACACTGAAGTTGCTGAGCAGTCTAATAATTTGTGTGATATATCTTCTAATCTGTCCGTCATAAAAATGCAACATTATAAATCTGCCTTAGGTTTAAGTGCTTTTGATAAACTAGAACGTTGATCGGCTGCGGTGGAATACAACGTCCATTCGATTCGTTGTCCCACGGCAACGGGTTCAAATATCTTTATAGATATAAATCCTGATTGGTTTTGTATAACCACACTGTCTTGAGGAACTATGTTGCGATCAAGAATAATCTTAGCACCATATGTGCTGTTGAAAGCAGTTCGTGTGGTAATCACCCCAGTGGTTCTGTTAAATGCACTGGTCTCGTCAGTAAGAACAAATGTATTGGTAGTACCTACTGTAAATATGTCGCTAGCGAGTTTGTCAAAAAACGCCTTGTCGGTGTTGTTAATAAATCCAGTTTTCTGTGTCTGACGAGTGTCGGTATTGGTCAGTGTATGACGTTGCATGTCTTCGTATTTGACCCATCTGCTGCCAGTGAATCTAAACAGTCGATTTGGCAAGAAATCCGTACGAAGGAAAAAATCACCTTCAAATGGGTTGGCTTGGAAACTGATACCGTGACCAAAATTTACCCCGTTAGGAGCAACCCCGTCTTCGACCATGTAACCACTGTAGCCTTCTCTATCAGGACGTTCTGCAATTCTACTGGTATCCAGATTGGTCATAGACGCATCTAAATTAGATTCATCTATAGTTTGTAATCGTGGATTACCATTGTCATCCACGGCTAATGTGTAGAATTGTCTAGTTTCAAATCCGCTTTTGGGAGCATCAGATTCTGCTTGTGCAATCACTGCATCATTGATTTCTAAATCTTTGGCCTTGGTACTCAATATGTCTTGCAGGGTATTACCAGAATACACAGCCCATGCAGTGGCATTGGGTGGTGTCAGCACAGTGCCGTTGGGACTGTTGAACCCAGATTTCACTTGATATAATATTCCATCTAATCTCACAATTTGTCCAGTGAAATATTCTGTAGCGTTGACATGATCGCCTGCAAATTTATCATAGTCTTCACCTACAGGTTTGGTCAACACATCAGCAAATTGCTGACTGTCAATTATTTTCTTTATTTTTAATCTGTAGAGATGAGGGTACCAAGTTTGACTAAACCCTTCACTGGCCCGACCAACATCTTCTATAGCATAATATCTTGGCAGACTAACGTCAAACCCGTTGAGAGCAAATTCGTCTTTCAAATGCGGCAATTCAACAACATCCCCGCTGAGTGGTTTTCTACCAACAATTTTAATCCAGTCATTGATATGTACCACCAACATGATTAAATCGTTATCAATGAATATGCCAAACTGACTGAGATTAAAATCAATGTTTTGCACTTGATAATGTCCACGACACCTATAAATGTCTGGATCATACTTGCGATCTCGATTTTCCAACAACAACAAATCTTGTATATTTGTTGGAGATAGATTGTCATACTGCGGTTGATCAGCAGTAGCGTTAGCATCCGTGGGATTTTTAGGCCCTAGATATTTGTGAATATACAAGTCAGTACCGCCAATCTGAAACATTTCAGAAACTTGTCGATCAATGAATTTGTAGTCGTTGCCTTTTTCGGGCCGATATAAACTGAGTCTTGGCATAATACATATTTAGCGGGCATAAATATAGTTGGAGAATCAAATGTCTGAAAATAGCAACTTAGAAGAACGTCAAAAAGTCTATGATTACATACGAGCCATGTTGGGTGAAGGCATGGTCGATGTTGAACTTGATCCAATTCATTATGAAACTGCTGTTGATCGTGCGCTGACACGGTTTAGGCAACGCAGCCCTAATGCAGTTGAAGAAAGTTACAGTTTTTTAGAATTTGTCATCGAACAAAATGAATACAGATTACCCGACGAAATTATCGAAGTAAGACAGTTGTTTAGACGCAGTATTGGCAGCAGATCTGGGTCAGGAAGTGGCGGCACACTGTTTGAACCCTTTAACATGGCCTACACCAACACATACTTGCTCAGTGGTAATATGTTGGGTGGCCTACTAACATACGAACTGTTTTCACAATACCAAGAACTGGTAGGGCGTATGTTTGGTAGTTTTATCGAATATCACTACAATCCCAACACTCACATATTACGTGTGTTGCAACGTCCGTTTGCATCGGGTGAAATAATTTTAATGCGAACTTATAATTATCGTCCAGACTGGGCACTGTTGACAGACTTGTATGCCAAGCAATGGTTAAAAGACTACAGTTTAGCAGTGGCTAAAATCATACTGGGCGAGGCACGTAGTAAATTTGCTCAAATTGCTGGTCCTGGTGGCGCTGGTGGCCTCAACGGTGCTGACCTCAAGTCAGCAGGCAAAGAAGAAATGGCAGCATTAGATAAAGAATTGGAAACATTGATTTCTGGCGGCACTGGCTATACATTCATTATAGGTTGACACCCTGCACACAATAGTTTATACTTAATAGAAATTAAGGATTTCTAATGAAGTTACCTAAACTATTGATAGTTGGACACGGGCGTCATGGCAAAGACACAGTGTGCGATTTGCTACAAAATTACGGATACACCTTTCAATCTAGTTCAAAGTTCTGTTCTGAACTTTTTATATTTGACACGCTTAAAGACAAATACGGTTACGCCAACGAAGACGAATGCTATCGTGACCGGCACAATCACCGTACAGAATGGTACGATTTAATACACGGCTATTGCAGTGATGATTTGGCAAGATTAGGTAGAGATTTATACGCCCACCACGATATCTATTGTGGACTACGAAACAAAAGAGAGTTTTTTGCCATACAGAACGAAGAACTTTTTGATTATGCCATCTGGGTTGATCGTACAGATCATTTGCCTTCAGAACACATATCTAGCATGAGTATTGAACAATGGATGTGTGACTACACTATCGACAACAACGGTGATTTAGCAAGACTCAAAAAGAATGTTGACGTACTAATCAACACAATTTTTAAACATCGGGCTGTAACTCTTCCTTTAGTACGGCCAGATCAAAAATCTGGTGATAGGTCTCCCTGTTTCCACACAGTTCCCTCTTTGTGAAGAACACGCTGACAGTTTGCACATACTGTCTTAAGGTTAGCGTTTCTACTGTTGTTTAAATTACCGTCTACATGAAACACATTGAACTGTTCTCGATGTTTGCCTTTGAATCCACATTTATCGCATACTGATTTCATACGATACCCGTCCTGATACCATTTGGGTAGACCTTTACCAACTCCTCCATATCGCAAACAAGACTCGCATTGACTACGATAGTATGTTCTATTGTTCTTTCTATAGTTAATGGCTGCTGGTTGTAGTCCGCATTTACATAAGGGTCTGTTCATCTAGTATTTATTGCCCTTTTTATCCCCTTTTCTCTTGATATTATCGCCCTGATTTATATGTCTTTGGGTAAATAAAACTAGCAATACTCTTAGGAGAGATACAACATGGCATTAACATCACCCGGCGTACAAGTCAGCGTCATTGACGAAAGTTTTTACACACCTAGCGAACCAGGTACCGTTCCGCTGATAGTTGTGGCCACAGCGGCCAACAAACAAAACGGTGCAGGCACCGGCACTGCAACAGGTACATTGGCATCAAATGCTGATACATTATATTTGATGACTAGTCAACGAGATCTAGTCGACACATTCGGAGACGCAGTTTTTAAGACTGACGCAAGTAATAATCCAATTCATGGCGGCGAACAAAATGAATATGGTTTACAGGCAGCATACAGTTATTTGGGCGTTAGCAACAGAGCATTTGTTCTACGTGCAAATGTTGATCTATCACAACTAGATGCTACTGCTAATGCTCCTAGTGCTGATCCAGCAAACGGTACATGGTGGTTAGACACCAGCAACACCAAGTGGGGTATTTTTGAATGGAATAGTGATGCTGCTACTGTGGGCGGTAACGGACAAAAGTTTACCAACAAAGTTCCATTGGTCATCACAGACACAACTAAAGTTGTAGACTTTGCTGGTCAAGACTACACTCCCAAGGGATCTGTTGGTGCAGTGGGTGCATATGCAGTGGTAGCAGTGACCACAACATTGGCAGCGTACTACAAAAATCGCAGCGGTATTTGGGTACAAGTTGGTTCTCCAGAGTGGGCACAAAGTTGGCCAACTATTGCTGGAACAGCAAGTCCTACATCAGTGACTGGAACAATTATTTTCACAGTTGACGGTGAAACACTGACAACAATCACACTGTCTGGATCAACGCTCACAGCAGCAGCAGCGGCTATCAATGTTGGCACATACAACAACAGAGGTCTGTATGCCGCAGTGGTTAACAGCAAGTTAGAAATTTATTCAAACAACGTGATTGAATCATCCTTAGGTGACAGCACTGCTGCTAACACTTTTGGCATAAGCGGAACAGCATTGACAACACTTGGTATTACTGCTGGCGATTATCTAGTTCCTAAGTTATCAATTCAACCACACACCAGTGTTCCTACATACAAGAGAATAGACAATGTGGCTTCTGCCGTAGGTCGTCCAACTGGTTCTGTATGGGTTAAAACAACAACTCCTAATCTTGGTGCTAACTTAGTAGCAAAACGTTATAACAGTGCAACAGACGCTTGGGAAACAGTGGCAGCACCATTGTATGCCAACGGTGCAGCAGCATTGGCTGCTTTAGATTCCACAGGTGGTGGAGCAAATCTTGCAGTCGGCGCATTATACAGTAAATTCAATACTGAAGAAGATTACGGTTTAGATCTTACACCAAGATTAGCCACATTCAAATTGTTTAGAAGAAATGCGGTCGGCGCCACAACCATTACCAGTGCAGCCGTAACTGCATCTACATTTCCAGCCGGTAATTACACATTTGTTGTTGCAGAAAGCCTAGTTGGCGCCGATGCTTACAGCAGTGATGTAACAGTTACATTTACGGCTAATGCAAATATAGATGATGCAGATGATTTTGCCAACGCTGTAAATTCAGCAGGATTAATCAATGTCACAGCCAGTGTAGACAGTTCTAATAGAATTGTTATCACTCATGCCACTGGTGGAGATATCTTAGTTGGTGAAGGCACCGGTACTCCTTTCAACAATATTTTTGCAACCAGCGGTGTAAATCTTACAGCCAACTTGTATGATGCAGCCACAGGTGATGAAGCACATGATTACATTGCAACTCAGTGGAAAGCATTGTCATTTGAAGCCAGCCCAACGGAAGTTACTGCATTGGCTACAGATCAACAACTGTGGTACAATTCTATTGTTGACGAAGTTGATGTTTTGATCAACGACGGAACAAATTGGGTTGGATATAAAACTGTTACAAGCCCATTCTACGCTGCTTCTGCTGGATTAAAGACAGATCCTGCTGGTCCAATTGTCAGTGCCAGCGAGCCCACAGAACAAAGCGATGGTTCTGCACTAGTCAACGGCGATCTATGGATCGATACCAGTGACATCGACAACTATCCAGTAATTTACAAATTCAACAGTTCTTTACCTGTTAACAATCAGTGGGTGTTGATTGACAAAACTGATCAAAGCAGTGAGGATGGAGTGTTGTTTGCTGATGCACGTTATAACACTGCCGGCGCCAACAGTGACGAGCCAGCATTGATTGCAGATCTACTAGACAGTAGTTATGTAGACCCAGACTGTCCACAACCTGCATTGTATCCAAAGGGCATGTTGCTATGGAATCTACGTCGAAGCGGCTTCAACGTTAAGAAATTTGTACGTAATTATATTGATTTGGCAGCATACAACACGCTAGTTGGCGCAGCCCCTGGTGAATACATGAGTGCTTACTATCCACATCGTTGGGTCAGTGAAGCAGCAAACCAAACAGACGGTTCTGGTACATTTGGCCGTAAGGCACAACGTGCAGTGGTTATTCAAGGTCTGCAAGCAGTGGTCAACAGCAATCAAACTGTACGTGACAGCGACAGTCGTGTGTTTAACTTGATTGCTTGCCCTGGTTATCCAGAATTGATTGGCGAATTGATCACACTGAACTACGATCGCGGATTGACTGCTTTTGTAGTGGCTGACACACCAGCACGTTTAAACAGCAGTGCTACTAGTTTATTAGCATGGGGCAATAATGATGGCGGCACAGCCCAAGACGACGATCTAGGTGCAGTAAGTTTCGATGAGTATGCAGCAATGTACTACCCATGGGGCTTCAGCAGCGACAACTTTGGTAACAACATTGTTGTGCCACCAAGCCATATGATGTTGAGAACTATCAGTTTGAACGATCAAGTGGCATATCCTTGGTTTGCACCAGCAGGTACACGCCGCGGCGGCATTACCAATGCAACATCAGTGGGTTATATCACTAGTGAAGGCGAATTTGAAACAGTGGCATTGAATGAAGGTCAACGTGATACATTGGCCAGCATCAAAGTTAATCCTTTGACATTCTTGTCAGGTGCAGGATTAGTAGCATTTGGTCAGTATACTCGTGCTAGAAATGCCAGCGCATTAGACAGAGTCAATGTGGCACGTTTGATTGTATATCTACGTAGACAGTTGAACCTATTGGCTAAGCCGTATCTGTTTGAACCAAATGACAAGGCCACCAGAGCAGAAATTAAAAATGCCTGCGAAAGTTTGATGTTGGAACTGGTAGGACAACGTGCGTTATATGACTTCTTGGTTGTTTGTGACGAAAGTAACAATACTCCAGCAAGAATTGATCGCAACGAATTGTACGTAGACATTGCTATTGAACCAGTCAAGGCAGTGGAATTTATCTATATTCCACTGCGTATTAAGAATACTGGCGAAATATCAGGTTTATAAAATAGATAAATAATACGACGGAGATAACATATGTCAGTATCAACACTTTCAAGATTTTCAGTACCATTAGGCGGTGCCAATACCAATGCAACTATGTTGCATCCAAAGTTAAAATACAGATTCCGAGTGAATTTTGAAAACTTTGGTACTGGCGCTGGTGGTGACGCTTTTGAACTTACAAAACAAGTGGTCAGTTTTGCTCGACCAACAATACAGTTTGAAGCAATCGAACTGCCAACATATAACTCAAGAATCTATGTTGCAGGTCGTCATGCATGGACTGCTGTAGCATGCACATTGCGAGATGATTCTACTGGTGTAGTGAGTAAAAAGATTGGTAGTCAAGTTCAGAAACAGTTTGACTTTTTTGAAATGTCAAGTGCTGCATCTGGTGTAGATTACAAGTTTACTACCAGTTTCGAAATGCTGGACGGCGGCAATGGCGGCAACGAAGCAATTGTCCTTGAAAGATGGGAATTGTATGGTTGCTACATTGAAAACGTCAACTATCAAGAAATGAACTATGGGTCTAATGAAGCAATGACTATTCAGATGACACTGAAATTTGACAATGCTGTACAGACCGGCGCAGCCAGTTCAGGTATTGGTGTTCAGGGAATTTATGCAAGAACCAATGGTGCTATTGCCACAGGTGGTGGCGCTGCTGCGTAATATTACTAGCAACAGAAAAGGTCGATTTTATCGGCCTTTTTTTACGACATAAATAATATTATGGCAAACAAGATAAATGGATTTTTCACCAACACAACATCGACTAATCTTCGTGATGCACAACATGCAGCAAGAACATTCTCTGATGACACGTTTAGACTAGCACCTAAACACAAACACCTATTTCATGTCAATCTTCAAATTAATCCATTGGCCTATGCACTGCCGTCAATGCTGTTGCAAAACCCCAACGAAATTAATCTGTTGGTAAAAAATGCAACACTGCCTGGATTTACTATTAATGTTGAAACTGTTAACCAGTATAACAGAATAAAACAAGTACAGACAAAACAAACGTTTCAGCCAGTTACGTTGAAATTTCATGATGACAATTACGGTACCATGCACAGACTGTGGCAAAATTACTATTCCTATTACTATGCAACACCTGGTACATCTTTTGCCATTGGTAGTTATGCAAGAAATGCTATGAAAAATGGCATAGCCAATAGTTACAAATACGGACTGGACAACGGCAGTACTAAACCGTTTTTTAAAAATATTGTTCTGTATCAAATGGCCAAACAACAGTATGTAAGTTACACCATGGTTAATCCTATTATCAAATCGTGGCAGTTTGACACTGTGGATTATGGCTCAGGACAACCTCAAGAGATCACAATGATTTTAGAATACGAAGGATTGTATTTTGGCAACGGTAAAGTAACAGAAGGTGATCCATTGGGTTTTGCATTACAACATTATGACAAAACTCCTAGTCCCACTAAAGTTGGTCCAGGTTTGCCGTTGGAACAAGTTGGCGACAAAAAGTTTTTCCAACCTGGACCAGACGCCTATGCAAATGCAGTAAAAACAGTTAACAGTTATCAAAATGCCAAAACCACTACACAACGTGGACTTGATGCAGAAGGACAACGTATTATAAATCGCACATTGACCAATACTATCGGTAATGCCAGTGTAGACACTGAACTACAACGCAGTGGAGGATTGAGTAAGATTGTGATACCTCAACCTGCTAGTATCACAGCCAGTACCAAAGCAACCCCAAGGAATTTAGCATGAGTAGTTTACCTGGATCAACCACAGTGGTCAATGACAGCAGTGCTGCTGTAAAAACTTTCTTTGACAATTATTTTTTATCACAAATATCGTTTGCTGCAAGCGAGATAGATGCAGTAGTGGGATTTTTTACAAAACGTGGATTTGAGATAGATGCTGCAAGATCCACTGCTATCAGTATTTTAACACAGGCTAAATTTGAAAATGTCAAACCATTTGTTGTAATAGACACTCTAAAAGGTTTAACAGATGTTCAACTCAGCAGAGTAGTTGCTGAAGTGTTGAATAACAATAGACAGGCTACCAGCGCATTGGGATACAGTCTACCCTTTACACAGCAAAATTTTGAAGCAAGAAATATAAGGCCATGAGTAGATTTGCTCGAGGTAAATTTGTTCCAACACGACCAGCCAAATATGTCGGCAACAAGAGCCCCACATATCGCAGTTCGTGGGAATGGGCATTTATGAAATTCTGCGACAACAACGACAACATCTTAAAATGGGCCAGTGAGGCCGTACAAATTCCTTATAGAGATCCACTAACCAATCGCAACACTGTGTACATCCCTGATTTTTTCATTCAGTACATTGACAAGGATGGTCGAATGCTGACTGAGTTGATAGAAGTTAAACCAGCCAATCAAACACTGTTAGAAAAAGTTGGTCGTAATAAGAATAATCAAATGCAGTATGTAAAAAATCAAGCCAAGTGGCAGGCTGCGCAGGCATGGTGCAAAAGTCAAGGTATAAAGTTTCGTGTGCTAAATGAAACAGACTTATTCGCTAACGGCGCTAGAAAACGATAAGTAAGAGTATGAAAAAACTTGAAGAAATTCTTAATCTCCCAGAAAATAAAAAAGAAGTTAAGAACACACAAAAAGAAAATCTACCAGTGGACTCCACTGCTATGTTGCGAGACATTAGCGAATTTGATAAGATTTCAGCAGCACTGCCAGTGGTCAAAGGTCTAGGTGATGTTGGCGACAAAGAATTGGATGATTTGGCACAACGTGCCACTGATGCCTATGATGATCTAATGGATTTAGGTATGAATGTAGAAGCACGATACAGTGGTCGTATTTTTGAAGTTGCTGGTACCATGTTGAAAAATGCAATTGATGCCAAGTCTGCAAAATTAGATAAAAAACTAAAAATGATAGAACTGCAACTTAAGAAGCAACAAATTGATCAAAAAGCAGGGCAAGAAGACACTGCTATTCAAGGACAAGGCGTGATTATTACAGATCGCAATAGTCTTATTGAAAAACTAAAGAATATGAAATAAATATAGTACTAGGAATTTATCATGAAATCTTTTCAAGAACACCTTACAGAAAGTAAAAAGACTTATCCCTTTACTGTAAAACTATGCGGGGCACTGCCCGAGTCTGCTGACAAGCAGATGAAAAGTGCTATGAACAAATATGTTGTGAACAAATTGTCAAAAGGCAAAACAACACCAATTCAATCTAATCCATTGGATTTTCCAGGACAACAAAATTCTGAAGTACATGTGTTTGAAGTTGACTTGGCATATCCCACAACCAGTGCTGTGTTGACAGAATTGTTGGCTGACAAGTTATCAGTTAGTGCGTCGAGAATACGAGTGAGAACTCCGGGTGAAATGGCTGAAATTGCATTGAACTTGCAACACAATGAACCTACCAAAGAAAGTGTATTAGACAAAGATTACGAAATTGACACTAGTGGTCAAGAGTTGGTTGGACAACAACGTGTGGTTAATTTTTTAAAAGAACTTGGCAAAAACCCAGCCGAATACACACAGGTCAAAGGTGCCAACGAACAACTGTTGGCAAAAACAGCACCTAAAGAAACAGCAAAAAACATGGACGAACTAAAATCTAGTGCAAGTCCTTTGGGGTCAACTCAAAACAAGATCCCTAGCCCTAAAGGAAAATAAAATGAATTTCAGTGAATTATACAAAAAAATTGCAGAATTAGACAATCGTCCAATGACTGAAAACAACACAGTAGAATCATGTGGTTCGCCCATGGGACCGTCACCTACTGCGCAACAAGACACAGTTTCAGTGAGCGTCAATATGAATGGCAGCGGCGCAGGTGGTATTCGTGACTTGATGGCTATTTTGAAAAATATTGAAGACACCGACGGCGACATGCCAGATATGCCGCACATGGATATTTCATCTCCTAGTGACATGGTAGGAAACATAATGGATCCCACAGACATGATGAGTGCTGACGATGGCGAAGATTCTTTGGGTCAAATCATGCGCCTATCAGGCAAGCCCACAATGTTGCCTGGCAATGACGGGTTGGATGACGAAGGCAACGCCAAAGAAGCATTTGCCAACGAACCAGATGAAAACTACAGCGACATCAGTGCGTTGACCCATGACAACGCTGGTGGTCTTAATTCCCCACACAAACAGTATAAAAAAGAATACCCCGGCGACAATCCCATGGCAGAGAGCATAAAAAGTAAACTGCTAAACAAATATCAGTCATACAGATAATACTGCCAATATGATTCAAAGCGGGCACGAGCCCGCTTTGTTATTTGTAAATACACTATGTCATCAAAATCACTAGACGGCGTTTTAGTCAAACGTGCTCACAAAAAAGAAACCTTTACAGAGAAACAGGTCAATGAACTATTGAAATGTGCTGATCCGGATACGGGGTATCATTATTTTTGTGAAAACTTTTTCTATATCCAACACCCAGTCAAAGGCAAGATGTTGTTTGCTCCATTTAGTTTTCAAACACGATTGTTAGACGCCTATCACAATTATAGATTTACTGTTAATATGTTGCCCAGGCAGATGGGCAAAACCACCTGTGCCAGTGCATATTTGTTATGGTTTGCAATGTTCAGTCCAGATCAAACCATATTGATTGCTGCACACAAATACACAGGTTCTCAAGAAATTATGCAACGTGTTCGTTACGCCTACGAACTGTGTCCGGATCACATACGATGTGGTGTTACTAACTACAACAAAGGCAGTATAGAATTTGACAACGGATCACGTATTGTGTCAACTACCACAACTGGCAATACTGGTCGAGGCATGTCCATATCGTTATTATACTGTGATGAGTTTGCCTTTGTGGAACCCAACATCGCCGAAGAGTTTTGGACTTCTATATCCCCCACACTGGCCACTGGTGGTCGTGCAATCATCACTTCAACCCCCAACAGTGACGAAGACGAATTCAGTAGAATTTGGAAAGAATCCAACAACAAGTTTGACGCTTTTGGCAACGAACATCCCAACGGGCTGGGCAGCAATGGATTTAGTCCTTTTACCTGTCATTGGGACGAACATCCGGATCGCGACGATGCATGGGCTGCACAAGAAAAAGGACGAATAGGCGAAGAGCGTTTTCGTCGAGAATACAACTGTGAATTCTTGATCTTTGACGAAACATTGATTAACAGCATGTGTCTTGCTGAACTGACAGGAACAAACCCCATAATGAATATGGGACAAGCACGTTGGTTTAAGAAACCCAAATCTGGCAATATATATGTGATCAGTTTGGATCCTAGTCTAGGCACAGGCGGTGACTATGCTGCTATTGAAATTATCGAATTGCCAAGTTTTGAACAAGTGGCAGAATGGCATCACAATGAAACTCCCATACAAGGTCAAATACGAATCTTGAAAGACATGTTGAATTACATCAAAGAATCTATAAGTGATTCTAATATGAATGACATATATTGGAGCATTGAAAACAACACCATTGGCGAAGCAGGACTGGTTGTGATTAAAGATCTAGGCGAAGATCAATTCCCAGGACTGTTTGTCAGCGAACCTATGCGCAAAGGACATGTTCGTAAGTTCCGCAAAGGGTTCAACACCACACACAAGACTAAGATTGCTGCTGCTGCAAGATTAAAGCATCTAGTAGAAAGTCGAACACTTAAAATAGCCAGTAAGCCGTTTATCAGCGAATTGAAATCATACATTGCTCAAGGTGTCAGTTTCAAAGCTAAAAGTGGCGAACATGACGACTTGGTATCAAGTATGTTGTTAAACGTGCGTATGATACAGGTGCTGGCAGATTGGGACCCCAGGGTATACGAACGAATCAGCGTGAGAGATGCATGGGAAGCAGACGATTTCGAGCCGCCAATGCCGATATTCGTTTCTAGTACGTTATGATAAATATGAAATATGGAAACTAATCTAAATCGAGTGGCCGAAGACTTGTTCGATAAAATCGAAGGTTTTCCCAATATTGTCTTAAAAGACCAAAACAATCAACCGATTCCTCCCAGTATGGAAGATCAGATTGAAAATGCTAGAATTTTCAATTTTAACTTTATTACCAATGGAGTCGACTTGGGTCCGGTGACTGTCACGATCAGTGACAATGACGGATTACAAATCAAAACCTACAACGACCCGGTTGAAGGCAAGCCTGAAAAAATACAAGATTCGTGGTATGCTTTTATTAAAAGTCTAAGCGAATTCGCTACTGAACACGTGATTAAATTCAAGGGTCCTAAAATTGTTACGCAAAAAATAACAGCAAAGTCTGAAGTTGGAGAAAGCAAAATGACAGAGTCAAAACTAGTTGGCACCAGTAAAACAAGTTATCAAGATCTTGGCGAGGCAACACTGATTGTCAAACACAGCAAGCCAATTAATTACAATGCTGCCAACGGCAGAACACAACATATCGAACGCATATACATTGAAAATGCCATGGGGGAACGATTTTGTTATCCCTTCAAGCATCTAAATGGTGCTCGTGCTATGGCCACACATATTATTGCAGGTGGCACACCTTATGATGACATTGGACAACATGTTATTGGATTGTCTGAAGAACTTAACAAACT
>Ga0209357_1000013_pt1 | contig 58520 bp, 50 predicted proteins | sample LauGreFBDMM110SD_2_FD_187573 | JGI IMG/M metagenome (GOLD analysis project Ga0209357, IMG submission 187573) | Freshwater lake microbial communities from Lake Michigan, USA - Fa13.BD.MM110.SD (SPAdes) (version 3) | ecosystem: Environmental > Aquatic > Freshwater > Lake | place: Lake Michigan... | reverse complement strand
ATTTTTCAATGCGCGCAGTTACATCTTCCCAAGGTTCCGTCTTAGTATCGGACCACGACGAACCCACAGGAACTGGTGAACTCATCACCGTTACCTCATCGGGAATTTGTGGATCAGACTTGCATCTGATCGCATCAGGACTCTCCGGGGTCATTCTTGGACATGAATTTGGCGGCTTCACTTCAAATGGCACACTTGTCGCTGTCCGACCCATCGGAGAATGCGGCTCGTGCCCTCAATGCACTTCCGGTTTCCCTCACACTTGTCACCTGGCGTTGGCCTCACTGAATGGAACCTCTATTAATGGCGGCCTAGCGGAATTCGTCCGAGTAGAGCCTTCGCGCCTAGTGCCCGTGCCAGCCGGAACTGATCCAGCCACTGTTGGCCTAGTCGAACCGCTTGCGGTTGTTGTTCATGGAATCAACCGCGTACCGCTGATATCGGGCATGTCTGCTCTTGTTGTGGGCTCAGGTTCTATTGGACTACTCACAGCAGCCGTGCTAGCCGACAGGGGTATCAATGTGGACATTGTGTGCCGCCACCCCCATCAATTTGAAGCCGCCGAGAAGCTGGGCGTCAACGCAGTATCCAAGCCCGGCACGAACTACGACGTCTCGTTCGATGCCGTGTGTACACAAGATTCACTCGACCTTTGTTTCACCGCCACACGCCCTCGCGGCAATATTGTCGAGTTTGGAATGATCTGGGGCAGTATTCAACTTAAGAACGACATGATGTTAAAAGAGATTTCAATAGTGCCATCGATGTTCTACAGCCACAATCACGAACACAACGACTTTGAAGATGCTGTTGACATGCTTATCCGCCATCCGGAACTCACGACAACACTTATTACTCATCGTTTTTCGCTTGAAGAATCAGTTCGCGCATTTGCAGTCGCAAACGATCGACAAGCCGGCGCAATAAAGGTTCATATTTTTACAACATTGTAAAAATGTTTTTCACAATCGTTTGTGAAAAACATTTGCTTGCTGCACACAATTTTTATTTTCCAAAAGCAAGCAGTAACAAAATTTGTGTCGTGTGTCACATGACATGGGTTGCGAAATTTTCCGCACTAACTTGACTGATGTCACACCACTGGGGTGATGACAGTTTTAGGGGTAATTCTTATGACACACACTCACTCAATGCGCTCACGTGTGTTGCGTCGCGTTGGTGTTGCAGTAGCAACAGCAATAGCGATTTCAACCGTGGCCTCAACCGGCAGCAGTGCGGCAACTGCGCCAAACGCACCGAAATACGGCGGAAAAGTCAAGGTTGCAATCTTTGACACCTTCCCTGGTTTTTGCTTCGGCGACAACAACGCAAACTCTGCACTCATGGTTCAGCGCACTGTGTATGAGACTCTGTTCGAAAAAACAAAAGGTAACGACATGGTCGGTCTCCTTGCTCAAAGTGCATCTGCCTCAGATGACTTGAAAACATGGACAATCAAGTTAAAGCCAAATATCAAGTTCTCTGACGGTGTTGCTTTCGATGCAACAGCTGTCAAGCAGAACCTTGAATACGCTGGTGGCGGTTACTCGGCTGCAGTCGGAGCTGCGGAAGCTGCAACAGCAGACTTCGCAGGACACGCAGTAAAATTATTTACAGCATTTAAGGGCTCAGGCCCACTTGGTGGTACAACCGGAGCAGGTCTCATGACAGAAGTGGGAATTCCTGTCGCCGGCCAAACAACCACAGTCGCAGTCCCAACTTTGTCGTTCCTGACAGTTCTTGGCGTCTTCGCCAAAGACGGTGCGATTGATACCGCCACCAAGGGTGCCCTCAACGCATTGGGTCTTACCAAATCTGCATCATCAACATGGGCAGCAAGCACATATACCTTGAGCACCGGAACGGCGTTCCTCGCGAACATCGTTTCTGTTACCGCAACAGACGCATTGACAGTGACATTGAAGCTGAACCGCGCACAAAATGACGTTCCCGCAATGCTCTATGCATCAGGTCGCTCATTCATGCGTTCACCGAGCCAGTTCACCAAGGGAGCAACAGTGTGCTCACAAAAGCCAATCGGCACCGGACCATTCAAGGTTGCAGACGATTACAAGCTTGTCAGCACTGACCAACTCACTGTGTACAAGAACCCAACATATTGGCGTACAGACCCAACAACGAAGGCAAAGCTTCCGTACCTTGACCAAATCACTTTCACTAACGTGAAAGAAGCGTCACAGCGTGCGGCTGCAATTCGTAAGGGAACCTACGACGCAGGAATGTTTTCTGGGGCTTCAGAAGGAACCTTCATTAAGGATCTTCGACTACGTAAAACAGTAGCAAAAGAATACAAGTCACCTAATGAGTACTACCCTTCGATTTGGTTGAACCAAGGAAAAGTCGGTAGCCCATTTGCAAGCAAGAACGCTCGACTCGCAGTGTTGTCTTGTATGGACCGTGAAAACTTTGTCAAGGTTCGTACGAAGGGTGAAAGCATTGTTGCTAAGTCAATTGTTGGTGCATCAAGCATCATGTATTCAACTAATGGATTCCAGAAATTTAATGTGACAGCGTCTAAGGGTTACGTAGCTGCATGGCAGGCAGAAGCCGGCAATGCAGGAAAGACTTTGAGCTTCTCCTACCCAGTAGACACTTCTACGCTGTCAATGGCGAACGCTACGTTCTTGAAGTATCAGTGGGCAAAGTGTGGCATCACTGCAAACTTGGTTGTTGAAGAGACAGCACTGATCATCAAGAAAGCTTTCAACTCAGCAGCATCGGGCGGAGCAGCAAATGCATACGACGCAATCAGTATTCTTCTCTTCGAAGGAACAGATGTGTCGTTCAACATGCCATTCGCATTGACCAATGCCTACCCAGCTGGTGCGACCACCATGGGTTCAACATGGCGATCAAACATCGGTAACGTTCTTGGTCTCAACCACCACAGCGACACCGCCATTGACGACTTGTTCTATGCCGGTCAAGCTGCTGCCAACAAGTCAGTCGCAAAGATCAAGTTCCAAGAAGCAACGGCTCGTTTGCAGTCAGAGGGTGTCATGGGAGCTATTTCCAACAACTACTACACCTTCTTCACCAACAACACGAAGGGGCTTGCCGGTATCGGCGCGCTGCAACTTGTAAAGGGTAAGACTCAGCGCGTTGTTACTAACTGGGGCATCGATTGGACAGGCGTGTACAAGACGGCCTAATCGCTTTCTTCCTACTCCATCTTCAAAGGGGATGGGGGTTTTCCGAGAGGATTACCCCCATCCCCTTTGTCTTTCACGGTTCTTATTCGTCCTATCGTCGCCTGATGACCATTCGAGGCCAGATAACCAAACGATTAGTTGCCAAATGCAATGAATATCTAGCCACTGTGTCTGGCGTCACCCCATAATTGGCTGTTAGAGTGGCTTCTGTCACATCAATTCAGATGTGCATATTTGGGGGGAACTCAATGACTCAAAGTCAAATCACTCGGTCACGTGTGATGCGTCGTATAGGGGTTGCGATCGCAGCATCTCTTGCGATCAGCACACTGGCCTCAACCGGAAGTCAAGCGGCGTCAAACCCGTCGGCTATCAAAAGGGGCGGCAAAGTTAAAGTCGCCATTAGTTCGACATTTGGCGGATGGTGTTTTTCAAACAACAACGCCAGTGATGCCTTAATGGGCCAGCGCACAGTCATGGAAACTCTGTTTGAAAAAACAATTGGTGGAGACATGGTTGGTTTGCTCGCCGAGAGCTATTCAGGATCAGACGATCTGAAGACTCACACCATTACCCTTCGCAAAGGCGTCAAGTTCCATGACGGAACTGATTTCAACGCGGCAGCACTGAAGACCAACCTTGACTATGCAAGCGGTGGATACTCAACTGCGGTAGCAGGAGCCGAAGCTCAAACAGCAACTCGTGTTGCTAAAGCAACAGCGCTCTACACAGCACTGGCAAGTCCGCAAACCCAAATCAACCCACTCGGTGGTACAACGGGCGCAGGTCTTCTTGCCGCACTTGGAATAGCTTCAACAGCTACTCCGACAGTCGCAGTAGGAACTTTGTCATTCCTTGGTGTACTCGGAGTTTTGAGCAAGGGCGGTGCCATTGATAAGGCAACCTCAGGCGGATTAGATGCATTGGGCTTCACCATTAGCGCTTCAGCAACATGGGCCGCATCGACCTATACCTTGAGCACTGCAACAGCATTCATTGGAAACATCACGTCAATCACAGCGACTGATACCCACACAATTGTTTTGAAAACGAACCGCGCGCAAAATGACGTACCTGGAATGCTCTATGCATCAGGTCGATTCATTGTTCGCGCTGTGGCTCAAATTTCAAATGGCGCATCAAACTGCACCACCAAGCCAATTGGTACAGGACCTTTCAAAGTGTTGCCTGGTTACAACTACTCAGATACAAATGAATTGGTTGTTGTCAAAAATGCTGACTACTGGCGCAAAGATCCAACTACCGGAGCAAAGCTTCCGTACCTTGATCAAATTACATTCACCAGCGTGAAGGAATCTTCTCAGCGTGCAGCAGCTGTCCGCAAGGGCACCTACGACGCTGGAACTTTCGCAAGTGCCGGTGAGGGCAAATTTGTCCGCGACCTGCGCCAGCGCAAGTCAGTCGTTACAGAATACGCCACTCCGTACGAGTACTACCTTTCTCTGTTCTTGAACCAAGGCAAAGTTGGTAGTCCTTTTACAAGCAAGAATGCACGTCTCGCAGTGATGACATGTATTGACCGCGCTGGTTTCGTTAAAGCTCGTTCACAAGGTGAAGCAAAGCCAGCCACATCTTTGGTCGGACCTACAAGCATCATGTACACGACAACTGGTCACCAGAAATACAGTGTGACAGCCTCACAGGCCTACGTTGCAGCATGGAAGGCTGAAAACCCAACCAAGAATACGGCAATTGAAGTCTCAATGGTGGCTGACACAGGATCGGCATCTCAAGCAAGTGCCAAATTCTGGAAGGACAGCATGGCACCATGCGGTATTACAATCAATGTGATCACAAAAGAGGCAACTCTTGCGATTGCAACCACCTTTAACTCAAGTGAGTCAGGCGGAGCACAGAATGCCTATGACATGAGCTTTGCTCAACTCTTTGAAGGTACCGATGTGTCATTCAACTTGCCGTTTGCATTAACAAATGCATTCCCAGCAGGAGCAACCACAATCGGTTCGACGTGGCGAAGCAACATTGGATCAGTGCTGGGAATTGCCCACCACAATGACACCACTGTTGACAACTTGTTCTACGCGGGTAACGCAGCGGCAAATAAGGGTGTAGCAAAAATCAAGTACCAAGAGGCAACGGCTCGTATTCAGGCTGAAGGCATCATCTCTGGTGTCTACTCTCAATCTGGCCAAGTTTTTGTGAACAACAAGAGCGGCCTTGGCGGTATCGGAAAACTTCAAATCGTCAAGGGCAAGACACAACGTGTTGTAACCAACTGGGGATTTGACTGGACTGGAATTTACAAGAAATAACTTTCTTCTAAATCTTCATTACTGAAGGAAAAGTACCGGCGCCCAATTGGGTGCCGGTACTTTTTTTGTACTACGCTAAGAAAACGTATTCATTGGGGGGTTCGTATGAACTGGTTTGCCGAAATCTATAAGAGAGTGATAGGTATCGCTGTTGTTGTTGTCATCGCAACTTTCCTTCTCTCCTGTCTTATGTGGCTGCTACCGGGAGACCCCGCTGAATTACTGAATCCCAGTGCCCCAGAAGGCGCCATTGCAACAATTCGCAAGGAGATCGGTTTAGACCGAGGAGTGTTTGGTTATTACTGGCACTGGCTCAGTAACTTATTGACAGGAAACTTTGGGAAATATTATCTCGGTGGCGGAGAACGCGAAGTCTCCGAAGTGGTGCTTCGAACACTTCCCGTCTCCATACAGATGATTACATATGCGCAAATTGTTTCGCTCTCACTGGCTATCCCCCTCGGCCTTATCTCTGCCTACAAAGAAAACAGTCGGTTCGACCGCATTGTGAGCACAACTTTGTTCACAATGGTTTCGTTTCCAGGCTTTGCATTAGCCCTCATCCTGTCGTTGGTATTCGCAGTGCAGTTGGGATGGGTTGACCCAATCGGATACGTTGCTCCGAGTGAAGATCTTTTCAAACATTTCAAATTAATGATTCTGCCTGTAGTCAGTCTTGCTGTTGGATTGACGTCTAGCTATACGCGATTGCTTCGCACAGACGTAATTGCAACATTAAAAGAAGATTACGTGACAATGGCAGCATCCAAAGGAATAAGTAACAGACGCGTGTTGTGGAAACACGTGTTCCGACCTTCCAGCACCACAATTCTCACCTCTGCAGCACTGAACATGGGTGGCCTCATTGGAGGCACAATTATTATTGAGACCATCTTCGTGATTCCAGGTATCGGTTATGAAATTTTTTACGCCATCGGTTCACGACAAATCATCGCTATGCAAACCCTGATTGCTCTTGTGGCGTTTGCTTACGTTTTTTTCAACTCCACTGTGGATATTCTGACCCAAATAATTGACCCAAGAACGAGAGAACGTCGTGCCTGATGTAGAACAACCAGTCGAAGTTTCACCAAAACTTACAAAGACCAAGAATAAAAAACCAATAGGTTTCTATCTTTCTGCAACGTGGATTGGAACCGTAGTTTTTCTGGCCGCTTTTGGCTGGGTGTTACCAACACGATCATGGGACAGTGCAGATTATGACGCTCTAGGTGTTAAGCCGTTTTCGCCGAACCATCCGCTTGGAACCACCGGTGATGGTTATGACATGTTGTCGGGATTAGTCAACGGGGCAAGAATTTCAATTTTCGTTGCGCTCGTTGGCGTCATCATTGGAGGATCAATAGGTACTTTCATCGGGGTGACCTCTGCGTATTACCGCGGAATGTACGACCGAGTAGTAACGATGATTTTTAACGTAATGTTGTCGATTCCGAACCTTGTCCTGTCATTAGCCTTGCTTTCCGTTCTTGCTTACTCTGACGAAAACAATCCGACAACGACATCGCGCCGTGTTGGCGTTCTCATGCTTTCCCTCACAATTGTCGTCGTTCCAATTCTTGGACGAATCGGTCGAGCATCAGCGCTCCAATGGGCCGGGCGAGAATTTGTTCTTGCGTCAAAGTCAATGGGCACGTCCAACCCGTCAATCATTATTCGTCATATCTTGCCGAATGTCGCGCCAGCTATTTTGGCTATCGGATTCTTGGCGGTTGGTTCCTTGATTATCGTTGAGGGTTCACTGGCAGTTCTCGGTATTGGCGTCCCCGGCGGTGCAAGCTGGGGCTCGATGTTGGCCAACGGTCGAGGCAACATCGCCTACTCTCCTCACGAGGTGTACATGCCCGCAATGGCAATTGCTCTCACTGTCATCTCCTGTAACTGGTTCGGTGACTACGTCCGCAGAGCACTCGACAAGAGGGAGTCAAAGATATGAGTTCATTACTAAAAATTGACAATATGTCAGTCAGTTTCGCCACACCGCGCGGCAATCTACGCGCGGTCAATGACGTCACGATCGAACTACTAAAGGGTGAGAGCCTCGGAGTTGTAGGTGAATCTGGATCCGGTAAGACAGTGTTGTCACGGGCAACAATGGGTTTATTGCCAGGCACTGCAACGCGAACCGGAACCATCACGTATAACGGTCAAGTCATTTCAGATCTACCGAAGGACGAAGTGCGAGAGCTCTGGGGCACGGGAATGGCCATGATCTTTCAAGATCCAATGACCGCCCTGAATCCTGTCCGACGCATTGGCGCTCAACTTACTGAAAGTTTGACAGTTCGTCTTGGCATGGACAAGAAAGCGGCAAAACAAAAAGCAATCGAGTTGTTGATGCGGGTTCGTATCCCCGACCCAGAGTCAATGTTACGAAAGTTTCCATACCAACTATCAGGCGGTATGCGTCAACGCATCATGATAGCTATTGCAGTTTCGTGCGAGCCACAACTGCTCTTTGCAGATGAACCAACTACTGCTCTCGACGTAACCGTGCAAGCACAGGTACTTGATCTCATTACCGAATTGAGAAAAGAATCAGACATGGCGATGATTCTTGTCACTCACGACCTTGGTGTTGTAGCCGGACACACAGACAAGATTGCCGTCATGTACGCGGGCGATGTTGTTGAATATGCTCCGACACGACAACTGTTTTCAAACATGAAAATGCCTTACACCGAAGCATTGCTGAAGTCGATACCTCGTCTCGAAACGCCTACAGGAAGTCGCTTGCCAGTCATCGAGGGTCGATTGCCTGATCCGACGAAGAATGAGCCTGGTTGCCCTTTTGCGAATCGTTGTCCCTATGTAACTGATAAGTGTCGCGCCGAGAAACCACCATTAACCAATGCTGGTAATAATCATTATTATCGGTGCTGGTTTCCCATTGGAGGAGAAAAGTAATGGCTGGCAGCGGTAAAGCTCACATGCGTCCCGATGGGGATCGCGTTCTCACAGTTGAAGATCTCACAGTTGAATTCCGACTGAGCAAAGACAAAATCGTCAAAGCGGTCTCAGGAGTAAGTTTTGACCTTATTCGAGGCGAGACCCTAGCGATAGTCGGCGAATCTGGTTGTGGAAAATCAACGTTGGGCAAGGCAATCTTGCAGTTGCCAAAGCCCAACAGTGGTTCAGTCAATTTCTTGTCAACTGAACTAACCACGCTGGGTAAAAAAGAACTGCGCGACATGCGTCCTGCGATGCAGATGATTTTTCAGGACCCAGTGAGTTCACTGGATCCCCGCTTACCTGTCAGCGAAGTTCTCGCAGAGCCCCTCAAGGTGTGGAAGCGTGGCAACCAGATTGAAATTGATGCCAAGATTGACGAGTTATTGAATGCGGTCAATTTAGACCCAGCAGTAGTACGAGACCGCCGCTCCTATGAGTTCTCTGGTGGACAGTGCCAGCGCATCAGTATTGCTCGTGCACTTGCACTAGAACCCACCATGATTATTTGTGATGAGCCTGTATCAGCACTCGACGTTTCTGTTCAGGCTCAAATTTTGAATCTGCTTCAAGACATGAAAGACCGATACGGCCTTACTCTGATATTCATTTCTCATGACCTCGCAGTCGTGAAGGCTGTGAGCACCCGAGTCATGGTGATGTATCTGGGCAAAGTATGTGAAGTAGCCCCGCCCGATCAGTTGTACCAAACAACTCGTCACCACTACACCAGGGCTCTGCTTGCTTCGGTACCAATTCCGGACCCTGATCGACCCACATCATCTCAACTTATTCAAGGTGAACCCCCGTCGCCACTCGACCCTCCATCAGGCTGTCGTTTTCGCACACGCTGCCCTGCGGCAACCGAGAAATGTGCTGCGGAAGAACCTCAACTGCGCGAAGTAGCTGTTGGCCATTTCGTGGCCTGTCACCACCCCAACGAGTCGTAATTGTTATTCCGGCCAGCCCGGAGTATCAGCATCAAGTTCAACACCCATGGTGTTGAGAAAACCTGAAACCAATCGATACGTACCTGCGACCATTACAAGTTCCACAAGTTCGGCCTCGTTCCAGTACGCCTGTAGTTCTGCCCATGTGGTCGTGCTGACGCAGTTATCAGCACATAATTCATCGCTCATTGCAATGAGTGCTTGATCGCGTGCACTCCACTGATGTTCAGTTGACTGCTTTGTTAATTCGACAATTTCAACCATCGTCAAGCCGACGCGTTGACCTATAACTGTATGTTGTCCAAATTCATAGACGGACTGGCAGTTCCAACCAACACGCAAAATTACAATCTCACGTTCACGGGCAGGCAAGAGCCCCTTGTTAAGAAATAGTCCAGCGAAATTCATGAAGCGTTTCAGTAATTTCGGGTGATGGGCGATAGTCCCGAAAATATTAAGTGGCGTTCCGGCAGGCGAATTGATACCCCCGCCCATGATTACGTGCAATTCATCCGTCAGATCAACCAACGGTGCAATACGTGGCGACGCAGGGCGAAGCTTTCCTAATGGGGACAAAGATTCAGTCATGCCAATATTCTGCTTCATGGCTGACCCCTCATCGAACCCGAACTAGCCTGTGAGGATGCCTCAGTGTCCATTTTTGGAAACAGACAATGCCCAGTAGTCCATTGTTTCCCACCAGTGGCGAACTACTTGCCTGCGACGGGTCAGCTGTGCTGGTTCCAGATTTTTTTTCTTCAGTAGACGCCGACAAATACTTCAGTGCCTTGTTAGCAGAGACTCCATGGGAGCAACACAGTCTCAAAATGTTTGGAAAGCAGGTACTGGAACCTCGGCTGTCTGCCTGGCATGCAGAGCCGGAAATGGAGTACACATACTCTGGTCGGCCTAGGACACCCCTGCCCTGGAATGAGCCCCTCATGGCCGTGCGCTTGGCGTGTGAAACCCACTTAGGGCATTCGTTCAATGGAGCGCTCGTCAATCTGTACCGATCTGGAGCAGATGCTATGGGCTGGCATTCTGATGACGAGCCGGTAAACGGCGTAAATCCCGTCATCGCATCTATCAGTCTGGGTGCCGAACGACGATTTGACTTGCGCCATAAACGAACGCGCGAGGTCGTCTCGGCCGCACTGCCCCACGGGTCATTACTTGTTATGTCAGGAGCGTGCCAGACGAATTGGTATCACCGAATAGCGAAGACAACCCGCGATATCGAGCCACGAATCAACATTACTTTCCGCTTTCTTCGCTGGTAAGCAACTAAAAAACTGTGTAATAATTTGGTCATGAATAACAACATCGGCTCCATTCTCACCAAACGAGCACTCTTGAACCCCACCAACGAAGCACTCTTCGATGTTGCGCAAGGTGTTCGTTTTTCGTATGACGAACTCAACAGTCGAACTAATCAAGTAGCTAACGGTCTACGGTCACTCGGTGTGCAAAAGGGCGACCGCGTTGCCTTGCTTATGATGAACTGCCATGAATTTGTTACATCATTTTTCGCTATCGCAAAAATAGGCGCGGTGATTGTGCCATTGAATTGGCGTCTTGTACCCGACGAACTTGAATTCATCATGAAAGATGCAGGCGCAACTGTTCTCCTTTCCGGATCCGAATTTGACGCAGCAATTACAGAACTTCATTCTCGCGGTGACCGCACCGATGTGAAACATTGGGTGCGCGTTGGCATCGCCGATTCCCTGCCCTCATTTGCACAGTCATTTGATTCAGTTGTGAGTTCCCAGCCAGACACCGAGCCTGAAATCACTGCGTGGAACGACGACTTGCTGTACATCATGTACACGTCGGGCACAACTGGTCTTCCTAAAGGTGTGATGCACACGCACAACACACAAATGGCTGCTCTTATTACCTTGAATGCAACCAATGATTTTTGCATTGGTGATCGGTACCTAAACCCGATGCCACTATTTCATGTGGGAGCACTTACCCCTGCAATTGTGACTGCTTATCGCGGATTGGCACACATTCTCATGCGCGCTTTTGACCCCAATGCCATTTGGACTTTGGTGAAAGAAGAACGAATCAATAACGCACTACTAGTGCCCGCCATGTTGGGCGCATGCCGCATGGTCTTTGACCCTTCAGTTCATGATCATTCCACGCTTCGTTGGTTCCTCAGTGGTGCCGCGCCAGTACCGAAGTCGCTCATTGAGGCGTACCAGACAATGGGCATTGATATCCACCAGGTGTACGGACTGACTGAAACATGTGGGCCAGCATGCGCCACAACGCCAGAAGATGCAATCCGTAAGGCAGGTTCAACAGGCAAAGCCTATTTTCATACCGATGTCAAAATCGTTCATCCCGATGGCACCGAATGCTTACCTGAAGAAGCAGGCGAAGTACTCGTGCGCGGCGACCACGTCATGACGGGCTATTGGAACAGACCAGATGCCACTGCTGACACAATCAAAGATGGCTGGCTGTACACCGGCGACATTGCCCTCGCCGACGATGAAGGCTTCATCTGGATTCAAGACCGACTCAAAGACATGATTATTTCTGGCGGAGAAAATGTTTACCCCGCCGAGGTTGAAAACATTATTCTTGGACACCCAGGGGTTGCAGATGTGGCGGTCATCGGTGTTCCATCGGACAAATGGGGCGAAACAGGTCTTGCAGTCATCGTGAAAAAAGATGCAGCCGTAACAGAGGCCGACATCATTGCGCACTGTGATGGAAAATTGGCTCGCTTCAAAATGCCGGGCGGTATCCGCTTTATTGATGTGATACCACGAAATGCTTCAGGAAAAGCACTGAAGCGAGAACTACGGATTCAATTCCCCACTTTGTAGACCAGCAGAACAGCTGTTCAAAGCCTCAGATTCTTAATTGACCTGCTTGTCGCGGCCTTCCCAATACGGTGCTCGCAATTTGAATTTCTGAAGCTTTCCGGTTGTCGTTCGGGCTAGTTCGGAACGAAACTCAATGCGTTTAGGGCATTTATACCCTGCGAGTTTTGTCTTGACATACGCAATTAGTTCATCCTCAGTCAAGGTCGAACCTGGAGTCTTGACAACAAGCGCCATCACTGCTTCTCCCCACTTCTCATCGGGTACGCCAATAACGGCAACCTCAGCCACTTCAGCGTGGGAGAAGACTGCGTCTTCAACTTCGATAGACGAAACGTTTTCACCACCCGAAATAATTACATCCTTCTTACGGTCAGCAATGGTGATGAATCCATATTCGCCCATAGAACCGCCGTCACCAGTGTGAAACCAGCCATCGACAATTGCTGTCGACGTCTCTACCGGCTGTTCCCAATATCCCGCCATAACTACGCTGCCACGCGACAACACCTCGCCCTCTGCATCTATGCGCATCTCTACACCGAGCGTTGGGGCTCCCGCTGCGCTGAGTTTGGCGGCGCGTTCGGCGGCAGTCAAAGAATCCCACTCGCTGCGCGTGCGGTTCATGGTCAACAGTGGCGAAGTCTCTGTAAGGCCGTAAATCTGAATGAATTCCCATCCGAGCTCAGTCTCAATCTTTTCAATTGTTTTTGTTGGAGGCGGAGCACCGGCAACAACCATTCTCACCTGTCCACGCGAAGTCGAAGCACCAGACTCTGCCGCCGCATCAAGGACCATATTGGCAACGGCGGGTGCACCACTTAACAAGGTGACTCCGTGTTTTTCAATACGGCGCAAAATCTCGGCTCCGTCAACCTTGCGCAAGATGATGTGTTTCCCACCCATTGCAGTAACAGAGAAAACAATCCCCCAACCATTGGCATGAAACTGAGGAAGGGTGTGCAAATACACGTCCCTGTCGTTAATCCCTAACTGCCATCCGAAAATTGCTGCATTCACCCACAAGTTGCGATGCGTTAGTTGTACACCTTTGGGTCGAGCAGTCGTCCCGCTTGTGTAATTGATTGTTGCAGTGACGTCTTCATCAGCGATCCACGGTTTCGGTTCAACATCGTATTTGTACAGAACCTTGTCTGACTCTGCACCAATTACAAACTTGTGTTTGGCAGTCACATCCTTCAGTGCATCTTCTAGCTCTGGATCAATGATCAAGACTTCAGCACCACAATGAGAAATGATGTAGGACACTTCCTCTGCGACTAATCGAAAATTAATCGGAACGAGAACTCGCCCATACCCACTGACTCCGAAAAATGCCGTAAATAGTCGAGCAGAATTTTGACTCACTATCGCTACACGTGCCCCCTGAGGTACACCCAAGGCATCTAATGCTGCTGCTTGTGCGCGTGCGCGGCGCGCGACTTCCTTGTAGGTCAATGTCCCCCACGATGCTGCAGGTTGATCGGACTCATCGACTATTGCAATTCTGTCTCCGTACACCTGTTCGGCCCGACGAAGATGATCCACGATGGTTAAAGCAACTTTCATGCTTTCTACCGTAGGCGTTTTTGAGCACGGTAATTGCACCCAGAACCTGTTCTATAGTGACGCCGTGACAAACATTCTTCAGTCAACAATCAACACTCCAGATGCCATTGCGGTCATCTGCGACGACCAAGAATTGACGTGGGCGCAACTGGAAACAAACGCCCGCAAGATTGCTCATGCACTATCTGCGTGGGGACTGAATACGGGTGACCGATGGGCCCTGCTGTCCCATAATCGTATTGAGTGGCCCGAGTTGTTTCTCGGCAACACTCTCGCCGGTACTCGCTACGTACCGTTGAACTGGCACCTCACGGTCCCCGAAATTGAATACCTCTTAATTAACAGCGGCGCAACAGCCCTTGTCGTTGACCCGGACCATGCAGAGGTCGGCAAAGAGGCCGCTACCCGAGTTGGTATTGATCCAGCACGGATCATTGTTCTTGGCACGCAATACACCGCATGGCGCGATGCTCAGCCAGATACGTCCCACCCCAACACCATCTCAGGCTCTGCCCTTATATACACCGGCGGCACCACAGGTGCCTCAAAAGGTGTCACACGCCCTGATTCGGGTGCACCAGTCTCGTCATGGGCAAAGGGCGTCTCCACATGGGGCAGTTTTGTAGGGATGCCTGAAAAAGGTGTCGCACTACTTGCCACTCCCCTGTACCACGCCTTTGGTGCGGGTGTCTTGGGTGCGGCCCTTGCGCGAAACCACACCATTGTGCTGAAAGAACGTTTTGATGTAGACGATTTCGTGGACACCATTCAGCAATACAGGGTCACAAGTGCACCGTTAGTGCCGACACTTATTGTCAGGCTCGCAAAGCTTCACGACCAACATTTTTCTTCTCGAGACCTCTCAAGCCTGCAATGGATTGCGCACACCGCTGCACCCTGCCCTAGCTGGGCCAAGCAACGCCTTATTGACATGCTGGGGCCGATCATCACAGAGTTCTACGGCAGTTCTGAGGGTACTGGGCCTGTAGTCTGCACAAGCGCCGAGTGGATGGCACGACCTGGCACTGTTGGTCGCCCTGCACCGAACCTACGCGTTTCCGTCGTCGGCGATGACGGAAACGACGTACTGCCAATGGAGATTGGAACCCTCTATTTCAAACGAGCAGACGGTGCCCCGCAATATCACGGCGATGAAGCCAAGACCAGAGCTGCTCAACTGCCTGATGGACGGTTCACTGTTGGAGATCTCGGTTATCTCGACGCTGACGGGTTCATGTACTTGGTCGATCGTCGCGTCGACCTCATTTTGAATGGTGGCGTCAATGTGTACCCCGCTGAGATTGAAAGCGTTCTCAGCCAACACCCATCAATTCGCGATGTTGCGGTCTTTGGAATTCCAGATTCTGAATTCGGACAACAAGTCAAGGCCGCAGTCGAACTTGAAGATGGAGCATCTCTGACATCAGATGAATTGATTGCCTGGAGCCGTGAACGACTTGCCGGTTTTAAATGCCCGCGCAGTGTTGATTTCCACGAGGCACTTCCCCGTGAAGCTCACGGAAAGTTAAAGAAACGTATCTTGCGCGACGCCTATTGGCCTCAATAGACACAATTATCTACGGGGTTCTTACAACAAAAAAGGGGCGGTGACCATATGGTCACCGCCCCTTTTTAAGGTTATTGAGTTAAGGACTTAGCCCTTGGACACTCCGGTCCATTCAAAGCCTTTTGTTTCTACTGTCTCAGCAAAACCACCGCCTGGCAATGCCAAGGTTCCGATGCCCTTCAACTTTGACTTGTTAGCAACGAATACTTTGAAACCACCATGAACAGCTGGTATGGCATATCCCTCGGTTTGCAAGTACTCAGTTACGGCCTGCCATGCCAACTTGTTTTTGGCAGGGTTGGATTCAGCCATTGCTGCGTAGGTCAAGTCGTCAACCTTGGTATCGCCGTGGTTACCCAAAGCAATAATGATTCCGAATCGTCCGACAAGGGTAGGTCCAAGTTTGGTGAGAACTGGGTTAGTTGAACCCGTAGGGAATGCCTTGCTCATAAAGAACGGCGCAACATACGCAGGGCTTCCACCTTCAGCAGGTGTACCTTGCGCAAAATCGTATGCGTTTCCGCCAGCAGCGTAAATCTTGCTGATCAAAATAGTGCTTTCTGCCTGCAGAATTTCGTTTGTTGCAATTCCAGCTTTGTCAAACATCTGCCTGATGAACTTCACGTTATTGAGTGATTGGGAACTTGAATCGGCGTACAACGTCAACTTCATTGGTCCCGCAGCACCAAGAGCCGCATTACATTCAACCTGATATGCCTTTGACTTTGCGATACTGAACTTCGGTGCACCCTTCAAGGTGTACATCGGGTTTTCTTTACCAACAAGTGATCCAGAGACACTTCCCGTACCCTTCAGACGGACCTTGTTGTAAGCATTCCAGTCAAGCGCATGAGCAGCTGCCAGACGGCAAGCCTTGATCTTGAATGGAGAGTCTTTCTTTCCAACGTTAGGCACCCACTGCCCATAGGCAGTTTGGGTTGAAAGGTATCCGGTGACATCTTTCTTTCTGTTGAGCAAATCCTGTGTAAACGTTGCATCACCTTGTGTAAAGAAGGCGGCATCTACCGTTCCTTTACGCACTGCAGCAGCACGTTGTGAGGCTTCCTTCACATTGATAAAAGTAATTCCATCAAGGTATGGCAACTGAACGCCATTCTTGTCTTTGCGCCAGTAGTTCGGGTTACGTACAACTTCTGTTAGGTCAGTTGTGAAACTCTTCAACATGAATGGCCCTGTACCAATTGGGTTGGTCACGCACGTTTTTGGAGCTGCAATTTGAGCAGGAGCACGCATGACATAGCGACCTGCACGATAGATCAGAGCAGGCAGGGCCTGGTCGGGGCGGTCAAGAGTTACTTTGAGGTTGAGATCGTCAACGACTTCAACGCTGTAAATATTTGCGTTAACTGCAACACCAGTTCCTAGATATCCCAAAGTTGGGTCAACTTCACCGCGACCAATGTCGATGTTCTGCTTCACGTTGGCGGCATTAAAGGCCTCACCATTCGAGTACTTGATTCCCGCACGAAGCTTGATGTTCCATATCTTGTTGTCGGTTGTTGTTGCAGACTCTGCAAGGTGTCCAACAAATTTTCCTTGTTTGGTGCGCTCGAAAAGTTGTTCAAACATTGAACGCGATGAGCCAAGTGCTCCACCGGCTAACGCATTTTGGAAACAATGACCACCAACGCCGCCATCAATGGCAACGGTAATGAATCCACCCGTCTTGACTGCGGCAGGCTTTGAAGCCGCCTGAGTCACACCACCTGGCACCACGGTGCCAATAAGGACTGCGGCAAGCGCACTTCCTACTACTTTTGCCATCCGCGAACGGTTGGCGTTGACCCTATTTTTCATTCAAATACCCCTTGAAATTTGCCCACAATTTGTGTGACATCCGTAACACTAGATGAGACATCCGGTCCTGTCACTATTTTCGGCCCCAAATTGGTCAATTCTCACTTGTAGTGCGCAAGTAGTTCCCTGTGGCCGATTTTGGCTACAACCCACCAGATGTAGCCCGACGTCCACGCCGAACCTGGGCGATCATCCCCACCCCAGAAAGGACGGCAGGCACTTGAGACCAGCATCCAGCCCTGCTCGTTCTGGCCCGCCGAATACCTGAGAATCAAACGTGGGGGCGGTGCACCATGGCCTAGATAACTGCGTAAACCTGAATCCACTCAATTGCAAGAATTATCTGCGAGTTGCGTATTCATCGCGCAGGTCCTTCTTCAAGACTTTTCCTGTGGCGTTGCGAGGCAACTCTTCATGATGCCAGAACACCTTGCTCGGCACTTTGAACGAAGCGAGTCGCGTTTTCAAGAACTCAAGGATTGCGGAATCATGATCGGCTCCGAAACCATCGGCCGCCACGAGTATTGCGGCTACTTCTTCACCCAACTTGTCGTGCGGTAATCCAATCACAGCGCAATCACGGATTGCTTCGTGTTCAAACAGAACCGTTTCCACTTCGACACAGTAGACATTTTCTCCCCCACGCAACACCATGTCTTTAATCCGGTCAACGACATACACAAACCCGTCGGCATCGATGTAGCCCGCATCACCAGTGTGAAACCACCCGTCTGTAAAAGCCTTCTTCGTTTCTTCAGGTTTGTTCCAATAGCCGCGCACATTGTTCGGGCCATAGACCCACACTTCGCCAATGTCGCCTTGCGGGACCTCAGTTCCATCTTCGGCTGCAATACGAATTTGCGTACCTACATATGGAAGACCAACACTGTCCTTTTTTGCGAAATATGCAGCACCACTATTTCCGATCACTGCTGCTGTTGTCTCGGTTAAGCCGTAGCCGTTACTTGCGCTTACCTTGCCGGCAAACTCGGCTTCAATTGTTGCGATGGAATCAGGCGGCACCGGCGCACCTCCTTGTCCAATGGCAGAGATGCTCGACAAGTCAAACTTCGAAAAATCTGGATGTTCCAAAAATGATCGAACAACAGTCGGAACACCACCGAATACATTGACCTTGTACTTCTCAACGATGCGAAGTGCATCACCCGCATCCCACTTGAACTGAGTGATAATGCACACCCCGTTCATGGTGTTGTTGTTCAGGCCACACAAACCGGCGATGTGAAAGAACGGAAACGTCGAAAGCCCCACTGTTTGGGCCTTTGCTGGTGCGGCTGGATTAGGCACAACACCCGCCATCCTTCCAGCAAGCGCCACACTGAACTTGTTGTTCCACATATTGGTGATGTAGTTGCGATGAGTACCTGCTGCACCCTTTGGAAAGCCCGTCGTCCCAGAGGTGTACAAAATGGTTGCGTAGTCATCTGGGGAAATTTCAACGTCTGGCAATACAGCCGATGCGTTCCCCGCTGCTTCTTCCCACGACGTCAATCCGAACCGTGCAGTTCCTCTCGCCACCAGGGCCACATTGATGCCCAACTCGGCCAATAACTCGTCTAATAGACGGTCTTGACGTTCACCATCAACAATCACTGCAGTTGCACCCGAATCAGACAACGCATATTTCAACTCGTCAGCAATCCACCAAGCATTCAAACTGACCATTACTGCACCAATGCATTGAGTGGCCCAATATGCAATCGCCCATTCGGGATAGTTGCGCATTCCTAGAGCAACTCGATCGCCTTGCTTCACTCCTTGCGCGGTGAGCCACGCAGCAACGGACACCACTTGACGATGTGCATCGGCATACGACATAACGTTGTCTTCATAAATGAAATATGTTGCCTCGCCTTGCTGTGCTGCCTGAAGCCAGACGTCACGTAAGGAATCAGGTGCATTCTTGAACACTCGCAACGGATTCCCGAACACATCAACAGTCTGCAATTCGAATGGTGTACCTTCTGCGGTCAATTCTGCGATTGCCTCTTGGCGTGTAATCATGTGGCGAGATTAGTCAGGGTTCATTGCTTACCTAGCGTTGGAATACCGAGCATGGCTTTTTCTCGCCTATCGTGTTCCAACACATCATTCTCAGGAGATCAACATGTCGAAAACAATTCTCATCACTGGCGCAGGTTCAGGTTTCGGTAAAGGCGCAGCAATCGCATTGGCATCCCGCGGACATCACGTGATTGCAACAACAGAGACTGCAGAGCAAGCGACCACACTGGCATCAGAAGCACCACAACTTCAGGTTGAGAAGGTGGACATCACTGACTCTTCAGATGTCGCAAAGATTTCCGCTTGGGATATTGATGTCCTTATTAATAATGCGGGCTATGGACAAACTGGGCCAATGTCGGATGTACCCAATGATCGCCTTCGTAAAGTATTCGAAGTGAACGTCTTCGGCACCGTTGCTGCTACTCAAGCTGCTTTGCCTCGCATGGCAGCAAAAGGTTCAGGAAGAATCATCATCATGTCGTCTATTGCAGGAGTTTTAGCGGCTCCCGGATTTGGACCATACGCAATGACTAAACACGCCCTTGAGGCAATGGGCAAAGCAATGCGGGCTGAACTTGCACCGCAAGGCATCGATGTATGCCTTATTAACCCAGCACCGTACAACACTGGTTTCAACGATCGTATGGCGGACTCAATGTGGGAGTGGTTTGATGATTCTTCGATCAACGCGCCTGCAGCGGAAATTCACAAGATGGTTGGGCAGATGGTTACTACCAATCAGATGGATCCGATTGAGGTTGTCAATCGGCTTGTAGAACTTGTCGAAGCAGACACAACTACAGAAAATAACTTTGTTCCAGAGAACATCCGCGAGCTTTTAAACCTTTAACTCGCACATAGAAGGTTGTTTTCGTTGTACATTTGTGCAAATCAGCGCCCCAACGATTCTTCTGTTCTATAAGTTCACACCGCTAGCCGACCCTAATGCCATACGTCTTTGGCAACGCACCCTCTGTGAAGGCCTAGGCCTCAAAGGTCGCATCATCATTTCAAAGGATGGCATTAACGGAACCGTCGGTGGAGAACTCGAAGCAATAAAGAGTTACCGTCGCATCACTCGTGAATATCCCAGCTTTCACGACATCGATTGGAAGTGGTCAGACGGCATTGGTGATGACTTCCCTCGCCTTGCAGTGCGCGTGCGAGACGAAATCGTGACGTTCGGTGTTCCTGAAGAAATAGTTGTTGACGAGTCAGGCGTTGTGGGCGGCGGAATACATCTCAAGCCTCACGAAGTTCACGCGTTAGTAGAACAACATGGGGGTGATATCGCTTTCTTTGATGGTCGAAATGCTTTCGAGGCTCGCATCGGAAAATTTCGCGATGCCATCGTGCCTGACACTCGCACGACACCGGACTTCATACGCGAACTTGAAAGCGGCAAATACGACCACTTAAAGAACAAACCTGTAATCGCTTACTGCACTGGCGGGGTTCGATGCGAGGTTTTGACCTTGCTGATGAAGAACCGCGGATTTAATGAGGTGTACCAAACGAGTGGCGGAATTGTTCGTTATGGCGAGACGTACAAAGACGATGGCCTCTGGGAAGGCTCGCTCTACGTCTTTGATCGACGCCTCATGGTTGACTTCAGCAAAGACGCCAAAGTGTTGGGAATCTGCCAAACGTGTGCAGGTCCGTCGAATCAGTTCTACAACTGCGACGTCAGTACCTGTCGAGTACGCATAATCATCTGCGATGGATGCGCCAATGCAACCGAGGGAATCCTGTGTCCCGACTGCCGGGCAAATACATAGACCTATAGAGGCGACGCAGGGAATCGAACCCTGGTACAGGGCTTTGCAGGCCCTTGCCTAAACCACTCGGCCACGTCGCCAGTTGAGGTGCACTACGCACCACGACTCTTCAATGTTATCGGCGAGAACGGGTCGCCACCCCTTCCGCTAGCCCTTCCGGACAGCGTGGAAAATGGTGCGAGTTCCGCTTGACAACAACATCTTTGACTTCACAATGAACCGCTCGTTCAGAAGGCGCTCAAACTCATCCAAGTTGAAGTCGTCATGGATGCCATCACGCTTGTTCGTCAGAAGTTTGCGCACCATTGGGTCATCCGCATGAGGCATTTCAATAATTAGTTCTGGTGTGAGGTCACGAAACATGTCGAGCTGCGACGCAAGGGGCACATGAAAAGTAATGGCCATGTGATGAATAACCGCAAGGGCCATCACGATGTCTGGTTCCCCACGGTTGAAGATGCCTGGACGCTCCTGGCCGCGCCAACCAACACCGCCGCCAGAATCTGTGAGGTCAACATACAGCGGAAGAATCTTTTCGTTCTTCTCGGCTTTCAATGTGTTGTACAGACGATCAATAACGAGCGGGTCAGCATCCATTGCGACAACGTAATCAGAGTGTGCAGATGCGATACGGCTGAAGATGCCGTCGTTACAACCAATATCCCACACTTGTTTGCGTGGAGCAGAAGCAACAGCATCGCGAACGAACTTCTGCTTCTCGTCAAGGCTTGATTCGATGTAGTGACCGCGCTCGGAATATTCAGACCAGGTGGACTTCTTGTCGCCAAGATTAATGCTGGAAACAATGCTTTCCAGCTTCTTCATCGTGGCATCAAGCACTTGTGCGTTCAGACCAGATTTCGCAGCTTGCTTCTTCATGTCTACGTTTGAATCGGCATAACGCTTTTGGGCCGCAGCATGAAGCACAACATGAGTAAGACGACCTTTGCGAGGGTGTCGCAGGCTTGCAGGCAACAATTTGCGCATGGTGTCAATTGAGATGCCATTCACGGAACCTCGAAGCATCTGCTGAAAGCCAACACCGAGATACCCCTGCAACATCAATGGGTACAGGAACATCTCACAGAACTGCTGATACCCGTACCACGGGTCACCCTTTTTGCGAACTTCAAAAGAACCAGCATCTATGAACTGTGCACGCGAACCAATGAACTGAATGTTGTAGGGGGTTGCATCTTTGACACCCACTCCATCAACGACGGCCGCCCGAGTGAGCTTCAGTTGCAACAATGCCGCATCTTGCAACATCGAAAATGTCCACTCATACGGATATGAAATAAATGGCACCAACGGATGTGTCATCGCAGATACCCATGGCGCACCAAGACCTACAGAAGATGGCTCAACGATGGTGGATGAAATGAGGTCGCCTGTTTCAAGCGCGCGCTGAATGGACTTCTTCTTCCAGACCTTTTCAATGTCTGCAGCGCCCATCTCTGTGAAGGCTCTGACTACTGTGCCGTCACCAACAAAGACCTTGCTCAAAGGGTCACGAAAAGACCCTGGGTCTTGAAGAATGCTCGACATGGCTTAGTCGTGAGCTGAGGCGGTGTCGTCCTCGTCCGATGAATCGAAATCAGGCATTGGCTTGCCAGTGAGTTTGGACTTGATACGAGCTGACCACATTTTGACTGCGACACCAAGGCCGGCCACACCACCAGCGATGGCGGTGATAATCATGCTGCCGGTTGCGGCATCTAAATAAGAGAACATGAACGCAAGGTTACCGCACGGTGAAGCCCAGTACCCGAACCCCTGAAATGACCCACAACTCCGGGCCTGTCATTCGTTAGCATCGGCAGGTGCCCCAAAAGCCCGACACCAATGCAATTACAGCGGGACGCGATGGTTCTCGGTCCCTGTCGCCTGCTGTCTGGCCAAATTCGGTATGGGAGTCAGACAGCTTGACCGACGCCTCCAAGCGAGCAACGGGGCTTCGGTCAGAGACTTTTTACTCTCGATTCTCCAACCCAACCGTGACTCAGTTTGAAAACGCTGTTGCTGAACTAGAAGGCGCGGAATCTGCTTTGGCCTTTGGCTCTGGCATGGGAGCTATTGCTTCGGTCATCTTGTCATTCTGCGGAAACGGATCGCATATCGTCGCGCAGAACAATCTGTACGGCGCGACCTTGTCTTTCTTGCAAGGACCATGTGCGCGTTTTGGAATAGAAACAACATTCGTTGATGCGTCAGTCCCTGGTTCGTTCGCTGCTGCCGTGATACCAGGCAAGACAATGTTGGTGATTGCAGAGACACCATCGAATCCGCGACTTGCAATTACCAATCTTGCGGAGTTGGGTGCCATTCGTGGACCTTTCACTGTGGTTGATTCAACTCTTGCAACACCAATGGGGCAACGCCCTCTGGATTTCGGAATCGACATAGTGCTGCATTCCGCTACGAAAGGCATCGGCGGACATAACGACGCCCTGCTCGGAGTGATTGCGGGCGAGAAAGATCTCATTGACTCAGTGTGGGGATACGCAGTCATGCATGGTGCAGTGGCCTCGCCATACGACGCAGCAAATGGTTTACGCGGAATACGAACTTTGGGAGTTCGTACCGAGCGCCAGAACCACAGTGCCCTGATTCTGGCACGTTCGCTAGAAGGTCACAGCAAAGTCCTGTCGGCATCACATCCGTTCCTCGAGTCACACCCGCAACACGAACTAGCACGCGAACAGATGCGGCTCGGTGGAACTGTCATTGCAATTGAGATTGACGGTGACTTTGCAAAGTGTCAGGAATTTGTATCTCTGTTGCAAGTCGTGCGCATCGCTACTTCATTCGGTGGACCAGAGACCTTGGTGTGTCATCCTGCGACAAGTACACACGTTGGACTATCACCAGATGCACTCGCAACGATGGGCGTCACGGATGGGCTTCTGCGATTCTCAATTGGTCTAGAAGATGCCGACGACCTTGTCGACGACCTTCATCGCGCTCTAGCCTCAATTTAGTTTTTACGCCTTCTTCGGCAAACGCGGAATAAACACGCTGGTGCGATTTGCATATTCTGCATAGCCTTCGCGGCGCTTGTTCATTGAATGCTCCAACATAGGAACCCCTGAGACCTTGAGCAATAAATAGGTCATTACAACTGGTCCGATTAAACCAATGACTCCGCTACCGGTTTCAGCAGCGACGATTCCTATCCCCCACCACAACAGTGCATTACCGAAGTAGTTGGGATGACGCGTGAGGCTCCACAGGCCTGTCTGCATTACCTTGCCAGCGTTTGAAGAATCGCGCTTGAAGCGTGCCAATTGCCAGTCGCCGACTGCTTCGAAAAGAAAACCAACAGCCCACACCATGATTCCGACAACAGCAATCGGGCCAACGCCAGGAGTGGAGTCTGAGTTTCCGAACATCACGGGCAATGAGACAATAAACATCAATGCGCCTTGTAATCCGAACACAGTGACAAGACTTATCATTCCGAAGTTCGGGCCTCTTTTCTTGCGCATCAATTTGTAGCGCCAATCTTCACCGTGCCCAAGATTGCGCTTAGCCAAATAACTGCCGAGACGAAGGCCCCACAGTCCAACCATGAATGCAAGCAACGATTGTCGCGTTGAGTTCCCATCAATGGTGAGTGCAAGAACCCACGAAGTGACTGCAAAACCAAGACCCCACGTAATGTCAACAATCGAAGCATTCTTGATAGCCAGACTTATTAACCACGTGACCAACATGATGATCACAATTGTGATCGCTGATACTGCCATTGCTTTACCCATGAACAACACTCCGATTGCTATTTGCGTCGCTGTCTAATTGACGACGAACTGCATTATCCATTTCGACCCATTTTGCATCAAGCCATGACACAAACGCGTCACCCGACGGAATCGAAGCACGAGAAATCTCTTCCACACGAACATGCACATTTGCCTTCGCTCGGCCTAAATGCCTAAGAATTCCCGAGAACGTATCGAGGCCGTCAAACCCGCTGTGCCACATAGTGAGCACATTTGCCTCAGGCACAGCAGACAACAACGCATTCGCCCCGGCCGGCTTCGGTGGAATCAAATACTTCAGACCAGAAAGAATCTCTGCACGTTCAGGTGCGCGTTCGCGCAGCTTCTCAAGAGCACGGACTCGTTTCTTAGCGCTTGCCCTGCTTCCTTCTGGGAAAATCACCGCGCAATCCTTTACGCCCAACCCCGCAGCCATTTGTTCAATTCCTTGAAGCTCCCCTGCCACATTCGAAGATTCTCTGTCTACGAAATAGTTAGGAAGACGGTGTCCGAGAATGTCAAGACACGGGTCCATCTTCAGTTCCTTTTTCAACACAAAACGCGGACGTAGTCCGACGTGCGAAGCAACTACCCATGAACTCATGATCGAATCAGCAAGACTTGCGTGACGACAAAAGGCAACAAACGGCCCTGCGCCCACGTTCTCTGCGCCCTCAACAGTAATTTGTAGACCAACCGTGAAACCGAGTGCCTGAATAAGACTGCGGCACCACCATGTTTGTAATGCGTAATGAGCCGGCACACTGCGTCCTCGCCCTGTGAAAAACAGAAATAGGGCAAGGACAAGACCAATCGTTTCAAGCCAGGCCCAGCATGTGGCAAAACCAATCAGGCGTGGGATTGGAAAACGCCAACGCCCACGCACAGCATCAACGGTCATGGTGACTACAGCCCATAACGGCAGAGTGACCGTGAGAACAATAGCGAGTAAAAAGACACCAAGGCCTGTGATGGGGCGGCGGACCCAACTGGATTTCATATGAGAACCCTATTCCGCCAAGCGCGCTCCGCATGAAACCCTAGAACTTTATGGCTTTTAGTTTTACTTTTCGTATAAGTTGTTCCCAATGACTGATGTAGCCGACTCATCCACACGTGTCTCTTTTCAGGTCAACGGACAACAAGTATCAGTCGCTTCGGACCATCCGCACCTGCTTGCAGCCTTGCGAGACGAACTCAACATCACGTCACCAAAGGACGGGTGCTCCCCCACTGGTCAATGCGGATGCTGCACCATCATGATTGACGGCAAAGCACTGGTCTCGTGCCAGTACCCGGTTTCCAAAGCAGAAGGGCGCACGATCATCACATTGGAAGGTGTCGATGAATCAGAGCGTCAAACGTTTGCAGATGCGTTCGCAGCGTGTGGCGGTTTGCAGTGCGGTTTTTGTATCCCTGGCATTGTCATGCGTGCAAAATCACAGATCGACAAAAAGGGTGCAGACCTACAACGAGAAGATATGGCACGCCACCTTGGAGCACATCTGTGTCGCTGCACTGGATACGTAAAAATCCTCGATGCCATTGATGTTGTCGCTAAAGGAACACCTGTCACCGTTTCGCTTCCCGGCGGCATCGGTTCACGCGGTGCCAAATATGAATCTGCCGAATTAGCTCTCGGTGATCGCGGATACGTCGACGACATCAGAGTGCCCGGGATGTTGCACGCAGCACTCCATCTCACCGCCCATGTTCGCGCAGACGTGCTTGAAATGGACACTTCCGCTGCTCTCGCTGCCCCAGGGGTGGAGGCAGTGTTTACCGCCGCAGATGTGCCCGGTGACATTCGTGTTGGAATCATCTACAAAGACTGGCCAGTCTTTATTGGCGTTGGAGAACGTACGTCGTATGCAGGTGATGTTCTTGCCATAGTTGTTGCCCGCACTCGTCGTGAGGCACGTGCAGCTGCACAGTTGATAAAAGTCTCCTACGCACCACTGCGACCTATCGTTGATGCTGTTGCAGCAATTACCGACACAGAAATCGCCGTCTGGGGCACTGACAACAATGTGTTGTCACGTAGTGAATATCAACGTGGTGAGACCGCGTCTGCACTTAGCGCTAGTTCATTCACAGTTACCGAGACATTTCAGACGCAACGCATTGAACATGCTTTCTTAGAACCCGAATCAACTCTTGCAGTACCAAATACAAAAGATGGCACCATGCATGTGTATTCGGGCGGCCAAGGCGTGTGGGATGACCGCGACCAAATTTGCGACATCTTGAATGTTGCAAAAGACAAAGTAACCGTTGAACTGGTATCTAACGGTGGTGCATTTGGCGGCAAAGAAGACATGTCGAACCAAGGTCAAACAGCTTTGGCGGCATGGCTGTTACAGCAACCAGTCAATTGCACGTTGTCGCGTGAGGAAAGCCTGCTGATGCACGCCAAACGTCACCCCATTCGCATGGAGTATTCAGTTGGCTGTGACGCAAACGGAAAACTAACTGCCGTGCATGCACGAATGATCGGCGATTCTGGCTCGTACGCATCTGTCGGTATGAAGGTTCTCGAGCGCGCAGCCGGCCATGCAACAGGTCCGTATTTTGTACCGAACGTTGATATCGCTTCCGTGGCCGTTCGTACGAACAACCCTATCTGTGGGGCTTTTCGAGGTTTCGGCGCCAACCAAGCTCAGTTCGCCATGGAAGGTTGTCTCGACCGCCTTGCAGAGCAACTAGGTATTTCTGGTTGGGAAATTCGCAAACGAAACGTTATTCATCCAGGGCAAGTGTGGGGCCCAGGCCAAATCATGGATGATGGATGCAAGGGCGCAGATATGTGTCTTGATGAAATCAAACCCGCATACGATGCCGCTGTTGCAGCGGGGCGTGCTGTTGGTCTTGGACTCGGTCTGAAGAACTCCGGTCTAGGGAATGGATTCCGCGAAGTGACCCGCGCAGTCGTACATTTCCGTGAAGATGGCATCGTTGAGGTTCGCCACGGATGGACTGAGATGGGACAAGGCGTGCATACAGTTGCGCTTCAAGTAGCCGTTGAAGAACTCGGGATCGACGCGTCGACAATTCGCGTCTACGTTGACACAACTCGCCAATTAGGTTTTGGGCAAACAACGGGAAGTCGCGGCACTCTGATGGCAGCAGCCAGCGTTCAACGCGCATGCGCAGCGGCGCTCGAAGATGGCTGCAAGACCGGAATTGATTACACCGGCGAATACGTGATCGACTGGACACACCACTTAGGTGAACCAGGTGTCGAGAACCCAATTATTCACTCAGCATTTGGATATGCGGCGCAGATGGTGATCATGGACCCTGAGACTCAGAAGATTGAAAAAGTTGTTGCAGTGCACGACGTTGGCCGTGCCGTAAACCCAACACTGTGTGAAGGACAAATCGAAGGTTCAGTGCACATGGGCCTTGGATACGCATTGACCGAAGACTTCCCTAGCGATGACATGGGTTACCCAACGAATATGACTTTGCGTTCTCTCGGAATCATCCGCCCGAAAGATATGCCACCTGTTGACGTTGTCATGGTGGAATGTCCACAACCGCGCAGTCCCTACGGCATTAAAGGCGTCGGCGAGATCGGTCTCGTTCCTACAGCGCCAGCCGTTGCTGCGGCACTACATGCAGCAGACGGAATATGGCGTACGCGACTTCCAATGAAACCTAAAAATGCCGATACAAACGAGGACCCAACGTGACAAGCCCCGCCGCCCTTTACTTGCAAGATGCACACCCCATTGCTGAAGGAATGGAATACACAAAGTACGCAGAACAAAAAGGGTTCGAAGCCGTATGGCAGGCAGACAGTCGACTTGTTCGCGATGCCATTGTTCCGATGTCAGCGTTTGCTGCTGTTACTGACACCATCAAGATTGGTTCAGGTGTTGTTGATTGCTGGACACGCAACCCTGCCCGCCTTGCTGCAACCTTTTCAACACTTGACGACCTCGCGCCGGGTCGCATAATTCTCGGCATTGGTGCATGGTGGGATCCACTTGCAGAAAAAGTCGGGATTTCACGCGCTAAGCCACTTCGCGCCATGCGAGAAATCATCACCGCAGTTCGTGCTTTGCTTGCCAACGAAACCGTCACCATGAACGGCGAATTTGTTCACCTTGATGGCGTAGAACTTGATTATGTGTACCAAGAGCGTCGCCCGAAAGATGTGCCCATCTATCTCGGTGCTACCGGCATGCAGATGATGGAACTTGCGGGTGAAATAGCTGACGGAGTTGTTCTGAACTATCTCGTTTCCCCTGAGTACAACAAAAAGGCACTTGAACACCTTGCTATCGGTGCCGACAAAGCTGGTCGGTCATGGGAAAAAATCGATAGACCACAACTCGTGGTGTGCAGCGTGCATGAAGATCGCAAAACAGCTCTTGACATGGCTCGAATGATGGTCACGCAATATCTCGGGCAACAACCACACATCATGAAAGCGTCTGGCGTTTCGCAATCACTACTCGACAAAGTCGGAGAAGTTCTGACATGGCCCGCAACCCATGAACAAGTCGAGGCTGCATCAAAGCTTGTGCCCGATGAAATTGTTCAGATGCTCACTGCTTCAGGAACACCAGATGAAGCACGTGCAAAGGTTCGTGAATACATGAAGGATGGCGCAACCTGCCCTATCTTGTACCCACTTGGTGATGTCACAGCCATGATCGATGCGTTCGCTGGCTGGACTGCTTAGTCCCGCTCTTCCATCACATACGATTGAAGCAGTGAACGCTCAATCGCCATTAACGAGTCGCCTACAAGGTTTTGGCGCTTCAATCTTTGCTGAGATGAGTGCACTTGCGGTTTCGACTGGTTCCATCAATCTTGGCCAGGGGTTTCCTGATTATGACGGACCAGCAGAGGTTCTACAGATCGCACGCGACCAGATTTCTGCGGGCAACAACCAATACCCCCCTGGTATCGGAATGGCGGATCTTCGACTTGCCGTCAGCGGGCATCAAGATCGTTTCTGGGGGCTCATCTACGACCCTGCCACAGAAATTCTCATCACGATGGGAGCTACCGAAGCCCTCGCGGGTGCGCTTCTCGGCATCTTGAACGACGGTGACGAAGTGATTGTGTTTGAACCGCTGTTTGACACGTATGCAGGGTGCATTGCGTTGGCAGGCGCAATTAGCGTGCCCATTACGCTGCGTCCGCAACAGTCGGGCCGTTACGAATTCGACCCTGATGAATTGCGTCGATCCGTAACTCCTCGTACACGAATGATTCTTTTGAATTCGCCACATAATCCCACCGGATCAGTCTTTACATTGCAGGAACTTCAGACCGTTGCAGAGGTTGCCATTGAGCACGACCTCATAGTCATTTCAGACGAGGTCTACGAGCATCTGGTATTCGACAACAGGACGCATATACCCATTGCAACTCTGCCCGGAATGTTTGAGCGCACGATCACTATTTCTTCAGGCGGAAAATCTTTCAATACGACCGGTTGGAAGATTGGTTGGGCCTGTGCCCCAGCCCCACTTATCAATGCAACACGCATGGCAAAACAACTGTTTACTTTTGCGGGCGGTTCTCCATTTCAACCAGCCATTGCTGCTGGCTTGCGTCTCCCCGATTCATACTTTGTTGAACTCAGCGCTGATCTGCAACGCAAACGCGACGTTTTGATGCACGCACTTGAAGAGTGCGGACTGCAACCCATCACCCCTGAAGGCACGTACTTCATTACCGCCGATATCCGTGGCAGACGACCTGACGGAGACGGCATTGCATTTTGTCGCGAACTTCCGGGACAAGCAGGAATTGTGGCCATCCCTGCAGCAGTTCTTTATGACCCGCGACATGAATCAGAGGGTCGCCACCTCGTTCGCTTTGCCTTCTGCAAAGAATTGTCAACTATTTCTCGCGCATCCGAACAATTGCGAGCGTGGGCATGAAAGTTGCAATAATCCAGGCTGACACTGTGTGGCTTGACAGAAATGCAAACTTTGCTCAGCTCGCCCCCCTTGTAGAAACAGCAGCAGACAATGGCGTTTCTTTGGTTCTGCTCACAGAAATGTTCTCGACAGGATTTGTTGTTGACCAAAGCGACATCGGCGAACCTGAAGGTGGTGTCTCGTCGCAGTTCCTTACGCAGATGGCAACCCAACACAAGATCTGGATCGGCGGCAGTTGTCCTGAAGTCGCCTCAGATGATCCTCGACCGTTCAACTCTTTTGTTCTTGTTAACCCACAGGGCGAACAGCATCGGTATCACAAAATTCATCCATTTACTTATGGTGGCGAAGACACTCATTTCCGCCCAGGCAAAGATTTCGTAACTGTCAACGTTGACGGAATACGCGTGACTCTTTTTGTGTGCTACGACCTTCGATTCGCAGATGAATTTTGGAAAACCGCAGCAGACACAGATGTCTATCTCATACCAGGCAATTGGCCAGCAAGTCGACGAGAGCATTGGATGTCGCTGTTGCGTGCACGTGCCATTGAAAATCAAGCATTTGTAATTGGTTGTAACCGCGTGGGCTCAGGTGGTGGATTGACATATGCGGGCGACAGCCGCGTCATTAACCCTCTCGGTGAAGTAATCGCTGAAGCGCAGGACCAGCCGACAATCTTGTACGTCGCCGTTTCCGCAGAAGAAGTTCAGACCGTTCGTACTACGTTCCCGTTCATGCAGGACCGCCGATGATTTCGCGACCTGTTCTTGCGCGCATCAGTTCACTATTAGGCATCGCAATTGGAATCGCAGGTGTTGCTTTTGTCGTCAGGACATTGGTCTCGAAATGGGATGAAGTTAGTGATGCATTCAGTCAAGTCGATGCAATCAACCTGATTCTCAGCCTTCTCCTCGGCCTTGCAGCCATGACATCAATCGGATGGATTTGGGTCACCATGATCGTTGCCCGCTCTCACAACGTGAGACACCGCAATGCCATGTCGTGGTATTTCACAGGTCAATTGGGAAAGTACGTTCCCGGCGGAATCTGGCCCATCGTGGGGCGCGCTGAACTTGCTGTCCGCAACGGAATCCCTCGTCTTGACGCATATGCCTCAACTGGGCTTTCTCTAGTCACAACGTATGCAGCGGCAGTCGTGACAATAGGAATTGGAGCAGCCGCCACCACAGGACATCGGCTTATCGCCATTTTGATTGCTATCGGCCTCATTGCCGCATATGTGGCTTTCGCGCAACCGTCTCTTCGCGCCGTAATTATTCGTGTCGCATCGCGAATCTCGTCTTCGGCATCATCACTCACAGACCCAAAGCGGCTTGTGCGACTTACCGTGATGCATATCCCGGCGTGGATATTGATGTCACTATCAACATCTGTCACGGCAACCGCTTTTGGTGCCAACATCGGAATAGCCGACATGCTCTTCATCACCACCACTTCGTGGCTCGCGGGTTTTGTTGTGGTCGGCGTACCTGGGGGAATTGGCGTACGCGAAGCTGTGTTTACATCTCTTGCGGGAGGCATTATTGGCACTCCGATGGCAGTGTCCCTTGCCCTGATGAGTCGAGTTGTTTTTATCGCCGTCGATCTCAGCGGCGCACTGATATCCAACGTGATTTCCCGACTGAATAGTTCAGCGAAATCCTGAGAAGCGATCTTTCGCTATTTCCTTACGTTGGCCGCTCAAACTCTTCACGCGCAGAATGCGTACCAAGAACCAACGCACATACCGCATGATGTAACCACGTAGTTCGCGGGTACCTTTGCGCCACTTCATGTAGCGATACCGCTTGGCAGCCATCAGCGTTTGCTTACGCACCAACTCGCGATGAAACGAAGCAACGTGACGCTCGGGTTTCACGGTGCCGAAACCATGGTTTGGGCCAATAAGTCGCGGTGTATGCAAACCGAGATTCTGTAGAAATGCTGCATACGCATACGCGAATTCACCGAAGATGACTCTGTCCGTTTGGGATTCCCGAATCTCGTCTTCACCGACCTCAATTGAGACACATGATCCATTGTCAACTAAGCGCTTCAACACAGTCTCTGCAAATTCCGTGCGACACACAACAAGACTTACTCCAGTTTTCGTAAATACGGTGCTCGGCAACCAAGCATCGCCCACAACCAGATCGGCAAGGAAGTTCGAATGGTTAATGCACACATGACAGCGATTCGTATTGAAGTGCCTATCGAAGGCAACTTGATAACCGAAATCGACGCGACGGCTAGCGGTGTAGACCTCACCATCTGTAGTGGTAACGGTCAATTTCCCTACTGGGCCGCCACCACGATATGAAATATCCGAAATATTTGCAGGGTCGTAACCCAGATATTCGCCCATTGCGTTAATGCTGTGGTGTGAATACTGCCATCCGCACAACAATCCGACAGTAAGCACAATCTTGTCTCGTAGTTCAGGCGCCTGAGCGCGAATCCATGAATACATGCCTTCCAACTGGCACGGTATGGCTACTAACGCAAAACGTCCAGGAGTGTCTCGCAAAATCTGTAAGGCGGGAGTTTGTTTGAGATTGTGATAAATCGAACCGGGCAAGGTATCAACATCTTCAGGCGTAGTAACCAGACGCGCTGCAAAGTCAATTCCTGCCACATGGTCAAGTGCAATCACGCCGTCTATATCCCCTGATGACAAGACATTGCGCAGTACTTCCTTAATCAGGCCACCAGAACTGGCCGCGATGTTTCGTGCGCTGTTCGTGCTTTGCGACAAGTGCACGGACCGAACAACACCGTATGCACCAATTGCAGAATCAGGGAACAGATACTTCTGCAGACCCTCATAATCAACCGCAACAGCAGGACATACATCTGCTGCAGCTTGAGACCCAGGAGTTTCTGGTTCAAAGATCAGTTTCTTCGGATTCAGTGACACTCGAACAGACGAGTCGGCCATCTCGCAGGCACCACAGCCGATGCACATGCCAGAGGCAATGACACCAGATAGGTCAGTTGTTACATTCATCGGGCCGCCGCCTCTGCGATAGCGGAAAAATTACGAAGCGAGCGAATCTTCACGGCTGGTAGTGCCGCAGAAATTTGTTGAGACATTTCATCTTTTGATGCAAGCACATTCGTGACAATGTCAGCAATTGCAGACGGTTCCCGTAGTGCCGATGAATCAAGACCTAACGCAGACAATCCGAAATCATCGAGAACTTCTTTGTACTTGTGGCTCCAGCCGACCACAACTGTAGGAGTAGATGTGGCAAGTCCAGAGATCATGGCGTGAAATCGCGAAGTCACAAGAACAGAACTGTGCGCTACAAGATGTCGCAGTTCACCAGCGGTGAGGTCAAAATCAAGGCCCAGTACTTCAGAATCACCCGAGCATGCCTTAGCAACTTCACGACACACAGGACCATCATTCATTCGGCCTTCCGGTAATCCGGCTCGATACGAGTGTGGAGCAATCACAACACTGCAGCCAGTCTTGTGTCGAATATCAGCCACCAGCGAAGCCATTGCCGATACATAATTCCCACCACTTGATTCATAAATGACGCGCACAACAGCACTCGGCATGACAACAATAAAGTTCTTTTCAATTGATTCAAGTGCAGTAGCGACAGCATCGGGAAAGGCCACCGCCTCATCAAGTGAAAATGCTAAATCTGCGACGTCAATAGAGTTGATGCGACCAAGCGAATCAAGGTGTTCACGTGTGCGAGCCCCTCGTGCGCATACGGTATTCACTCGACGTAGCACTAGTGGCGCTAGCCATTTATTCGGAACAGATTGGAAGGGTCCCAAAGCCTGCGCAGCTTTCACCACCGGCACGCCCAGCATGAGAGGAACACCCGTCATCAGAGCGTTATAGAACACAATTGCAAAACCGCGACCGTCAGCAAAACTGATTCCTGCTACGTCGACAACGACTGAAGAATCCAGCATTGAACGACAGCCCCGTGAACGAACCCAGAACAGAGGAATACGAAGCTTTCGCATCACCAGCGCCACGCATGCAATAGGAAACTCGACCAAGGCAAGATGTAATGGCTGGAGCCCCACAACTGCAGCGTCAACACCAGCAGGAATACGCGATGCATCAGCACCTGGGTATGTGGTGAGAATGTCAAAATGACACTCACCCATTTCATTAGGTAGACGTGCCATCACAGACTCGACCATGGCTGCTGCGCCCTTATTGGCTGACAGCGCAGCACCGATGATTGCTATACGAACCGGTTGAGGCACAACGGTTGTCGCTTACGCTGGGGGTACAGAGGTGGGTGCCTTGGTGGCGCGCACAACAAGATCTGCCAATAGTCCGACGGTTATCACTTGCAAAGCTGCAAAGAAGACAAGCAGCGTGTTGGCAGCAAGTTTGAAGTCACGTCCTGCCCAGTCAAACCCCAACTTGATGAATCCGAGTGAAAGTAAGGCAAGCCCAATTGGGAGGAACACTTTGAGTGGGTTGTACGACAACGTCATTCTGACAACTTGCAAGATGTACCGACGTGTGTCTTTCAACCAATGGAACTTTGAACTACCGGCGCGCGGAAAATACTGAATAGGGAAAAAAGCAATCTTGTAGCCATTTCCGAGAAATGACATCGTCAAGGTAGTCACACAAGAAAAACCCTTCGGCAATTCATGCACATATTGCATTGCTACATCACGTCGAAAAGCCCGTAAACCAGAATTCAAATCTTTGATATCAGTCTCCGAAAGATAACTAGCCAACTTACGGATAATCCACTTGGCAGGCGTGCGCAGGAACTTCAGGGTTCCCTCTTCAGACTGACGCCAACCAACGATGTGGTCATAGCCGTCCATTGCTTCAACTAGTTCGGGTATCAGGTCATTCGGATACGTCATATCGACATCTGTCCACACGACAATCCGTCCGCGCGCAGCTGTGGTACCAGTGCGACGCGCAGAGCCACTGCCTTGGTTCTGGCGATGGCGAATCAGGGTGATGTCAGGAATGGTGAGAAGTTCTTTCTCAGAACCATCACTTGATCCATCGTCGATCACAATGATCTCGAAACTGAATCGTGAAGCAGTCAGGGCTGCGCGTACGCGGTCAATCTCGGCACGCAGGTGGCCTTTTTCGTTATAGACAGGAAGAACAACGCTGACGTCGCATTGGTCGGGGCTATAGGTCATTGTGTCGACATCTCTCTCGTTAACATTGGGCCGTTCCAACCCTTTGAAACAGTACCCGTTGGAGCACTACCTCGTCTGCGACGATGACCCATTGGCCATCAGTTGGCGGTTTATTCGGCATGCCATAGACGCAGCTGTACTCGGCTGGTATCACTGCGTCTGGGCCCGAAATATCAAAACGAACAATTTTGATTGGGTGCAATTTGTAGCGGAGGTAATAATACGACCTGTCATTGCGAACACCCATGTCGAAACCGACAAGTTGAGTGCCCGAATCTTTTACCTTGGCCAAAGTCTGACTAACAGCTACCAAGTCATCTGTACGACTGAGAATGCTGCGAGATCCTGAATACATAGAACCCGCCGCTAGCGCAACAGTGAGCACAACAACAGACCATGTTCCATGTCGGCGCGACACAGTCCACAACACCAAAGCAGCTAATACAAACACTGCGCCAAAGTTGACAAGGCCAGGACTAACTAAGTAACGCACGACATCCGTACCAACTATGTTCGGGAACACGATGTCATTTCGTGAGTATCCACCTTTCACACCGTCACCGCCATCAACCAACACATAGATAAGCGACAAAGCCCCCACGAATATTCCGGTCAACAACCACGCCCGTTGAGCAAGTACAAAAGATTTCTCCAGCCCAACGCATGCAACTACTAACAGTGCTGGCACAAGAATTTCTACATAGCGCCCATAAATCAGGTGATCTCCACGATTGCCGTACAACAATTGCAAACCGCCAGTGAAAATAACCAATAGTGAACTCGCAACCAGCACGAGAAGTCCGAGGCGTTGCGGGTCTGCAGGCACGGTACGTACACCACCGTCAGATCGAATACGCCACATTGCAAATGCAATACCCACTCCGACTAACCCACATGATGTTGCAGTGAGATACCACGTTTGACCAGCCATCGTTCGCAACAGCGCCGGCCACACTGTCGGATCAAACAAACGACGAAGCAGACGAGTCTCCTGGTCATATGAAGTCCCGTACAAAGAACGCTTAACAAACTGATTCAGAAGACGAGAACACTCATACCCAATAGCCGTGACAAATAGTGCAAACACAGCCACGCGCCGAGAGATGAGTCGCTGAATTCCCCACCACAGGAACACCAATCCGATCACGGGGATAAGCAAAGTAAAACGACCATGCAACGCTGGCATGAGCCCAGTAAATAATCCAAGCCCAAGAACTTGCATTGTGGGTCGATTCTTGGCAACCGTTATCACTAGAGAAATGAACACCAAGAACGCAAGACGAGAGGCAGTCTCTGGCCATGCAAACATCGCAGTCACGATTGTTCCCGGCAATACGAAGACGAGACTAGAAACGATGCGACCCATTAGCTTCGATGCACCAAAACTCTGCACAGCAAGTCGTCCGGCACACCACCCAGTAAGGATGGCCAGCACAACGTTCGCCAAGAGCGCAAACCGATATGCGCCGGGCAAAGAACCTGTCAGCAGAGCACCGAGGCCAGTGATCAATCCGTAGCCGGCCGGATAGAAGCTTCCCGTAGGAATAGGAGCTTCAGTGTGACCAATCAACACCTGACCATTCGACAAGAAACCCCATTCATCGGGATGAACTGTCGGGCCAGCCTGGCGAAGAGCGACACTGACCATGAAGATTCCGCATACGAATGCCGCCAACAGGACAATCCGTGTCTGCAACGATGACAGTTCGCTTTTGCGATTCTTGTGAAGCCGCTGGTCGAGCTGTTTGATTGCTGTCAAGACCACACAGACACCCTACTGAACCGCAGCCGACCGTACCCGCTATGGCAATGTATGGGTGATAAGTACCTAATTGAGTACAGTGAGCATGTGAATAAACAGCAACGAACCATCCAATTAGATTTTTTTGTCTATGTAGACACAGTCGTATTCACGATAAATCCCGACCGATTACTTGAACCAGAAGATCGGCTAGAAGTTCTCGTCATGAAACGACCTGGTGGCTCCAAGGGGAAGTGGGCATTACCTGGTGGCCTAGTGGAAAACAACGAGAAACTCGAACACACTTCCATTCGCAAGGTGAGAGAGGAAACTGGACTTACCTTGAAACTTCGCGACTTACACCAAGTAGGGACATTCGGAGACCCAGACAGAGATAACCGTTTCCGGGCCATTGCCATTGCGTATATGGCGCTAGTCCCCCATCCGTCTGAATTACGACCGATTAAATATTCTGACGCCGCAAGTTTCGTCCCCTACAGAACGTTGCGTGACAACAGACTTCTTGAGTTCGACCACAGCAACATTATTTACGCGGCACGAAAAGTAGCGAGGAACATGTTGGAAGATACGAATGTGGCTCTCAGTTTTTGTAAACCAAAATTCACCATGACCGAGTTGCGTAAGGTGTACGAATCTTTCCTGCAGTACAAAGTTGACCCAGCAAATTTCCGCCGAAAAGTAGCTTTGACTGCTGATTTCATCACGCCAATAGACGAATTATCCGATTTCGGAAGCGCACCAGGACGCCCTGCACAGTTGTACAGAGCTGGCAAGGCCGATCAGCTCTCCACCCAGATTCGATTTCGCCGGAATCTGGACAAAGTCCGTTCTACTGGCACCCCTAAAAAGGCCTGACACACCCATACTCTATTATTGTAGTTACCACCTTAATGGTGGCTCTACATAAGGAGAACCCATGTCAACTACTAGCCCTAACTCAACCCATCTCGTCACCCTTATCGACAGATCTGGGTCAATGGCACCCATCGCTAACGACGTCATCGGCGGGTTCAATTCGTTCATCGACGAGCAGATTCGTAACGGAGCAGATGCCCGTATGACCATCGTTCAGTTCGATTCGCAAGATCCGCAGGATGTCACAATCTGGGGAGCTCCACTTCCCGAGATCACACACCTCGATTCTCAAACGTTCGTACCACGCGGAGGCACACCCCTTCTCGACGCAACCGGACTACTGATTGGCCGCACCATGGTCGATCAGTCAGCACGCCTCGCTGCGGGATTGCGGGCTGAAGACATCATCTTCGTCACCATCACTGACGGCGAAGAAAATCAAAGCCGCGAGTTCAATTTGGCTCAAATTCGCGAACTGATCGAAAAGCGCACCGAAGAGGGTTGGGCATTCATTTATCTTTCAGCTGGAATTGATGCATATGCAGATGCGGCACAAATGGGCATTCACTCCGGCGACACACAACAGTGGAAGCGAGACGGCAAGAATGCTCGTCTTGCTTGGTCAAGCACGTCTGACGCGGTCTCCAATATGCGCGAGAAGAAGCGCCGCAAGGAAGACACTGTTCGGGGAACAGCGTTTGAAACCGGCAAGCACGCCGAAGAAGACGACCAGGTCTAAGTCGGGTTTGGACGAGGTTTTGTTGGGTCTGGCTCTTTAGGCAGGCCCAACACTCGTTCACCAACAATGTTGCGCTGCACTTGTGCAGTTCCGCCCCAGATGGTGGACGAACGATGCTGGAACATGGAACCGATCCAGCGATCAACTTCGTATTTGCCGTCTTTGTCGTTCTCGATCAGCATGGAATCGGCTCCACGTGCATTCACCATGAACGTACTGAACTTCTGTGCGTACTCTGACCAGAACATTTTGTTGATTGATGCCGCAGGTCCTGGCTCTTTACGAGCAAGCACTTCGGACAACAACTTCAGACCTTGGAAACGCATGATCTCAACATGTGAAAAAGCCCACGCCAAGTTCTGACGAACAACTGGGTCTGAAGTGAGACCCTTTTCTTTCAGAAGCTTGACGCCATCCCAAAACTGACGAGTGAACTCAACGTGTTGGGTTGTTGCGTTTCCTCCGCGCTCGTTACCAAGTGTTGTCATGGTGACGCGCCAACCATTGTTCATGCCACCGATGATGTTTGTAATAGGCGCACGGGACTCTGTCATAAAGGTCTCAGTGAAATGCGATGCGCCGTGCGGCTGTTGAATTGGACGCAATTCAATGCCATTCGATTTCTTTTCTGATGTAAACATTGGCAACAGAACGTAGGAAATGCCTTGATGCTTAGGAGTGTCAGGGTCAGTACGGCACAAGCAGAACATCATGTTTGCTTCGGTTGCTCCAGAGGTCCATACTTTCTGGCCAGTGATAACCACTTCGTCACCGTCGATGATTCCGCGAGTTTTCAAACTTGCAAGATCGGAACCTGCATCTGGCTCTGAGAAGCCTTGGCAGTAGCGGTGTGTGCCGTCAATAATGCGTGGCAAGAATTCTTTCTTTTGCTCATCGGTTCCCCACACAATGATGGAAGGACCAACAAGCCATTCACCCATGCCTCGAGTTATACGAGGAACATCAGCGCGAGAGAACTCCTCGTTCATCACAGCAACTTCGATACCAGTGAGTCCGCGACCGCCGTATTCCTTTGGCCACGACACACACATGTAGCCAGCATCAGTGAGTGTCTTCACCCATGCTTTTCCAGCTGCGGTCATACTGCCGCGCGCGAAAGATTCCGCTGACATTCCAACAAGTTCTTTCGGAACGTTGGTCTTCAACCATTCACGAAGTTCAGTACGAAATGCTTGCGCAGCAGGTCCAAGATCTAGTTCTAACGGCATGTGTCCCCCAAGGTTTTGAAAAACCATTCTTTCAGTTAGTCGAGTGCTTCCAAGAACTGGACGATGGCCTTGTTCACGGGCACAGCATGGGTCATGTTTGCAGCATGAGGTCCGCCGTCAATAGGTACCAATGTGGTGGGGCCAGCAATACGGTCGCGCAGTTCCTCGGCCTTTCCGATTGGGATCGACATATCTGCGGTTCCGTGCACGATGAGAGCCGGACATGTGATCTCGCCAAGTCGTGCAGTGACATCGTCGCGGTGCATCAGGCAATGAAATGCCTTTGTGAATTGGTCAGGAACCATGGCGCCCCATTTGGCAAACCACTCTGGCCACTCGCCAGGCCCAAGAATCAGACTTGCAACAACATCCTGCACCGCAACTGCCCCGTGCTCTACCCATGCGGCGTGCAATTGGTTGTACGGTTCAACTACTGCTGGGTCTTCTGTACCTGCTTGTGTGTCAAGAAGTATCAAAGCCTTCACTCGTGATGGAGCAGTAAGTGCGACACGAAGAGACAGGAACCCGCCTTGCGACATTCCGCCAATCACAGCGGAATCAATGCCGAGGTGATCCATTAATCCGAGAACATCATTGGCAGAGTCCCAAAACGTGAATTCGCCTGTAGCCAATGTTCCACCAAAGCCACGTTCGTCCCATGTGATGACACGATATTTCGGCGTCAACGCAGCTACCTGCGCGTCGAACATTGTGTGGTCCATGAGGAAGCCATGACTAAGAATGACAACTGAACCCTTGCCACCTGAATCTTGAAAAGCGAGATCGATACCGTTGATGTGAGCTGTTTGCATATGGGAACCTTACTTCGGGATAGCGGGCATGTCAGATGAGACACGGGAACGCCACAGCGGAACGCGCTTTTCGAAAAATGCTCGCACACCCTCTGCGGAATCGGGTGCTGCGGTGAGACCAGGCAACAACTTGCCTTCAGTCATGATCATGCTGTCAACACTTGTGTTCATTCCGTCCCACATCAACTGTTTTGCAAGTGCGGCTGAAACGGGCGACACATTGATGGCAATATCTCGTGCCATCTCTGTTGCTACTGCCAGTACTTGCTCGGCCGGAACTGCACGAGATGCAAGCCCCATTTCCGCAGCCTCGGTGCCCATGATGAGCCGACCAGTCAGTAACAGATCAGCTGCGCGAGAAAACCCGATTACTCGTGGCAACAAGACGTGCGAGCCGAGCTCTGGCAGAATTCCGCGTCGCACCATTGCGTATTGAATCTTTGCGGTCTCAGAAATAATTCGAATGTCGCACAACATTGGATACGTGATGCCCACACCTACCGCGTGCCCGTTTATGGCTGCAATCACCGGCTTGCGAACTTTGTAGGGCATGAGCCGTGGTCCTTCCTTGGTGCTCGCACCGCCAGCCAGGAATCCGCTTTCTCCAGCGCTTAAGTCCGCTCCGGCACAGAAGGCTTTCCCTGCACCTGTTAACACCACTGCACGCACGGCATCATCAGCGTCGGCAGCACCCATGGCCAAGGACAACTCATCACTCAATTGCGGAGTCCATGCATTCATGGCCTCAGGACGATTCAACGTGATTGTGGCAACACCGTCACGAACGTCATACAACACAGTCTCTAAATTCATACGCCCCCCGGCAGATTCGGATTACCCCGAACCGTAGCCGCAGAAACGAATGCCCGGAATGTCGGAGGCCCTTAGCGTTGCGCTAAGTACTTCTCGACTGACGCCAGATCAAATGGGGACCCAGTCATGACAATGAGATGGTCTGCACCGGCATCTTCGTAGGCGGCCGCATCAACCAAATCAGGGGCGTTGATTGCCACTGTGCGTTCTATCTCTCTAGGGTTACGACCGAGTTTTTCGCACCACCGGTCGAGTACTTCCATTTTGTGGCGGAAATTATCCACAGGTCCGAATGCGTTATGGGCGTCGGCGTGTTGAGCGGTCAACTTCAAGGTGACCTTCTCGCCGCTTCCGCCAATCATTAATGGAATGTGTCCATTCACAGGCCCAGGAGTCAACTTTGATAAGCGTTCCTTAATGACTGGGATACCTGCAGCAAGAAGTTTCAAACGTTCTGGCCCTGTACCGAATTCGTATCCGTACTCGGTGTAGTCACGCTCAAACCAACCTGAACCGATTCCGAGAATAAAGCGACCATCAGAAATGTGATCAATGGTGCGAGACATATCTGCAAGCAATTGTGCATTGCGATACGTGAAGCACGTAACTAATGCACCAACAGTTGCGTGTGAAGTATCAGCTGCCATTGCAGCAAGCAGTGTGTACGCCTCAAAGTGAGGGGCCTCTGGGTCTCCATACAGCGGGTAGAAATGGTCCCACACCCAAAGGGAATCAACACCCATGCCATCTGCTGCGCGCCACGAGTCACGCATGGCCTTAACTGTGGTTGCTTGTTGATGAAGTTGAACACCTATTTTCATAAGCGAATACTAGGACCATTCCTTCTTCATCATCGGAACTATCGTCTCAAAATATTCTGCAAGGAGATCTTGATCCCATGGTGGACGAATTGCGATGTTGATGAGTTGTGCACCCGCTTCAACAAAGGGCGCAATTTGTTCCATAACGTCTTCAGGCCGACCAAGTAAGGAGCCAGCAATGATGCGATCAGCAGCAGCTCCCCATTGCGTGCGCAGTTGATCTTTCACAACCCCAATATCTTCGGTGCTGAGTCCGAACGACAAGTTAATACTGCGTTCAACTACTGATGGGTCGCGTCCTGCTGTCACACACCAGTTGTCAAGGATGCCATTCAGTTCTTTGAACTGAGACGGGCTTGCATAGGCCGCATTCCAACCATCTGCATAGGCACCTGCCATTCGCAATGTCTGCTTTGGTCCAAGTCCGCCAATCCACAACGGCATGCGACCACGAATTCCAGGAACCATAGATGCATCGCGTAGTTCCACACCGGGCGATGACTGAGTAACACGCTCGCCTGCTTTCCATTTGTTGATTGCTTGTAACTGTCCTTCAAGAACTTTGAAACGTTGACCTTGTGATGGGAAATCGATTCCAAATGCTGCGGCCTCCTGGTCATGCCAACCGCTTCCCATACCCAATTCAAATCGACCACCAGATAAATGATCAACAGAGATCGCACCCTTCATCAACACGCCAATATTGCGGTACTGCGAACAGAAAACTAAGCAGCCAATCCGTGCTCGACTGGTATCGACTGCCAGTGCTCCGAGCATTGAGAATGCCTCGAAATGCGGCTGAGTACCGCCGGCAGGAGGTGCTTCGTACAGGTGGTCCCATAGGGAGATCCAATCGCTACCCACTTCATCTAGCCACTTCCACAATGTGCGCAACTCTTCGACCGTGGCATTCTGTGCCCCAACGTGCACACCAAACTGAACCATCTGAACCCCCTTCAGATATGACAAAGGCCCCCAAAAGAAGGGGGCCTATATCTATGGAGCGGATGACGGGATTCGAACCCGCGACCCTCACCTTGGCAAGGTGATGCTCTACCACTGAGCCACATCCGCGTGGAACTACATCATAGCGAGATTGACCCGAGGTGCCACTTGCCCTACGTCTCGTGCACCACAAGCGTTTCAGCACTCATCTTGCCCTGCAAACGCACGAGAGCAGTCAAGGATGCCAGCACGATGACCCCGCCAAGCAACTGCAGCAACGTGAGCGACTGTTGAAAGAAAAACCACGCCAAGATTGAAGAAATGACTGGACTAATGAGTCCGAGCAGGCTGGCGAGCGACACATCAATGTGCCCTTGTGCCCATGTCATCATGCCGTGGCCGATGACGCCTGGCCCGAGGGCCATCCCAATGATGTACCACCAATCACTGACATGCATCGCTCCGAGGTCATTGCTAGTTAACGCCCCGTACGGCAAAACAATAATTGATGCACACAGAAACACAGCCGCAATGAACGACCACGAGTGGATACCTTCGTCTCGTCTCTTCTTTGACATCACGAAGTATGTGGTCCAGATAAATACATTGAGTACTGCAAGTAGGTCACCATCGAGATGAGCACCACTCGTTGATGCTGCCGCCATCACGACTACCAGAACTCCGGCCAACGCACTGACGGAATACATAAGTTTTCTCTTCGTAATCTTTTCACCAAACAATTTTGGAGCCACAAATAAGACAAGTACAGGTTGCAACGTTCCGACCATTGTTGCATTTGCGATTGAAGTCATCTTGACGGTGGCGAAACCTGTGATGAATGACATCGCGAACATAAAGCCTGGCAATGCGGCCTTTCGAATCACGTGTTTGTTCAAACTACCGCCATTCATATATGCCATTACGATCATAATTGGTAATCCGAGGAGCATTCGGTAGAACACGATGCTTGATGTGCTCACAGACAGAGCCTTGTTAAATATGGGTCCAATACCCCACGCCGTCACCGCAAGAATTGCAGCAAGAACATGAATGTCATCACGACTCCGAAAAGAACTTTTCGTCGAAATGTCGGTTGATGTCACTTCGACGGGGGATTCAAATCAATACGCAATGTAAGAATGCCATCTTCAAGAGAAGCAACTGCATCACCAATGATTGCAAAATCACGGAAGTCTGTTTCAGAATTTGCGATGAACAGTTGACGTTCTTCACCGGCAATTGGCGGTAACGGGCGTTTACGAACCGCCGTTGCCCTGTCGCGAAAACGCGTAATCATTTCATTTGGTTCGAATGCAGCCATGGCTTACTCCTTGTTTTTTTGTTGAATGAGAAGAGGGTCAATGATGGAGGGCAGAACATCGACTGCATCATCGTCGTGTGGGAATGAATCACGGAACGGCTTTTCAGGTTCTGAGATAGGCTCACGCATCAGAACAGCTGGTGCAATGCGATGGATGATCGGTTCAGCACCCTCTGTTCGAACGTCGTTCAGCATTTCTGTTCGCTTCGCTTGATTTGCGCGCGCGAAGGATCTGTCGGCCATGATCTCAAGAGGTGCCAATACAGCCGAATCTTCGACGGCTGATCGCCAGAAGGCCAGCGTTGCTATGAGGAGTGCGATGCCCAGGATGATTAGTCCCCCGCCGATCAGATTGACCGACAATTTCGATGCCAGAAGTAGTCCAATAGTCACGGTTGCCATTCTTTCACGCGATCGTGCTCTATGCGCGTCTCCCCGTACAGGGCACAAATTATTGAGTGGCAGTAAGAAAATCCGAAATATGTCGGCCCACCGCCACGACTTCGATGAGGAAGCCATCATGGCCTTCGACGCTCTGTATCTCTTTGTGCGCATTGCGCGGATCGTTGTTCGTCAAGTGAGATTGAATCAATTCTTGTTGGTATGCGGGATACAAGATGTCTGAGTCGATACTGACGGTCAGAGTGGATGCCTTGATTCGAGCCAACGCAGCTTCAAGCCCACCTCGACCACGACCGATGTCATGCAAGTCCATGGCCTTACCAATGTACAAATAACTATTCGCATCAAATCGGCGGACCAATCGATCACCGTGATGATCGAGATACCCCTCTACTTCAAAGCGAGAGAAAAGGTCAATGCCGTCAGAGTTGAAATTCTGATCTTTCAGTTGCCGGCCAAACTTCTCATTAAATTTTGAATCAGTTCTGAAAGTCACCTGTGCAATCATGCGGGCCACAGAAAAACCATTCCAGGGGCCGCCATCTGGCCCTGCGTTGTAATAGTCACCGTTCTGATACGCCGGGTCCATCAGTAATGCACGACGCCCAATAGAGCCCCATGCGATTTGTTGCGCACTCGCCTCAGCGCACGTGGCAACGGCGATGAGAGCACGCACTCGTGTGGGAAACGTAATCGCCCACTCGAGAGCCTGCATGCCCCCCATGGATCCACCAACAACTGCTCGCCACGTGTTGATTCCGAGCGCGTCAGCAACAGAAGCCTGCGCACGCACCATGTCTCGAATTGTGACAACAGGAAACCGAAGTCCGTACGGCTCGCCATCGTCAGGATGTGGCGATGCAGGACCTGTTGAACCTTGACATCCGCCAAGTACGTTTGAGCAAACTACGAAGTACTTATTTGTGTCAATGGCATTCCCAGGACCAACGACACCCTCCCACCAACCGGGTGTTGCATGACCTTTGCCTGCAGAACCAGCTACATGACTATCGCCCGTCCATGCATGACACACGAGAATTGCATTAGAGGCGTCCTCATTTAAAGTGCCCCAGGTTTCGTACGCAATGGTGACATCGCGTAGAGACCCGCCACCTTCAAGAGAGAAAGGGCGTGCTTGCGCAAATTGGTGAAACTGACGATGACCGGCAGGTTGATCAGGATTCCATCCGCCAGAGGCTGGATACGGCGCAGGGTCATGACGGTATGGCTCGTTCATGTGTCCCCTTTCGTCGGTACTGAATATTCGTACGAAAGAGAGATTGCTGGCCTGTTGCTCCACAGGATTGCGGAACCACATCCCTCACCTTTCGATGAGGAGGCACCGTGCGCTTGTCACCCCGGTTGCCGGACCAATTGGTCTCTCTTAATGTGAGAATGAGACTAGCGGTGTTCGGCGTCGTTAGCGAGGTGTTTTGGCAAACCGACAATGTCGGTGAACTCATCGAATGCCGTAATGGTCTCAAGATGGTCTCTCAAGGTGCCAAATGACTGCAGTCGACCATAGGCATCACCCAAAGCCTTTGTGGCTGACAGCAGGCCCGACAATGGAGACACAATGAGCGTGAACCCCCTATCAGCCAATTCAGAAGGGGTCAACAGAGGAGTCTTTCCCTTTTCCACCATATTGGCCACCAGGACTACATCGGGAAGTGCCGCAGCGATCTGATCCAACTCAGACAGCGATTGTGGTGCCTCTACGAATACTGCATCTACACCGAGGTCGCGTGCCATGCGAGCACGCTCTACCGCGTCAGTCAAACCATTCACCGCGCGGGCGTCTGTGCGTGCCGTTACGAAAATGTCCGAACGGGTTCGCATCACTGTTGTCAACTTTGCCAACCACTCTTCAGTCGGAATAACTTGCTTTCCATCCATGTGACCACACTTCTTTGGCCACACTTGATCTTCCAAGAACATTCCGCTCGCGCCTGCCGATTCCCATAACTCGGTAGTTATTTGAACGTCTGTTTCATCGCCGTACCCCGTGTCTGCATCGACCACCACACACATGTTAGGCACCGCAGCACATACGCGCTTTGCAACGTCGGCCATATTCGCTTGATCAACAATCCCAATATCTGGTTCTCCCAAAAGCGTTCCGGCAACAGCAAAACCCGACACAAAGACAGTATGAAAACCCGCACGCTCTGCAAGAAGCGCAGACAACGGATCCCACACGCCCGGCATCAATACGGATTCGCCACCAGAGAGGCGCAAACGTAATGAGTCGGCGTGAGTCACTGTGCGCCGAGTGTGTCGATTGCGTGTTGCTTCAATCGCTTGTAATCAACCTTGCCGTTTGGCGCGCGACCGATTGTTGAAACAACAACCACATTACGTGGAGCCTTGTAAGCAGCAAGTCGAGCCTTAACGTGCGCTGCCAGAACTTCAAGCGTTGGCGTTTCGCCAGGTTCAGCTTCTACGACAACACAAATAGTTTCTCCGAATCGAGTATCGGGTATTCCTACTGCGACCGCGTCACGAACAGATGAATGCGTCTTCACCATCTCTTCTACTTCTTCAGGAAATACCTTTTCTCCACCCGTATTGATACAAACGGAACCACGACCGAGAAGATGCAGAGTGCCATCTTCATTAACTTCTGCCCAGTCGCCGGGCACGGTCCACCGTCGTCCTTCGAACTGGCGGAATGTTTGTGCCGTCTTAACTTCGTCTTTGTAATAGCCAACTGGGATAGCCCCACCGACAGCCACTAATCCACTCTCGCCAGATCCAGGCTGCACTCGCTTTCCCTCTTCAGTGAACACAACACAATTGGGTCCAAGAGCAAACTGTGCAGTCTTTGGCGCAGCACCTTTTGCTGCTACCGACATTCCCATGCCAACTGCTTCTGATGAACCAAAACTGTCAGTGATGAGCATTTGTGGAATGTGTTCCAACAGTGCGTTTTTATTTTCTTGACTCCACATCACGCCCGAGGAACCCATTTGCACAACGCTAGAAAGATTCCAACGTGTGGGATTCGCATCAAGCGACTCGAGCATCGGACCAGCAAAAGCCTGACCAACAATCACAATGGAGTTGACAGCACGATCTTGCACTGTTTGCCACAGCAATGCTGGATCAAAGTTTCGATTTGGCATTGTCACAATGCAGCCGCCCATAGCCAGAGTGATGAATGCAGAGAATTGTCCAGTTCCGTGCATGAGTGGACACGCAACAAGAGCGCGCAGACCAACGCCTCCCGGCTGAACACGTCCGATGACTTCTTCCATTGATTCTGCAGGGGCAACACCCGTGATGGCATTGCCGCCTCGGCCAAGTACTTGAAGCAAATCTTCTTGACGCCACATAACACCTTTGGGCATGCCAGTTGTTCCACCGGTGTACAGGAACAACATGTCATCATCCGACAAAGATGTTGGGGGAACAATGTCTGCGACAGATTTTGTTACAACGGTGTTGTAATCAACAGCCCATGATGGCAATGCTGTGCCCGATTCATCAGGGACCATGTACCAACGTTTGACCTTTGGCAAAGTAGGTCGAACTTGCGCACACAAGTCTGCAAAGACTGCATGAAATACCACGGCTTCTGCGTCAGAGTTATCAAACAAGTAGGTGATCTCTTCGGGGCCGTAGCGATAGTTCGTATTCACAGGCACGTAGCCGGCCAGGTACGAAGCAAACGTTGCCTCAAGATACTCGGGGCAGTTGTAAAGATAGTGAGCGACCTTTGCCTGACTTCCTAACCCTGCTGCCAACATGTCATCGGCCAAAGCATTGGACCGCTGATGAAATTCACCCCAGGAATAGACAACATCACCAAACATCTGTGCAGGACGTGCTGGATCTGCGAGCGCAATCCCCTTCCACATCACTCCGTAGTTCCAAGTAACCATCTCTTTGCCCCCAACGAGTTCAATTTGCTTCACAGAACCGTAGCAAGTCCGTTCGGTCTCCCTATGAGCGAGTTATCCCGCCTACGATTCTGGCGTGCGAACATTAACAAAAAAGGAAGTTGAAACCCTTTTGGAAACATACGACCGAGACCCTGTTGGCAGTCTGCAAAGAGCCATTAGCTCTCTGCTCGGTATTGAATGCTCGACATGGGAAGCGATGATGACTCTTCTGCCATCGCGATACTCCGCGTTGAGTTCACTCGCCCAGCAGGAAACCACAGCTATGGACAACCTCGTCAAACAACTTGTTGAGCATCGCGCTTTATAGAAGCGACAGAGCTCCATTTTCAAGTGCTTGAACAATATGTCGAGTAGCCATTACTTCGAACATCTTGTCGCCGCGATCTGTACGACCAACAATCTGCGACGCAATAACCGCCATTACAAGTCCTGATATGGCTTCTTTGCGGTAGTGATCTTTGACCCATTCATGATCAACGGGGTGACCGTACGATTCAATTCCGGCAATGTATAAATCAACTAGTTCCCACTCGTACTGTCGTCTGTCATGGGGCAATAACCCCGCACCAATGAAATAAGCAAGATCACCCACACCGTTGCCGTGTCCTGGGGTTTGCCAATCAACCACAGCACATGGCACACCATCTGTAGTGGTAGCGAACATCAAGTTGTCGAGCCGGTAATCACCATGAGTCACAGTGAACGGTTCATTCTTTGCTGCTACGTAAGCAGGAATCAAACTCTCCAGTTGGTTCACAAAGTCCAGACCTTCCTGGCCTGTCTCAGACAAAATTGCGTCATTATAAATAGCGAGGAAGCCAGGTTTGAATAACGAATACAAACCATGCAAGCGAGCACCATCTTCGGCATCGCGTCGCTGCAACCAGTCAATATTGAACAACGTCGGGTCATTCCAACGTGGACCATGCAAACGACTCAACTCCGACACTGCTAACCGAGCCTCTTCTATTCCACAGCCCCTGATCTGGTCACCCTGCTCTGATGGCGACATGTCTTCCAGAACGATTGCGATATCGCCACCCGCCTCATTCCAATCAGCGAAGTAACAATGCGGTAGCCGCACATCAAGAGACGATGCCACTTCGTTATAGAACTTCACTTCACGTTCATAGTTACGAAGAGCGATACCGGTTGCTCGACTGGTTGGGTCTGGTGACGCCATCTTCACAACAACAGACCTGGGAACCGACGCGTCATCTGATGTCAACACAAATCGCAAGTTCATGCCGACTTGGCCCTCGCCAATTCGTTTCGAAGGGCTTGCAGAGACGTCCGCTCCGAATACCTCACGCCAAAACTCAGAATCAATGCTGTCTTCTGTGTATTCCCTGTGCCCCACGGCACCTACCGTACTCGCTATATCTGACGCCGATAGTGTTGCAAACGCATGGTACGCAAACTGCTATCTCCCCGTTGGGTCTTGATTCATATCGGCGTTGTGTCAATAATTCTTTTAATGCTCAATTTTGGTTTTTGGCAGTTGAACCGTCTTGACGAAAAGAAAAATTTCAATTCAGTTCTTCGAGCGCATACATCAGCCCCACTTCAAACCCTTGACGAGGCCGTTCCCATCAAATGGAACAAAGCGTCAAATGAGTGGGTCCGCGTCAGCATCACTGGCTCATACGATTCGTCTAAGGCTGTGACTATTATCAATCGTTCACAAGATGGAACTGCCGGATACAACTCTGCAGTGCCTTTTACCTCCATCAACAATCGAACCATCCTTGTTAACAGAGGATTTATACCCCTTGCCCTGCCGACTCCTGTAGCCCCGACAGGGAAAATAGAAATTGCCGGCTACCTGCGTGCTTCCCAAACTCGGTCGGGGCTAGGACCAGTTGATTTCAAAGAGGTAGGAAACACTGAATTTCAGCGTTTCGACATTCCTTTAATTTCTACATACGTTGGTGGAACCGTTGAACCAATGTTCTTACAACTGATTCAAGAATCTCCTGCGCCCGATTCGCAGTGGCCAGCCAAAGTACCCCTGCCACCACTTGATGAAGGATCGCACCTGTCATACGCACTGCAATGGTTCTTTTTTTGTTTAGTCGCTCTTGCCGCTTGGGTGGTTGTTGTTCGGCGAAAAGTTTCGCAGATTAATGCTTCACTTCGAGCGCAAACATCCGCCTGAACTGTTCTACGACATCTGGGCTCTTATGCGCGGGACTCAATGATCGGTACACGGTGTCGACATTGACTGCAAGTCGACCAAATTCTCCCCATTTTTCAAATCCGTTGAGAGCAATATCGCGCGCCGCATCCCATGCGTCCATGCCCCCGTTAAATCGCTCAGTCGCTTCGCTCTGCACAAATGACAGATAATCACGAATTGCAGTAACTCCCGCTTTGTCAGTTAGCGGGCCGTGCCCTGGGACAATGTGGTCAACGTCAGATGCACAAATAAGGTCACACGCAGCAATCCAGTTATCCAGCGGTCCGACCCATACAACTGGGGTTCCACCAATAAACAAAATGTCTCCTGTGTACACAGTCTTTGCATCGGGAACGAATACCAATGTGTCTCCCTGCGTATGCGCAGGTCCCACTTCAACCAATTCGATTACACGACCTCCAACTTCGCAACTGTATTTCCCAGTGAAAGTAGTTGTCGGCAGCACGGGTGTAATGCCGTCAAAATCAAACTCACCGAAAAAATGCCGGAATAAATCTCCTATTTCCCCTGGGGCGCTATTTAAAGCAGCCAACATTGCTGGGGGCACTTCCGACATCTCATGAGCAGTGGCTTGCGAAGCAATAATGTTTGCTCCGACAACCAACTCATTTCCATAGCAGTGGTCGCCGTTTGCATGAGTGTTTACAACAGTTGTTATGGGCGCACCGCGCGTGGCGGGAACCATGGAATCAAGCATGCGTTGAGTGATCTTGAGGTCAAACAAGGTGTCAACCAACAAAGAGGCACCATCGCCGACAATTAGTCCAGCGTTAGACCAGCCCCAACCGCCATCCGGTTGCAGATATGCATGACAGCCATTACCCAGTTCGTGTAGTCCCAATGTGTAGCTCATGTCAATGTTTCCCCTATCGCCCGCGCAATTCGCGCTGCCTGAATGACCACTGGTCCGGCTGGCGAACACGGTGGCACGCTGTGCAATATAGACGAATCAGCTATGAAGAGATTTCCAACGCCTCGCACCTTGCCATCGGAGTCAACAATTTCATGACATGAAGAGGTTGCATGAGACACAACAGTCAGATGTTCTGCGATCCATTCATCGAACTCAGCATTCTTCATTGCGTCAAGCACTTCCACCGAGGTTCCGTCAGAATCAACCAATACCCGATGAGAAATTGCAGAAAAGGAAGCACTCATCGCGGTAGAAATCAACTCACGAACTGCCTCGCGCATTGCCACTCGGTCGCGAATAGTTGCCAACATATTGAAATCATGCTGCATCGCAGTTTGTGATCGCCATACTCCACCGCGTGACTCGGGATCCATAAGCGAAATAGACAGTAATCCGGTTATCGCGTCATCTGCGTTAGTACGTTCGTAGGCAATAGTGAGCAATTCGGCGCCTGAAGATGACCGAGATTCACGCACCACTGTGGCGTCAAATCGTTGCGACACACTTTGTTTCAACTGAAGAGTAAAAGTAATAGTTGGATGATTCTGTAATCCATCACCGATACCAGTAACTGCTCGCTCGAGCGAAGAGTGCAGCAACAGTGCGGGGGTTGCAAGCGCACCAGCACACATCACGAACAGAGATCCTTCAATCGCTTCATTTGTGGTGTGCGCAACCGTGACCACCCGTTGAGCATGTTCCAGATACGTCACAGAGTCAGAAATAATCGTCACCCTGCCTTCGTCGACTAGATGCTGCACGGCACGACCAGGGTTCCAACGTCCACCGTTCCACCACAATCTGCTGAATCGGCCATTCTCAGCAAGCAATGCAGTGCCAACTTGCCCACAATCGGCTTCTGATGCGACACGAGTAAGGCCAGATAAAAAAGATGGCTCTTCACCTGTCAATAACAATCCATTGATGGCACTGCCTCCACCAAGGACCTGAGCCTGCACATAGGGCTGATCCGAACCGCCATCAACAAGAGTTATCTGCACCTCACGAGACAATGCCGCATCGGCCAGAACAGAAAAGAAGGCCGATTCATCATCGTGGAGACTGGGTGAACCAGGTTCAATAAGAACGATGGGCTGTGTAGTCATTGCTGCGAGTGTGGAAACAACAGTGCACCCAGCCGTACCGCCGCCAATAACAACAATTGGCAATTGCATTGTCATATTTACGATGCCGACGAATCAGGCGAATCAACAGGCTGCAAAGCAGATAGATGAGCTGCGTCGTTGTATCGAACGAGCCTCCACTTGGTTCCTTCTACATGAACAATCTCAGTAATAGATGTGTTGAGAGTGTAAAGCTCGAATTTTCCAGTTTGATGCATCTGCAAAGTATGTCGCATAACGGCATCAACTACTCCCCCATGGCAAGCAACAACAATTGTTTCTCCCTCATGGCGTCGAACTGTCTCACGCAATGTACGCACGACCCTTGTGTGAAACTCTCCGACAGTTTCGCCGCCTGGAAACATCACTTCATCAGGGTCAGACCACGTTGGTGTTCCAAACTTGGCTACATAGACGTCGTATGACATTCCGTCTAGGTCAGGACCAGGGTCGTGTTCTCCCCAACCAGCATCAATACCAATGGGCATTGAACCAAGAGCTGGCGCCAGGATTTGAGCTGTCTCAACTGCTCGCGGAAAATTGCTTGACAACAAAACAGTGGCCGAAACATCGCGACCCGTTATCAGGCGGTCGCGCAATGCTTGTGCCTGCAGCCGACCAAAATCAGTGAGACCAGTGCAAGTACGGGGTCCGCCGAGGAATCGTTCTACCGTTGCTCGTGATTGGCCGTGGCGAATCAACACGAGTCGAGTGTTTGACACAGCGACTTACGCAAGCTTCTCGACGAATGCCTCTAATTGGCGCAGGTTGCGACATTCATAGACACCATCGGTATGAGTGCCGTACTCACCAACAATTGAGTCGCCGGTATTCCAGTACGAACGTGGTTCCGGGTTAAGCCAGTAGACATGGCGTGCCTTCTGGCGAATCTCTTTAATGACCCACGCTTGAGACGCGTGATAATTGTTACGAGCATCACCGAGCAACAGAACTGTTGACTTTGGATTAATTTCTTTACCGTACTTATCCCAGAACACTTCAAAGGCATGACCGTAATCAGAATGGCCATCAACCCAAATGACGTCAGCTTCTGTATTGATGCGATGAATCGCCTCTGAGATGTCTTCAGTCTTTTTAAAGTATTCAGTTACTTCATCGATTCCGTCAATGAAAACGAACGCCCGAACTTTTGAGAATTGGTTCGAGATTGCGTACACCAGCATCAATGTGAACCGAGCAAACGCGGCTACAGAACCAGAGATGTCAGCAATGACTATCAACTCTGGTTTGGCAGGACGCGGGTATTTGAACTTCGGTTCAGCAGGCACACCACCATAGGCAAGGCTGTGGCGAACAGTGTTGCGGAAATCGAGGGGGCCCTTGCGACCATGACGACGTTTACGCGCTAAACGAGCAGCGAGTTTACGAGTCAACGGTTGAAGTGACTTTTTTAGATTCTGCATCTCATCACGACTTGCATGCATGAACTCAACATCTTCAGGAAGCGGCTTTCGCAATGTCTTAGCCATTGCTTCGGCTCCACGATCAGCTACCAAGCGACGGCGGATTTCTGATTCAACTTCTTGCTTAAACTTTTCAATTCGGTCGTTGTACTCGTCCTTTTCAAGACGCTCTTCCAGTTTGGTGAGCTCGCCGCCCACCTCCTTCTTACTTGCCTCCATGAGCTTGTCGAGCATGCCGTCAAGATCAAGGTTGCGCAGTGTGCGGTACAAGTAATAGGTGCCGCCAACGGGACGCCCTGGTTCCATGCCGGCGAAACGTTGCACTGCTTGACGCGCCAACGCGCGCATGAGAGCTTGATCGCCGTTCATCAGAGCATTCATAAGAATGTTCATGAGCTCTTCAGGTGTCAGCGAATCCATTCCGCCAGCGCCACCGTTGCCTTCGCCCTTCATCTGGGCGTCTTGCATCTGTTGCAACAAGTCGTCAATGCTGCCTTCGCCGTCACCGTCCGTGATGGAATATTCCGGACCACGTAAACTGAAGTACACCTCGAAGACAGTCTCGAATGAACGCCAGTGAGCATTGTTCTTCACAAGGGTTGCCCCGAGAGCGTACTTAAATGCTTCGCGGTCCTCTAGGGGAATATGCGAAATGGCATGCATGGCGTCCAAGTTCTCCGTGAGACTCACTGGCAAACCAGCATTTCTCAACTCAACGATGAACCCGGACAGAAGATCGAGCATGCGTCAGCGCCTATCGATTCAGTCGTCAGACAGCTCTTTGGCTGCCTTTGCGATATCTGATTGGTACTTCAAGAGCACGTGGAGAGTTTCCTTGGCCTGTTCAGCATTGACCGAGTCGAGTCCGAGCAACACCAACGTGCGCGCCCAGTCAATTGTTTCACTGACTGATGGAGACTTCTTTAGGTCTATCTGGCGAATGCTACGTACGATACGAGCGATCTGATCAGCAAGCATCTCAGTAACGCCAGGGACCTTCGTAAGAACAATTTCCTTTTCACGTTCCAATTGTGGGTAGTCAACATGAAGGAACAAACAACGGCGCTTCAGGGCTTCTGACAATTCACGAGTGTTGTTTGATGTCAAGAACACCAAAGGAATCTGAGTAGCAGTAATTGTTCCGAGTTCAGGAATTGACACTTGGTACTCAGAAAGAATTTCAAGCAATAGAGCTTCAGTTTCAACCTCTACACGGTCAACTTCGTCAATCAGAAGAACAACTGGCTCTTTTGATGTGATTGCTTCTAACAGAGGACGAGTCAAAAGAAATTCGGAACCGAAAATGTCATCATGAATGTCATTCCACGCATCAGAGTTGCGATCAGCCTGAATGCGCAGCAATTGCTTCTTGTAGTTCCACTCATAGAGCGCCTTCGATTCATCAAGTCCCTCGTAGCACTGCAAACGAATCAACTTTGCGCCGATCATTTCTGCGACACTCTTTGCTAATTGGGTCTTACCAGTACCGGCTGGACCCTCTACAAGAATCGGCTTTCCAAGGCGATCAGCCAGGAATACAACCCCAGCTATCCCGTCGTCTGCGAGATAATTGACGTCCTTGAGGCCGTCGCGGACAGTTTGAACAGATTCGAAGCGGTTATCCATAAGCCTTCTAATCTAGTGGCGAGCACTCAAATACAAGGCATCGGGCAAACGATCCTCGCACCCCCTTCCACCGCTCCACAGCACCTAACCTTCCAGTCATGTTCAAGGACACACTTATTGTCGCAATCGGGACTGCAATGTCTCGCCTTACCGGGCTATTGCGGGTCGTGGTGTTTGGAATCATCATTGGACAAACTGCTCTTGCCGACGCCTTTGACGGAGCAAATAATTCCCCAAACTCAATTTATGAACTGCTTGTCGGCGGCCTTCTTGCTGCAAGCCTCGTGCCATTGTTCACACGCTTTGCTGAGGACGACGATGAAGAGGCCACGAACGCCGTGGTTTCTGTCTCGCTCATCGTTCTTGCAATTGCCACAGCCGTTGCAGTCGCTGCGGCTCCTCTGATCTTTCAACTGTTTTCTCTTCACGTCAGCCCACTTGTTGATCCTGAACAGTTCCGTCGCGTCGGCACAATCATGTCGCGTATTTTTCTTATTCAAATTTTCTTTTATGGACTTACGGCAATCGCATCAGCACTACTGAACTCGCGACGACACTTCTTTGCCGCCGCATGGAGTCCAGTTCTGTCAAATGTCATCACCATCACGATGCTTCTCATCATCCCGTTCACCCGAGACGGAACACCCGGCCTAGAAACAGTTCTCACCGATCACACTTTCTTCTGGCTTTTCACAATGTCAGCCACCGCTGGCGTCATGGCAATGGGGCTAGTGCTCATTCCCGCCTTGAATCGGGCCAACATCGCACTTCGTTTTACACCAAATTTTCGCCATCCTGCCGTGCGCACGATGATCAAGCTTTCTTCGTGGACCTTCGGATACGTCGTTACAAACCAAGTGGCCTTAGTCGTGATCAAGAACCTTGCAGAACCAGGCAGCGGAAACCAAGATGCGTACAGCAAAGCATTTACATTCTTCATGTTGCCTCACGGTCTTCTTGCAATTTCGATCGCAACGACATTCGTGCCTGAACTTGTTCGGCGCGTACGTGCCGGCGACTCAGCCGGATTCAAATCATGGCTGACCTCAGGAGTTCGCTGGATCAGCATCTTGACTATCCCTGCGTCTGTTGCAATTGTCATCCTCGCCCACCCCATCATCAGTGCAATCTTGGAACACGGTCATTTCAACTCAATTGCGTCTCATAACACTGCACGTGCACTGGCCGGATTCTCAGTTGGGTTAGCAGGCTTTTCCATATACATTTTCTGCCTCCGTGGGTTCTATGCACACGAAGACACGAGAACGCCCTTTTATATCAACTTGTTTGAAAACACACTGAATATCGTTCTTGCTCTTTTCCTAGTAGAGCGACATGGCGTTCTTGGACTAGGACTGTCCTTCGGAATTGCGTACATGATCTCATCAGTACTCGTCTTGTGGCTGCTTCACAAGAAGTATGAAGCCGTTCAATGGCTGAGCCTTCTCTCGCTTATATGGCGAGCAACCGTTGGCAGTGCGGTGATGGGAGCCGCTGTATGGGGACTAGAGCACGTCTTGCATCCGCGGTCTGGAATGTCGCAACTTGCCGAATTGTTCCTCTGCATAGGCGCTGGTCTTGTTGTCTACATCGTGGCTCTGTACGCACTGCGAGTACCTGAGATGCGTAACTTGGCCTCAGTAATGCCTACACGCGGCACGGATCACGAAACCACGTTGAATTAGCTATTGGTTCGTGAGAACTACCAGATCGTCGCGATGCACGGTTTCAACGACCGCAAGGTCAACAAGATCAGCAGTGCGCTTTCCCATGCTTGTTGCAACAACATCAGATGACATAGCGGTTAAACCACGA